>WNFX01000320.1_pt1 | contig 79614 bp, 65 predicted proteins | sample 5400111 | NCBI WGS metagenome assembly WNFX01 (sample SAMN13153363, study PRJNA577476) | soil metagenome | isolation source: 40 cm soil or saprolite under grassland replicate 1 | place: USA:California | collected 2016-06-15
CAGCCTGCCGACCGCCACGTCGACCCAGGCCCCGCCTAGTCTGCAGGGGATCATGGTCTTTAGCTCAGACCGGGATGGCAACTCCGAAATCTATGCTTTGAACCTCGCCAATCTGGCACCGGCTCGGCTGACAAATAACACCGCACAGGATATGCAGCCTGCGCTGGCGCCTGATTCTGTCCAGGTGGCGTATGTCACAAACCAGGACGGAAATAACGAAATTTATCTCACGGGCGTAAACGGCGGTGTGCCGTCAAATCTCACCAAGAACGTGGCGGATGACCAGCAGCCGGCCTGGTCTCCGGATGGGAATTGGATCGCGTTCACTACCAATCGGGATGGGAACCAGGAAATCTATGTCGTGCGCCGCGACGGCTCTGAACTTCGCAACCTGACAAATAACGCTGCCAGCGATTTTGCGCCTACCTGGTACTCGGTCGGAAGCCCGCTTGGCACACAGGATTGGATCGCTTTTACGACCACGCGGGATGGTAATCAGGAAGTATACAAGGTGAGGCCGGATGGTACCGGGTTGACAAACCTGACACAGAACCCGGCGAATGATAATTCTCCCGCTGGTGTTACCGGAGGAGCAATCCTCGCATTTGTGAGTGACCGGAACGGCAACTGGGAAATCTATACAATGACGGATAATGGTGGTTCGCAGACCAACATTACAAATAACCCGGCTCAAGACATTGACCCCGCCTTCAACCCGGGTGGAAACTGGATCGCCTTTTCAACGGATCGGGATGGCAATCAGGAGCTTTACTTTGTTGGAACCAACGGTGGCACTGCTTATAACCTGACCCGGAATCCCAGCCAGGATCGCTATCCGGATTGGTGATCATGGTTGGAGCAAATTAGGCGTTACCAACGAAAAGATAAATTTACAAAAAAGTTTTGGATCGCACCTGTTTCAAGCCGCTGGAGAAATAAGTGACTTTGCCAGCGCAACCGCCCGGCTGGCATCCGGAGCATAGCCATCTGCACCGATGCGGCGGGCGAAATCTTCTGTCACCGGCGCACCGCCCACGATCACTTTGATCTTCGGACGTTTGCCAGCGGCATCGAGAGCATCTAGAGTGTTTTTCATTTGACCCATAGTGGTGATCTATCGTGGAGTCGTCCAAAGAAATAAGCTTGGAACTCGACCTTATATTGAGAGGAAGGTAATCCGTTCATGAATCATTATATCGGCGTTGACCTTGGTGGAACTAACTTGCGGGCCGCAATTGTGGATACTGACACTGGTAAGATTTACCACCAACGCAAGTGCCCAACTCTGGCTGCTGAGGGCCAAGAGGCTGTAATCCAACGGATTGTGCAACTCATAAGAGAGTTGACTCAGGCAAACGGGGGAACCCCTGGCGATATCAAAGGTGTGGGCATCGGTGTACCGGGGCCTCCTGATATAGAAACAGGAGTTATACAGTTTCTACCAAATCTGCCTGGCAAGTGGCTGAATGTTCCTCTCCGTGCTATCGTCGAGGAGCAGGTGCATTTGCCGGTTGCACTGATCAACGATGTGCGTGCGATCACCCTCGGTGAGTGGACATTCGGTGCCGGTCGAGGCGCGGATACTGTTGTCTGCTTGGCGATTGGCACGGGCATTGGGGGCGGAGTGGTGATAAATGGGCAATTCCATCTGGGCATTGGCGGGACAGCAGGCGAGTTCGGTCATCATGTTGTATTGTGCAAACAGTAAACGAGCGCGTCCATGCGATTCCAGTTGGGAAGGTAGAATTCGTCCTAGCTGAATTGGGGATTAATGGAGGATTGGTCGGTGCTGCACTTTGGGCAAAGCACAGGTGTGAGGGATAATAAGATGCCTCACATAAATATAGAAGGAGATTAGGTCTGTGAATAATCATGTAAATTCGCAAAAACGAATTGCAATTGGAAGTGACCATATCGGTTATTCTTTGAAGGAAGCGATAAAGATGTATCTGGGCGAGTTGGGATATGCTTATCAGGATTTTGGCGCCCATTCGGAGGAACGCACAGATTATCCACTTTTCGCGAGAGAAGTCACTTCTGCAATTTCCTCGAAGCAAGCTGATGCAGGCATCTTGATCTGTGGTACCGGTGTGGGCATGGCGATAACAGCCAACAAAGTCAAGGGGATTCGCGCTGTAGTATGCAGCGAACCCTATTCTGCAATGCTCTCACGTCAACATAACAATACCAATATCTTGGCTCTTGGGTCTCGGGTGGTTGGCTTCGAGGTTGCCAAGATGATTGTCAAGGTCTGGCTAGATGCGGAGTTCGAAGGCGGTCGACATGCTGCCCGCTTGGAAATTATTTCTCAGATCGAAGGAGAGCGACCGGCAGAATTGCCTGTGCATCCGCAAAGCGGAGATCCTACAAAGAACGGTTTGGTTTCTCAAACCCGAATAAAGATTGCAGAAACCGGGAAAATGGTCTTCGAACGTCATCTAACGGATTCCGCAGGCGGGAACATCAGCGTTCGAGTAGGGGATTCAGTCTGTATCACGCCGCGTTATAGTGGGAGCAAACGGCATTGGCATCTTCAACCGAATCAAGTGCTGGTCAGCGACCTCTTAGGCAACAAACTGGAGGGCGATGGGGAAATTTCTCGCGAAGCAAAGGTGCATTACAGGCTATACCAGGAATTCCCGGATGCTACAGCTGTTCTGCACTCCCATGCCCGCAACATGATGGTATTTGCCGCTTCGGGACAACCCATCGAACCTGTATTGGAAGCCACACTTAAATTTGACACGATTCCCGTTACAAAGTTTGCCCCCGCGCATTCAGAGAAACTAGCAGACGCGATTACTGACGCGATCCGAGGCAAAGATGAAGCTATACGCAAGTATGCTACCGCTGTGATCGCGCCCTGGCATGGATTGTTCGTCGTTGGCAAGGATCTCGATGCCGCTTTTGATCTGACAGAACGAATAGATACCAATGCTTATTGTATTTTGATGAGTCGATTGCTGCCCGAGGGCGGGCCGATGGATCCGGAAAGCATGCGAATGAGATTAAGTGAGGCAATCAAGTCTTTTAATGATCATCACGCTAACGCCTAATACCGGGATTGATCATACTATCCAGATAACGAGCTTCCAACTAAACAGTACGATCCGTGCAATCGACTCGGCCTGGGGAATGGGCGGCAAAGCAACTGATGTTTCTTGGATCTTAGGCAAACTCGGTATTCCCACGCGGGCGCTTGGTTTTGCAGCAGGACCAAATGGGGTGCGAATGGAAAAATGCTGCGTGAGCGTGGAGTCGAGACAGACTTTGTATGGGTCAATGGTGAGACGCGACTGAACTCAGTCATCGTTGTTGTTGGCGAGGGACAGTCAACAGTCACCTCTTCAAGCCTGAATGTTTCCCCAGAGCATTTATCCGAGTTAGCTTCTCGATATAAAAAAGCTCTTCAAGGCGCGTCCTGTGTGGTGATAGGCGGAAGTCTCCCAAGTGGTGTACCCATAGAGTTTTACGCGGAATCAATTGCTCAGGCACATGGTTACGGAGTACCAGTAATCTTCGATTCCAGCGGCCCGCCGCTCGTAGCTGGGGTGAAGAGCCATCCTGAGATCATCAAGCCGAACCTACCGGAATTAGGCGACTTGCTGGGCTTCGTGCCTGCATCTCAAGGAGAAGTGCAACGGGCAGCCCAGAAATTACGTGAGGAGTTTGGCACCGATGTAATCGTCACATTAGGAGCGGAAGGGGCTATCGCCGTGTTTGGAAATGCTTCTTACTTTATCCATCCCACTTCCATACCAATTGTGAGCGCTGCAGGTGCTGGGGATGGTGTTTTGGCTGGTCTGGCTCTTGCCTACTTTCGTCAAGAATCACTTGAATATGGTTTGCAGCACGGCTTTGCACTTGCGGGGGCTATCCTAAGAACACTGGCAACTGCTGATTTTCTAGTCGAGGATTATCAGGAGTTACTTCCTCACATTTGCATCACATCACTTTAATTGCGTAACTGGTGATGCCAAGAAATAAGCGGAGCGACTGCCGCTTTCATATTTTTGTTCGATGGTGTCTGAGACTCCACAAAAGGGCTAGCATAGCGATAACGGGTGGAGCGAGAAGCAACGCGGATTGTGCAAGATTACCTGTAGCAGGGTGGGGATGGCGCAGATTGACCGGTGGTAGTTCGGCGAATAAACGATGCGGTTCAGTTTGGTACCAATATGCTGTGCTGGAATAATCGCATGCTAAATCGTTGTAAAAACCATGACCAATACTCACACGCAGGGAGCGAGAAAAGGATACCGGCGCAGACATGTCAAAACGGTAAACGGCTATACGGCTGCGAAGCAAGTCACGTAGAATGCAACCATGATAAGGAGCAAAAAAACGGCCACCTTTCGGTAGATAATACCAAGCCCCGTTGAAATAATCCTCTGTTCCAGTTCCTGCTACCGAGGGTGCTGTCTCTCCATCGCGAGTAATCGTTTCCCAACCTTCCATCATTCCCAAGCCAAAGCCACGGGGAAAAGAGATATCTCGCATAGGCGGGCGCAGCCACCATTCTCGATTCTGCATATTGAGATGACAGCCAACATAATGTCCGCTGCCTTCGGCGTTCAGAATTGTATAAGGAACACCGCGTTGGGTAGGGTTTTCGCATTGCCAGAGCGCATGAAACCGTAAGGCACTTGGAGGGCCTTCCGACAGTTCTTGGTACGTTATATTATAAAAAAATGGGTCGACGACTAAAGATCCCTCATTCGTAATTTCAAGTCGGGCACCGGTTGCATATGGCATTAGCCACAAACAATTGAATGCCCCAGCTGTTAAGCTCATCGGCGCGCTCGCATACGGCTGGTATGCCCCGAAAGGTGCACCGAAAAAATCGCCGAAGGGGCTTTCAACGCTAGGATGCATCTCGCCATCCCAATAAAAGCGCAATACCAGATTACGCAATGCATGTGAGTTAAACGGTAGCAATGTGGTCATGAAAATGCGCGTGATCATTCCTGCACCCAATAGCGAAGCCATTATATGAGTTTCGCCAGGAGCGATCAGAATACGCTTGATGCGTGCTTCCAAATGACGAACTCCACCCCAATAACTGCCCCGTTCGGGATCTCGGCCAAAACTGGATGCTTGGTGAGTCCATCCAGTTTGGGAATATAACAAGTGATGAAAATTGTCCATTGTTACCATCCTTGCATTTCCAACTAGATCATTTGATCAAATTTTATCGCGTTCAAAATCAGCGATACAATACCATTAATTAATGCAACCATGAATCGGAAAGGAACGATGACAGGTCCGAACACTCTGCAATCTGATGTAATCGTTGTTGGTTCTGGTCCTGGGGGAGCAACCGTCGCGCGGGAATTAGCGCGCGCTGGCAAAAGGGTGCTGTTGCTGGAACGCGGCCAGGATCACCGCCCGCGCAGTTATTATGGCACCTACTTGGGCGCGCTTCGCTATTCTGATCGGGGCAGCCTGCTCTTCACTGAAGAGGGCCTGAACATCATCCGTCCCCTGATGGTGGGTGGAGCAACAAGCATGTATTGTGGTTGCGCCGCGCCACCACCTACCTGGTTAAAAGCAAAATATGGAATGGATATTGATACGGAAGTCTCCGAAACGATTGAAGAATTGGAGATTGAACCGCTGCCTGCTGAACTACGCGGGGAAGCCTCAACACATATTGCGCAGGCTGCGCAGGCGCTGGGATACAACTGGGAACCGCAACTCAAATTCATGAAGCCCGCCCGCGCCCAAAAATTCGACTGTGGCGCGAAATGTATGCTGGGTTGTCGCTGCAAGGCGAAGTGGAACGCGGCTGAATACGTGGACCAGGCTGTGGCGGCCGGCTGCGATCTACGCACTGGTGCGCGCGTCGAGCGAGTGAAGATCGAAGATGGGCATATCGTAACGGTAGAAGGTCATCTAAATGGCGAACCCTTTACAGCGAATGCCAGCAAAGTAATCCTTTCGGCGGGAGGCATTGGCACGCCGCGCATCCTGCAATCCTCCCATGGCTCTATGTTTCAGCAAGCAGGCCAGGGGATGGCCATGGATATTACGGTCATGGTTTACGGCACCATCGCAGGCCATGGAATTGGCAAGGAGCCGCCCATGACCTGGTCATGGGAAAACTTGGAGGAGGGTTATATGTTGAGCACCCTGATTGACCCATGGCTACTCTATCCATTGATTAACTCTCTCAAGGGCCCAAAGTATGCGCTGACTTGGCCGCGCTGGAAGAATACCCTTGGGGTGATGATTAAGCTCAAGGATGATATCTCGGGAGGTGTTTTCCCGAATGGCAAGATCAGCAAGCCAATGACAGACCACGACCGACCGCGCATGCGCGCCGCCGAAGAGGTTTGCCGGCGTATCTTAGTGGAAGCGGGTGCCAAGTCCGAAACGATCTTTACGACCCCGTTACGCGGCACGCATCCAAGCGGAACAGTTCGCGTTGGCACCCTGGTTGATGAAAACCTGCAAACGGAGATACAAGGCCTTTATGTTTGTGATGCCAGCGTTTTTCCTGAAGCTCTGGCACGGCCCACAGTTCTAACGATCATTGGGTTGAGCAAGCGCCTGGCAAAAAACATCCTGCATGGCTAAAGCCAAAAACCGAAAACTCTTATTATGCTTTCTGGTGATTCAATCCTGCAAAAGCTAGAGCGCTTTCCCCGCATCCCGTTGGCTGAATATCCTACTCCTCTTGAACATTTACCACAATTGAGTTACCAACTCAAGCGCGAGATCTTCATCAAGCGCGATGATTATCTCGGGCCCGGTCTAGGTGGAAATAAGACCCGCAAGCTGGAATATCTGCTGGCTGAAGCACAGCAGCGAGCGCCGCAACGCGGCGTGCGTAAGGTAGTTACCTTCGGTGGACTGCAATCCAATCATGCGCGGATCACCGCCGCGGCTGCGCGCAAATTAGGCTTGGAACCTCATCTGTTTTATTTCGAAACGCGTCCCAAGCGACTCACCGGTAACCTATTGCTCAACCAGCTTATGGGCGCACATATGTACTTTATTTCTCTAGGTGCAAGTGGCGATGGCAGCATGACTTTGGAGACTACCAACTGGCTGGTCCATCTACTCGCCTGGCTGCGCTTGGGACGACACTACTTCATCCCCGTAGGTGGGCATTCGTGGCGCGGCTGCTTGGGCTATGTACGCGCCGCCATCGAAATCGAGTCACAAGCCCGCGCGGTAGGCATCGAGAATGCTCACCTGATACTAGCTGCCGGGACAGGGAGTACCTTGGCTGGATTGCTGGCCGGGCTGACCTTGATGGATTCGTCTTTATCTCTCCTGGGGATTGATGTTGGGAAACTATGGAAAGCATTCCCAGCCTCGCTGGCGCGCCTGACTGGAGAGATCTTTGGACATCTGGGAGTAGATCGTGTTTTCAAGCCAGGTGAAATTCCTTTACTCGAAGGGATTTATACAGGTCAGAAATACGGCGTTCCCTCGTCAGGCGGCCGGGATGCGATCCAGCGGCTGGCACGCGCGGAGGGGATTCTCCTCGACCCGGTGTATACCGGCAAAGCCTTCGCCGGCCTGTTGGATTTGGCCCAGAAGGGACGATTGGGATCGAATGAGCCGATTATTTTCCTGCACACCGGCGGGTTACCGGCCTTGTTTGCCTTTGAGAGCTAAGATTGATTACCATGAACTGATAACTATGTTATGCGCCCCGCTCGCATCGTAGCGCCACTGAGCTAGAAGAGTTCACTGTATAAAAATAGTAGCCTGTTTCTATAGAACATAAAACTGAAAATAGCATCCGGGTAAGAATGCTAACCGTAATAGACTCTGTCTTAACGGAAATATTGAGCAGATTTGGCATTTAGTGGATGATTTTCCCTACAAGCCGGACATATTGGAAGTATAATTCACAAAAAAGCATGCCCCGACTCTACTAAGCTGTTGATTGTGGGCTCAATTCCCATTTGGGGCGCAGATTTTTCTGTCTTGCCTTTTTATATAAGTAGCGAGGAGAAAGTTTTAATGCCTACCATAGTACGCAAATCATTTTCTGCGATGACTTCGACACGACGCGAAACCCTGCATACCGTCAGTTGGCACGTCCGCTCAAGTATTTGGAGTCCACCAACGGATGTGTATGAGACTGAAGAAAATTATGTAATAAAAGTGGAAATTGCCGGGATGCGGGACGAGGATTTTGACGTAGCATTTGAGGACAATATTTTGATGATAAGTGGACATCGCTCTGACTTTAATGAGCGACGTGCATACCATCAAATGGAAATAAGGTTTGGAAGATTTGAAATCGCTGTTGCAATACCTATTATGGTGAACATGGACAAAGCTAGCGCAGAATATAAAGATGGGTTCTTAACAATCGTACTTCCAAAATCTGTTGCAAAGCAAGATGAGGTTGGATAACAAGTATGCCTGCTTCCAGATGGCAAACCAGCATGAATGACCTGCTTCAATGGAATGATGAAGAGGAAAATCAATTATTATCCTTTATCATGCCATCCATGCTTTCCCAATTTCAGAAGAAAGATTCGAACTCATCAGAATCAGATCCCTCTCAAACGTCAAATTCAGCTAAATATCCAGAGGTTCTTCCAATCCTTCCGTTGCGCGGGGTCGTTGTGTACCCTCAGACCGCTGTCCCATTGACGGTGGGTCAGCCGCGTTCTATTAAGTTAGTGGATGAAGTTGTGGGTGGCGATAAGCTCGTAGGCTTGGTGGCAGCTCATAATCCAGAACTTGAATCGCCAGGTCCAAAAGACCTTTATCGTGTTGGGACAGTGGCAATTGTCCATCGCCTTCTGCGGGCACCAGACGGGACACTTCGCTTATTGGTACAGGGTCTGGATCGTTTTCGTTTGGGAGAGTTTGTTGAGGAGGAGCCATACCTCAAAGCAAAGGTCGAGCTTGCACCTGAATCGGTAGAGGAAGGCTTGGAGATCGACGCGCTGGCGCGCAACGCGCGTGACCAGTTCCAATCCATTACGCAAATGATTCCCTCTTTTCCAGAAGAGTTGGCTGGGTCAATTACTTCAGTTGAAGATCCGTTGCAAACTGCATATACGATCGCGAATTTCCAGCGTATGGATATCAAAGATGCGCAGGGAATCCTTGAGCTTGATTCGGTCGCTGAAAAACTAAAAAAGCTGATTGGTTTGCTCGTACGTGAGGCAGAGGTTTTGCAGCTTGGACAAAAGATCCAAAATGAGGCGCGGGGCGAGATCGAAAAGGTACAGCGCGAATATTTCCTGCGCGAGCAAATGAAAGCTATTCAAAAGGAATTGGGCGAAAAAGACGAGCAAGCGGCGGAAGCGGAAGAGTTTCGCAAGAAGATTGAAGAAGCGAAGATGCCTGAAGAAGCTGATAAGCAGGCGCGGCATGAGCTGGAGCGCTTAGCCCGTTTGCCCTCGGCAGCTGCTGAGTACAGCGTCATCAGAAGTTATTTGGATTGGCTTGTTGAATTGCCGTGGTCAAAAGGAACGCAAGACAATCTCGATATTGGTCATGCGCGCGAGATTTTAGATAAAGATCATTATGGTTTGCAGGATGTCAAGGAACGCATTCTGGAGTTTCTGGCGATCCGCAAATTACGCATTGATCGCAAGGATGAGACGAAAGTTCCTTCTGAAGATAAAATTCGTCGTGAGCGTGAAGGGGTAATCCTTTGCTTTGTTGGACCCCCAGGCGTGGGTAAAACATCTCTAGGGCAATCCATTGCGCGTGCGATGGATCGCAAGTTTGTGCGCGCTTCGTTAGGCGGTATACGTGATGAGGCTGAGATCCGTGGTCACCGCCGCACCTATATTGGTTCCATGCCTGGACGTATCTTGCAGGCTCTTCGCCGCATTGAATCAAGAAACCCAGTCTTCATGCTCGATGAAATTGACAAGTTGACCTTTGATTTTCATGGTGACCCTGCGTCCGCGTTGTTGGAAGTACTCGACCCTGAGCAGAACACTGAATTTCGCGATAACTACCTGGAAGTGGCTTTTGACCTTTCGCAGGTGTTTTTTATCACTACTGCTAATACTTTGGAAACAATCCCCGGACCTTTGCGTGATCGAATGGAGATCATCTTCCTTTCAGGCTACACGGAAAGTGAAAAGATCGCGATTGCAACCGGCTACCTGATTCCGCGACAGATACGCGAGAATAGCCTGCGTGAGAATGAGGTGACCTTCTCCGAGGACTCTTTGCGAAAGATCATCCGTGAGTATACACGCGAGGCGGGCGTCCGAAATCTAGAACGAAAGATCGGCGCGGTATGCCGAAAGGTTGCGACGCGCATTGCTGAAGGCAAACTACAAGAAGCGAAAATTACTCCCGTTTTAATCGAGGAATATCTTGACCATCCAATTTTTCAAGCAACCGAGGAGCTTAATCAGCGCACGTCAATGCCGGGCGTGGTCCCAGGTCTTGCCTGGACACCTTATGGCGGCGATGTTCTGTTTGTAGAAGCAACGAGTATGCCGGGTGGGAAGGGTTTTCAAGTCACGGGTTCTATTGGAAATGTGATGAACGAATCGGCTCGCGCGGCACTTTCCTTTGTTCGTTCGCGCGCGAAGCAATTGGGCCTGGATACAGATTTTTTTAATAAGTCTGATATCCATTTGCATATTCCTTCAGGTGCTCAGCCGAAGGATGGTCCCTCAGCAGGTGTGACCATTGCGGCCTCACTTGTTTCGCTCATTTCAGGTCGTAAGGTCAAGCCAAAAGTTGGCATGACCGGTGAGATCACATTGAGAGGTCAAGTTCTTCCAATTGGTGGAGTCAAGGAAAAAGTGTTGGCGGCGCATCGCAACGGCTTGCGTACTATTATCCTACCAAAACGCAATGAGCAGGATCTGGATGATGTTCCGGACGAGATTAAAAAATCCATGAAGTTTATTTTTGTGGAAACCGTGGATGAGGTTCTTGAATCGGCATTGGAAGTAAATCACAAGCGTAGTGGCGCCGCTGGCGCCATGAATAAATCGGCGCGTTCAAACCAAACTTCTAAAAAGAAAAATACATCAAGGAAAACAAAGACCAATGGCAAAAATACTGCTCGCCGAAGATGACCCAACCATGATCTCTCTTCTAAAAACTCTTCTAAAAATGGAAGGTTTCGAAGTTTTGGCATTGGATGTCGATTCAGATGTTCCTGCGACGGTTCAGCGTGAAAAACCTGACGCGCTTTTCATGGATGTGCATTTAGGCAATCAAAATGGACTAGAAATACTCGATGCGATTCGGAAGAATGAAGACCTTGCTACTCTTCGCGTCGTGATGACCTCTGGCTTGAATATGCGGGAGGACTGTATTCGTCGTGGGGCAAACGCTTTTCTTCTCAAACCATTTATGCCCGATGATCTCCTCAAACTATTGAAACAATAATTGAACAGCTGTGATTTCTTCGTCAATTGGTATTCGTGAATTTCAATTTCCTACTGATTACGAACAGGTATACAAGTTGTGGAAAAGCATCGAAAAAGGGGTACACGTTGGTCGGTCGGATACACTGGCTGAGATTAAAAAGAAAATCGCTCGTGATCCAGACCTATTCCTTGTTGCAGAGTCAGACGGCAATATCATTGGTTCAGTCATTGGTGGGTTTGACGGCCGTCGTGGCTTGATTTATCACCTCGCGGTCGCGGCAGCATTTCGCGGAAAAGGGATTGGGTCCTGCTTGATGGATGAAGTTGAGTCTCGCTTGCGCGGAAAAGGTTGTTTGAAGTGTTATTTGTTAGTCACGAACGATAATACTGAAGTCGGGGCGTATTATCAGCACCACGGTTGGCAGCATATGGACTCTATTCATTTATATGGGAAAGAATTGCAATGACAATCCGATTTGGGATTCTGACTCTCTCAGACCGCTCCTCGCGCGGCGAACGCGCTGACTCATCTGGTCCCGCACTTGCGGGTCTGATCCAAGCCGAGGGCTGGTCAGTGGTCAAGCAATCGCTTCTGCCCGACGATGAATCTGCCATCCGCGAAATACTCACTTCTTGGGCTGATAGCGGTGAAATCGATATTATCCTTACAACAGGAGGCACTGGTTTTTCGCCGCGTGACGTAACCCCCGAAGCGACTCGCGCAGTCATCGAACGTGAGGCACCTGGGCTTGCAGAAGCGATGCGCGCCGCAAGTCTCAAAATTACTCCTCATGCCATGTTATCAAGAGTTGTGACAGGCATACGAAAGAAAACAATAATTATTAATCTGCCAGGCAGCCCAAAGGGAGCCATTGAAAATTTACAAGTGGTGATGCCTGTTTTGCCTCATGCTGTGCAGCTTCTTCACGAGGATCCTGCCTCTGAAGCTACTCACTGATCGTGACTCTCTAATTTTCTACTCTCTGGTATAATCCCGCCGCTTCTGACTGCGATGCAGTCATCATCTTACACAAGGAAAATGCAAGAATGATCGATGTAAATGAACTTCGCAAAGGTGTCACCTTTGAATTGGATGGCAACCTGTACAAAGTGTTGGATTATAGTCACAACAAGACTGGCCGCGGCAATGCCAACATCCGAGTGAAGGCCCGCAATCTTCTCACTGGAGCAAACATTGAACGTACCTTTAGCTCGGGCCAGTCTGTTCAAGATGTGAGCCTTGATTTTCACAATGTCTCGTATTTATATACTGATGGTGATTTCTATCACTTCATGGATAACGAAACCTTTGAACAGCCTGCCATTAAGCGTGAGGTACTAGGTGAGAAAGCCCTTTATCTTAAAGAGGGCATGGAAGTCAAAATTACCTTCTACAAAGGTGCGCCACTCGATGTTGAAATTCCCAGTTCAGTAGACCTTGAAGTGATTGAAGCTGAAACAGCTATTCGCGGCGATACCGCTACCGGTGTAACTAAGAAAGTCAAGACTGATACCGGTTTGGAAGTAAACTGCCCACAATTCGTGAAAGTTGGAGATGTCATTCGCGTCAATACTGAGACGGGCGAGTATGTCACTCGTGTTTAGAAATATTTGACAGCGAGATTGGTTTCTGGTGTAAAAGCCTTGCGAAGGCCTGTCCTGAGGCGCAGCCGAAGGATCTTAACTTCGCAAGGCTCACTTTTTAACGCTTATAAAATTTTTATATTCCAGTCCTATAATTCAACCACTATGAGAACTCCCGCGGGCACTGAGTGCCCTTATTTCTATGGTGATTATTTCCGTGGCCGTAACGTGGAAGAGTGTCGTCTTCTTAGGGCTGCGGGCCAGCGCTGGACTCGCGATCTATGCAGCACTTGTCCAGTGCCGGGAATTGCACGCGCCAACTCATGTGAATTTTTGAAATTGTCTGCGACCGTCGCAAGACCCATTGAAGCACTGTTTCAACGTCGCGTGAAGGTTTCTGCTTATTGCGAGAAAACGAAAAGGAATGTTGCTGAGCCGCACATCGGTTGTGGGGAGTGTCATGTCCTTCCGTTTAAGATTGAAATCAAATCCTGAACTTCCACAGCGGGGCGCTACGCAGTCCCTGCGAGAGTCAACATGTCCCTAACATTGCTGCTTGACCTTGATGACACTTTGCTTGATACCAATCTGGACGCGTTCATGCCTGCTTATTTCCAGGCGCTTTCACAACACATGGCAAACCATACTGCGCCGAATCTTATGTTACGTGCGTTCATCAGTGGCGTGAATCTGATGAGTGAAAATGAAGATCCAATGCATACACTGGAGGAAATCTTTGATACTGATTTCTATGCAAAGCTTGGCGTATCTAAACATGATCTAATTCATATCATCGAAGAATTTTATGATAACGTATTTCCGTTGCTTGGTCAGCATACTCAGCCAAGACCTGAGGCAGTTCCTTTCGTTAAGTGGGCGTTATCATGCGGTTATCGTATTGCAATTGCAACTGATCCACTATTTCCGCGTAAAGCTACCTACCATCGTTTGCGTTGGGCAGGCTTTGACCCTGATCGCTTTGAACTCATCTCCACGTTTGAGCATTTTCATTTCAGCAAAACCCATGCTGCTTATTATGCAGAAGTGCTCGGGCGGCTTGGCTGGCCCGAAGGGCCAATTCTGATGGTGGGAAATGATGTTGCGCGGGATCTAATCCCCGCGCATCAGCTTGGGCTGCAGACATTTCTCGTTGATGGGGAATCCGCTTCTAGTCCCGGATTCGAAGCGGGACGCGGCAAATTGGCATATCTACGCCCATGGCTTGAATCCATTAATTTATCCACACTCGAACCATCGTTCAAATCTCGCGACGCGATCTTGGCGATCATGACCTCTACACCGGCTGTCTTGCGGAGTTTGTCCTCCTCACTTACAACAGAAGAGTGGCGCAAGGAACCCACAAGTGAAGATTGGGCAATGAATGAAATCATCTGCCATCTCCGTGATACAGAACGCGAAGTTTATCAAATGCAATTGAATTTGATGATTGAAAGAGAAGGTGCTTTTATCCCGCGTCCTGATAGTGGTGTGTGGGCAAGTGAACGTGAATATTTAAATGTTGATGGCAAAATCGCAGTAACTGAATTTGCACAAGCACGAATTGTCAATCTCAAAATGCTAAAAGGGTTGGATGATGAAATATGGTCGCGCGGCGCCCGTCACGCGATTTTTGGTCCAACGAACTTTCTTGAAGTGACGAGTTTTATTGCGGATCATGATCGGTTGCATGTTCAGCAAGCCTGGAAAACGCTTAAAAGCGTATAAGCATACCGCGTCTAATTCCCTTGAAGCGTGTTATAACGCCTAGAACCTGGGGGCAGTACATTACTGCCCTTCATCTGATAAGGAGACTTTTGTATGAGCAGACGAGTGGTCGTCACAGGGATGGGATGCATCAGCCCTGTAGGCAATAATGTCAAAGAAACGTGGGATTCCATTCTGGCTGGCAAATCTGGCGCAGCGATGATCACACATTTTGATGCAAGCAGGCACAAGACGCGCTTTGCTGCGGAGGTCAAGGGGTTTGACCCTGTGGCCTTGTTTGGGGCGCGGGAGGCGCGCAAAATGGATCGCTTTACTCAATTTGCAACGGCTGTCGCGCTGGAGGCTCTTGAACAGGCAGATTTGAAAATCGATGAGTCGAATCGCGACCGTATTGGTGTGTTGATCGGTTCGGGGATTGGTGGAATTGGAACATTGTTGGAGCAAGTGGAGGTAATGCGTGAACGTGGACCTGACCGCGTTAGTCCTTTCCTTGTTCCGATGATGATCTCTGATAGCGCAGCAGGAATGCTTGCCATACGATTTGGCGCGCGGGGTCCAAATATGGCGCTTGCTACTGCGTGTGCCTCAGGGAACAATTCGATTGGTGAAGCTACCGAGATCATCCGGCGCGGTGCAGCGGACGTGATGATCGCGGGCGCATCAGAAGCTGCTGTTGTGCCAGTTGCTATGGCAGGATTGAACGTGATGACAGCCCTCTCTACTCGTAATGATGATCCTCAGTCTGCCTCCCGGCCGTTTGACAAGGACCGCGACGGCTTTTTGATGGGGGAGGGCGCGGGTGTTTTGATTTTGGAATCGCTCGAACATGCACAAGCACGCGGCGCGAATATCTTATGCGAACTCAGCGGCTATGGGGCGACAGATGATGCTCATCATATTTCCGCGCCGGCTGAGAATGGAGCCGGGGCAGCCTTATCCATGAAATCGGCATTAGAAGATGCCAATTTAGATTTGACAGATATTGGATATATCAACGCACATGGCACATCAACGCCGTTGAACGACAAGAGTGAAACCGCTGCAATCAAAACCGTTTTTGGCGAGCAAGCTTATGGCGTTCCCATCTCTTCGACCAAATCCATGACGGGTCATTTGCTTGGCGCATCAGGAGCGATCGAAGCAGTGTTTTGTACCTTGGCAATTCGTGAGAAAGTGCTACCCGCGACCATCAATTATCACACGCCTGATCCAGAATGTGATCTGGATTATGTTCCCAATCAGCCACGCAAGGCTTCACCCAAACATGTCATGTCCAATTCCTTTGGATTTGGCGGCCATAACGCGACATTGATTTTCAGTCGTTTTGAGGGATAAATATTAAGACCTAACAGGTTTTCAAAACCTGTCAGGTCTATATAGAGGAGCAGGTTATGCCATACGCACATATTACAGGTTGGGGCATGTCGGTGCCTGAGACGGTTTTGACGAATGATGACCTATCCAAAATGGTTGATACGAACGATGCCTGGATTCGGGAGCGCACTGGCATTCAAGAACGGCATATTGCGCGCGAGGATCAATTTCCGTCCACACTTGCAGTGGAAGCATCGATAAAAGCTCTTAGAGTGGCTAACCTTCGACCAACAGATTTAGATCTGATTATCTGCTCCACATCTTCACCTGAATATATTTTTCCTGCGACAGCCTGTTTGATACAAGATCAACTTGGTGCAACCAAGGCTGGTGCATTCGATTTGCTGGCAGCATGTACCGGCTTTATCTATGCGTTGAATATGGGGGCACAAGCGATTCGCAGTGGTTCGATAAAAAATGCACTGATCATCGGATCTGAGACTCTTTCACGATTTGTGAATTGGAAAGATCGCAGTACGTGTATTTTGTTTGGAGATGGTGCCGGTGCATTTGTTTTACAGGCTAGCGAGCAGCCGGGAGGCGTCCTTTCCTCTGTGATGCATTCAGATGGTTCTGGTGGCGATTTACTGACGCTTGCGGGAGGAGGCAGTCGTCATCCTGCAACTGAATCTACGATCCTTGATGGAAAACATTACATTCAAATGGATGGTAATGAGGTCTTTCGATTTGCCACGCGCGTGATGGCTTCAGCAACACAGGAGGTCCTTGGTTGCGCGGGATTAACAATCGATCAGGTGCAATGGATCGTGCCGCATCAAGCCAACATTCGCATTATTAAGGCGGCGGCGCGTGGACTCAATCTGCCAATGGATCGCTTCATTGTCAATGTTGAACATTATGGCAATACATCCACTGCATCCATCCCTATCGCAATGGTGGAGGCAATAGAAAAGGGCCAGATCAAGCCCGGCGAAAAAATTGTCATGGTGGGATTTGGGGCAGGCTTAACGTGGGGTGCCCTCGTAGCAGAGTGGACAGGGCCCATCCCAAGCAAGGGACATGTGCGCCCGGAGCAATATCGTGCCTTTGCAAGGTTACGCTCGTTGGTGCGCCGCGCCCTTCGCTTTATCGAGGGCTTGCTCTATCGCCGCGAATTATAATTGTCATAATTGGCAGTTAATCCTGATTGTGGTACGATAGAAAGGAAATAGAAAAAGGAGTAAAAAATATGCGTTTACCTGGTGGCATGGAATGGGTCATTGTTTTGCTCATTGTTCTGCTTTTGTTTGGCCCCGGGCGAATCGGAAAAATCGCTGGTGAACTCGGCAAAAGTATCAAAGCGTTTCGTGACGGATTGAGTGGAGATCAGCAAGACGAGCAGAAAACAGACTCGGACGGAAATATTGAACCAAAATAAATCAAAAGGCTCTCTGAAAAGAGAGCTTTTTGATTATACAAAAGATCTTCACAACAACTTCTGCGCCTCAGCGGCTGATGTAACAGGTAACTTGCAGACAAATCCTTCGCAAATGTAAATGGTCGTTTTGTCATCTTTTAATGGGCGACTCATTAAAAGTGATGGTGCATCATTTGATGGGGGATAGGATGAAGCGGCAAAGATTGTATTCGGTCGGTATGCGGATTGGATAATTTCTAATAACTCTCGTGCAGCCTCTGAATTCGTTTCATACACCACGGCAACTTGTTTCACATTCCCCAAAGCGAAATCTGCGGCTGACAGCCAGCGCGCAAACGAAGTGGGATACCGCAAGGCATCGTTTGCAACCAGGCTAATTGATTTTTCGGCGAGATCGCGATATCTACCATGATCTGTGAACGCGGCAAGTTTTAGTAAAGCTTCACAAGCCAATGCATTTCCTGAAGGAGTAGCGTTATCCTGTAAATCTTTTGGACGAAGCAATAATTCTTCGCTATCTTTTGATGTGTCAAAGAATCCGCCATTGGAATCGTTGAATAATTCGAGCATTTCTTCCGCAAGTTCTTGAGCAAAAATGAACCACTTATCTTGGAAATCGGTTTGGTATAACTCGATCAACCCGAGAATGAACGCGGCATAATCTTCAAGGAAAACTTCATTTGTTACTTTCCCTTGTCGCCAACTGCGTTTAAGCTTTTCAGCGGGCCGAAGTACATCCAAAAGAAATTCTGCGTTACGGATCGCCAGCGTAAGATATTTATGGCGTAATTCAGGTTCATCCATTACTCGCGCAGACTCTGCAACGGCTGCCAACATGAGTCCATTCCAAGCGGTCAGAATTTTATCATCGGTACCAGGACGAACACGCGAGGCGCGCGCAGATAAGAGCTTGGTGTGGCTATCAGTCAATTTTACGGGAACAGTTTTAGCGTCTAGCCTGAAGCGGACAGCGAGGGAGGCATCATCTAATGCACGCTGGAGAATTGTCTTGCCCTCCCAATTCCCACGTTCAGTGATCCCATAAGCCGCTTCGAAAAAATCCGAATCCTCTTTAAGAACCTCGCGGATCTCATCTAAGGTCCAAACATAGAATTTGCCTTCTTCGCCTTCAGAATCAGCATCGAGACTTGAATAAAATCCTCCGGCGGGATGAGTCATTTCACGCGCAACGAAATCGAGCGTTTCAGTGACAATCTGCTTAAGTATGGATCTTTGGTGATCTGCCAGGCATGCAGATAAGCACGCGCGAGTTGAGCATTGTCGTAGAGCATTTTCTCAAAATGGGGAACGCGCCAGAAATTATCTACACTATAGCGCGAGAAACCGCCGCCAACGACATCATACATTCCTCCACGCGACATGGCTTTTAGTACGTGAATGACTGGTTTTAATGCATCTGCATTGCCTGTGATATGACGGCGAAGCAGAAATTCGATTATCATCGGCTGCGGAAATTTTGGCGCCGCGCCCCAACCACCATAACCCCAATCATATGAATCAACTAAAGCTTTTACTACTGTATCAAGATCATTCTGTGTGAAAGTTGTCTCGCTTGTTTTTTCGTTGTTCATTGCCTGCTTTAAATGATTCGATACTTGACTGCTCACGCGTGTAATTTCATCCGTTTCATTCGTCCACGCACGCGCAATGCCTGCAAGAACGTCTTTGAAAGCCGGCATGTTATAACGCTGCACAGGAGGAAAATAGGTGCCCGCATAAAAAGGTTTGAGATCCGGCGTCAGAAAAACTGACATGGGCCAGCCACCCGAACCAGTCATTGCAACAGTAGCTTGCATATAAATTGCATCGAGATCGGGCCTTTCCTCACGATCAACTTTGATGTTGACAAAGTGTTCATTCATGAAAGTGGCTGTTTCTTCATCTTCAAATGATTCATGTGCCATGACATGGCACCAGTGACAAGCCGCGTAGCCAATACTAAGAAAGATAGGTTTATTTTCTACGTGTGCTTTTGTTAAAGCTTCTTCCCCCCAAGGATACCAGTTCACAGGATTATTGGCATGTTGAATTAAATAAGGAGAGCTTTCATTAATCAATTGATTTGCCATCATTACCTCTAAATTGAAAGGCACTTTTCAAGTGATTGTAGCAGAAACTACTATAAATCGATATTTCACTCTTTATTAAAATTTTTAACATTTTGTTAAAACAGTACAAATGTCTAAGTTATATCCTGCACTGTGTCAGCTAAAATAATGTACTGTCTGAAGGCTGAGTGACTAAGTATATCGCAACCTCTTCAGAGAAAAGAGAATATTGTCAAAGATAAATGAAGAGCACGACTTGCAAAGGATTAAATAAACACAGACGTTTAATGCTTAGGTCGTGATCTACTGTTAGCTGAATAAGTATCTAGCACAGAAGTCGTCATTCTGATATTTCTTGCACATGTTATTGAGTGCAATAGTATCAAGATTAACGGTTCGTAAAGAACGATTAGAAAACTTTTCATCGAGTTAAGGCGGGAATTCTATAACAATTATTCAGAGTATACGTTAACACATCGAAGTAGTTTTCATCCTTCTAGAGTGCTAGTTGCTCTTTAGTATCGAATATAGAAAGGTTATATGTTGAAAAGTAACTACTTACAACGGTTTCCTCCACTAGAACTGGTTGAGCCGGAGATTTCAATTTATCAAAGATATGAGCCTAGTCATGAGGTATCGTTGGTGGTGCCGACGCGGAACGAAGCCGGGAACATCGAACCGCTGTTGATGCGGGTGCATCAAGCCATGAAAGGCATTCCCACCGAAGTGGTGTTCGTGGACGACAGCACGGATGAAACCCCTGAGGTCATCCGTAAACTGCAAGAATGGTTTCCGCTGCACCTCACCCTGATCGCTCGGCCGCCCGAGCGCCGCAAGAATGGATTGGGTGGGGCTGTCGTGGAAGGCTTGCAGGTGGCACAGGCGCCATGGGTGTGTGTCATGGATGCAGATTTGCAGCATCCTCCCGAAATGATCCCCCGTCTGCTGCATCAGGCGAAGAAGAGTGGCTCAGACATTGTGATGGGCAGCCGCCTGGCACCCGGCGGGGACGCCAGCAGCCTGGGTTTCCAACGCATGCTCATTTCCCAAGTGTTTGCCCTCACCACGCGCATTACCTTCCCTCAGCGTTTGCGGAAGGTGACGGATCCGTTGACGGGTTTCTTCCTGACGAGGCGAGCCGCCTTGAAAGCCGAAGAATTGAAACCGGATGGGTTCAAGATTTTGTTGGAGATCCTGGTTTCGCATCCGCATTTGAAGGTCTCCGAAGTGCCCATCCATTTTGGACATCGGAATGCGGGCGAGAGCAAGGCTTCGGTGCAGGAAACGATCAAATTCTTTAGAGGGTTATTCCGACTGCGTCTGGCAGGCCAGGCGAACTTCATGCGCTTCCTGCTGGTCGGGTTTTCAGGCTTGGTGGTCAACAGCCTGGTGTTGGCAGCTTTCACGGAATTGGCGTCTATTCATTACATCATTTCCGCAGTGATTGCCACCCAAGCTTCGACCTTGTGGAACTTTGGGTTGACGGAATGGTGGGTATTTGGCAAGCGAGAAACGGGACGTTCGTTCTTGCAACGCATGGCGAGTTTCCTGGTGATGAACAACCTGATGTTGCTGCTGAGGGGTCCGTTGATGAGCTTGATGGTGAGCCAATTGGGGATCCACTACATTATCTCCAATCTGGTCTCGCTGTTTGCGATGACGTTGCTGCGCTATTTCGTAGCTGACCAGTGGATCTGGAACAAGAATAAGAACAAAACTGTGGAGAATAGGAGAACTGACATGAAACAAAGCATCACCAAGACAGAGACCAAAGTTGAGCAATTTGGGTATGTCTACAACATTCACAACATTTTGAAGGTAGCTTCGATGTTTGAGCTGCCGGAGTTGGAATACTTCCGAGTGCCGGCGCTGACCGAAGAACCGGACATTCGCCTGCGCCTCGAACGTAGACATAAAGAACGCAGACGCTCTGAACGTAACGGCAATACGCAGCGTCGGTCTGCGGATGACATTCATTATGGAGAGTCGCTCGGTCGCTATGGATTTGAAGTCACGATCTCCAATAAGAGTCGGGTCGAGATTGCGGTTTCCCCCATTCTTCGATATTCCCTGCATGTTCTGTACACCAATGTAGTGGAACCAATCCTGCGCTGGAGTTTTGTACGCAAGGGATATGCGTTGGTGCATGCCGCATGTATTTCCTTTGACGGACAGGCCGTTTTGGTGACGGCTCGAACGGATACCGGCAAGACCTCCACGATTTTGCGAGCGGTGGATAACTATGCCTGCTCCTTCCTCTCCGATGATATGACCATTGTGAGTAAGGATGGCCGAGTATTGAGCTATCCCAAACCCTTGACCATCTCCAACCATACCTTGAGTGCGGTCAATGCCAATTCCTCTCTGACCTGGTGGGAGCGGATTGCCTTGCAATTCCAAAGCCGTCTGCATTCCAAGTCAGGACGGAAAGTAGGTCTCAACCTGAGCCAGTCCAAGCTGCCAGCTGCGACGATGAATGCAATTGTGCAGATGATTGTGCCGCCTCCCAAGTACATGGTCCATCGCTTGATCCCCAAGGCGAACTATGCCAATTCTGCGACGCTTTCACGAGCAGTGATCATTGAGCGTGGCTCAGAATATGTAGAATCCCTGCATCATGAGCAGGCGGTGGAGACATTTGTGAAGAATGCCGAAGATGCATATGGGTTCCCACCCTATCCAATCCTGGCCGAATCGTTGAGCCGCTGGAATGGAGAAGATTTGCATCCGCAGGAACAGGCGATTGTGGATGAGGCGCTCAAACCCATCCCGACTGTTCGTCTCCGTGACCCCAAGTTCAATTGGTGGCAGAGATTACCGGTAATTGCTGAGAATTCTCCTCAGATTGTAATGCAATCGATCAGTGCAGATGACTAAAATTTCGAGATGACTTTTAGACGCCTTCGTAATAATCAAAGCTGGAAGAATGAAATATCAAGGAGATTGGTGGATCATTTACCACAGGGGTTAATACTAGGTCTGTGTCTTACACTCATATTTTTGGTTGTAACCTTATCTAGGCCAAAATCGTCTAGTAATAGTATAAGAACGCCCTCTATCGATCCCCCTACGACGATCTCATCTCAGCCAATAGTTACTGTTACTAGCCAGCCAACCACTGATGGCCACACCGATTCACTTCCGGTGCTGACGTATTACTATATTTGGTTTGATACCCAATCTTGGGATCGCGCGAAAAAGGATTATCCATTATTGGGTCGCTATAGTAGTGATAATCCTGACGTCATGCGTCAACATATTCGATGGGCAAAGGATGCCGGTATCAATGGTTTTATCGTGAGCTGGAAGAGTACAGATAAGCTTAACCGTCGCCTCGATCAACTTGTTGAGATTGCTGATCAGGAAAATTTCAAACTCGTCATTCTCTATGAAGGCCTAGATTTTCAGCGTAACCCTCTTCCGATTGAGCAAATGAATGCTGATCTCAGCTATTTCATAAGTCGCTATGCTCATAATCAAGCGTTTGATCTTTTTAAAAAGCCAATGGTAATTTTGTCTGGTACTTGGCAGTACTCAGCAGAGGAGATACAAAACGTCGTTCAGCATAAGAGAGATGATATTTTTGTCCTGGCAACTGAAAAGAATGTGAAAGGATATCAACGCTTGGCAAAACTAATCGATGGAGACGCGTATTACTGGTCTTCTGTCAATCCAGATAACAACTCTACCTATCTAGAGAAGTTAAAAGCTATGGGAGAAGCTGTCCATGAAAATGCAGGGATCTGGATTGCACCCGCCGCGCCAGGCTATGATTCACAACTGGTTGGAGGAACTACAGTTGTGGATAGGAAAAATGGTGAAACTTTGCGAACGGAGATAAAGGCGGCTCTTCAGTCTACGCCGGATGCAATCGGCCTCATCAGTTGGAATGAATTCAGCGAGAACTCACACATTGAACCAAGTCAAAACTATGGCGATCTCTCTCTTAGAGTACTGGCTGAGACTCGCTTCATCACTCCCAATCCTAAATGACCTTGCTTCTAATATCTGAAAACAAGGTCAAGAAAGTAACGCTATATGAATCTTAGAAATCTATCCTTTCTCCGAGAGCGCATCACGCAACGCCTGCTCCCCAAAAATCGAGATTTTGTAAGATGGTGGAATCGTGATCGGGAATCCATTACTCGCATCATGAGTGTTACACTCGTTATGTTTTTGGCTGTTGGTATTCGGCTTTGGGGATTAAATCACATTGGATTCAATACTGATGAGGCGGTTTATTCCGGTCAGGCGGCGGCGATCGCCCAGGTCCCGATACTCAAGGATATCTTTCCAGTATTTCGAGCTCATCCCTTATTATTCCAATTTTTGCTAGCGCTCCTATTTCACTTTGGCATCAGTGATTTGGCAGCGCGTCTGTTAGGCGTTGCAATTGGTGTTCTGACGGTTTATGTTGTTTATCGCCTTGGAAACCTGCTGTATGGTGAAAATACTGGCATATTAGCTGCATTAATTCTAGCAGTGATGCCATACCACGTGATTGTTACCCGTCAAGTACTCTTGGATGGACCACTGGTATTGTGTTCTACGCTCACTCTTTATTTGCTAGCACGTTTTGCATTGACTGGAAATCCCATATGGCTGCACGCCGCCGGCATTGGCATGGGACTGACTTTCTTAGCAAAAGAGACTGGCATCGTTTTGATTGGATCTGTTTACTCTTTCTTTGCCCTTTCCAGCGAGATCAATGTTCGTACTCGGGATCTGTTCCTTTCATTCATATTGATGGTTATTATGATCTTGCCATTTCCGATCTCGCTTTGGCTTGCGGGAGGGTCACAAATAGGGCAACAGTATTTGATCTGGCAACTCTTCCGCCGCCCAAATCACTCACCAGATTTCTACCTCACTACTGTTCCAGCTGCGATTGGTATACCGGTCATAATCATAGCAATTGCAGGACTCTGGCTATTGCGTCGCGAGGGAACATGGCGAGAAAAACTTCTCATCTGGTGGATCGTTGTTCCAGTCGTGTTCTTCCAAATATGGCCAACCAAAGGGTACCAGTATCTGCTTGCGATAGCTCCTCCATTTGCAATCCTAGCTAGCCGAACGTTGATCCGCTGGTTGTGGATAGTGGATCCTGTTTCCGGAGAAAGAAGAATAAGTACGAGTTGGATCCGAATTTTGGTAGGTGGAGTAATGATCCTTAGTCTCTTAAACGCAAGTTGGTTAGCAATTCAACCTGCTACTTCCGGTACTTTCATTGCAGGGAGTGGCGGTGTGCCCGGCGGGCGCGAAGCCGGAGAATGGGTAAGGGAAAATCTCCCAGCTGATGCCACACTGCTAGCGATAGGACCCTCGATGGCCAATATCTTCAAATTTTATGGGCATCGCCAGGCTCTTGGTTTATCTATTAGTCCAAACCCACTTCATCGTAATCCTGCATACGAGCCTGTGAACAATCCCGATCTTCAAATTCGTTCGAATAATATTCAATATCTGGTTTGGGATTCATATTCAGCCGAGCGTTCCACTTTCTTCTCCGAAAAACTTCTTCAATTAACTGCGCGTTTTCATGGTCGGGTTATCCATACACAGACAGTCACAGTGACTCTGGATGATGGAAGCCAAGTAGAAAAACCGGTAATTATTATTTATACGGTGCACCCATGAAACTTGTTAAAAAATTTGCTTCTTTGTTTATTTTATTGAATCTGGTAATCCCAATATTTGGACCAACCAAGGTTTCTGCATCTCAATCTGGAACTGCGCCAAATACACCTATTCAGCATTTTATTGTGGTCATGCAACAAAATCATACTTTTGATAATTATTTTGGAACTTACCCGGGCGCCAATGGCATTCCAGATGGAGTGTGTATTCCAACTTCTCTATCGGGTGGGCAAAACACATCTTGTGTAACTCCATTCAAAGTATCTGAGCATTCGATAAGTGATTTAAGTCACTCTGATGTAATATTTGCAGGTCAATATCAAAATGGAAAAATGAATGGTTTTGTGGATGCCTTGAACAAATTGAATCAGGATGGGAAGTTGAGCATGGCTTATTATGATGAAGAAGATATTCCGTTTTATTGGAACCTAGCTGACCAGTTTGTCCTTTTTGACAACTACTTTAGCTCAGCTCACACTGGCAGCATTACAAATCGTATGTTTTGGGTGAGTGGCAGGCCGGGTGATGAGACCAACCGCATTCCTGAAGGTGGTTTTGGTGATATACCCACAATCTTTGATCGTCTTCAGGAGCGCGGCATTTCATGGAAATTCTATATCAAGGATTACGATCCTAAGCTCAATTATCGAAGCCTCAAGCATTTAGATTTTCTGCCTCCTCAGGTCCAATGGGTGCCTCTCCTGAGCTTTGATCGTTTTCTGGATGACCCCAATCTTTCCAGTCACATTGTAGATCTGAATGAATATTATGATGATCTTGCAAATAATACTCTGCCGGCAGTTTCATATGTACTTTTGTTAGGTGCTACTGAGCACCCAATATCGGATGTATCACTTGGTGAACAGGCGACCAGGACCATGCTTCAGACGCTCATGCAAAGTCAAGCTTGGAAAAGTTCAGCTTTTTTCCTTACTTACGACGATTGGGGTGGTTGGTACGATCATGTTCCGCCTCCTCAAGTTGATACGCGTGGATACGGCTTTCGAGTTCCTGCATTGTTGGTCAGTCCTTATGCACGTACAGGTTATATCGACCATACACTGCTTGACCACACTTCTATATTGAAATTTATTGAAGAGAACTGGAATATCCCTCCTCTCGCTCAACGTGATGCAAAGGCAAATAATTTCACCTCTGCTTTTGACTTTTCAAGCCCTCCTCGTCCGCCTGTCCTAATTTCATCAACCCGTGAAGCGCCAGAACCTCGTATCGAGCCGCGGCGAATTGTAATTTATGCTGCATACGGCGCAGCAATGCTTTTCGCTTTCTTAATTCTTATGAGGGCATATGGTGCGAATAGAAGAGAAAACCTTCCCCGCCTTCCCTAAGACACGCAGCGTTCGGAGAAAATTAAGCCATGACAAATTCCTTTAAACGTTTGTTGGTCGCATTCATTGTAATCCTGCTAAGTGTTTTCAACTTAACAACACCTGCCTTTGCCAGTGGATTGTACCAAGGACATCGTGCAAATTTGACTATAGAGCCGCTAAAGCCGCTTGTTACAGGCGACCATCCTACGATCACTGTTCACCTCACTGCTGAATTTGGACAGCCAATCCATGATCAACCGATTATTATCCGAGTAGATGGCATACGCAAGGCCGAAGGAAAAACAGATAGTAGAGGCGTTGCCTCCATAATTTTGAAATATAAGTTTGATGCAGCAACCTATCATGTTGAAGCCATTTATCCTGGAATACCGAGCATTGGATTACCGGGCACTATTGCCAAAACAGATATGATTGTAGAGCCTGCAAAGGTTGCTATCTATACAGTTCCACCTGTCCCTGGAGTAAGTTTCAAACTTAATAATCAAATTGTCACATCAGATGAAAATGGTGTAGCGAATATAGAGGCAAACGCAAGTGGAATTTATTCTCTAGAGGTGTTGCCAATTAATAAAAATAAATTGCCATCTAATGTTCGTATGGAATTCACCCGTTGGAACGATAATGTTTTCACTGCAAAACGTCAGGTCTATTTTCCTCGAGCTCGCCGGCTTGAGGCGGGTTTCACTGTTAGCTATCAGGTGAATCAAAAATTTTACGATTCGAAAGATGAATTGGTCGATCCTGCTCGTGTTTCATTCATGTCTGTTCGAGGAGTTGGAAATAACAATACATTTAATAAAGCAGGACTGCTGTGGTTGCCAGCTAATCGTTTAACACGTCGTATTGGTGAGCGCCTTGAAACCGAAGAAATTCTCTATTACTTTACAAATGTTACGATTGATGGGGCGAATGTAATCAACAAGAGTGAGCAACGCTTTCATATACGCCCCAATGATGTATGGCCCATTCATGTGTTGCTTTACTCAATACACTTTTCTGCTCAAGATGCGATGTTTCATTTTCCTATCGGCAAGGGTATTGAGTTGACGTATCCTGATGGTCATAAGAAAGTATTTTTATTTGATTCCCACAACGCGGAAATTGTGATTCCCTCACTAGCGCGTGGCTCCTATAGTTCCAAAATTATTGGCGCTGGTGGATCGGCACCTGCTACTCCCGTTCATTTGTCGCGCGATCAAGATGTTGACCTCCTTATGCTCAGTTATCTTGATATTATTCTAATCGTTGGTATTCCGCTTTCAATCGCTCTAGTCTTTTTCTTTACTGGTCGGCCCCGTTGGCTTCGCGTGTTGCGACATCCTTCCAAATACAGAGAATTAGCTTACCGGAATGCTCAACGAGATGCTTCTCTAAAGCCGTAGCTCCACAGGCTTTGTTTGCATTTCGGCTGCTTGCCATTTGCGGATCGAATTGACCCGGAATATTTTTGTGCAACTACATAGTTGCTCAACTTGCACTTTTCTTTCCACGACTTGACCTGTTTCTATCAAATGAGCGCGGAACGTCCCCGATAACACTCCGCACGAGATTGGCGGAGTCAACAATTGGCTATCTAACTCGACCACAAGGTTTCCAATCGTAAATTCCGTTAATTCGCCTGATTCATTGTACAGTAATACATCGTCAAATTCCTCACATCCCTCCCGCGCCGTTTCATAGGTAGCCCGCTGAGTGGTTTTATGGAAAAGAAATAAATCGTTGGAATTAATTGGTTTCTCTGCCAGACAAACTTTTAAAGTTTCCAAGTTTTGTTCAGACTCAAAGGGCTTGGACTCGGAATGTAACTTTCCAGCCTGATCAAGAAATATCCGAACACGCTGAGGCCTCCGAAAGTTGGAAGAGATTTGCTCAAAATACTCTTCAAGTTTTTCTTTTGTTATAGGAATATCAAAATAATTTGCAGAGTCTATCATGCGCGCCAGATGCTTCTCACATAGAAAGAAGCTTTCTTCCGGGGTCCAAAGCGTGGTTTCGAGCAATGAAAAAGGAACCTGCTGCTCGGTCAATACGCGCGCTTTGAGTAATGTTTCGTCATATTCCTCTGCGTTCGTTGAATCCCACACAATGCCACTTCCCACGCCATATTCTGCTTTTCGACTCTCCCAATCAATTAATGCCGTGCGAATCGCTACACTAAATTTTGCTTTCCTCTGCGGTGAAATATAGCCGATACTTCCTGTATAAATCTTACGGGGCGTACTTTCAAGCTTTGCAATAATCTTCATTGTACTAACTTTTGGTGCTCCGGTGATGGAAGCACACGGAAAGAGAGCAGTAAAAATATCTGTAAGCGGTGCATTTGTTTTTGCAGTAACAGTGGATGTCATTTGCCAGAGAGTAGGATAACGTTCCGCTTTGAATAATTCTGTCACACATACGCTGCCAATTTGGGCGATACGCCCCAGATCATTGCGGATCATGTCCACAATCATTACATTTTCAGCTCGGTTTTTTGGAGAGTTTTTTAACCATTCTGATTGTTCGTTATCCTCAATCGTCGTGCGACCTCGTTGGGTTGTTCCTTTCATAGGACGACAAGTAATCGTATTCCCATCTAGTTGAAAAAAGAGTTCCGGCGATGCCGAGCAAATGACGTAGCGGCCTGTATCTATATAAGCTGCGTGCTTATTTTGATTGTGTGTGAGATGTAGGAAGTAATCCCACGCACTTCTTGTGAAATCAGTTTGCAAGCGCATGGTATAGTTGACTTGATAGGTGCTGCCAGTGGCGATGTGTTCCTTGATCTGGGCAATTGTTAAGTTATAGCTTTCCCGGTCAGTGCTAGGTTGCCAGTTCAAAACTTCTTTAGGTTGTTCAGGCTTAGGCAATTCGATGACACTTGGCTTGGGGTAGAGTCCAAACCAGATAGAGGGGAATCCAATTCCCGGTTGAGTCTGAACTGCTGGATCAAATGCAGAGGAAGCTTCGTAGCTGAGAAATCCCGCCCCGTGCCAATTGTTGACTTTAATGAGTCGCTCAATCTCGCGCAGCGCAGGCAGAATATCATCCGGTTTTTCTACTGTAATTATCTGATAAGGATCAGAGAAATGCAGCCATGTATCGCTATCTTTTAATAAAACTTCATTCGTTTTGATTTTAAGTTTATCCATATTTACGCAATTCTATTTTTAATAATTTCTCAATCCAATGGGTGATAATATTTTTGCCGTCAACAACTATAATTCTGTAAATTTTAATGTAGGAGCACATCAATGAAACACTATCGCATATATTTTGCAATTGCTATCCTTGTTCTTGCTACACTGGCATGTCAGGTCTTAACGGGAGGTCCCAAAGAACCTCCGACAGTGCCACCCGCGAATGAAAATACGAGTCCAGAGGGGTCACAGTTAACGCCTACCACCCCCAATGATAACAATACTGATAACGAAATTAATACTGATTTTCCGATGACCTCAGATGCTTATAACGTTACTAAAGCCGGTGAAACACTTGTGTTTTATACGAAGTTATCATTGGAAGATACAATGAAATTCTATCGTGATGAATACAGAGCAAGGGGATATACAGAGCGAGAAATGTTAACTGTTGTTTCTGATGGAACATTCAGCATGGTGTTCGACGGGGATCCGAGCGGGAAGGCGGTTGTTATCCAAAGTGTGGATCTTGGCGATGGAAGTCGGACAGTCGCGATTCGGTTGGAAGATGTGTAAGATTATGCACTTTATTATTTTAATCAAAACCGTCCCGCTGCAACGGGACGGTTTTGATTTTCCTGCTTTATTGGATCTTGACCGTCACTTGATAATCAACCACATTTCCACCTTGCGGCACGACTTGGATGATGTAATCTTGTGTGGATGGCAGTGTCATGCTAAAGTTAGTGACGCCATTTTGGGCGCGGGCATAGGGCTGCCCATCACTGAAGCCCCAAATCGTAAGCCCGGCAACTTCCGGTGATGTGTTGATCGTAACGTCCATTTCCTGTCCTCCAAATGCATAAGCAGTATACATAACCGCATAGCCACCGACAGTCTGTCCACTCAATGTGACTTGATTCTGTCCAGATGGAAACTGGATGCGTGCTGGAATATTTACGTTCAGAGTGAAGTTCTGAGTACTTCCATCACCTGTCAGTCGGAAATAATAGTCCTGCTTGGAGGGCAAGTAGCCCTGCCAATTGCTGGTTTGCTGTGACTGTGATAATAAGATGGTACTATCGGCGCCAAACACAGAGAGTTTCGCGCTGTTGTCAGGTGTATCCAGCATTACGATCATGGGTTGATCATGCAGAGCCTTGAGCACGTAATATATGGTTTGGCCCGCATTAATCGTGCCTTGTGTTATGCTGTTTGTGGCTCCGGTGACAAATTCAACACGAGTTGCAGCAGGCAGATCTGAGGTGGTTGGGGCAGGAGATGACGGAACTGAAGTAGAAGTAGATATCGGGAGCAAAGCAGTAGCGGTAGGAAAAGGAGTCGAAGTGATTTGTGTAGGGCTAGCTAGGGGTGTCAGTGCTTGCAAGGTTTGAGCAATCGTTGCTGAGACTGAGGTGGATGTAGGCAGTGACGTAACTGTGCCGCCGCAAGCTGTCGTTACAATAAAAAGCACTGCTGCAACAATTTTTAGCGCAAAATATGGTTTGAGTAGATTCATTCTTTCTCCAATCATTGTACTTATAAGCATGGTGTGACTGCTAGGTTTGCCTATCATCTCGCGGTACAATCCGGTAAATGTTGAAGATGTGGGTGCGCCATTGGGGACTGGCTATGTTGGTGATGTCTGTGATTTTCGTATTCTCGTCGCGTTCCTCCACCGAACTGCCTAACTTCGGGATTTGGGATTATTTTGTAAAAAAAGGGGGACACGTATTGGAATACGGTTTGCTGGCGCTAACTTATTGGCGTGGATTGGATCTAAAGCATGGCAAAAAGAGGATTGCCTGGGAACTGGCAGTCTGTTATGCGATCACAGACGAAATTCACCAGATATTTGTTCCAGGTAGGCATCCATCTCTGTTTGATGTACTATTTTTTGATAATTTAGGGGCAATGCTGGGGTTGCTTTTGTGGGAGCGTATTACAATGGGAAAGCGAAAGCTTTAAGAATATTCGACTACTCAAACTCTATATCTATCTCTTCGTCTTCTTTCCAATCTTCGGTTCGGTCGATCTCGATGTCGCTAAATAAACCTTCTTGACGTGCCTGGATGTGATAACGCTTTACTAATTCAAGCATGGCTAGAAATGTGACTACGACCTCCAACCGCGATGCTCCTTGATTGAGCAATTCTCGAAACGTAGAGTGCCCTACTTCGTTCATGGTCTTCGTGATGAGGTCAATCTTCTCACGAATGGTTACGCGTGGAGCAGCAATGATTACACCTAGTGGTTGTTTATTTCTTTCTTTGGCAAATGCCTCCTGAGCCGCTGCAACGAGTTTCTCGAGCGTGAGATTCGAGAGATCAAGTTTCGGTTCAAGTTTCGGTGGAGGGGCCACGCGCAAATAAGTTCGCAGGTTTGCTTCCTGACGTTCGTTTAGCCAACCCCCAATTTCTTTGAAGCGCTTGTATAATTTCAACTGGTCAACGAGCGAGCGGCCTAAATCCTCTTCGCCAGGGGCGCGGGCGGGCGGTCTAGGGAGCAGCGCTTCGGACTTGATTTGCAACAACTTCGCTGCGATCACGAGGAATGCCGAGATTTCATCTGCGTTCACATGCTCAAGATTTTTGATATATACCAGATATTGATCTGTTACCGTTGCCAATGAAACAGAGGTAATATCTAGTTCAGCGCGCTCGATAAGATCAAGCAACAGATCAAGCGGGCCTTCATAAACAGCTGTTTGAACCTTGTAGTTCAACTGGCGACCCAGCAGATTTTCCATAGGCGATGAATTATACTCTGCATACGATATAATTTTGTCATGTCCAATAAGCTTACTCATCTCGACGAGCAGGGCCGCGCCCGCATGGTAGATGTGGGCCACAAGCCCGATACAGAACGGATCGCCATTGCACGTGGTGAGGTTCGCATGAAAAAAGAGACGCTCGATTTGATCCGCATGGGACAAATCAAGAAAGGCGATGTGCTGACTGTCGCGCAGATCGCTGGAATCAGCGCCTCAAAACGGACCTCTGAACTGATTCCATTATGTCATCCATTGCCTCTCACCAAAGTGGATGTGGATCTTGCCCTCGATGACTCTATCCCTGGCATAGTCATTACAGCGACAGCCAAAACGGTTGGCAAAACAGGTGTAGAAATGGAAGCATTGACCGCGGTCTCTGTTGCCGCGTTGACTGTTTACGATATGGCAAAGGCCGCCGAGAAAACCATGCGAATTCAGAATATAAGATTGATCGAGAAGCATGGTGGTCAAAGCGGTGATGTGATAAATGAATGATTTAGGAGTCGACCAGCTTGCTGGTCAGTGTTTACGGGAGCAAGCTCCCCGACTCTATAGTATATAAGCGAGGAATGATGACTTATTACCCCATTAACTTCCAAGAGAAATTGACAAAATTCTCCGAGCAGTGGCTGCCAAAGATCATTGCGCAGATGAATGATTATCACTTCAAGGTTGTCAAGATACAGGGAGAATTTGTCTGGCATGATCACCCTGAAACAGATGAAGTCTTTATCATACTGAAAGGCCAATTGGAAATTCAATTCCGCGATGGAAATGTTTTATTGAATGAAGGTGAGATGTTCGTGGTACCGAAAGGATTGGAACATAAGCCTGTTGCTGAAAAAGAATGTCATATTTTGTTAGTGGAACCTGTGGGTACGGTCAATACAGGTGAGGTTGTCAATGAAAAGACAGCTCCAAATGATGTCTGGATATAGAGGCTTATGAATCATGTAAAACTTTTGTTTTTTGCTACACTCCGCGAGCGGGCTGGGACGAAGTCTATGGAGTTGGATATTTCTGCTGATCTTACAGTCCAGGGATTGAAGGATAAGATTTCGAATGAATATCCGAATCTTAAGGAGTCTATGTCAAGTGTGCTGATTACCATCAATCGCGAATACGCGTTCGATGATGCGGTCATTCCGTTAAACGCGGAATTGGCAATGTTCCCGCCGGTGTCAGGAGGATGATTGCCTTCAGCGCCGAGGGCGGCAGCTTGAGCATATAAGAAATATGGAATTCCCAATCATCTTTTCCATCACTGAAGACGAAATTGATCTAAACGACTTGCTTGCAAAGATCACGCTGACCAGCACAGGCGCGGCAGCCATCTTTACCGGCATGGTGCGCGGAAAAACAAGCCGTGGTGATGAGCATGAGACTGAATATCTTGAGTACGAAGCCTACATCCCAATGGCTGAAGCCAAGATGAAGCAAGTCGCGGAGGAAATCCGCGTGCGCTGGCCAGTGATCCAAGGGATCGCTATTGTTCAGCGCATTGGTAAGCTTTATCCAAAGACACCGACTGTTTTGATTGCCTGTACTGCCGCGCATCGTGATACAGGAGTCTTTGAAGCCGCGCGTTATGGGATTGATCGGTTGAAAGAAATCGTTCCTATTTGGAAAAAAGAAGTCAGTCCCAGTGGCGAATTTTGGGTGGAAGGGGATTACACCCCGAAAGCAGGTGAGTAGAAAAAGTCTGAGGTGGAATAAACACGTCGAAACGGAACTATGCGTCGGCTAAGGATGAAATGTATTTGTCATCCTGTGCGTGACGTAGAAGGGAATCCGGGGTTTACTCATTCGAAGGTCTAATCTGGAAATTGTGAGGAGTGAATGGAACGAGTCGTTATTACAGGCATGGGAACGGTCAATCCACTTGGGTTGACTGTAGAGGAAAGTTGGAAAAATGCGATCAATGGCGTTTCGGGTGTGAGACCCATTGCACTGTTTGATTCTTCAGTATTGAATGTGCATATTGCAGCAGAAGTGAAGGGTTTTGAGCCAGAGAAATACATGGACGCCAAGGAAGCGCGGCGGCGTGATCGTGTTGAACAATTAGGCACCGCTGCCGCCAAGGATGCCCTAGCAAATTCAGGGCTTGAAATTACACAGGCAAATGCAGGCAGAACCGGAGTCCTGGTTTCATCCGCGATTGGTGGACTCAAATCTTTGCAGGATGCTGTGATTACAAATTACACGGAGGGACCGCGGCGGGTCAGCCCGTTCTTGATCCCTATGCTGATGGCAAACGGCACAGCAGGGATGATTGCGATTGATCATCAAATCAAGGGACCTTGCTTTTCTGTGGCTTCTGCCTGTGCATCCGGTGCAGATGGGATCGGTACAGCGCTTTTGATGTTAAAGGCCGGCATGATCGATGCGGCGCTGGCAGGCGGGACGGAAATGACCATCTGCCCAGTTGGGGTAGCTGCGTTTGATCGAGTAGGCGCAATGTCGCGTCGTAATGGTGATTACTCCATGACGCCCCAGCCATTTGACAAAAATCGGGATGGTTTGGTGATGGGGGAAGGCGCGGCGGTATTGGTGCTCGAAACTGAATCTCATGCGAAGGCGCGCGGCGCGAACATCCTGGCAGAGCTTGCAGGATACGGCGCAACCTCGGATGCATATCATGTCACGGCACCACATGAAAATGGAGAGGGTGGATCAGCTGCCATGCGTATGGCTCTTGCTTCTGCGAGATCAACGGTTGACGATCTTGGATATATTAACGCGCACGGGACCGGAACTCAATTAAATGATCAATCAGAGACACGCGCTATCAAAGCCGCGTTTGGTGAGAAAGCATATGAGATTCCCATCTCTTCGACCAAGTCCATGACAGGGCACATGATGGGTGCGACCGGTGCGTTGGAGGCAATCTTTTGCGTGCAAGCTGTGCGCGAGGGAATCCTCCCGCCAACGATTCATTATGAAACACCTGACCCTGAATGCGATCTGGATTACATTCCAAATGAGGCACGTGAGAAAAAAATCGATTTAGCAATTAGCAACGCGTTCGGTTTTGGTGGACATAACGCGGTGCTGGCGATAAGGAAATATAGCTAATTCGCGCTGAGCGGAGTGCAGCGTAGACGACACTTGCACCTGGCGCAAGTGCAGGTGAGCGCAGGAGTGTAAAGCAACACGTCTCGACTATGGCTTCGCAAAGAGCACTTCGCCTCCACTCGATGCGAATAATCGGAGGGTTGTGAATATAGAAAAGGCATGCTATAATCCGCCGTCGCGTAAAAAGAAATCATAACTTAAGGAAGAAAGACGATGACAGACATTATCAAGGCTCTCGAAGCCAAACCGAACGAAAAAATACCCGCCGTGAAAGCTGGCGATAACGTCAGTGTGCACGTCAAAATCAAAGAAGGTGACCGCGAACGTATTCAGGAGTTCAAAGGCACCGTCATCCGCATGCGCAAAGGCGGCAATGACCAGACGATCACCGTTCGCCGTGTAGCCTCCAATGGCATTGGCGTAGAGCGCACCTTCCTGCTGCGTTCCCCGCGCGTGGACAAAGTCGTGGTCGAACGCCACAGTGTTGTTCGTCGGGCGCAACTCTATTTCATGCGCCAACGTACCGGCAAGTCCGCCCGCCTCAAACAGAAGTTTGATTAATTCATGTGCATTAGACCCTAAAGGTACGCTCTGCGAAAACCTTTAGGGTCTTTTTTGTTTTACAATAGTGGTATGACACCGATTATTGGCATTACCACCAATCAATCCACAAATGTGCATGGTCATCCAACGATCATGCTAATGCAATCTTATGTGAAGGCTGTGATACAGGCGGGAGGCGTACCCGTTCTCATTCCATCTCTGATAGCAGAGGCTGGATGGGATGCTCTGTATTCTCATTTAGATGGGATTCTCTTCTCGGGTGGTGGAGATATTGGATTGGAGCATTTTCCTGGCGAGCTGCATCCCCGAATCGATGGCGTGGACCCGGCGCGTGATTCCGTTGAATTGAATTTAGTCCACGCTGCCGCGTCAGACGGCAAACCGTTTCTCGGTATTTGCCGCGGTTGCCAAGTGGTGAACGTGGCATTAGGCGGGACTCTCTACACACACATTTCCGATCAATTTCCCAACGCGCTCGACCACGATTACCCCGGTAACATGCGGACAGTCCTTGTGCATGAAGTCAAAATCGAGGAGGGCACGCAGATCGCAGAAATTCTTGGTGAACCAATTATCAAAGTTAATAGCCTTCATCACCAGGGACTCAAAGATATCGCGCCTTCGCTTCGCGTCGTAGGTCACGCGCCCGATGGATTAATTGAAGCCATCGAATTGCCCGATCATCCTTTTGGTCTCGCGGTGCAATGGCACCCCGAATGGCTGACAGATCAGGAATCAACAAGGAATCTATTTCGGAAGTTTGTAGAAGCGGCGGGGAAGTAAATTTTTCTTAATGTCGATTCATTCCAATTCACACATCGGTATCTTTGACTCCGGCGTTGGTGGGATTTCAGTCTTGTGTGCGATCCGTGAGGAGATGCCCGAGGAGTCAGTCATCTACTTTGGCGATCAGGGACATGTTCCATACGGCTCGCGCTCTATGGAGCAAATCCAAAGTTTTTCAGAAGCGATCACGCGCTTTTTATTGAAGCAGGGCGCGAAGATCATTGTTGTTGCATGTAACACTGCTTCCGCCGCGGCATTGAAATATTTGCGTGAAAAATTTCCTGATGCTCAATTCGTCGGCATGGAGCCAGCGGTCAAGCCTGCCGCGGAACACACACAAACAGGTAAAGTTGGAGTATTAGCGACTCCAGCAACGTTTCAGGGCGCGCTCTATGCTTCTGTTGTGGAGCGTTTTGCAAATGGGGTAGAGTTATATCAAGATACTTGTCCTGGACTTGTCCAACAGATCGAGCAAGGAAAATTAAATGGCGCAGAAACGCGCCGAATTTTAAAAGATGCGCTCCTACCTATGCTTGAAAGAAATATTGATACTGTTGTGTTGGGATGTACCCACTATCCGTTTGTGATTCCGCTTATTCAGCAGATCGTGGGAGCAAATGTTCGAGTGATTGACCCCGCTCCCGCCGTGGCGAAACAGACCGGACGTTTGCTTGAAGAGAGAGGGAGAAGAAATCGGTCAGGGTCGAGAGGCGATGTCAAATTTTATACATCGGGTGATCCCGATGCGCTCAAACTGTTGTTACCAACCTTGTTGGGAGAGTCCGGCGAAGTCCAAAGGGTTGAGTGGTTAACCAATCATGTCATTGCGAGGGAGCGCTAGCGATCGAAGCAATCTCCCGCTCGATCAAGAGATTGCTTTGCTCACTGCGTTCGCTCGCAATGACAAGTTACAATGCCCATGCTAGCATCATGCCAAAGATAGCAATGATCACACCCAAATGTAAAAATAGATTGCTGCCTGTGATCACATTATCAAGCCCAAAGATAAACGGCAGAATGTAATTAATGACTACCAGCACAATGCCAACCAATGGCAAAAGACCTTTGCGATGTGCAAAATAGTTTGATGCGTTATCAACCAGTCTTGAAAGCCATTTCATATTTCTTCCTCTTCTTCGTCGGGTTCGTGATGATTTGCGGCGACCTGCCAACTACTGAATTGCGCCAGCAAACGCCCGGGGATACGTCCCTGCATGACGACACCGCCACGACCATGTTCGATGCGCTCGACTCGTCCAGCTTCGTGAAATAACGAGATCAGCGCGCCCTGTTGATAAGGGAGCCGCACAAGAATCGGCGCGTACGTTTCATACAACTCTTGTTGGATGACTCTCAGCAGTTCTTTGACCCCATCTCCATTCAAGGCGGAAATTGTCACCGCCTTCGAAAAGTGGCTCACTACATTCCTAGCAGACTTCGGGTCGCGCAATTGATCAACCTTATTCAATGCAGTGACAATTGGGATATGATTCGCACCGAGTTCATCCAAAGTTTGTTGGACCGATTCAAATTGGTTCAACGCGTTGGGATGCGAAATATCTACAATATGTAAAAGCAGATCCGCTTCGACAATTTCTTCTAGTGTTGCGTGAAAGGATTCTATCAATGTTGTGGGTAATTTCTGAATAAATCCCACTGTATCGGTAAAGAGAGCCTGGTAACCGCCGGGCAATTCCACGCGACGCGTTGTTGGATCGAGTGTGGCGAATAGTTGATTGGCAACATATACATCTGATTTAGCAATCTTATTCAGTAACGTCGATTTACCCGCGTTGGTATAACCAACCAGAGCTACTGTTGGAATACGTGAGCGTTTGCGTTGAGAACGATACCTCATGCGATGTGCACGTACTTTTTCCAATTCTTTTTTGAGGTGCGAGATGCGCTTGCGAATGGCACGCTTGTCCACTTCCAACTGTGTTTCACCAGGACCGCGCAAACCCACACCCCCGGTCGAGCCAGCACGTCCGCCACCGCCACCAGCCTGTCGTTCCAAATGCGTCCATTGACCCGTGAGCCGCGGCAGATAGTATTCATATTGCGCGAGTTCCACCTGCAACATGCCTTCACTAGTATGCGCGTGTTGAGCAAAAATATCGAGAATAAGCGCAGTGCGATCCAGCACGCGGACGTTTCTGCCTAGCTCTTCCTGCAATTCGCGTTGATGGCGCGGCGAAAGTTCATCGTCGAAGATCACAACTTGTGATAGTGTCTCTTCAACGAGACTTTTCAGCTCCTCTACTTTGCCTGGACCAATGTATGTCTTCACATGCGGGCGATCCAGCTTTTGAGTCAGTTCGCCGACAACTTCAAGTCCCGAGGTATCTGATAATAAAGCCAATTCGGTTAGAGAATCTTGCAAAGACAAAAATGATTTTTGCTGATAGAGATCCACGCCGACGAGGAACGCGCGTTCACGCGGCGGATTGGTTGGTTGAGGAAATTTTTTAGGCATCTAATTTTATTTTCGATGGTCGAGTAGTGGCGCCGCTAGCGCTACATATCGAGACCACTATGTTACAAGAAAGTTTTTGTTAACAGGTGGTTTCGACACCTACACTGTATCATACTTGGCAAGCGGTGCGGTGCAAGTGTACGTCCTCAAGGAGCATTCGGGACTACTCAACCACCGTTTAATCTTGATTTCTTCCAAGTGTACCAAACAACCTTGTCATCTTAGGGTCTGGAGACTCAGTACGGAAAGGAATCAGAATGTGGAAGGTTGACCCAGGGTTTTTTATTTCATCGTGGCCCTCTGATTCGACCCAAATGGAACCACCGTGCGCCTCGAGAATACCACGCGCAATTGGAAGCCCCAAACCAGGACCACCACCCTTGAATTTCGTCTTCCCACTGGAATGTAAGTCCACACGCCCAAGCTGACCGAACTTCTCAAAGATCATTGCTTGGTCTTCGGTGGAAATGCCGATGCCTGTATCGGTAACGGTCACTTCAATAAAGCCTGAAAGCGTCCTTCCATTAATCGTAATCGTTCCACCATCGGGTGTATATTTGATCGCGTTGTTGAGCACATTTCGCAAGGCTTGCATGATCCTCGGCGCGTCAAGGTAAATCCACTCTTTGTTTCCTTCGAAATCTTTAATATCCAGTGCTAGTTTTCTAGTTCGTATGATTGTTTCAACTTCCAGGCACAATGCATCTACCATTTGCGAAATTTGCATTGGTTGAAAGTTCAACTGGAGGAGTTTATTATCAATCATGGAAACATCGATCATGTCATCTACAATTGCCCGCAAGCGGTCAATGCCAGTGTTCATCCCGGCCAGCAAGCTTTCTAGGTTCGTTGCTTTTCCTTGCTCGAGCAGGTCATCCATCATGGATGCGTAGCCTTCGATCAAGGTGATCGGCGTCTTTAGCTCGTGTGCGGCTACTGAAATAAAAGCAGATTTGCTTCTATCGACGCGTTCCATTCGTCTTTGCACTTTTTCCATTTCACTAGAGATATGTGCCACACGAGTCTCCATTTCGTAGCGTGCTACTACTCCAAGACCATATGTATAGATTGGAATGACCGCCGCCAAGAGATCAAGCGCCTGTTGCTTCGTCAGTGCCTCATGCGCCACTTGAATCGTTAGCGCAATCATGCGATTAATCAAAAACGAAACGTGATAAGGTTCTTCTTCGAGATCAGTCTCGGTAGATGATTTTGCCCAATCGAGCAGAATGGAATCCATCCAGGCCGGGTCACCTGTCGTAATGGATTGTTCGAGCAGATCAAAGAAGCGCCTCAATTGCTCTTCAAAATCAGCGCGTACTTCCATACCGCGTGCCATCTCCTGCCCCACGCGTGTAATCCACACTGGACGGATTTTTGCTAGAATTTTTTGAATAGGTGTTGGTGTAGCTTTCTTTGGCATATTCCAGTAGGTCATGTTTCCCATTCAGGGACTTCGCAAACGTGACCTATATCATTTTATCAGGGTTGCCCGCTTTGTTGCATGACCCAGGTGCGGAGCGTTTCTCCCACTACCTGCAAACTTTCTGCTGAAACTTTATCAGATGTGTCCTGAATGGTATGCCAGTAAGGATAGTCGAAATCGATGATGTCAACGGCAGGAATGCCTGCCTGCAAAAATGGTGTGTGATCATCGAGCATGGAATATTTATATTCAGGGATGAATTTGCTGTCGTAGCCCAGTCCCCTTGCTGTTCCCCAAATGGCATCAGTTAAATCTGGGTTCGAGTTGCGCTCCTTATAAATATTCAGGTCTGCATCACCGATCATGTCTACAATGATGGCTGCGCGTGGTTGAATGGGATTATTTTTTATGAACTCGCGCGAGCCTAGGAGCCAATCCCAGCCTTCAATATTGCCGTTATCTTCTGCATCGAAGAAAACGAGCCACACAGGAATTGTCTCTTCAGGCAACGAACGCGCAAGTCCCAGCAAAACAGCGACACCGGATGCGCCATCGTTTGCGCCGGGGACATAATGTGTATGTTGCGCAGGATCGGGATCATTATCTGCAAACATGCGCGTATCGTAATGGGCACCAATGATGATTTGTGGTGACTTATTGCTTCTTTTGGCAACGATATTTTTAATAGGATGTCCCAACGCTTCAGATTCTTGGACTTCGACCTGCCAACCCGCCTTGACCAACTCCTCTCGTATCCATTTCTGGATCTCAGCAGATCCCTCAGACCCGGTCACGCGCGAACCGAACGCGACTTGAGTCTGCACATCTGTGTAGGCGCGCTGACCATCAAACATAGCGGGAGCAATTTTCGGGTGGGAAAGACGCGGATATACATACCAGCTAATCACACCGAGGAGCAGAATTCCAGTGAGTGATAAGTAAAGTGCAGTGGATTTTTTCGTCACGTGATCTGCTCTAAGCCTCGTCCTCAGCACTAAATCCGCCAGGGACGGCGGCTGGAGCAACAGTCTCCAGCGCGAATGTTAAGTCAGCAAGCGCGCGTTCAGCATAAACCCTGCCGCGTTCGCGTTTCCCGATTTTCGATGTGACTTCAAGTGGTGGGAGGATTCCAAAGTTGGCTTTCATTGGTTGAAAATCTTTGAGATCAGCGTGAGTTACATAATGACAAAGCGCGCCAAGCATAGTTGTCCGTGGAAGTGTGATGGGCTCTTCTTGATGACATAAGCGCGCCGCGTTGATGCCTGCAAGCAAACCTGTCGCAATATTCCCCATATAACCTTCCACCCCAGTAATTTGGCCCGCGAAGAACAGATCATCGCGTTCGATGTGTTGCAAGGTGGGCCGTAGAAGTTTTGGTGAAGCGATAAAGGTGTTGCGATGCATTTGTCCATAGCGCATGAACTCCGCATTTTCCAAACCTGGAATGAGATGAAGCACGCGTTTTTGTTCAGGATATTTGAGATTTGTTTGGAAGCCCACGAGGTTGTAAAGACTGCCAGCGAGATTATCTTGACGGAGTTGCACAACGGCGTATGGGCGTTTACCCGTACGCGGATCGCTGAGTCCGACTGGGCGCATGGGACCAAAAGCCAGCGAATCGATTCCGCGCTCAGCAATGATCTCGACAGGTAAACAGCCTTCGAAGAAATGACCTGCTTTTACGCCGCTTTTGATTGCCTCTTCAAATGAGTGCAGTTCGATGCGTTCTGCGTTGAGAAGTGCCTCAACGAACGTATAATATTCCTCTTTTGTGAATGGACAATTGATGTAATCGCCTTCATCTTGCGTGCCCATACCGTAGCGTGAAGCGCGGAAAGCAATATTCATGTTGATCGAATCAGCGTGGATGACAGGCGCGATGGCATCGAAGAAAAAGAGATGTTCTTCACCGCTCAACACCGCAATAGATTGAGACAAGGCAGGAGATGTAAGTGGCCCGCTGGCGATGATGGAAAGTGATCCTGGAACTTCTTTTATTTCTTCACGAACGATTTCGATATTGGGATGATCTTCTATCCGCTCAGTGACAAGCCGTGCAAAGAGCTCTCGGTCAACAGCTAGTGCGCCACCCGCTGGCAGGGAGGCGACTTCTGCGCATTCGAGCAGCATTGACCCCAGAATCCGCAGCTCGTTTTTGAGCAAGCCCGAAGCGCGGTCTGGTAGGTTCGAGCCGAGAGAATTTGAACAAACGAGTTCAGCCAGATCGTGAGTCTGATGTGCTCCCGTCTGCATGAATGGGCGCATTTCGTAGAGTCGAACTTTGAGTCCGCGTCGAGCGGCTTGATAAGCAGCTTCGCTTCCCGCCAGACCACCACCAATTACGAGTAAATCACTCATCAATTGATTTTACCATTGCACTGATTCTCCTCGGAGGAGAGTGCAATGAGGGATTCTCTGCTGTATAATTAACGTAAGATGCCAACTCATATAGTGATTGAAAATCAGTTAAAAGAAGCCAGCCAATTGACATACACCGCCTGGGCAGTGTTGGTGGAACGTGAGGCAGGGAAATGGCGCGTGCTTGCCAATTATCACCTTGCAAAGAAGACTCACCCCACGTTGGTGAAGTTCCTGAGCAAGACAGAAGTAGATTCGTGGCTGTGCGGCGCACTAAGTGGGGGACAGAGCCGTTCGGTTTCCTTGCCCGAATCCAGCAAGCTGGACGTGGACAGGTTATTTGCATTTCCATTGCCTGGCGTCTCACGTGTTGTCCTGGCAGGTGCAGACCAATTGACCAATGAGGCTCAGCGTCTCTGGCGCTTGGTCGTATCAGGTATGCAAGCAGAAGCACCAACTGCCGATACATCTGCTTCCTCTTCGGTCGCAGCCTCTTTGTTAGTGCCCAATCTCGATTCAGAAAATCCCTATGATATGCCGCGTGCACTGGATCGCGCACTCGCCTCTTTTGTGAGGCTCGTCACAGTACAAGGAGGCTGGCTTGCCGTTCGGCGCGGTGACTCTCTAGAAGTGCACGCTCAATGGAATGCGCCAGCATGTGCAGATCTTGTCCTTTCGCTTGATGCAAATCCAATTTTGCGTCGCCTGAGCCGTAACCTTACACCGATGGTTGTTCACCGCGATGCCTCACTATGGACTGAAATTCCGCACAAAGGCTTGAAATCGAGTACGAAGTTATGGGTCTGTGTCCCTCTCATCATTGGCCAGCGGTTGATCGGTGTTCTGACGTTATGGCGTAGCGCTGCGTTCAAAAGTGATGAATGGAGTCGATTGACAGATATGGCAACGCAAGTCGCGCCAGCAATTGAAACGATCATTACTTTTGCAGAAATGGCTGGTCATCTGCGCCGCCTAGCAACATTGAATGATTTTGCACTAACAGTTTCTTCAGGCCGCAATCTCGATCAGATCGCGCGCCGTATGTTCGCCTTACTCTCGCGTTCTTTTGGCACTGAACTGATTGTCCTGTATTTGCTTTCGTCCGACAATCGTTTGTTGAATGAATATCGCACAATTGAGGGCAATATGATTTCCTCCATACAAAGCGTGGATGACCACAGAATTGCTCCTTTGCTTTCTAGTGATCAAAAAGTGCGGTTGAGTGAGATCAGTAATGATGTTCAATTGCCATTATATGATAAAGTGTTATCCGGATTGTATGTCCCTTTGCGGTTTCGTGGGCAGACGATCGGTGTTTTGTGCGTTGAAAGCCTAAGGAATGACGCGTTTGACTTGTATGATGAAAGCCTGATGGTAGTGATTGCCAGCCATCTTGCCAGCCTAGCCGATTACACGCGACTGCGCGAAGAGGCAGAAGGTCGCGCCCGCAATCTTGGACTTATTCACGAAGTGGTTCAGCAGGTGATTGGTCTTACCAAGCCACGCGAAGTGGCGGAAATTACTTCTGATCTGCTTGCGCGTTATTTTGCTTATGAACTTTGTGCGGTCTTCATCGCAGATGAAAAAGGCGATCTGACTATCGGCGGTTTTGGAGGTACAAGCCAAAGTGTTGTCAACCGTGCTATGAAATCGTTCGAATATCCAGTGAGCGGTGGGATTACGGGCCAGGTGTTCGGAACTGGTGAAAGCATCGTCGTCAACGATGTATTGCAGGATAGTCGTTATCGTTCCATTAAGGGCTGGCAGGCTGGCTCTGAAATGTGTGTGGCAATCCGTGAGGGCGAAAAAATTCTGGGTATCATTGATGTGGAGAGCAGTTCACGAAATGCCTTTACACATAATGATTTCATCGCGCTTGAATCCCTCGCAGGCATTCTGGCGAGCGTAATTACCAGCGCTGATCAATATCAAAGATTACAGGTCACGATCAATCAATTGCGTTCAATGCAAGTGGAGTTACGTGCTCGCATGGAAGCACAAAGGTCGGCTGAAAATCGTCTGGTTCAAGCCGCAAAACTGGCGGCCGTTGGTGAAATGGCGGCGGGCATCGCGCACGAGTTGAATAATCCATTGACCTCAGTGACTGGCTTCTCAGAATTGGCGCTGGATGCGATACCGCAAGATAGCCCAATTCGCCAAGACTTGGAGATCGTGATGCGTGAAGCGATGCGCGCACGAGATGTGGTGCGCCGGCTGCTTGACTTCGCGCGTCAGAGTGAAAGCGCGCGGGCGCGTACATCAATGAACGAAGTGATTGAAGATGTAGTTGCATTGACCCGTCATTTGATTCATACCAATGGGGTAGAACTGAAACTTGAGTTTGAAAAAGACCTGCCTTGGGTCTCAGTGGATGCGAATCAAATGAAACAAGTTTTGCTGAATCTGGTTCATAATGCATTGCAAGCGATGCCTGCCGGTGGTGAGATGATGATTTCAACTCAATCAACTTCTCGTGCTGGTCGCGACTGGATTATGGTTTCTGTGTGTGATACCGGCGTAGGGATTCCCCAGTTAGAACTAGCTCGTATCTTTGAACCCTTCTATACGACCAAAGGCAATCAGGGTGGAACCGGGCTGGGACTCTCGGTCACTTATGGCATTATCACAGATCACGGTGGGCAAATTGAGGTTGAAAGCCAGATTGGCGTCGGATCAAAATTTACAGTCTGGTTACCTCAATAACATAAGGAAAGCATGGAAGCAATCTCAGTTCTCGTTGTAGATGATGAACCCGGTATCGCATTGTTGTGCAAGCGCATCTTGAGCCGCGCGGAGTACGATGTCACCTCAGAAACAGATCCACGTGTGGCGATTGAACGGCTTCAGCAAAAGCATTTCGATTTGCTGTTGGTTGATATTCGTATGCCGGAAGTAGATGGCTTTGACGTGATCTCACGTGCACAAATGGTGCAACCTGACATCGCAGTGCTAGTCATGACCGGCTTCGGCACTGTCGAAACAGCGATCCGCGCGTTACGCCAGGGTGTGGATGGTTTGTTGTTGAAGCCATTCAACACAAGTGAGGAACTTCTCCAGGCTGTGCGGCAAGGGTTGGCAGATAACCAACGCAAGCGCGATACTGCGCGTATTTCAGCATTGCGTCCGTTGTTCAATGTCACGGAAACGCTGTTTGCTGAAACAGATCGCGACCAGCTACTTGAGCTAATTGTCAGTGCAATCCGTGAACATCTGCATTGTTCAAACGTTGCCTACTATGAAGTAGACGATGGGCGTGTCGCTGTAATCGCGCAACGCGGCAAAGTTCTTCAAGTAGATGAAAACAATTTCGCCGTGCAACTCATTAGCCAGGTTGATGCGGATGGGAATCCAATCATAATCACTGCATCAGGTCCCGGTGATGCAGACGCCCAAACGCTTCTTTCTACGCTCGAGCTGGGCGCAGCAATCCTAATACCGGTTGCGCAGAGCGTCCCTTCCGGGGCGCTGACCTTGAAATGTTCTTTGTGCTGGCTCGCCAAGCTGTCGTTGCTATGGAGAACGCACGTCTCTATGCGGATTTGCGCGAATATGTACGTCGTGTGGAAGAATCGCAGGAGGCATTGCTGCGAGCAGAAAAGATGGCTGCAGCCGGACGTTTGACCGCATCTATTGCGCATGAGGTCAATAATCCATTGCAGTCGGTGCAAAATTGTTTACACTTAGCAGGCCATGAAGATCTACCACCTGAGAAGCGCAAAGAATATTTTGAATTGGCAAAGAACGAACTTGAACGCTTGATGAAAACGATGCAGCGCATGCTTGATTTCTATCGGCCTGGCGCGGCCAAAGTGGAACAAGTGAATGTGTTGGAATTGTTGCAACATGTACTAAGCCTAACGTCACAGCAACTCGGTCAGCGGCATATTGAAGTGAAGCCTGATTTACCAGAATCGCTCCCTGAGATTTACGCGGTAAGTAGCCAAATTCAGCAGATATTTTTTAATTTGGTCTTGAATTCAATGGATGCAATGCCTGCAGGCGGTGAGTTGAGGATCACTGCTCGTTCACTAGAGCATGGTGTTGAAATCACTTTTCATGATACAGGTCCCGGCATCCCTGAGAACCACAGGAATGATATCTTTGAACCTTTCTTCAGTACTAAGGAAGGAGGTACAGGCTTGGGACTGACTGTGAGTTACAATATTGTCACTGCACATGGTGGGACGCTCGATCTTGTGGATGGACACGAGCCAGGTGCCTGCTTTCGATTATTCTTACCCGTGGGAGATAAGCAATGAAGTCAAACATTCTTGTTGTTGATGATGAGCCTGTTGCGCGCCAATCACTGAGCGATATTCTTCGTCTTGAGGGATATATAGTGAACTCAGTGCCAAATGGTCAGGCAGCGGTCGAATATATCCGTACTCACCCCGTAGAATTAATGGTGGTTGACCTCCGTATGCCAGGGATGGATGGATTGGAAGTAGTCCAGGTGGTCAATCAAATCTCGCCGGAAACAGAGGTCATCTTATTAACTGCTTTTGGTACAACCGAGTCTGCTGTTCAAGCACTACGTTTACGTATCCACGACTATTTGCTCAAGCCTGCTCCACCATCCCAGGTGGTGAATAGTGTGAAGAAGGGATTGGCGCGTCGTGAAGCGCGGCTGAAGATGCGTGGTGGACCATCAACTTCGGATGTTGATGAAGGAATGACAGAGTTTTCTTTGAAAGATGGTACACACATTGACCTTTCTCGCCGGCAGGTCCGTAAAAAAGAGCAGGTGATCCATTTGACGCCCGCAGAAGGACGTTTGTTGCGTGTGTTGATTGAAAATCCGGGGCGCGTCTATTCACATCGGGAATTGGTTCTGCTGGTTCAGGGCTATGATACTTCCCAACGCGAGGCCCCAGAAATTTTACGTCCTTTAGTGAGTAGACTGAGGCACAAGCTAGAAGCATTTCCTACGCTTTCTGAGCAAATTATTAGCGTGCGCGGCACAGGTTACTTATACGAGGGGGAAAAGTAAAAGCCACAATGGAGTCTCTTGGCTTCGGAATGCCAACGTCAAGAGACGTTGGACTCTAAAAATGCGAGAGGTTATTCGTATTTATAAAAGTCTGCCGGAAAATCGGGTGGTTGTAACCAGCTTAGCAATCCCTGGGGACGGGCTGGGCTAGATGGAGGCTTCTCGAACCAGGCGAACAGAAGGCTGATGCTCAACCCAGCAGTGCCAAGCCATTGCCAATTCGTTAGGCTTTCGCCGAGGAGGAGGTGGCTAAAGAAGATTGCCACCAGCAATTCTCCGAGTCCAAGTAGTGCAGTTTGCATGCCACCAATGTGTTTTACGCCAAGGAATAGTAATAATCTCGAAAAGAAAGTCACGGCGGCGAGTCCAAACACGGGCAGCCAAGGTGCACTTCCTGTAGGCAGGCTTCGATCAAAAATAAGGTAAGATGGCACAACAATCAAGCTCATCGCAAGCAATGTGTATACTGTCACAGTGGGTGCAGGAACATCATAAAGGACACGTTGATTGATAGGCAGGTGGAGTGCATACAAAGCAGCTGCGATAAGCATGAATAAAACACCCCATAAGTCGATATTTCCCGCCTGCGCTCTTGTAAGGAAAAACGCTGATATACTGGCAATGATGATTCGGATTCCTGTTAATTTCGAAGGCGTCTGTTTATCAAGCTGAAGCCAGAAAGCGACGAAGAATGGGTAAAGTGCGTAAAGCATTTGTGCGACGCTGGCATTCAGTTTGCTTAGGCCCACATAATAGAAAATGGAACCAATCCCGTTGACTGCGCCCGCCATTAAGCAGCCCAAAAGACCAGCTGGATAAATATACAGGATCCGGCGTTTGAACACCGCGATAATGATCACTAGTAAAAGAGTAGCCATGCTTGTGCGTAGTGCCACTACCGCCAATGGAGAAAATTTCCCCGCACCCATGGCAGCTTTGCCAAAGACAGGCGTAAACCCAAGAAATAGGGCAGATATTACAGCAGCGTTGATGCCGGTACTTCGACCATTTTGCATATTATAGTTTGCCTACTAGCCTCAAACGATAAGTAACGACGGGCAATCGCCACGCCTGTCGTTGTCATAAATAGTCAGTGTTCCCAGGGCGCTCATCAATTTTATCGTATAAGTGAACGCACTTCTTCGAGAAATTCATCGTTCAGGAAATCGCCTTTCAGCATCAGAGATTGGATTTGCCCTTGCAAGCGGCTCTTTTCATCTACCGTTAGTTCTTTGGCAGTAGCAACAATTACCGGAATATTAGCAGTTTCAGGGTTACTTCGTAAGGCGTCTAGGACGGCAAAACCATCTATTTCGGGCATCATTAAGTCGAGGATCACCAAGTCGGGCCGTTCTCTTGTCACTATTTCAATAGCCTCGCGCCCACTCGTGGCTTCAAAAATCTCGAAATCTCCCTGTGACTGAAGAATGCGTCGGATGAGACGACGCGCCTCGGAGGTATCATCAACTATCACAACGCGCGAGAAGCGGCTTGGCGTCACGTTGTTGAGTGCAGAAAGTAAACCTTCTTGTGGAGTTGTTGCGTGCTCCTCTCGTTGACGTAAATCTACATCCCGAGTCCACCCCTCACCAAAAAGGAATTGTTCGGCAGGCACAGTGTGCCCTGTGCAATTCACAACAACTGTATCAGTAGATTTGATGACACCTGCACGCACGAGTTTAAAAAGACCAGCGAATGCCACAGCTGCGGCTGGTTCTGCCGATATGCCTTCCATCTTTGCCAAAACATGCATAGCGCGAAAGGCGTCCTCGTCACTAACGCTTTCAAATACGCCATGGGTTTCATTGACTTGCTTGCGTAACATAGTATAGGTTCTACCGGGGTCACCTGTTGCCAGCGTTTCAATGTGAGTCTTTGGCGAAAGAACAGGTTCAGCTTTTTCGAGTCCCTTCTTCCAGCTCTCAACCATCGGTGCGCAACCTTCGGCTTGGATTGGTGCCAGAGCGGGGATGCGGTCAATCATGCCAAGTTTTTGCAATTCACGAAAACCTTTGTAAACACCTAGTGGACCCATTCCTCCACTTACCGATTGAACATACCAATCGGGTGTGTGCCATTTCGGTTCTTCGTAGGTTGACCCAGGCGGAGTTCCACACTGCATGGTCAATTGTTCGGCAATTTCAAACGCAATTGTTTTCATTGCTTCGACTGCAGTAACTGTCCGCGCGCCCATATCCTGATACAGTCCACGTTGACGGGCAAATTCTGCCGCGACGTGTTTTGCCTGATCGTAGGATCCTGTGATCTTTACTACTTGACTCCCATACAAAGCGATCTCGCGCATCTTGACACCGGGGACAAGACTCGTGACGAAGGCCCAGAGCTTGATCCCTGCCCGGGCTGCGTAGGCCGACAGCGAAATTGCAACGTTGCCCGTAGAGGCAGCAACCATTTCAGTAACGCCGCCTTCTTTTAGCGCGGCAATAGTAACGGCGGCCTGTCGATCTTTGAACGATGAAGTTGGTCCTTGCCGTTCATCTTTGATGAAGAGATTTGGCAGGCCCAGCATCATTCCTAAATTTACGGCTTTAATCAAAGGAGTGCCCCCTTCGCCTAATCTTAAGGTGGGGTTTGGATTATGAATTGGCAATAACTCTTTATAACGCCATAAATCGAACGGGCGATTTTTTATCTCCGATGGGAAAGTCTTTGCTACTTCGACCATATCATATTCTGCTTCACGCCATTGACTGTTGCAGTTTGGACAGTGCATGGAACGAGGCATAAATGGCGCGGCATGGCCGCAGTCCAAACACCTAATTACAAATGACATATCTTATCCTGTTAGAAGCAGACTGGTTTTAAGGGCCGATTCGCTTCAATGCGTTTTCGATACTTTCGATTAATTGGCCTTCGTTAAGCGAACCTTTGGTGATCAGCCGCTGTCCGAAGGTGTTCAACTGTTGCTGTTGTTCGTTTGTTAATCCTCCGCCGCTTACAACAAGCACTGGAATATCACACAGTGAGGGGGTTTGGCGTAATTTCTCAAGTATGTTGAAGCCATCCATATCAGGCATGAACAAGTCAAGGATGATCGCATGTGGTGCTTGGTTATTGATCGCTTCCCATCCCTTGCGACCACCTTCAGCAAGGATTGGCTTGTATTGACTGTGTTGATTAAGAATCTTTTCGATTAAACGCAGATCATTTGGATCATCATCAATCACTAATACTTCATGGATCGTGCCATTCTTGTTCAATCGGTCGAGTGCATGTACGAGATCCTCTTCAAGAATGGGCTTGACAAGATAATCTGCCGCGCCGAGGTTGAATCCTTTATCAGCCTGTTCCATAATGGAGCAAATGATGACCGGAATATCTCGAGTAGCCGGATCAGATTTGAGGTCCGTAAGAACTGACCATCCATCTTTGTTCGGCATCATGATATCGAGTGTGATTGCATAGGGTTTTATCCTCAGAACCTGCTCTTTGGCTTTTAATGGATCTGTAAGCGGAAGGACATAATATCCTTGCGGGTTCAGGTAGCGTTCATACAATCCTATCACCTGCGGATCATCGTCAATTGCAAGGACAACTTTCTTTCCCTCTGGGATGTCATCCTCAGGCTGATGGTAAAGAGGCAGGGTGAACCAGAATATTGAACCTTTGCCAACCTCACTCTGAACACCAATGCGGCCTCCATGTAATTGGACGAGGTTTGCACAGATGGAGAGACCTAAGCCTGTACCACCACTCTTACGCGTTGCAGAGCCATCCACTTGTGAGAAAGCCTGAAAAAGTTTCTTTTGGTCTTCTGCTGAAATACCTGGCCCGCTATCAATCACATTAATCAGTGCTTCCATTTTGCCCGTAGGACCTTTTTGAACAAGAGTCTCAACAGTGATTGAGCCTGCCTCCGTGAATTTAGAGGAATTGGAAATTAGATTAAGTAATATCTGCCGAACGCGCATGGCATCGCCGCGTACCGCAGGCATATTCGCCGGAATGCGCTGTAGTAGTTGGACCGGTTTCTCTTTTACGAGTCCTTTTGCGGTAGACATAACACTCGTTGCCATTTCCGCGAGTTGCACCTCTTCAAAGTTTAGCTCCATCTTGCCTGCTTCGATGCGCGCAAGGTCAAGAATGTCATTGATCAATCCGAGCAGATGTTGACCGGAATTATAAATGGCAGTGAGGTCCTGTTGCTGCATTTCGCTTATGGGGCCATCAATACCCTTAAGAATTACTCGCGAGAAGCCAATAATGGAGTTCAAAGGTGTTCGTAGTTCATGGCTCATATTTGCAAGGAATTGACTCTTCAAGAGGTCAATTTCACGCAAGTCCTGAATCAATTGTTGTGAAAGTTCATAGGAACGAGCGTTGTCAATTGCGACCGCCACCTGATCTGCCAGCGATTGCAATACCGAAAGATCATCCTGTGTGAACGCATGTGTTTGTGTGGATTGAATATCAATTGCACCAACACTGCGCAAGCCAATACGCAAGGGAATAGCAACCTCGGAACGTGTATCTAATAGGTAGGGATTAGCTATATAGAGAGGTTCAAGTTCTGTGTCATTGACAATCATTGGTTCGATGCTTTCAGCCACTTTTCCGACCACAGAATTGGAACCAACGATTACCGAATGTCTTTGAGATTTCATCTTCTCGCCAGCCTCGCCGGTGCCCTCACGAAGGATCGCATTGAAACCTGTCTCTTCAATGATGTAAATTGCAGCGAAATAAAACCCAAATCTTTCGCTGATCAGACTAACTGTACGAGTAAAGATTGTGTTAAGGTCAAGTGTTGATGTAACGAGGCGTCCAATTTCAGAGGAGGCGGCTAGATAATCATTGCGTCGCTGAAGAGTTTCTTCTGCTAATTTTCGTTCAGTAATATCTTGATGGACAGCGAGAAACCCGATGGTTTTTCCACTTTCATCAAGAATTGGGCTGTTCGTTCCGGCAATAGGAATAAGTCGACCATCTTTTGATTTGTTGATAATTTCCCCTGAAACTGTTCCACCGGATAACAATGTCTCCCAGAAGTGTTTGTATTGTGCATCAGGTAGGACACCCGATTTGAGAATGCGTGGTGTCTTTCCGATTGCTTCTTCGGGTGAGTAACCATATACCTTCTCAAATGCAGGGTTGGCGTATTGAATTGTGCCTTCGAGATCGGTGATAAAAACAATATTTTCGGAACGGTCAATGCCAAGCTTGAATTTCTGGATCTCCCGTTCTGCCAGAAAACGTTCAATCGCAGATGATACTTGAGTTACGATGACCGAAAGGATTTCTTTATGTTGCTCTGTGATTCGGATCTTATGATCATAGGTTTGAAAGGCGAGCACACCAGTCACGATTTGCTTAGATCGGAGTGGAACACCCAGCCAATCTACGCTGAGAACACCGTCAATTGTCACCTCACCGGCTGCCTCAAGATCAGCAAAAATTTCGGGGGTAGTGCGCAACGGCCTACCTGTGCGGATCACATAGCTTGTCAGCCCTCGACCGAGTTTTCGTGGAGACCAATTCTCGTCAAGCTCATCTGAGTGATAAGGGAAAGTGATCAGATTGGTATTTGGATCATACTGTGCAATATAGAAATTGTTTACAGGCAAAAGAGGCCGGACAGCCTCATGGATGGATTTCAGTAATTCATCCATAGTTTTCGAAGAAAGAGTACTTTCAGAGATTTGTGTGATAGCAATTTGTATAAGTTCGTTAATTTTGCGGTCAGTGATATCCCGTGCAACCCAGAATACCTGGTCTTCACTTAATTTAGAGACATTTGCATCGAACCACAAATTATTTCCAGCAATATTAAGAGGGTATTCAGTTTTTATTGTCTTATTACTGTTTAATGCCTCGTGAATAACATCCATAAATTGGTTGTGTAGCTCGGGCGGTAAAATTTCTCTTATATACTTGCCCATCATTTCATCAGGAGGTCGTACGAGCAAGGATGGATTGGTTGGAGCAATTCGAACGTATTGACCATCTTTATCATAGACAATGATCACATCATTCATAGATGCAAATAGTGCCCGCAGTTCAGCCTCAGATTTTTGAGTTTCCTGGAACAAGCGCGCGTTTTGAATGGCGATCGCTGCCTGACGGGCAAGACTGGTTAAGAATTCCAACTCTGCCGGAGTAAATTCTTTATCCTGACCTGTACGCCAAACAGACATAAGACCGGTGATCTTATCCGCAGATAAGATGGGAACTCCCATGATATGCTCAAAGGGTCTTTCGACTGTTCCTTGGATAGTGAGTGCTTCGGGCTGGCCATTGGCATCATTTACTATCTGACCCGCTTTTTCCAAAATGATCTTCCCAAGAATGCCCTCTCCAGTGTGAATTGGATCATTCTTGATCTCTTCTGCATCTGCACCGATTACTGAAATAGCGCGCCAATCGATACCGTCTGGTGCGGGTAGATATACAGCGCTGCTCTCTGCTTGAAACAAGTCTCTTGCATAGGTTCCAATTTTGGCAAGTACTGTTTCCAAATCCAATGTGACGGAGATCTCCCGTCCGACCTCTGCAAGAGCAGTGGTCTCCTGAGCGCGGCGTTGGGCCTCTTGGAAGAGTCGTGCATTTTCGATGGCGATGGCAGCCTGACTGGCAATGGTTGTTAAAATCTCGCGATTGTGTTCATCATAAAGATTTTGCTTCTGAACACTTTGCACTGAGATCAGTCCAAGCACACTTTCACCAATCATAAGTGGCACGCCCAGCCAGGATTGAGAAGTGGCTTCATCCTTATTCAGGGGAACGAATTCAATACCAAGCGACGCCATATGCTTTAGTACATTATTTGGAGCAAATACTGCTTTTTTGTTCCGAATGATGTAATCTGAAAAGCCACGGTTGCCTAATTTGCTCGGCGACAATTGAATCCGCTGGCCTTCTTCAAAAGCTAATGGATAACTTTTTTCTTCATTTTTCTCATCATAAAGCGCAACAAAAAAATTGCTGGTGTCCATCAAGCGGCTAGTATACCGATACACAACCTCGGCGATCGCCTTAGTATCCAGTTTCGTTGACAGTTCACGACCCATTTCATTAAGTACGCTCAATTCTTCTGAACGGGTTTGGGTTTCCTGAAACAACCTTGCATTTTCAAGTGCTAATGAAAGCTGATCAGCTACCTGTTTTACAAGTAACTGTTCATCTTGAGTCCACTTGTGTTGTTCTGTCTCATCCAACACTTGTAGGGTCGCCCAAGAATCTTGTCCGGCCTGGAATGCCAGTGACATGACAGAGTCTGAACGTGAAACGGGACTTGTGATATCAACAGGCCGCTTGGCGGCTTTTGTAACCGGCTGTACCTCAACAGGCTGTAGAGGCTCCTCCTCGGCAGCGCGTTGACGTAGTACGGGCTGGAATTCCGCAGGAGCCTGTTCAGGCTTTACGTCTTCGAATAAATTCTTAAGCCGCTTCGCGATTGGCTTCTTCTTTGGCATATTCAATCAACTCCTGAGCAAGGACACGGTATTGCTGAGAGCCGCGGCTTGTTGGCTTGTACTGTGTAATCGGCACACCTGCTATTGGGCTTTCACGAAGTTTGGTATCAATCTCAATGACAGTAGTAAAAACGCCCTGTCCAAATGTAGTTTGTAACTGCTCGAAGATGTTACGGTGCGTGCGATTTCGTCGATCTAATAAAGTAACCAGGATTCGATAGGCAAGATTAGGGTTGCTTTCCTGTCGCACGCGGCGAATGGTACCCATCATGTTTCTTAACGCGTATGCAGAAAAATATTCGGCTTGAGTCGGAATGATTAGTAGATCGGCCGCAGAAAGCGCGTTGAGGGTGATCGCTCCCAAGGCTGGAGGGCAATCAAGTAGGATATAGCCGTAAGGAAGCGTAGCAGCTTGAAGAGCGTTGTGAAGCGTCAGCATATAATGGCTTCGTATCGGTAGAAATTGTTCCGCGTTCTCGATCTTGGAGTTCGAGGGGACTAGTTCGAGGTTGTCTACTTCGGTTTTTCGAATTGCGGTTTTGATTGTTGCATTTTCTATCAACACACTTGCAGAAGTGACCTCAGCCGTCCCGGCTTCAAGCCCTAGTGCAAGGCTCAAATTCGCCTGTGGATCAAGATCGATCAGAAGCACGCGGTGACCTAATTCAGCCAGGGCAGCACCTAACGATAATGTGGAAGTCGTTTTTGCAACCCCACCCTTTTCATTTGACATTGCAATAGTAAATGCCATTTTGCCTCTTGTTCTTTCCATAATGATTACTCAGCGCTTCTAACTACTTGTGGGATTACTTCCACACGGGTGGCGCCTAAGGCATTGCGCAACTCTTCGATTGCGGTCTTGACCATAGCTTGAGGATCATTTACGCTTCTTATCTTGCCAGTAATATCTGAAACCAATCGTTCGCGTTCTGCACGTCGGCTAGTTTCTTCAAATAGACGGGCATTTTCAGCGGAAAGTGCTACACGTTCGGCAACTGCTTTGATGAGATCGATCTGATCCTGATTCAATGCAGCCGCAGATGGAGATTGGACAACCAGTGAACCAATCGTCTCACCGCGCAATTCAATCGGCACTACAATCTGGCTTGCTTCCATTGATCTGCTTTGGTTTTTACCCTTATCCGATTCCGTTAAATCAATCAGTTCATTCAGTGGAGATGCACCAGCGATGTTGTATCGATATCCAACTAGACTGTGTTCAAGGGACAGGCGTCCCCAAGCCTCACGCGTAAGCTGGCGACTGACAGCTTCGGCCTCAGCCAGTGCGATTCGAGTTTCATCAAAGAGGCGCGCGTTATCAATCGCAAGGCTCACCTGATTGGCAAGCAAACTGAGCATTTGAATGTCCTCATCGGTAAATGCTCCGGTTTCTTTACTCTGTACATCTAGTGCGCCTACAATGCGGTCCGCACTACGTAAGGGCAGCGCCATTTCGGAATGTGTGTTTGGCAGGTCTGGGTTATTGAAGAAGACGGGATCTTGGCCCACATCCATAGCGATACGTGGCTCCCCAATTGAAGTGACATTGCCTACAATACCTTCTTGGCCCACGCGTAATCGATGTTTGCGTTCCAGCATCTTCTGGCCGCCTTCACTATTTGTTGCGCTCAACACAGCATATTCGTTCACTTCATCCAGCAGGAATACACCAACATGATAGAAGCCGAATCTCTCGCTAATTACTGCTGCAATACGAGGTAATAATTCCTGAAGATCGCGTATAGATGTAATCGCCTGTGTAACCTGTGTCAATGCTTCGAATTGTTCGGCGCGGCGCTGGATATGTGTATTTGCACTATCGAGTGCTTCGTTTCGGTTTGCCAGTTCAAGAGTGCGTTCTTCGACGCGTAATTCCAGGTCAGCGTGAAGTTCGGTCAGTTGCTGGTTGCTAACACGCAATTCATTTGCATTTGCCGTTGCCCTTTTCAACGCATTCTGTAAACTGCTGATAATAAGATAGAGGAAGATAGCTCCAAAGATTAGCAGCACTGTACCTTCAATTGCCACACCTATAGCCGAACCGGGGACATAATTTATCATTCCTATGTTTTCTGCTTCTGCGAGCCCAAAACTGGCTAATATACTAATTATCGTAAACCCCATTGCTGGCCGCCAACCCAATAATAAACCCGCCATAAGTATTACCACAAAGTAACTGGTAAATGCAGTACCTCTTATTCCGCTTCCGTTGAGCGCGATCATCGTACTAGCCAGCCAAATTGTTGTAATGTGCAAGTATCCAGCAAAGCGTACCCGCCCGACCTTCATTAAGAACCATACGATTCCAAGAATAGTAATAATTACCATTAAAATAATATTATCAATTCCAAACAGTTCTGCACCTGTAACTGTGCGGACAATGATGAAGAGCACCAAAATAGGAATATTGCTAAGAACAATTGCGTTGATAAATCTCGCAACGCGTGTCTTTTCGTCGTCTTCAGGAAAAACGGGAGGTGTAAAAAAACGCTGTAAGAATATTAGCTCACTCATTATGCCTCAAATTATTTTGAACCATTATCACTTTCGTTTTGGAATTGGATCATAACTTCTGATCCAGGCAGTGCACGCCCCAACTCTTCAACGGCTGTTTGTAAAACACTCCGCATATTAATGGATGCACTAATCTTGGCAGTCACTTCACCGATCTTGGCTTCCTTGGCAGCGAGCCGTTGTGATTCTTGTAGCAATCGGGCGTTTTCCATCGCAATCGCGGCACGTTCGATAATGGCGGTGACAATATCCAATTCATCTTGGTCCCATGGGCGGTTATCCGGCGAGCGGACATCCACTGAGCCAATCACCTCACCGCGTAACTGAATTGGAAGAGAGAGAAACGCCCCGCGCGATTTGTTCTTGATCTGGTCCTGATCCCAGGACACTTGCTCTTTGTTCTTGCCGTTTTTCTCATAGAGCAGAGTTGACCTTGCTCCCGTATGGCGAACACCAATAAGGTTTTTGTCTTTTGTAAATTGTTGCCAACCAGTTTGGACAAACTGCCTTGCGAGCGATTCGGCTTCATTCAAGGCTTTTCGTGTCTGCTCGAATTGCTGCGCATTTTGAATAGCGATACTGACCTGATTGGCAAGCGTTGATAGAATGTTAATATCGTCTTGTGAAAATATATCTGATTCAGTACTTTGAACATCGAGCGCACCAATAACCTCCTGGCCAACACGGAGAGGAAGAGTGACCTCTGAGCGTGTGTTTGGTAGGTCTGGGTTATTGAAGAATGTAGCGTCTGCTCCTGTGTTCAGCGCCACGTGAGGTTTACCTGTTCCGGTCACATAGCCGACCAGGCCTGTCTCACCGACTTTCAGTCTGTGGCCACGTGCCAACATGGCCTGCCCACCTTCGCTATTAGCCGCGCTAAGAACGGCGTATTCCTTCGTTGCATCAAGAAGGAAAATACCTACGTGGTAAAAACCGAATTCACGACTGATTGCTGTTGTAATCTGTGGTAGCAAAGAGTCGAGGTCACTTGTAGAACTGATCGTACTTGCAACCTGCGCAATGGACTCAAATTGCTTTGCACGTCGTTCATTCCTTGCATTTGCAGATAAAAGTTCAGAGGTGCGCTCGTCAACCCTGTGCTCCAATCCGTCAAGAGTCTTTCGGAGCCGTGAAGTCATTGTGTTAAACGAATAGGCTAAGGTGCCAATTTCATCCTTAGTTGTGACGGCCGCCTGCACAGACAAATCTCCAGCCGCGATCTGGCTAGCGACCTGAGTGAGACGTTGTATCGGCGCGGCAATAATTTTTCCAAGCCCAAGACTCACTGCCACAGCTACGATAAGCAGGATGACTAAGATCACTGCTGCTACTTGAGAGGCAGAACGAATTTGCTGCTGTGTCTGATTATTTGCTGAAACAATGGCCCCTTGTAACTCTGAAACAGGAACAACTAGTGCTATGCTATATCCATTGGCTTTTATCGGCGAGAAGGAGATGTACGTATCAACCCCATTAATGTCAACGATCAGAAGGCCGTTTCCACCTGAGGTCATACGCTTTGTCACCGCTTGTAGCTGATCAGTACCCAGCCCCAAAATGGTTTGTTTGAAAAATTCCTCAGTGTCCATATCCTCCGGGCGAATGCCAAACATTTTGAACCCGGCCGGGGGCATCGAAAGAATGCGTCCTGCATCATCAAGCATAAACGCGTATCCGGATTTTCCAACTTTGATTGAACCGATCTGCTCGGTGATCTGAGCTAATTGCATGTCTGCTGCCACAACGCCTACAAATTGATCTTCTTCATAAACCGGCGCGGCAACTGTCACTACAAGTCCACCGCCCGTTGCATCTAAATATGGGATTGTCCAGCGAGGAAGGCGTTGCGGGTTGAATAAAGGAGCAGTAATCGAGAAATAAGGTCTTTTAGTTGCGTTAAAATCTGGCGGAAGCAATGATGCCAAATTGATATTCGGATAGTAGCGAGTAACTCCTCTGGTATCAATGGCGTACACTGCAAGCAGAGATGGGTGTGCTTTCAAAACTTCAGGTGCATAAAAGTCTAGATAAGCAGAAACGTTCAGATCTGTGATCAGAGACTCATCTACTTGCTTTCCAACAGGAACAAAGACTGAAGATGTGTCGGTTGCTGGATTACCATATTGGCCTCCTTGTAGTTGTGCGAGCTTGGTACTGGCATCCCAATAAGAACCTTGGCTGAGAGTTCCTTTTTGGCTTTGTAATGAAATCCAATTTTGAGATAGGCCGGTAACTTCTTCCATGATGTCTTCAAATGATTGATTTGCTTGGTTGGCTTCTACAAATGCGGTATTGACCAATTGTTCTTCTGCCAGCTGGCTAACACTTGTATCAAGTCGTTTTGTAAGAGTACTTGTGATTTGTTCAGTTTGGTAAAGTGCAAAGAAAATGAGCACAGCTAATGCTACTCCGCCGGTACCCAAGATGCCTATTACGATCTTCGCGCGAATATCCAAAGAAAAGAATTCTCTCGCGAAGAAGACTCCAAATACAGCAAGCATTATGAATGAGAATGCCAAACGAAACTCAGCTAGCTCGCCCAGAGAGTGACCCGGGCCTCCAAATAAATCAATTGAGACAAAAACAGATTGGACGCCAACGGCTATTATGAATAGGATATTCCCCAGGAAGCGTCGGCGTATTTTTACGAGCCAATAGGCAACAGGTGCAGCAAGTAAAACCGGCAGAGCGGACCATAATTGGCTGTTGTTGCCAGTCCAGAATGCAATTAATTCTGAGCCTGCAAAAAGCACTGCAGCAAGGATGCTAATCCACCAGGCGTTGGGTGTCTTCAACTCTGAGTCAGAGGAAAGTGGAGTCTGATTCAAATTCACGATCGCTCCTTGCTCTGGAATTGAATTGATATTTCAGAGCCACCCAGCACGCGTTCCAATTCTTCTGCTGTGGTCTGCAAAATATTCTCAACGTTAAAGGCACTGCTGATGCGAGCTGTTGCCTCCGAGATCAAACGTTCTTTTGCCGCACGTCGGCGGGCATCTTGGAACAGGCGTGCATTCTCCATCGCAAACGCCGCACGTTCAGCAACTGCTTGCATGAGGCTTACCTCGTCATCGTGCCATTCTCTAAGGGGGTCATTGGATTCGATATGCAATATCCCAATGACTTCCCCTCTTAACTTGACTGGTACAGCCACAGCAGCACAGTTCTCTTTTGACCCGTTGGCTTGGTTCGTAATCGCCTGGCCACTCTGCACCGCTGACATGACCTCAGGCTTCTCCAATTCATTTTCGAGCAATTCAATGCGGCCGGTCTGGTAACGGAACCCGGGTTGTTGAGTCTGAGAGATTGTGCGGCTCCATTCTGCTCGTGTAAATTCGTTATACACTTCCTGCACCTGCATGTATGCCGCCCGGGCTTCAGTCAACAGACGGGCATTTTCTAATGCAATAGATACCTGGTTGGCGAGCGCCGTTAAAACTTCTAGATTTTCACTTGAAAACGCACCTGCTTGTGTGCTTTGAACATCAAGCACACCGATTGTTTCTCCCCGGGCTTTCAATGGCAAAGCGGCTTCAGAACGGGTTTCCGGGAGATCAGGATTGTTAAAGAAGACGGCATCAGCTCCAACATCCAGAGCAATGCGAGGATGTCCTGTCTGCGCGCAGAACCCCACCACACCAACCCCTAGTTTTAGTCTGTGACTCCTTTTGAGCATCCGTTCTCCACCCTCACTATTCGCAGCTTGCAAAATTGCATATTCACGGCCTTGATCTACCAAGAAGATGCCAACATGATAAAAACCAAAGTTCTGGCTAATGAGTTTTACGACGGATGGGAAAATCCGATTCAGGTCTTGTAACTGTGCAATGGCTTCTGACACTTCAGTGATTGCCTGCAACTGAGATGCACGGCGCGAAATTTGCTGGTTGGCTTGTTCGAGTGCCGCCGTGCGTTCATCCACTTGCTGCTCTATAGTCTCCTGAGCGATTTTCATTTGTATTTCACGCGCGCTTAGTTCCACATTCATTTGCACCAAAGCATCCTGGTGTCGGCCTGCTAGCGCCGCAAATAGGCCAAGAAATACAGGAGCAGTATCAATGATCCATAGTAACGGTTCTGCACGCTGAACATAAACTGCATTCAATACCCCAAAAGGTAGCTTCTGAATCGCCATTTCAATGGATGTGGCAAACACTGGAAATAGGAATCCAAATAATGCACCAAGAAGGGTGTATTTCAATGTCTCATTCTGGGAGGACTTAAATATTCTGTTAATCATGGGCTGCTCCTCGTTCCTTTTGGGGAACAGAGTTTCCATCAGCGTTCTCCCTTTTTAGCATATTTGATTCAGCCGGATTCACTAGTTGAAAAGTGACGGTTGAATTTTTCAAGGTTTGTCCCAACTCCTGGACTGTGTCGCGTAGAATGGAATCTAACTGGAATGAGGCACCTAATTTGGTTGCCACATCGGAAAGGAAGGTTTCACGCGCAGCCCGTTTTTGGGCTTCATCGAGTAGCCGTGCACCTTCAAGCGCCAGTGCAACACGTTCTGCTGTTGCATTTACCATAATAAGTTCATCGTCTGTCCACTCACGTGAGGGATCAGATGGATGTAGTTTAAATCGACCAATTGTTTGACCGCGTAATTGAATAGGAATCAACAGCGAATTATTCGCTTTATTTGCCTCTTTCGCCTTTTTCAAGGGCTCAGACTTGATTCCATCATAACGATAGCCCTTAGTCTGGATTGCTTTCTCGTACCCTTTCCAGGCTTGCGCCGTATTCTGGAAGGACACAATATCTGCTTCGCGCAATGCACTCTGCGACTGTTCATAGAGAAGTGAATTTTGAATGGTAATTGCGACTTGATCTCCAAGAATGGATAATGTAGATAGATCATCCTCGATAAAGGCGTTTGCTTGGGCTGATTGAATATCCAAGATTCCAATGACCTCATTGCCAGATTTAAGTGGTAATACGATTGCAGATTGAGTTTCCGGAAGGAAAGGGTTACTGAGAAATACTGAATCTGCACTACCTGCAAGAGCGATCCGGGGTTGACCAGTCTGTGCAACAAACCCAACTAGGCTTGTTTGTCCTACTGGTAACTGATATCCACGACTTAGCGTTCTCTGCCCACCATCCGTGTTGGTTGAACGCAAGATAGCGAATTCTCGCTGCTCATCCAGCAGAAAGAGGCCAACATGATAGTATCCTAACTCTTTGCTAATGGTGCTGGTAATGGAGGCAAGGAGTCGATCAAAATTCTGTATGGATGCAGCTGTACGCGTGACCATAGCAATCGCGTGAAGCTTTCGGGTGCGATTCTCTAATTGTTGGTTTGCAATGATTAACTCATTCGTGCGGTCTTGCAACTGGCTCTGTGTATCGTTGAGATTGATATTTACGGTTTCCAGTTCTTGCAGGTTCAGTCTGGATTTTTTAAGAGCGCTCTCCAGACCATTAATCAGCAAATAGATGAAGACACCGTTCAAAACAAAGACGAAGGTGATATCCCATGCAAAACGCATAATTGGATAAGAAGTTACACCGATTAATCCGTTTTGTTCAGCATATGCCAGCGCAAAACCCGAAAAAACGCTAAGAACTGTGACAATCAAAGAGGCTAACCAGTCCAGCAGTAAGCCAGCCATCAGAATAATTGCGAAGTTCACAATGTAGGATGAATCTCTAGCCCCATAACCCGTTGCCGCAAGGCCATTGGATGCAACCAAAATTAAGACAATGAGCAAAACGGAGGTAAGCCGAACACGTCCTTGTCTTAATAGCACCAGACTGATGGTGCAAACAGCAACAACCACAATCACCATCAAATCCAAAACGGACAACTTACGATAATTTTCGAAAATTCTCACGAATGCTTCGAACGCAATTGCAATCGTTAAGAATGCGAAGGCAATCACATTAGCGTATCTGGCTTTGCGCGTTTTATCCTCATCATTAGGAAAGATGGGCGAAGAGAAAATTGTGCTTATTTGTTTCAACATGAACTTACCTATTCGTACACATACTAGCTGTTATCTTGTCCGTCATCACTGCTAATTTCTAGTGAAACTTCAGTCGCGCCACCAATCTTACGGCCTAATTCTTCCACTGCAGTCTGAAGGATCGATTCCAAATTGCTAACTGCACCAATCTTGGCAGAAATATCTCCGATAGCGCGTTCACGAGCAGCGCGTCGCTGAGCACTTTCAACAAGGCGGGCGTTCTCCAGAGCAAGAGCAGCGCGTTCTGCAGCGGCTTCAAGCAAGGTGACCTCATCCTGTTTCCATTGGCGTTCCCCTTTTTTGGAGCGTACGTCTAAGATACCAATGGTTTGTCCACGCAGCTTGATAGGAATTGCGATGGAGGCGGATTCTTTTTCCAATGATAGTGTACCTGTTTGAACAACTGCTCTTGTTGATTCAGGTTGCGCATTGTGGTCCAGTGATGAAACTTGCTTTCCATCAAAAATGAATCCAGTTTGTTTTACCTGTCGTACAAAATGACTCCATTCTTGTTGTGTATACTTTTCGAACATTGTTCTTGATTCATTCAAGGCTTTTTGAGCCTCACCAAATAAGCGAGCATTTTCAATGGCGATGGCAACCTGATCTGCCAATGTTGTAAGCAACCTAATATCTTCCTGTGAAAATGCAGTGGTATCTCTGCTTTGCACGTCAAGAGAACCAATTACTCGTCCGGCAACAAGAAGGGGGAGTGCCATTTCGGAGCGGGTCATCGGGAGGTCTGGGTTATTGAAATAGACAGAATCCATTCCAACATCCAGAGCGATGCGAGGCTCACCTCGGGAAGTTGAATATCCAACGATGCTGTGATCATCGAGTGGCAGGCTATGATGTCGATTGATCATCCGCAAACCACCTTCACTGTTGGAAGCGCGGAGGATGGCATTCTCTTGCTGTTGATCCAAGAGGAAAATACCAACGTGGTAAAAGCCAAATTGTTGACCGACCAATTTTGCTATCGCTGGAAGAAGTGTTTCCAAATCCTGTACTGATGCAATCGTTCGTGCAACGCTTGAAACTGCTTCGAGTTGTGCTGCGCGCTTCCTAAGTTCAGATGTTCGTTCTTCAACGCGCTGCTCAAGGTCAACTCGCAGCTCACTCAAGTCCTTATTGGAACGAGATAATTCCTGCGCGACCGTTTGAGACTTGTGCAGCGCATTTTGAAGACTTGAGATCGTTAGATAAATAAGCATGCCAATCAAGGCGAAAACACCCGTTATATCGCGCGCAAAGTGCAATGGCGTATCCAAGGTAGGGGCAAATAGCTGATTCGTTTCTGCATAAGCCAGCACCCAGCCTGAAAGAATAGTTGCGACTGTAAAAATGACTGCCTCGCGCCAACCCAAAAGTAAGCCAGCTATTAAGATCGGAATGGAATAGCCAAAAAAAGCAACATCCCGAATGCCATCCGCGGCCCAGGCGACGTATGATAGTCCTATCCAAGCTATGGTAACTAAAAGAAGACTAGCAGCTCTAACATATCCCTGGTGGGATAGAAAGAGCATCAACACGATTCCTACGATAATTAGTATCAGTGCCCAATTAACTTCAACCAAATTTGGATCTTGTCCCTGAATCAAACGAGTGACGATGATTATCACAAGTATAAATATAGTACTCCAGCCAATGATATTCAGAATGGCCGCTGAGCGCGTTCGCTCATCATCTTCAAGAAAAACTGGGGGAGCAAAAAATTTGCGCAACACGTCTCGCATCTTAATGCTCTTTCTGCTCAGGCCGTTTTCCAGCTCTAGGCTCTTCAAGGATTTGGATGGCAACTTCAGTATCGCCCAGAATATTACCGATCTCTCTGACTGTCGTTTGAAGGATCTGCTCATACTCAGTAGAGGCACTGATTGCTGCTGTGACTCGTGAAATGGATTGTTCACGATCTGCGCGCAAGCGGGCCTCTTCATAGAGGCGTGCGCTTTCCATGGCTGAAGCAAGGCGTTCCGTGGCCAGTTCAATGATGGAAATCGTGTTATTGTCATAACCTTCTTTGAGCTTTAGACTCACCACGCCAATTGTTTGCCCGCGTAACTTGATCGGTACAGCGACTATATGTTCCTTGTCAGCTCGAGGATATTTGCCATTAGAGGTAATGATCGTTCCAGTTTTGAGGGCAGTATCCGCCAGTTCGGGCAATTCAGTAATTGGTTCAATGCGTACATTATCGAAACGATAACCTTTGTTGTCAGTCAAGCTGCCAGCTGATAACCTCTTCCAGTTCTCACTGGTGAAATGTCCATAGGCACCTTCCAATTCCTTCAAGCTTCTTTCCACTTCCTGCAATAAGCGAGTACGTTCGATCGCTATGGCAAGTTGATCTGCCAGGATTTGCATGATCGCCACATCATCTTCATTGAATGCCTGCGGCTGATCGCTTTGGACATCTAGCACACCGATAATATTGTTTCCCACTTTTAGGGGCAGAGCCATTTCAGAACGAGTATTTGGAAGGTAGGGATTGTCAAAGTATACAACGTCAGTCCCCGTATTAAGCGTAACGCGAGGCTCTCCGGTTGCGGCAACACGTCCGACGATTCCTATTTCTCCCACACGAAGCTTGTGGTTATTTTCCATCATTTTCTTGCCAGCCTCGGTGGGAGAGGCAATGAGGACGGCGTACTTTTTGTTGTTATCCAGAAGAAAAATGCCCGTGTGGTAAAAATTAAAGCGATTACAAATCAATTCGGCAGATCGGACGAGCAATTCACGCAAATCGCGAGCGGATGTAGCGTCTCGAGCAATTTCAGCTGCAACGCGTAGGCGAAGAGTTTGGCCCTCAAGATCCTGTGTGCGGTCTGCAACGCGTTGTTCTAATTTACCAATGATTTCCTGAAGCTGTGCTGCCATCTGATTATAGGCTTGTGCCAGCGCACCTATCTCATCTTTTCGATCCACAATGGCACGAGTGGAGAATTTGCCTGCTGCGAAACTTTCAGTGGTCCGCGCAAGTGTTTTGATTGGGTCAGAAATGGTGCGAGCCGATATTACAACGGCTACAATCGCTACTATAACCACAAACAAGGCAAGCACAGCGCTCCCTACTAAAGAGTGGAGCGAACTGCTGACGACGAAACTTAATGGAACTTCAGCGATAACCGCTAATTGCAATGGCTGAAACCATTCGTAATATCCAAGTACTTGTTGATTTGCATAGCTCGTGTATATAGTCTTGCTGGCAGAGACATTGTTGTGAATAGCCTCCAAGGATGCCTTCGTGCGAACAATCTCGACCGGCGTGCGTGTCTTCGTGATTGGATGGAAATGGATATCAACAAGATAAGTCTCCGCCTCGCTAAATCCGGGGGTATTCTCCATAATTTTTTTAAGTAATGTGGCGTTGGAGCGAAGCACAAGAACACCCTGAACAACATGTTCACTCGTGTCAAATATAGGAGTGGCTATGATCAGATTGTCATCGCCGAAAGAGGGTTCTTGTGCAAATTCTGCGTAAAATTTCAACATGCCGTGTTGTAAGAAAATTTGTTTCTCAAAACTGTTCCCCTCATTTCTTGGAGATGTAGAGATAATAACATTGCCATGAGTATCCAGTACCATGACCTCGTTGTACGCTTCCTCTTCTGCTCCCAATATATCTACCATTCTTGAGCGCGCCAGCCGTTTGAAATCTTCCTTGATCGTTGGGTTAATTCCAGTAGAGGTAAGTACACCCAGTGTATTTGTTGCAAACCGGGGGTCTGCTAAAAGCCTTTCTGCGTCTTTTTGGAAGTCCGCCAGTAAGGTGTCAATCTGATCTGTTTTGAGAGTCGTGATTGCCTGAAGGGTGTTAAAAGTTTGAGTCTGATTGTTTGTGTATGCTCCAACTGCTGATAACACGGCTGTCAGCACCGTTGGAATGGTCACAATGATGGCAAAGGATGTAAGCAGCAAGCCCTGCAGACTTTGAAACCTTCTACTTTGTGAAATGATCGTAATTGTTACCAATAATAAGGCAGTGGCGCCAAGAAAAGCAATACTGGCAATAGCAGCCGATGTCCCATTTTGAAGGCGGTCAATTGGTGAATTCACATTAGCATAAAGGATGCCACCGACAATTGCAGCAAGCAGCAAGAGAAGTACTGGCATGTATTTACGCGGCATTCCGTTACGAAATGCCATAAACGGTGTGATTAATACGAGCGGTATGACGATCAGTACAATTCCATCCCAGAAGAGGGTTAAGAAAATACCAAATATTCCAACAATTACTGAACTATATAGATTTGCAGTAATCCCTTTGTTCCGCTGTGCAAGAGTCAGCACTGGAATCTCTGCCAATGCAAATAACAAAGTAATGCCGCCGATATACAATAATTGAGGGGCTGGCTCTCCCAAGATGCCAAATTGCGTAAGCAGAAAAATTGCAATGAAGCCTGTTCCTGCTACTGCGAGCAAAATAGGGTTATAACGGCCACTTGAATAAAGCGTCTTTGCGAGACGCTCGTTTGCGGTTCTAATATCGCTTTCTGAATTGCTTGCCTGATTCATAGTTAGCTCGTATTGCGCTTTGATCGTTGCTTGGTCTGAGAAATTTGCTCGCTCTCCTGACCAATAAAAACAGATACTTCAGATATGTCAGGAAGTTGTCCTAGCTCGCGGGCAGCGGTTTGAAGTAATGTATCCAGGTCAAGCGATTGACTGAATCGGGCTGCAAGTTTGCCGATAGTCTGTTCTTGTCTGGCTCGTTGGGTAGCTTCTTCGAGGAGACGAATATTGTCAACCGCTAAGCCAACCTGACTCGCCACCTCCTCAATCAACTCCCTATCCATTTTGCTCCATACTCCATCGCCTTTTCTTGCGATTGAAAGGTTTCCGATTTTTTGCCCGCGCAGCATAATGGGCGTGCTGATCGCTTTGTGATCATTCTGAGATATTTTTTCAGCGCGCAATCCAAGAGGGGTGTACGTGAAGACGCGATTTTTCTCTCGAAGTTTTTGACTCCACGCTTCACGTGTGCGGACACTTGTCAGCGCCTCGAGTTGCATAATTGCCGCTTGTGTTTCATCCATCAAACGTGCGTTCTCAATCGCAATTGCAAGCTGATCAGAAAGAGTCTGCAGAACATCAATATCATCCATATTAAAAGCCTGTGGCTTATCAGACTGAATATCCAACACACCGAGAACATTGTTTCGGATTAGCAAAGGCAATGCAAGCTCGGAACGGGTCATGGGAAGGTCTGGGTTGTTGAACAAAATAGCGTCATTCCCGACATCCAAGACGATGCGGGCTTTCTTCTGTGCGGCCACATACCCTACTATGCTTTGAGGCCCAATGGATAACGAGTGCCCTCTTTCAATCATTCTCTGCCCTCCCTCAGAGGAAGCGGCTTGTAGAACAGCCTGATCTCCAGCCTCATTAACCAGAAAGATACCTGTGTGATAGAGCCCAAATTGATCAGTAACCAATTTTGCAACTGTATCCAAAAGAGAAGCCAAATCCAAAACTTCAGCTGTTGTACGCGCTATATAGGAGGTTGCTCGGAGTTGCTCAGTTTTTCGAGTCAATCCAGCCGTTCGTTCTTCCACCCGCTGTTCGAGTGTGGAGCGCTCATCCTCAAGTGTGTCAAGCATTTGGCCCGCAGCTTCCTCAGTTTTCGTGAATTCCTGTTGAAATGTGTGGAGCCCAACAGCGATAATCATAGCAACCAAAGTGAAAATTCCGGTTAATCTTGCCCATTCTGCGAGCGACGAGCTTATCCAACTAAATCTCAGAATACTCAAGAGCGTGATTCCAATCGCGGAGTAAATAGAAGTTCGCGAAGAAAACAAGAGACCGGTCATTGTAATAAAGCCCAGAAAAAGCATTGATGCATCTGCAATACCATGATCAAGAAGCGAACTGAGACCTGCAAAGTACAGTAGTAAGAGAAAAACAGTGGCTCTGATATGATATGGCAAGTGAGTAAATAACGTTACCAGAACCAATATTCCATATGTCAGTATTGCCAGAACTTTAAACACTGCTATTGATGGAGTGAAAAGATAAAGGAATATCGCCGCGAGACCCAGAACACAGGAGCCTTGGAGCACAACTTTAAGGAGTCTTTCACGCCAATGCTCATATGAGAAGCGTTCACCATTCCGCGTTTGTGGAGAAGAAGATGGCTTGTTCATGCTTCATCTCCTATCGTGTTGTCAATGGTAAGTTCTACGGTCGCACTTGATGCATCCAGCCGTCTGCCAAGTTCTTTGACAACGGTTTGGAGAACACTATCAATTGTTGCGGACGCCCATATCTTGGAGTTGATCTCAGCTACTGTGCGCTCACGTAATGCGATATGCCGGCTTTCGCTCACCAGACGTGCATTTTCCAGAGCAATAGCAGCCTGGGTTGCGATTGCGTCTACTAAGCTTTGTTGGTCATGCGTCCATTCGTCTTTTCCTTCCAACATAATCTGACCAAGGATTTGATCGCGCAGGCTAATTGGCACCTCGAGTTTAGAAGAATCCTCATTTAGTTCATCGCCAATGCGATATTCCAACTTTTTGTTTTCTTCAGAAAACCCAGTCCAACCTTCCAGAATATATTGTTGCTGAACCGACCGCATTTCTTTAATGATTTGCTGTGCTTCCTGGAAGAGGCGGGCATTTTCGAGCGCGATAGCAACTTGTCCTGCCATATTTTTCAGCGTCTCAATTACTTGGGGACCAAAATCTGCCTCCTTTGCAGATTGGACATTCAACACTCCAAGTACACGCTCGCCAACAATGAGAGGGAGAGCAACCTCAGAGCGCGTGTATGGCAGAAGAGGATTATCAAATCTTTGCCTCTCCTCTGAGGCGATTTGTGCAATATGTGGAGCTCGCTCACGGATCGCGGTGCCAACCATACTTTTTCCCGCCACTTCAAGGCGATGATGGTTTTGTTTGAGCACCTTGCCGGCTTCGCCGGTGGCTTCCTTTAATTCAGCCCATTTCCCACTAGGATCCAGTAAGTAGATTGCCGCGAAATAGTAACCAAATTGTTCGTGGAAGAGAGGAATAATTCTAGCGAGCAGTTGTTCAGGGTCAAGGCTCGATACGGCTACCTTTCCGACCTCGTTTGTGGCTGCCAATTGTCTTGTACGTTCAACAACCTGTTGCTCAAGTGTACTTTGTAGTGTTTCGAGACGGGAAACCATGCGATTGAACTGTACCATTACGATGCCGAGTTCATCGGTCGCACCAACAGGAGCGCGTTGGGTAAGGTCACCCTGTTCAATCTTATTAAAAGTTTTGATCAAATCATAGATGGGGCCCGAAACTGCCTTGGTGGCATAGTATGAAAAGACTGCCCCTATGATAAGAGCCAGAATACTAAAAAGAACAGATTGAATTTGCAGACCATGAAGGATTTCAACTGAACTGGCTTTTTCAGCTAGCACTCGCATCGTATGTACGTAACCAATTGGGGCGATCAGTAGAATGGTAGTTGCAATCAATGATAGAGTAAGGATCAAGAACTTCCCATTGAGCAGGAGTCCGGAATGACCTTTCAGCTGTGTCTCAAAGTCTTTTGGAAGCAGAATCAGCCTGAGGGGTAGGGTGAAGCGTTCGATCATCAAAATGACAAAGATTACTGAACCGAACAAAGAAACCGCTCCACCGATCAAAGCATATATTGCATCTGGTGCATTAAGCGTAGCAGACTGGAATACTGAAGAGATTCTCTGTCCATTTGTGGACGAAATAACAAATACAGGCAATATATCAATAATAAAAATTACGAAGATCGCAGCAATTCCATAGCGCCAACTTAGGCTGGTGATTTCACGCCACGCTAAAAAATCGTCTTCCGGTTTTACACGAATAGAATCATCTGCCCAGACATCGAGTTTCTTACGGGCTGCCGGTGTGATTCGGCGGCTGATTTCAAGAAGGAGCAAGTTGGTGATAATGATCAGCAAGGGAACCCAGATGGAAAATGTTCGTAACTGTTGTTCTTTGAATTCAGCATTCGCTTGTATAGAAAGAATGCCGGGAATAGCCCCAGCCAGCGCGATAATTTGAGCGACTGCGATGAGGAGGATTAGATACCGTCCACCTATTTGATGCAGCATCTGATCGTGTGAGAAACGTTTAATCATTATTTGCCCTGTTCTTCTGACTGAGGCCAGGTGGAGTTATTCCCACCTTGATTCGTGCGCTGGTCGCGCCAACTGCACGAATCAATTCACTAGCAGTCGTTGCCAGAATCGTTTCCATGTCAGTTGTGCGACGGATTTTGTCTGAGATTTCGAACAGGATGCGTTCACGTTCAGCCTGCGCGCGGATCTGCTCCAAAAGCCTGGCATTTGCAATGATCGCTGCAAGACTGCCTCCTAATGTGCCCAGCAATTCCTCATCGTTCTCTGCGTACGCGGAAAATTGCTCACTCTCTACATTGAGGATACCAAGAAGTTCACTGCGATATAAAAGGGGAATCGCCATTTCAGACCGAGTGTTTGGGCTTCCTTCAATATAGCGTGTGTCTTCCAAAACATTGTTGACGCGCAAGGTTCGGCGGTGCGCCGCGACCCAGCCGGTGATTCCATTTCCGATTGGAATGCGAAGATCAAATACATTATTAGCATAGCCTACCGCAGCCTTTACTTCTAGGACTTTCTTTTCGCGGTCTGCCAATAAAATGGAAACCCGATCGCCACCCAAGGTTACTTGTAGCCCATTGACCGCAGACTGTAATGCCTCACCGAGTGTTGTCCCTGAAGCGGCTGTCGTTGTGATGTGATGCAACAGACGATGCTGTGCCAAATGTTCTTGTGTTTCAGCGAATAGCTCAGTATTGACCACAGCAATTGCTAATTGGTCGGTGAGGATTTGCAAGGTACGCAGATTCTCTTCAGAGAATGCATAAGCCTGTTTGCTTTGTACATCCAAAACACCGACAATTCGATCACCAACCTTTAATGGAAGTGCTGCTTCTCCACGTGTTTCAGGCAGCAAGGGGTTTTGGTAATATGTGGCATCGCGCGAGGTGTCGTTGACGATCAATGGCTCACCCTCTCCAGCGACGAAGCCGACCACAGATTTTGACCCAACGCCGAGCTTATGACCAGAGCGTTTCATTTGCGCGCCGGCCTCACCTGTGGCTTCACGGATAACAACAAATTCACCTGGAAGATCTTTAAGAAAGATCGCCGCATGGTAAAAATCAAAACGAGATTTAATCAGTTCAACGGCTTTTTGTAAGAGTTCATCGAGGTCAAGTGAACTGCTGATATCTCGTGCGATTTCAGCTGCAGTTTCAAATTGGAGCGCCGCTTGTTTACTCTCATTGATCAACTGTGTATTATGGATTGCACCTGAAATCTGATTTGCAACCAAGACCATGAAACGCAAATCATCTTCATGGAAGGTGTGTTCATGTTCAAGATCTTGGATGATAATTGCTCCAATAGCTTCTCCTGGCGCCAATAATGGGACACCCAGCCAAGATAAGGCCGGTTTCCCTGAAATCTTTGCACCCATCGCAATCGCACGCTTCTCTGTATCCTCAACCAGCATAAGCGGCTCGCGGGTACGGATCAATACGGACGTTAAACCTTCTCCCAATGGGAATGTATCTATTGAAGAAAAGGTATTGTCTTCATATAGATAGGGAATGTTAATGGAGTTCGTTTTTTGGTCATAGATGGCGATCACAAATCCATAGTTTCCGATCACCGAACGAACTTGATCATGAACTAGTTTATAAAAAGACCGTAGTTCCTCGATATTTGCGGCACTTGACGCGAGAGTATCAAGAGCTTTTCTTTCCAACGATCGACGATCATTAACTGATTCGGTAGGTGAAGCGGAAGCCTCCAATGAGTTTGTTGTTAGCCGTATTGTTCGCTCGAACGCTTTAACAACCTCATTATCTAATTCTTGTCTAGTGCGCGTGCCAATTAACACAAAGCCGCGTAGATGTCCTCTTTGGAAGATGGGAACATAGGCGGCTGCCTCACATCCCAATTGACGTGTATAGCTAGCCAACGGTGGCGGAAGAGACGAAACATTCTGCAAATTCACCAGAACTGGTCCATCCTTTAGAAAGCTTTCCATGTCAATTAACGAAAGCTCAAATCCGCGCGGCAAAGTTGTCTGCACTTCATACGTTTGCGGGTCTGAATATTCGACAAGTTGCAAATAGTTCCCACTCGCAATAAAGTAGGCAGTGATGAAGTAATGGGTGGTGTTTTGGCGATTTGCACTCATGATGAGATTAGGTTAGGACTTAGCTAAATTCCCAAACGGCTTCTCCGTTTAAGATGCGACGAATCTGATCGGGAAACTTATCTGGATCAAGTGGTTTGCCAAGAAAACCATCAAAGCCGGAACTTTTTGCTTTATTCATTTGATCTGTGCTGGCTTCCGCTGTAACGGCAATAATCGGAATCGATTTGAGACGGTTGGAAGCGCGGATTTTTTTCAGCGCGCCGTAGCCATCCTCATAAGGCAGGCGAATATCCATCAAAATCAGATCCAACCGTTGTAAAGTATCCGCGTATTCCACCACTTCATAACCAGAAGTTTTCCACTCACAGTGGATGCCCAAATATCCCAACATTCGGGCGATCAATACAAAGTTCGCAACATTATCTTCAACAACCAAGACAGTTGCGTCCTTGGGTATTGTTGGTTTTTTGATGGGTTGTGTATCAGTAATATTTTCAGGCATTTGTTCTCCTCATCATGAATCTTTCAATTTCTCGAGTTAGCTGATCGATGTCAAGTGGTTTTTGAATATAGCCATCACATCCGGCTTCCAATGTTTTCTCTTTATCACCGCGCATCACATTCGCCGTCAATGCCAGAATCGGCACACGTTCAAATCCCGGCATGGACTTAATTTTTGCTGTTAGGGTATAACCATCCATATCAGGCATATTGATGTCCATCAGAATCAGATCTGGGCGTGCGTTCTTTAGAACATTTAGAGCATCCTTCGCATCAATAGCTTCAAGCATTGCATAATCCTCGGAAAGCAGAATGCGCTTTACGAGTAGACGGTTATCGGGATTATCTTCAATGTATAGTATAGTTCCTTTAGTTTCTGATAATGCCATTTTGAGGAATCTCCGACTTAATTTTACATATGACTGATGGGGGAGGACATGACAGGTACCTTACAAATTACCAAACAAAAATGTCGAGGGCCTCTCCTCGACACAAGCACCGCAGTCCTGCGGATCAAAGCGGGTGATGGGACTCGAACCCACGATATCTTGCTTGGGAAGCAAGCGTTCTACCACTGAACTACACCCGCACAATGAAAGGATTATAAGCCAGCCAGAGAAGGGATGTCAATATGACTAATACAAGACCGGCGACTCCTTCGTAGCTGGTCACTGATTCCGTTTTAGCAGCTTATCTGCCAGGTCAAACAATGCCGCTCCAGCCTCACCTTCAGGGTCAGCCTCCCGCAAACTCATGAGGGCAAGATCAGTCATTTGCTTCGCCGCATCCATGGCTGCTTCGTACCCACCTTCATTTGCAAGGACGCGTGCCAGATCTTGAACCTCCTCTGTTCGAATGGGTCCTTGTTTCCAGCGCGCCGCAAACTTGCCGTTCGCACTTAAGCCTGCCAGCACTGGGAGAGACTTTTTTCCTTCGATTAAATCACTCGCGGCAGATTTGCCAGTCACTGATTCATCGCCCCAAACGCCCAAGATATCATCCTGCACTTGAAAGGCGAGGCCAAGATAATGTCCAAATGAACGATAGGTATCCTGTTTTGATTCATCTGCTCCACCAAGCAAAGAGCCGATATGACAACAAGCTGACAATAATGCGGCAGTCTTGCCCGAGATCATTGGCCAGTAATCTTCGACCAGGAGATCATTTCTTTCTTCATAAGACATATCAAGGAATTGACCGCGTGTGAGCTCAAGGCAGGTATTGTGCAAAATCTCTGCTACTTTGACAACGGCCCCTGCAAGATAATTTTCTTTTAAATCATCAATCGCTTGATTTGACAGGACAAATAATGCGTCACCCGCATTGATCGCCATTGGCATTCCCCATTTGACCCATGTTGTAGGACGCCCGCGTCTCTTGTCGGAATTATCTTGAATGTCATCATGAACTAAAGAAAAGTTATGTACGAGCTCCACCGCTGCTGCAGCAGGTAAGGCGGATTGCCAATCCGCTCCACAAGCGGAAGTCGATAACAATAATAGCATCGGACGAATCCGCTTGCCGGTTGCTTCAGGTCCAGCATCTTCACCCGTCCAGCCCATATGGTAGGTGAGCATCTCATGGAAAGGTTTCGTGCGCGGTGCGTCGAGACGGGAAATTTGTCGTTGCAGTTCCAGTTCGATATGAGAAAGAAGCAGTTTGATATCCACTTTTATGACCCAGTGCCCGAGTAACTATTGACGCCTTTTGTCCAAACCCAATAAGTGAATGCAAAGAGACCAACGCCGACCAGTGGCGAAAAATAAATGATGGAAGAAACTTCCTGGGGTTGTAAGAAAAGTTGAGATGGATAGAATGCCACAAAACCAAGTGGAATGATGAACGTGAACGTGAAGCGAAAGGCTCCGTCGAAGATGTTCATTGGATAAGGAGCAAACTCTCGCAGCTTCCATGCCAGACCCAAAACTGGATAAGCGTCCAGAACCCAGAAAGCCGCGCAGCCTGCCAGCAGCGTGATGGAAATCTGTACCAGCGACGCGCTGAACAACGTCAGCAGAAGAAGCGCGATTCGTGAGAGAGTCCAGGTCAGGTCCAGTTGGATCGAAGCGTAGATCAAAATCACAATGCCCGCGGCCAATTGCGTCAATCCCTTGATGTCGAACATCTCCGACATGTAATAGAACATCATATTGAGCGGACGAAAATAGTATTTAAGGAACGTTCCTTGTTGCACATGAAAGCGGATCTGCCAGATGTGATCAAACAAGATTTGCATTGGCGAGATGGCGATCATGTAAAAACCATAGATGAAGACTAACTGCATGAATGTCCAACCCGCGATATCTGGAATGGAATTGAAGAGTACCCAGAAGATTCCGAGCGTCGCCAGGCTGGAAAAGAACATGCCGATTGAGCTGATGATAAAATCCGCTCGATATTGCATGCGCGCTTTGATGTATTGAGTCTCGATGATGAAGTACAGACGTAAATAATCTCTGAGCGAATACACGTCTAGCCTCCGCTGATGCGCAGAACTTTGATAGCCTGGTTATAAAACAAACGAGTGAGTGTGAATAGAGCAATCACCCAAAATATTTGAACGCTCAACATGGGCAGAAAAGTTTCCCAACCCAAAGTTGGTTGTGCGACCATCGTCAGCGGGGTGTAATAAATTGCTTGAAATGGAAGCCACAACAATATTTTCTGGATTGCATCTGGGAAAAATTGCAAGGGGATGAGCGCGCCCGATAACACGGTGACGATAATCTCTTTGGTAATACTGAGTCCCCAAACAGACTCCGTATAAAACCCTAGCAAACCAATGAAGTAATCGAAGGAAAAGCTGAGTAAGTATGCCAATATTAAGCTGAATGGGAATATCACCAATCCAATCCCTAGCGGGATTTCGATGCGGAAGACAAAGATCAGCAGCAGGATAGTCGGGATGGTGATAGCGCTGAAACTCATCAGAAAAAAACCGGAGCTTGTGAATAATTCGTACAACTGTAAATCTATGGGCTTAATAAGATAAGTTGCAATCATACCTTCGCGAATGTCGAATGACATTTGCCAGTCCACATATGTTTTGAGGAGAATAAACACGGCGCTTCCCAGTGCAACATAAATGTAAGTTTGGTCGAAGGTTAGCCCATGCAATGTTTCTCTGTTTTGATAAATACTGCGCCACAAAAAGTATGTGACGGACATATAGATGATGTTGCCCGCGATGCTAAACAAAAAACCAAATCGATAGACCAGACCTATCATGTAAGCACCGCGTAGTAATGCTAAATACGATCTCATCTCAATGCTCCATCATAGACTCGCTTAACCACATCTTCCATTGCGATCTCAACAATGCGTACATCATACACTGCGAAATTTGTCATTACGAAATTGAGCACATCCGAAAGTGGTGTGCGCGCCTGATCGAACGTGACGTCAGTCCAGAATTCCTCTGTTTGCGCGATGGCAAATCCCTGATTCGAGCCGAAGCGCCCTGTCAGATCCGTCTTCAAAGTTTGCAACGTGGACTCATTGAAGCCGTCAATCTGCAATTTTAGCGTGCGATATGCACCGAAGAGTGCATTCACTTTTTTGATATCGCCATCGTATAGAATTTTCCCTTTATCAATGATGATAATGCGCTGACATAACGCTTCCACATCGCCAAGATCGTGCGTTGTCAGGATAATGGTTGTGTTTCTCTCGCTATTGAGCGTTTTTATTAATGAGCGGATCTTCGCCTTAATGGAAATGTCGAGGCCGATGGTCGGCTCATCCAGAAAGACAACCTGCGGGTTATGAAGGAAGGACGCGGCAATGTCGCACAGCATCCGTTGTCCCAGCGAGAGCGTCCGGACCTGTTGCGAGTAAAGCGCATTGAGTCCAACCAATTCATTGAACATGTCCATGTGACGTTTGAATGTCTTCTGGTCGACCTTGTAGATTTCTTTTAATATTTTGAACGACTCGATCACGGGCAAATCCCACCACAGCTGTGTGCGCTGACCAAAGACCACGCCCATGATCTGCGCTTGGTGGATACGGTTATCGTAAGGCACGAGTCCATTCACTTGCAGCGTGCCACTGGAAGGCTTGAGGATGCCTGTCATCATCTTAATCGTGGTGGATTTCCCAGCGCCGTTCGGCCCAATATAGCCGACGATTTCTCCTGGTTCGATATCGAACGAGATACCTGCTACCGCTTCGACGGTTCTAAAGTCACCGGAAAAAAGATCGCGGAACGCGCCGCTCAATCCTTCGCGGCGATTCAATACTTTAAAGTGTTTGCAAAGATTTTCGATGTGAATGAGACTCATATTGGAGAACCCTCTAATGAGGATCGAACTGGTTGGTCTATATATTTTAGCACATGCATTCTATAGTCAGAGCTGGCTTACCCTTTAAAGAATCTTGAGATCACGCAAGATTGCCTCCAGCTGCTCAGGCGATTGAAAATGAATCGTGGCAAATCCCATCTTTTGCGCCTGACGGATATTTGGCAATGCGTCGTCAATGAAAAGACATTGCTCTGCAGGTTTTCCGATCTTCGCGAGCAGGATTTGAAAGATTTCAGGGTCCGGCTTTATATGCCCGACTTCGCCTGATAGCACGATATCATCGAATAGATCAAAGAAATCATATTTCTCGCGTGCATGTGGAAATGTCTCTGCTGACCAGTTGCTCAGACCATACAACGAATATCCTGCTTGCTTGAGCTGCTTCAAAATGTATACTGTCCCTGTGATGGATCCACCAACCGAATCGATCCAATGATCGTGGTAGGCTTGAATGAGATGTGAATAATGAGGGAATTGTCCTGAAAGGATTGCTATGCCTTCTGTAAACGGACGCCCTTTATCCTGTTGCAAATTCCAATCTGCGAAGTTAACTTCTGTAAGGAAGCGCTCTATGCGTTCTGGGTCATTCGGAAAGAAACGTTTGTATACCAATCTTGGATTCCATTCGAGCAAAACGTTGCCGAAATCGAAAATGACAGCTTTTATGGGTGAGGTCATTATTTAATTTTAACAGGGTTTTCGTGAGTACTG
>WNFX01000084.1_pt1 | contig 78962 bp, 92 predicted proteins | sample 5400111 | NCBI WGS metagenome assembly WNFX01 (sample SAMN13153363, study PRJNA577476) | soil metagenome | isolation source: 40 cm soil or saprolite under grassland replicate 1 | place: USA:California | collected 2016-06-15
CTGGACTAAGGTTGGTAGTCTGAATGTCTGCTGTTTTTCCAGCTTCTATAATGCTCGTATCAAACTGTTTTGCATTGTTAGGATCGGCTGGTCCTGTTCCACTTGTAACAGTATGTGGTAATGTATCTTTGTTAGTTACTGTTATTTTGTCGCCTTTCTTTACAGTAAGTGTATCAGGATCAAAATTTGGACTGCCCTGTACCGATGCTCCTTGAAGTATTGTCAATGGTTTGCCAGGTGGACCTGCTGATTGAACTGGTGTCGCTGGAGTCTGTCCTGCAGTTGCATTTGAAGTTGCAGTTGCATTTGAAGTTGCATTTTGACTTTCAGCAGCTGGACTTGTTGCTGCTGCAGCTGCTGCTTCTGCTGTTTGCGAAAATGGCTCGACAAATAATTTTGCTTTCATTGTTGCATGCCCAAATCCGCAGTACTCTCTGCATTGAATACGATATTCGCCAGGCTTATCAAACAAATTCCACACAACATTTACTCTACCTGGAACTGCATCCATAAGAATGGTATAATCAGGTACGTTAAAATCGTGAATAACGTCTTTTGAAATAAGCTCAAACTTGTAAGGAACCCCCTGTTTTACATGAAGCTGACCAGTCTCCTTCTTTCCATCCTCATGTTCAAATGACCAGAACCATTGTTGGGCTATAACCTTAATAGTTTCTGCATCAGGGGGCACGTGTTCGACCAGCCTTTCTACATTCCATGATTCAGCTCCTACCCAGGTAAGAAGTGCAATAACAACGCCCACATACACCCATTCAATTGTTGCATGACCCACCACTACACACCCTCTATTTCTCTCAGTCTATTTTTCTTGTGCGATTCTCTAAATCTCCAGCATACATAAACTATAGATCCTTGAACTACAGCACCAACCACAAAAGCTGCAACCATGAGTCTATAAAATAAACCCCAAATCTCTACTCTTCTAATCACATACTCTTCAGGTGGTTGCTGTGCAAAAACATTGCCAAAGGTAGAAAGAACTAATACAATAATAGGTGTGAACAGTAAAATGAGTAACCAGATATTTGATTTTGGTGACATTCAGATTCTAGTCTGAGGACTCTACTGCTTTACATCTAATTTAAGGTTTTTGTAAGATCTTTCGAATTTTTTACTCATTCTTCCATGTACCTGTGGAATCCCATTACATTCACACCTGAAAGTGAAAGAGTGTTATTTTCATGCTTTAAGATAGTCATCGAAGCATTACGTATATGCCATCCATACAGAGATTCTGGCGGAAGACCCAACATTATAGAGATTGCTGCCTTTATTGGATCCAAATGAGTCACAAATAGTAAATTTTTACTCGGGTAATTTTTCATTGAATCGTCAAGTAAACTCTTAATTCTTTTCTTGACAGCTGAAAAGCTTTCAATGCCGTAGCTATCAAGAATCGGATCATCACCAGTATAGAATTTTAAAAAGAGATTTCCGTGTTTTTCGATAACATCATCATAATTCATGCCTACTAAATCTCCCAGTTCAATCTCGTATAACCTTTCGTCAGTTTGATATTCAAGTTGATTTATTTCACAAATTATCTTTGCAGTTTCGATGGCTCTTGTTACTGGACTGACATACACTCTGTCGATTTTTAATTTTTTTAGATGTTGGCCTGTATCTTTGACCTGCTGCATTCCACATTCTGTAAGATGTGATTCTATGTGTCTCCCTACAAGTAGTCGCTTCACATTATTATCTGCTTCTCCATGACGTACGAAAACTATAAGCGGCAAAACAATTAGGACTAATGTAAATCAAGTCTTAAATTTGTTTTTCCACTTTGATCAATATCATATTGATACATTATTTTTAAATTATTTATTTATTTTCAATTGTTCCTGCTAGTATTCATAAATCAGTTTACTTAAGACGATAATAGCGCATTTGCTAGTAAGCAATTGAGAATTATAACCTTAATTAGGATGCGCAATACTTTATGACATCAATTATGAAGATTGCTATAATTGGCGGGACTGGTGGCATGGGAGAAGGTTTTGCTCTCAGATGGGTAATAAATCACGATATTACAATCGGTTCGCGTGATGCAGAAAAGGCAATAAATTCAGCAGAATTATACATGAAAACAGCATTATCGTCTTATGGAAGTAATATGAAAGGAACAATTAAAGGTACTGATAACATTTCTTGCTCAAAAGATTCAGATATTTTGATATTATCTATCCCGTACGAATCAATAAAATTAACATGTGATGCGATCTCCAATAACATAAGGAAAGATTGCATAATAATCTCTCCAATCGTACCTATGGAAAGAAATGATCTTGGCTTTACATATATCTCCTTTGAAAAAAATATGAAATCTGCGGCTCGTCTTTTGGCTGATAACCTTCCAAACACAAAAATTGTTTCTGCATTTCATAGCATATCCGAAGTCAAACTAAAAAATATACATGAAAGTCTTGATTCTGATACTTTTGTTTGTGGTGACGATCAGGACGCTATTGAAAAGTTAAATCAATTAATTGTAGAAATAAAAGGTCTCAGACCACTGTACCTTGGATCCTTGTCTCTTAGTTATCAAGCGGAGGTTCTTACTCCGATGTTGTTGAATGCGTCCAAAAAGAACAAACTCAAGCACCCTGGAATAAAGCTTACTTGAATTCTCTCCAAAAAAGAAATGGATAGTAAGCAGGGCAAAAATTGGATGTATGGTATGGGTGTGCTATTCATTGTGATGGCAACCGTTATTGCATTAAGAAATCTTTATTTTTACTCAACACAATTGTCAATTGGTTTTTATCTTGACAATTATACAAGTAGCTCAGTGACAAACGAAAAATTTGTAATAGCAATGCTGATTGGCGGTGGAACATTACTCTATTGGGGTAAATTTAGAAGGAAGAATGATAATAGTAACATTTGAGTTTCTAATTTTGATTTTCACTATTATTGATAAAATGAGTTAGCTTATCCATTGCTTCTCCAAGTACTTGTTCATTTGGAAGATAAACGATTCTAAAATGGCCTTTGCCATATTCCCCAAAACCAGAACCATGCACTGTAAGAATACCCGTTTTGTTTAGTAGATCGAGAACAAAATCTTTATCATCTTTCCAGATACTACGAAGAATTTTTGGAAATGTATAAAATGCACCATTTGGTAATTTGCAGGAAATTCCATCAATTTCATTTAATCGTTTTACAACTAAATCTCTTCTTTTCTTTAATTTACTTACAGTTTCAGCAATATAATCTTGGGGTCCTTCTAGGGCTGCAATTGCTGCTTTTTGTACTGGAAGATTAGCTGCAATACGTACTCTAGCTAGTTTTGGAATGTTGTTTCTGATATTTTCTAATTTTTGACAGTCACTATTCATGCATATATACCCACAACGCCAACCTGTCATGAGGTAAACTTTTGAAAAACCATTGAGTAATATCACGGGTGCATCTTTTGACACTTTACCAATACCAGTAAATTCTTGATCAAAGATCAATTTATCATAGATTTCATCACATATGATGTACATATCATGCTCAGCGGCAATATCAATTAACTGTTTAAGGTTTTTACTATTAAATACCTCACCAGTAGGGTTATTTGGATTAATAATGCACAAGGCTCGTGCTTGTGGCGTAATCTTTGACTTGATATCATCAAGATCAGGCTCTCCATCTTCTGTAAGTTTAAATTCAATGGGTTTACCCCCGTAAAATTTTACATATGAAGCATAAGGTGGATAATACGGTCCGGGCATCAAAACCTCTGAATTTGGTTCTACTATGGATGCCGCTACCATATCCAGTCCCTCAGAAATACCATTGGTGACTAGAACGTCATCAACTATGATGGATAGTCCCTTTTGAGACTCTTTTTTTACTATTGCTTGTCTTAATTCTAAAATACCTTCTGAATCTGCATAGTAGTTAAAATTGCCCAACACAGCATCTACTAATGCTTTTTTAATGTGATCTGGAGTTGGAAAATCGTATTTTACTGGATCACCAATATTTAGATATATTATTTTTCTACCGCTTTTTTCATATTGTCTTGCATGTACGGTTATATCCCTAATAGCATACTCTACATTGGATATTCTGTCAGATACCTTCAAGCAATAACATGGAAATATTTGAGATAATAAATTGATTGTTATTAATTAATTTGATTATGTTTTATTTGAAGTATCATATATCAATTAGCTCAATTGATATAGAACCTTGATTTTAATTCTAAAAGCTGGGTACAGAGGGTCCGTAGCGTAGCCAGGATATCGCGGTGGTCTTCGGAACCACAGATCGAGGGATCGAAGCCCTCCGGGCCCATAGTCTAATGCCAAGACATCTTTTGCTTTGCTCTTGTTTTAGTAGATCCAGTATTTTGATAGAAAAGTAGTAGATTACAAACATATCAAAAAATATAGTTTACTTCAAAATTAATAGCATCAAAACAAATATGATTTATCTAATCGAAAAGGTTGTCTGAGCCGTATTAATACCTGAATTGACTGAGGCCATATAATTTCCTGATGGTGCCTGATTTCCATCAAGACCTATTTGGTCCCATACAAGGGATTTTGAATCTCCTGGACCCAAAATTGTTATAACTTGTGACGATAGAATTGGATATAATTCATTAGAGGCTAAGTTTCTTATGGTAAGCCCTAATGCAGAGTTTGGAAATGTTAATTGTTCAGATCCCATATTTTCAATTGTGATGCTAACTTTTTCTCCTGGATTGTAAATTTGTTTGTCTGTTGTAACGTTTAATATGTTCTGGATTGAATTTTTGATTTGGTTATTAACAGTTGGAATATTAGGTAAATTGGTCTCATTTTGAGATCCGGTCGAGTTATTTGTTATCGAACTAGTGTTTGAATCTTGTCCCATATCCAATTTTCCTAGATTCGGAACATTCTTAGTCATATTCTGGATATCTGTCTGATTTTCATTCTGATTTTTACATTCAGGTTGAGATTCAAAAGGACATATTTGTCCATCTTCGGATAATACTTTCATAGCTTTATTTTTAACATCGTCGTATGCAAATGTCTCTAATAAATTATGGATGAACTGAGTAGGTAGGATAATAAACGTTATAAAACAAATGAAAAGCAAAAGTGGAACTCTTGGAAATTGTCTGAATGTTTTGTTTTTGTTATCTGGAATCATAATAAAATGTAGTATACATCGCTTTTAATTGTTGCTTGCCTGGTAAAGTTTCTTGGATTTTCTTAATGTTTAATTTATTCTACTTGCATGAATGTTATTTTAAAGTCCTACAATACTAAACTTTTATAATAAATGAAGTGCATTACAATTTATTATGAGTCATCATATTGCAAAGATAATTGAAATAATAGGCACTTCAGACAAAGGATGGGAAGATGCAGCACAGGTTGCAGTAGATGAAGCAAAAAAGTCATTACATGGAATACATGGCATAGAAGTTGTGGATATGACTGCTAATGTAGATCCCACCTCGGGAAAGATAAGTAATTACCGAACGTGCGTAAAAATATCATTTGCTGTGGAAAGAAGCTCCTAGATTATGAAAAGTATATTTCTAGCTTGACTAGCTTGAAGTGGATAGATGATATTATGAATCGAAAGGGCAATCGTAAACTTTAAAGTATCTTTAACTTTGTCTTAGGTAGGAATCGAAATGAAGAAAAAAAATGAAGAACCTGTAATATGTAGTAAATGTAATAAAACATTTGAAAATGACTCTGAATATTTACGCCATTATGATGAAAAGCACAAAACAGAAAATTTGTGAATAGGTCGGTTGTATTGGCACTGCTTTAATGCCTATACCCTTGGAACCTTTTCACATATTAATTAGTAATAAAAAAAATTATTCTTTTTTGGATTTTTTGCCCTCATCCATGTTATCTGTTCCTTTTTCGTTGATAGTAAATCTTACTTCACTATAGGGATGATATGGAGAATCGATCATTTTTGCTATTCTATTTTCACCAGACTTTCTCAAATACACTCTGTATGTTGAAGCATGGCCAATTACGTTTCCACCAGTGGGTTTTGTCGGATCACCAAAGAATGTATCTGGAGCAGACTGCACTTGATTCGTAACTATTATTGCAATATTGTAAATTTCTGAAATCCTAAGAAGTTTATGCATAATAGAGTTAAGTCTTTGTTGTCTATCAGCAAGTGTTCCTCTACCAGAGAATTCTGCTCTATGCAATGAAATTATACTATCTACAATTACTAGTTTTGCTTTGTAATCATCTATATATTTACCAAGATTTTTAACTATTAATTCTAGATGTGCGCTATTATATACTTTACATACAGCTACATTTTGTAGTGCACGTACAGGATCAATGTTTCTACTACTAGATATTTGTTCCAATCTTTCAGGTCTAAATGTTCCTTCAGTATCAATGTAAATAACACCACTGTTTAATCCACCTGATTCTACTGGCTGTCCAGCAGTAATACACATAGTATGACATATCTGTGACTTGCCCGAACCAAATTCGCCATAAAGTTCAGTAACTGCCTGTGTTTCGATGCCTCCCAAGAATAAATCGTCTAGCATACTTGAACCAGTGGAACATCGTAACAACGATCTTCTTTTCTTAAGTGCAGTATCAGCAGTGACGAATTCTTTTTCCAGAACATCTGATTCCCTTAAAAGTTTTTGTGCTGCCATTATGAACGAAGCTGCACTTTCTTTTGATGCATTAATATCTACTGCCAGATCTTCAACTCCAGCTACAGCTAGATCCATAACTGAAAAAATTCCTGCCTCTCTAAGCTTTTTAGCAGTTGTAGGACCTATCCCCTCGATGTCTTTAATTTCAAGACTAGTAAGATCATTTATTTGAGATTGTTCTGATAATGTAGTTAATGGCGCTTCAGTGTTATTATTCATAACGGTATTTTCTTTTTCTTCTACTTGTTCTAATTCTAAAGATTCCTCTTCTTTGTCTACAGTATTGTCAGTAAAATCATCATCAATATTTTCAGATTTGTCTTTCTTGTTTTCCTGGCTCTCAGAATTGGAATAAGTTGATTTTTTATATCTCATTTCTAAACATCATGTACACCTATTACATTTAACCCTTGAGACACTGACAGGAGGGTGGGTGGGTGGTTGAACTAATGCCAAAATACTACGTATCTGATTCCATTATTAATTAGATTAAAAATATTCAGCAAAAATGAGAAATTATTTAGGTAGATATTCTCATCAAATAGAGTAATAATTGTAATGTTGCCAACCGAACTATTAAGAGTACGTATATCGAGTAAATCAAATCAGATAAGACCTAGATTCTATGAATATAAGGAGGATAGAGACCTTACTTTACCATCAAAAATAATTAAAATGTTTGATGAAATGGCAAAGAAGGGACTGACCAAAGCACATGTAGATGAAAATATCTCAGATCTAGAAGCTAGATATACAGATTATAAACTTGTTAGAGGTATTTGTCATCTTTTAGAAAGAAGATGCATATATGCATCACCTAACAATTTTTGTTCACACAGTGAGAACAACGACAATCCTACAAGTGCTGTACATTTTAGACGGAAAATATTTGAAGAATCATCTCAGATTGGTTACCCGGTAACAGAATATGAAAGAAAAAGCATACTTCAAAAGATTGCTTCTAAATACAACATAAGTATCGATGAATTGGAAATTGCGATGTGGAGTGATCTTGAAAAAAACAAGCATCTGAAAAATTTTGATTCATTGTCTCCATTGCAATTAATTGCGTGGTACAATCTTTCAGTCCTCCAAACGCTTTTACTAAGTTGTGTCAAATTAGAATTCACCGTTTATGGTGGTTTGACGTGGAAGAAAATTTTACGTAGAGTAAAACAACTTGGTTTGATGTATTTCTTGCATTATGGATCTAACAACTTTGAATCAGATTCAAATGATGATACAAAAGATAACAAACATCTTGAATTGGATAAAAAAAATAACAAGGGAATTACTTGTACTGTTGATGGTCCCCTTAACATAGTAAAAATGACAGACAGATATGGGATGGCAATGGCTAAAATAGTTCCCCTGATAATATTTACCGAAAAATGGTCCATTGATGCAATAATATTGAGAAAATCTATTTCGGGTATCAAAAAAACATACAGTTTTCGCCTTTCAAATACCGACAAGGATGTTCCACTATTTGATGCATCAAATATTCATTTTCAACCAGAAGTTACTTCTGAATCTCGATTGGCTTTTAGTTCCTATGCGCCAGAGGACTTTGATAGCAATATAGAAAAAAAATTTATGGATAAATTTGTCAAATTTTCTAACGGATGGAGGCTAATCAGAGAGCCAGATCCGCTGATTCTGTCTAATGGAAAAGCGTTTATACCAGATTTTGTGTTTGAACGATATGGAATTAAGGTTTATTTAGAAATAGTGGGTTTTTGGACAAAAGAGTATCTAAACAGAAAATTAGAAAAAATAAAAGACTTGGTCAATGTATCATCTACTGTTTCTTCCTCTTCATTCATGTCGCACTCATCACATAACAATAGTGCAACAATTGACTTGTTGATTGCTGCCAATATTGAGAATTATGTTTCTGAAAATGGAGACAAGATCAGGATTGATTCCATCTTTTCTAATTTTATAGATAAAAAACATCTCATTTTTTTTAAGAAAGACGAAATTCCATTTGGCCCGATAATTAAATATCTAAAAGGTATTGATTCCAAAATGTTCGAACATATTTCTATTAATTCACATGACACAATTATCAAAGAAATAGAAAACATAATTCAAGACAAGCAAAATAAGGTTATTTTTCTTGAAAAGATATCAGCTAAACACGACATTCCCCTTGAATCCGTGTTGATGACAATTAAAAAACTTCAGTCAAATAATGATAATTCAGAGAATTTGATAACAAATAGACTTAAGGATTACCTATTAATTGATATGTATTTAATATCCAATGCTAAAATTAATGAATTGTTACCAAAACTTGATAAAATTAAAAAGTTACAGGATGCAATCAAATTTCTAACTGAAAATGGTATTCCAGAAACATGTACTACTGCACTTATTCCAAAAATAGGTTTTGATATTGTTTGGAATGGTATTGATTTTAATGATGCCCTGATTAAACGACAGTTCATGAATAATTGATCTATTGACTTAAACATGCAGGACATTAGCTATATTTTATTTAGATTTGATTTAATTCTAGCTAGAGAAATAGTATATATGTTGATGATATATACAAATTCAGATATTGCAATTTACTGATAAAGGAAGGATATGGCTTAAAAATATAGAAGGAAATTGGCGGGATTCAATCTGTCCTTGTGGGAGTAATTTCCACTTTAATGGAGACATCGATGAGTTATTTTCTTGGGAACGGATACATTTAAGACATATGTCATCGGACCCCGAGAATCATGCAATGCTATCACTTTATCCAAGAGATATGGCTATCTTTTATCATTCCACAAGTGGTTACATAGTTGAAATCAGAAAACATAAACCTCATGAAATTAAAGACGTGAAAAATGCCTGCCTTTATGGTAATGTCAAGCTAGCAGGTGTATGAGTTACATCTCCTCTACACATTTTGATTCGATATAAATTTAATAAAATAATTAAGGAAAAGATGAAATTATTTTTGTAGTTAAAATTTACTATCTGACTGATTTGCAAAAAGCAAATAACTGAAAGAAGATGAGTAAAAATATGAATCTTCCTTCTGGTTGGAAGTTTGAATCAACACGGAAAATATATTCCAATAACTATATTGAACTATGCGAAGACATTATAGACATCAAGAGTAGAAAGAAAATCTACACTAGGGCAAAGAGAAAAAATTATTCGACCATAGTGCCGTTTATATCAGATAATGAAATTCTAGTAATTAAAAGCTATAGACATTTGGTTAATTCATATCAAATTGAAGCTCCTTCCGGATACATAGAAACTGGTGAAACTCCAATTGCGGCTGCTGCTAGAGAGCTAAAAGAAGAGACAGGCTACAAGGCAAATAATATTATCAGCTTAGGTTCATATACTTTAGATTACACGATGTTTGAACAAAGAGGGAATTTATTTATAGCTTATGATTTAGTTAATGAAAGAAACCAAGAATTGGGAATGATGGAGATAATAGAACCTATGATTCTAACAATTGATGAAATTAGAAAGTTACTAATCAATGGAAAAATATTAAATGCATCTTCGATTGTAGCTTTTTACAAATCAATAGATTTTCATTTAAATTATAAAAATAAGAACACGATATGATATTCTGTTTGAGTAATACTACCAATAATATCAATAATAAATATGGTATCAATAATTCAATCTACAGTAGGTAATAATTTGCAAGACGATTATGACGTCACAGTTATTGGGGGTGGAATATTAGGCTGTGCTATTGCCTATTTTCTTTCCATTATGACAGATTCATCAATTGTTGTTATTGAACAAGAAAAGAATGTTGGGTTGCATACCAGTAGTAGAAATACAGGAAAAGTTCATGCTCCATTTTATTATAATCCAGATAAAAAGTCATCAACTGCAATTCATGCATTAAAGGGGTTTGAAATGATAAGGCGTTACTGTAATTTACACAAATTACCATTCAAAGAAGATGGAGTGATTGAGGTTGCATTAGATGATAGACAAATTGATGTGTTGCATAAACATGCTCAATGGGCTCGCAAAAATGGCCTGAAAGATCAGGACGTAAAATTTTTAAATAAAGATGAGATTTTACAAATTGAACCTAATGTAAAATGCGAGTCTGCACTCTTATGTTTTCGAGATGCTTCAACTGATTATGGTCTCATCAATCAAAAACTTATGGAAGATGCCATAAAGTTTGGATGTAAAACTTCTTTTGAAAATAAATTCAGGTCAGTTTGTTCCAACAGTAACAGAGACGCAAATAGAAAAATGACTATTATTGGTACTGTTAGAAATATTACCACAGATTATATAATAAATGCAGCAGGAGGCAATTCGCTAGATATTGCTCATAATGCTGATCTTGCAAGAGAATACACTGACCTTCATTTTAGAGGAGAATATTGGATAGCTCCACAAAAATACATTAACCTTACTAAAAGAAGTATTTACTCAGTACCAAGGCATGCGGAGTATCCTTTTTTGGATCCCCATTGGATAATTAGAAGTGATGGAAGATGTGAAATAGGTCCTAATGCGGTACCTGTATTTGGTCCATATTCATATAAGCAGTATGATAATTTAAAAAATGCAGTTCCAAAATTATTTGAATCGTCCAAAATAGGTGTATTAAAATTATTATTAAATAAACAGTTTTTACGGTTACTATCAGATGAATTTTCAAGCTCTCTTTTTAAGACAAGTATGATAAATAGAGTTAGGAGATTCTTGCCCAGCTTGAATCCTTCTGACTTTAACCAGAGAGGCAGAGCAGGTATTAGGTCACTGTTAGTTGATAAAAATGGAAATTTTGTGTCTGAGAGTTTGCTTGCTGAAAATGAGTCTTCATTGCACATTTTGAATTATAATTCGCCTGGTGCTACCGGAGCTTTGCCTGTCGCGGCAAATATAGTAAAGGAATTAATTCAGAAAAATATAGTAAATAGTAATGCTTCGAGAAAAATTAATTCTCCCTTTGTGGACGAATTTCAATAATTTATTATTACATCATAAAAGCTAGTCAATATACTCATTATCCAAATCTAATATTATAATAGGGGAATTTGAAATAGACTGTTGAGGGGGTTGTTGTCTAGCTTGGTATGATGCCAGCCTCGGGCGCTGGAGATCGTCGGTTCGAATCCGACCAGCCCCATGTTATTTGTCATAGACTGTAATGCATTTTTGTATAACAATAAAACTCACGCAATAACTCTATTAAATTGTTCATGACCTTTTCCTAGTACGAAATTTTTCATTGTAAACCAGTTCATGAAGAGGTATACGATTCTTTCTGTTACCAGTCAGCCTTCTTTGTGGATATCCAAATCCTATTACAGCAGTAACACTCAATTCTTGTGGTATTCCAAAATCTTTTCGGAGTTTATCTTCCTTTATTTCTGTAATTATGCCTGAACCTACTTCATAATTCCATGCTGCCAACTGCATGTTCTGTAGAACCCTATTTCAACTAGTATAAACCGCCAGTGTTGTGTGTTAAGACCAGTGCGTGTTAATCTAGCAGCCTCGAGCACGTTGGATTTTATTTCTTGTGGCACATCTTTGGTGCTGAATTCTCTTATGTCCAGCTTGCTCCTTATAGCTTCAAAAGCGTCCATATTTGTCAGCTCTTCTTAGCATCCTAAAGGTTTTTAAAATAATTTGAAAATCCGAGTGACTAACTTTAGCAACCGGTGCGGGAATTATTCGGCTGTGATGAACAAGAACAACCAATAATCCCCACCAGTTGCTTTGTGTTTAAGCGAACGTAACTAAATGTTGCTGGGATAAACTATATAATAACTTGGATAATATATTCTAGAAGAATCTTATATAATTAATAATAATGAAAGGCAGGACGAATCATAAATAAATACTTCGCTTTAGAATTGAATACGAAACCAGAGCGTACAAATGCCATATGGAGCTATTATTCCACTTTCCTTGCCATCTACATCAGGACCATCTTTTTTTACTATGGCACAATCGTTCCCATGTATGAAATATAAACAGTCATTACAAAAATAACTACTGTTATAACCTGAGGTTGCTTTTGATAACTTGGGATAGTCCTTATCTTTCGGGATTGTACTTTGTGACATGTATATTGTAGGCCAACATTTTATTTTAATATGATTACAAATAAGAACAGTAAGCTAACTCTGCATTCATAAGCTTCATGGGGGGTCTAAATTTATGTCAAATTTGATTCACAATTCCATATATCACAAAGAGGTGGCAGTTCGTTGAGTAATTCATGTCATATTAGTTTGGTTTCCAATCTCAATGGAATTGGTTACATTCAAGCTTGGAGAATTTGCCAATTCGATCTGTCCTCTTATCTCGCCTGTAGGATGTTTTTCAGTATCTACACTTACGTATGTATCTCCACTTTTCATTGAAGATACAAGGTCTAAAATAGATTTACCCTGCATTGGACCTATCAGATCCGAGGCAGTGAAGCTTCCAGTTATAATCATGCCAACATTAGTCATTTGTTCCTTTGCCTGTTTCATAAGGTCGACTATTACCTCTCCATTGCTACCCATCTTTCCCATGTGGATCCTGATCCCATTTGGATGAATGATCCCAGTAATGTTTAATTTGTAATTCATGGTTGAACTGTTGGGGTGTTTGAATGTTGCATGCCCTGTAGCATTTGTACTCACTGGCGGAACCACCTGATCTCCTGACAGGGACGCAATTTTCTTTGCAAATGCAACACCTGAGATTGAAGTTACTCCTACTGTTGCCACTAAACTCAATACGAATAGTAACATGAAATATGAGGTCTTATATGATTTCAATAGCTGCACCTACTATTAATTCGATATAAGTATTACTTATCAAGGTTAAGTCCGATGTTTCATCGTTTAATAAACAAATTAGAATCGATTTGATATAGCTATTAACATATTTCGAATGATAGAGACTATATTATACAAAATATTTGTCCAAATACCTTTTTAGGGAATTCTTTTTCTTCATTTGTTCTATTGTATGAATAATATCATCCATTTAAATATAATATAGAATCATGACGAACTATTATTCATTATAGTATCGTTTTTTGTCTGATTTATTTAGGACTTTACTTAATTAGAGAGTACTTTGATGGACAAATTTAATATTTATCCATTCATTTTCCTTCGCAGGAGATCAATAGTTGTTTTTTGATCTAAATATTGAATCTAGAACCGCGGTAAACTGCCGTATAATATTAGTGACCCCTCGAGTACTATCTTTTCCTCGAGGGGTGAACTTTCCCCCAAATAACTTGGAGCATCGTCTTTGTTGGCTGCCACTCCTATTTTTTGATAAGAATTCCTTGCAAATATAGATTTTTCATAATAAATAATACATAAATCTCATATAATCTCAGTTAACCATTTTAATACCACTATCATTTTTCTAAATGGATTTATTTTTAAAGGGGAGACTTCAAAAGCTTCTAGACATGGGCGAAGTGGAAGATCTGGTAATCAAATCCAATGAACTTGATAGCACGTTAAAGAAGGTATTTTCGAAGGCAGTTCCGCTTTTGGTTGTTTCTCTGATATTCGACGAGTGCCAACAAGAACCATATCTACACTCTAGAAATTGTAATGAAATCTGGGCTTGATACAGAAGCGATTCGCAAAGATGTCGTTAACAAGACGGGAATGGCTCCTGCCTTTTACCTACATGGCACAAAAATGATAGTAAGCCATACAGTTGACTTGGACTTATTGAAGTGGATATGACCGAGAGGGCATTATTTGTATAAAAGGCAGTAAGTTCAGCGCAGGCGTTCTAGCGACTTTTAGATGTATCGAGGAAAATGATCTAGTATTAATGGCAAATTCATATTGGATAGAATGACTTAAACTTTAGTAAATTCCAAATAGAAATCCGTAGTATTCTATACATGCAAATTTCTACTATTCTATCGGACTACGATGGAACTCTATCTCCCACCACTTATTCAAATTCTGACAATAAAACTGGAACACTTTCCAACTGTCGTAATCAAATAGAATTGGATAGAGTCTTATGGGAAATATCTAGCAAAAGAACAATTGCTATAGTTTCTACAAAAGATTTTAATTTTCTTCATGACAGAACTAAATTTGCAAATATTATTTCATGTATGATGAGTATTGAAACTATGATTCTAAAACATATCGATTCAGCTAGATGTTACAAAAATAGTTGCGTTAAGAAATCAATGTTAAATATAGATTTTGAAATTCTTCGTAAGAATTCCCAAAAACTGGAATCTATAATTGACAGAATTTCTTTGAAATTTAAGAACGTATCTATTTATAGAAAACTAACATTTAAAGGCAGTATATTAGGAGGTGTTACTATAGATTGGCGTCATCTGGAGGAATGGAATTCAATAAAAAAGAAAATTGAACAAGACGTAATAAGAATAAGTAATCAAATCAATGATAGCTCTGAGTATCCATTATTTGTGCAGACCTACTCAAGCCACCCATTTGTGGACATATACTCTACAATGTGTTCAAAAGAAATAGCATATGATAAAATATGTAAAATTATCCATGATTCAAATTTTGATAAATTTAGGAATAAAAATATCCTGTATTTGGGAGATTCGGAGAATGACAATCCTGCTTTTAGGAAAGCAGATGTGTCAATAGGGGTTAAATCCGATAAGCGATTAAAGCCAAAACTTGACTGTCAATATTTAATTGATTTTAGTCAATTACCAAAATTCTTGATGAATCTTTTAAAAAATGACTTTAATTTTTCTGAAAAGCTTCTGTAGAAAATATTTTATTATTATCGAGTTCTTTTTGTCAAACAATGTCTACAGGAATAGCTATCAAACCATTGTCATCTACCATCATTTTTAAATTAGGCAATAATGGCTCTAGCTTTGATTTTTCGTCGATAATTTCTATTATGAGTAGCATATTGATAATGATACCTTCTAGCTGAATTGTAGACCTTCTTTGTTCTGCACTAAAATTATAGACAAGCCTTGATGGCTTCGAGAAATCCACTTGCGCAGAAATTCGTAGAACAAAACTTCCATTTAGATATGTGTATAAAGAATTAGAATCGATTATGAAAATCTTAAAGGAATTATGCAAAGTTTCAGAAAAGCTAGAATTACTTTATGATAATACAACGTATTTAATCTATTTTGAGCATAATTTTATTATGGATAAAGAATCAAGGTGTGACTACTGTAAACAAAGTGCCAATTCATTGTTTGGCGTCTTCGACAAGATGGTTTGCGTACGATGTCATATTGAGCTAGAATCTCTTGTTAAAGACGCAGCTCTTCTATAGCCATAGTTTATGATCGTGAATTGAATCAAAAGTGAAGATTGGCGGGATAAGTATGCCTATAAGAATCAGATTTTGATTGGATGGAACGCTTCCTTTACATTATGACATAGCAAATGTTACTCACAAAACTACTCATTCTCAGAAATCTCAAGTAAAATACAAATCATGGTGATGAGGGTGGCTGGATTTCTCTCACGCTGAGGTCTTTAAAATTCCACGTCATGTTATCAGATCTAAAGATAGCTATGGGCCCTCCGTTTGTAATTACATAATCTTTAGGCTTCCCGCAGTTTGCGCTATAAAATTCAGAGTCTGGACTGTTGGCGTACCACCCACCGTTGTCAATCAAATCCGCTACCTTCAACCAATGGTTATTTGCCTTATCATCAAGGTAAGATTCCATCTTTACAGCCGTGTTATTATTGATATTGTACATAACAACTTTCCAGCCAATCCATCTTCCAACAATGGAGCTAGTAACTTGTTCTTCGCCGCGTTTACCGGTGTAGCCACCAGTATGCCATATCTCCTTCATCCAAGAAACGGTTCCATTAATATCAATTCCACCTTTTAAAGAGGTCCCCTCGCATGGAACAGTATTATTATGTCTTCCTCCTCTGGCAAACCAGACAAGAGAATCATTTGGATTCATAGCTGGAATTATCTTAGCATATCCTGTCATTTCCACATTCTTCCACAGTTCGGATCCTGGAAGCTGGACTACTGCCAATCTTACCTCCCCATCATATTTGCTATTATTGAGTCTCACACCTATTTGCCATGTACCATCTAATTGACGAGTAATGTTTGACCCAGTTTCGAATCCTGGATCATCATTAGGATTATTCATATTAAGGAACCACTCTCTTCCACCTGGTTTTGTAGGATATATCTCTAATATTCCAAATTTATCGGATATAGTCCCATTATTCGAAGGAAAAGTCCTTAAAATAGGAATGAAATAATAGTAAGAGATTAGGAGAATGCCAATAATCAGAACTAACTTAATAATTTTCCTTTTAGTCTTACTTATCCCCATTTCCTTTGTATTCTTGTTCCTTAGATATAATTTGTTTTAATTAATTACTGTTGGTTAATTGTCTGTCTAAATAATGTCAACTATTGATAGGAAATACATATGCTATTACAGATTATGATTGCATAATAAGATGAGTCGGATAACGTTAGAAATAAATCTCGCAGTTATGCAAGAAATGAAAGTTACCCCATTCCCTCTATGGTTAATGATTTTAAGATTTGTTTAACCGTGGGTAGATAAGCTTCAAATTTTGAGCTTTCCATGCTATATTGAAAAACATAAATTTTACTGCCTACCACTGTCCATGAATGCATTATCTCAAAAGAAACAGGATTTCCTATATTAGGTAACGTTGAGAATACTACTTGGTAACCGGGTCGTCCAGCAAGCGTCGTAGGCTCTGAACTTAATACCTTAACTTGTTTCGTTTCATTAAGTGATGCAAGTGTCATATTGGTAAAATTTTTGAGAGATATGTTTTGTTGATAACTCATTACGGATATAGTAAATCGTGCTGGGATTGAATCAGAAAGATTTTGTAATGGAGCATAAAATGCGGCAACCTGAGTATATTCTGGTAATCCGCTAGTGGAGAAAATCCAGTTTGAGGGGAACAACATAGATATTCCATGCTGTGGATTCCTATAGGCTAGTTCTCCCAATGCAGTTCCATTAGTAACGTTCGATTCAAGTTGAAAACCATTGTTAGTCATATTCATTTTTGATAAAGATGTGTCTATCGCAACAGCAGTTTGTGATACAAGAATTAATTGAAATACTGTGGATATACACACACATAGACAAATCATTACGGATGTTCTATTAATCAACTTCATATTCAATTATCGAACAGCAGCCGTTTAGCCCTTTAATTGTTTCTATTATTTTTTGGTACTATAATCGGCTAAATTTGTGTCCAGTGATTACTAAGATAATTAGCAACATGTCTAAATTATATTAGATATTTCGTTCGAATAAATCTCATTATCAATGAAATATTAGATTGTCAATTTAAGAAACATGAGTTTTCTACTATAAATATCGTATAGAAAATTAATTAGAAGATAGTTGCTTAAATTAATAATAAAATCTATTTAAACCATTATGAACATATTTATTTAATGGAAAGTATGAAATGTGACTATTGCAGAAAACATATCCATTCCTTAAATCAGTTATTAGATATGCTTGTCTGTAATGAGTGTTATCATAAGCTAATATCCCATTTATACTATCCAGATAAAATCAATGCTTAATCAATAAATCTAATTAAATCAGCCTATTTAATAGTAAAGTTTACTATATTAGAGTAAGGACAATTGTCCAGTCTAAAAATGGATAGTGGATCGCAGCCTCTTCCACCAAGTAATGGTCATTATATACAAGTCAGAACTAAATTTTACAATAATTTAACACATAAAATCAATAAATCGTCGGGGCTTTCATATGACTGTATCCTTACTTCCATTCCCATTCTTTACCAGTAAAATTTCCCATCTCATCTACATTTACCTTAAAGACGCTTACTAGATTATTTACAAAAGCTAATTTTCCCGTAGAAGTCGTATTATACACAGAGGCTCCGTGGAATTCAGAGTTATTACCTCCGCCAATAATCTTACCTACAGCCAAGAAAGTGTAGCCTGCCGTTTCATTTCCTTCCTTCGTAGTTATCGTTCCTTGTCCATGAGCATAAGTCACACCTCCTTTGGTGATCCCCTCAAAATTTCCATTATTTTTTACTTCAATGTTTCCTTTTAAGGTTCCATTCGATGAATAAGAAACTTGCGCTTTGTTTGGGCCAACTTCCTTTTGCTCCGTGATTTTTCCCTTCTCTTCAAAAACAAGTTCTCCCAACTGTTGTGCATATGTACTGCCAACGATTCCAGTAAATCCCAAGCAAGTAATTAGTAACAAAGTTGATAATAAGCTGGCACCGAGAAATAACAAGAAATTCTTATCATGTCTCATATACGCTCAAAGCACATTAAACTATATAAGTAATACTATCACTCTGTTCTGTTTAAAGCCAGATGTAATTTAATGTTGCAATAATGCATTGTTAAAGCGTAGCTCCTGCATGTATAGAAAATAGGACTACCCTTATCTCAAATTAGACAACATAATATCTGAATACAAACTGTTTTCTATAGGTTGTATTAAATATCTCAGCGTAGTTTAATGAATTAATTTGGTCTCCAACGATAAACATTCAATAAATACGGACATAACTGATAAAGAAGAACTAAAAGAAATTAGTAAAATTAGGAAAATGTTAAATCCAGATGAAAAAGTGCTTTTAGTGGCCAGGCAATCAAGACTATTGCCAGGTGGTTCGGCTATGACTCCAAATAACGTGATTGCAACTGACAGAAGAGTGATTATAAGAGACCCGTACATGCTAGGCTTAAAATCAAACGTAATAGATATTCCATATGATGTTGTAACCAGTGTCAAATTACAAAAGGGTGTTTTTACATCTACTATCTTATTCAAGGCACCCACCCTGGTAAATAAGAGTAAATTGGGGTTGCTTGATGAGGATATAGGAGGAGAGGATGATCAAGAAGGCATAATAGAAGCTGTTCCAAAAGACAAGGCAGAAGAACTCCTGGAAATAATTAGACGACGAATGAAAAATGCCAACGATGCTGAATCAACAAGTAATATTGATTCTATGTCAACAGCTGATGAATTAAGAAAACTTTCTAAATTAAAGGATGATGGAATTTTATCTGAATCAGAATTTCAGAAGATGAAGGAACAACTTTTAGGAAGGATGTAGATCACATATTTTGATCATAATAGTATCTTGATGATTTACCAACGAACATAATACCTTTATATATCCAAGATGCCTCATTTCAATACATGTTTGTTCGTTCCTAAACTGTGATTCGTTCTAATTCCGAGTATTTATCGCAACTATCTGTGCAACTCAGTTCTCTGTTCTATAATAATGTGTACTTCCTTCTAGGATTTCATTATACCATACCATTCTCACTGGTAAAATAGATGTTACTTTCTTATTTTCATTGCCTATTATATCACAAATTTTTTCATATAGATTAATAACTGAATTTATAGTTTGTAGTGCAATATTAAACACCAAATGAGCGACGAGCCTAGAATAATTATCGTTAAGATAGAATTGTAGAAAAGGGGCGTAATGAAAATGGCAGAGCTAAATCTATCACTTGCAAAATATAACAAGAAAAGAGATTTTACAAAGACTCATGAACCAGAAGGTAAGGTAAATCGTGGGTTCAAAAATAGGAAATTAAGGTCTTTTGTTGTCCAAAAACATAATGCTTCAAGACTTCACTACGACTTTAGAGTGGAATCTGAATCGGGTGCGCTAATTTCATGGGCGGTGCCTAAAGGACCATCAATGAATCCTAGCATCAAGCGTTTAGCCGTTCTTGTAGAAGATCATCCGTTAGACTACTTAAATTTTGAAGGAATCATTCCGCCAGGTAATTACGGTGCCGGTACTGTAATTGTATGGGACATTGGTACCTACAGATCCACGGATAGTATATCAAAACAGCTTGAAAATGGAAAAGTCTCTTTAGAACTGAATGGAAAAAAACTAACGGGTAGGTTTACTCTAATTAGAACTAGGAATTTGAAGCAATGGTTACTAATAAAAGCTGATGACGACTTTGCGTCGAATGAAGATTTGACTATTACACGTCCCGAATCTGTGCTTCGAGATACATTGATTTTAGAAAGTAAACACGGAGGCGATGCAAAAAGAAATGAAAAAAGCAGTATGAAAATGGCTACAAAGAATGATATATCTTCAATAAAAAAATTAAATTCTAAGAATCTAACCGGAGTTACCAATAACAACCATAAAAATGAGACAATAAAACGACTCTTTGCTAAGGTGGTACCTATGTTGGCTTTCCCTACCGATAAAGCCTTCAATAATAAAGAATGGGTATTTGAAATAAAGTGGGATGGAGTAAGAGCTATTCTATTTAAAGAAAATGCTAGAATTAAAATTCAGTCACGAAGTGGTAACGATATTACTAGAAAGTATCCTGAGATAGTAAATTCAGCGGGAGAATCTCTCAGGCAATGTAAATCAGTAATAATAGATGGTGAGATTGTGGTACTCGATGATAATGGCATACCCAACTTTCAGGCTCATCAATGTAGAATGAATGTAGAAAGCGATAAAGAAATTCTTGCACATTCAGCAGAAATCCCTTGCACTTTCTATGCATTTGATCTGTTATTTCAAAACTATAAGAATTTGAAGGGATTAAGCTATTTAGAACGCAGGAGTGTTCTTACTGAGATTTTAAGAACAAATGATAGGATCAAAATATCTGACTACATTGAAGAAAAAGGAGTTGATATCCTCACCCGTAGTAAAGAACTCGGCCTCGAGGGAATAGTAGCTAAACATAAATTGAGTATTTATAGAGAAGGTGTAAGATCAAGGGATTGGTTAAAGATTAAGAATACCAAGACCCAAGATTGTGTTGTTATAGGCTATACTAAAGGCATTGGAAATAGAATTGACTTTTTTGGTTCGCTCCTCTTGGCTGTCTATTGCATGAAAGAAAAAAAGTTTAAATTCGTAGGACATACAGGGAGTGGTTTTGACTATAAGTTACTTGATACGGTGTATTCAAAACTCCAGGAATTAAAAATTGAATCTATGCCTATAGATCACCTACCTTATATGAATAGGGAAACAACATGGGTAAAACCTATTCTTGTTGCAGAAGTAAAATTCAATGAATGGACTAAAGATGGTATAATGCGAGCACCAATCTTCTTGAGATTTCGGGAAGATAAGAAACCTACGGAATGCACAATACAAGCTGACAATCCCACAAAAGGGGACTCAAATGATGTAGGTTATGAAATCAAAGAACAATCTCACAATACTGTTGATGTAAAAATTTCAAATCCTGATAAAGTTTATTGGAGTAAGACAAGAGAACACCCCGAATTCACAAAAAATGACCTAATCAATTACTATGAGTTTATAGGCCCATTGATTCTTCCTCATTTAAAGGACCGACCTCTTTCTCTTAGTCGTTATCCCAATGGAATTCATGGTAAATCATTTTATCATAAGAATTGGGATCAACCTAAACCAGATTTTGTAATGATGGCCCTAGTCCATTCCGAACAAAGAAATGACAATATAAATTATATAGTCTGTAACAATAAGGAAAGCCTTCTATGGATCGCCAACCTGGGTTGTATAGAAATGCATCCGTGGTATAGCAGAATAAATGACTTTGACAGCTGCAATAGTTCTTCATTATTATATGAAGAGAAATGTGAGTTAAATTTTCCTGATTTCATAGTTTTTGATCTTGATCCCTACATTTATTCTGGTAAGGAAAAAAGAGGACAAGAACCCGAGTACAATAGGGCTGGATTCAGGGCAATTGTGGAAGTTGCATTCGAATTGTATGATTTTCTAAGAGAATTGAAGATAAGGTCATATATAAAAACCTCTGGAAAATCGGGTTTACACATCTACGTTCCTGTTATCAATAACTATCCGTATGAACAGACAAGAAATTTTTCCGAGATAATTGCAAAGATTATGGTTTCCAAATTTCCTAACAAAGTAACTACAGAATGGAATACTTTAAAAAGAAAGGGAAAAGTATTTTTTGATTATAACCAAAACTCTAGGGGTAAAACTTTAGCATCTGTTTACTCACTGAGACCGACTGAGTCGGCTACTATTTCAATGCCGGTAAACTGGAAAAAATTAGATTCGATACTTCCTACCGAATTTACCATCATGAGCGTACCCCAACTTATACGAAAAAATAATGATATATGGACCGGCGTTCTTACCGAAAAGCAAGATATTAGCAAAATAATATCTAAAGTAGAGGAAATCTAATAGTCTCTAACTTTTAATTCAAATAAGATGGTACTAATATCAAGTTCTTCTGTGTTATACACCTAAATTCCCAAAACCGACCGCTTTTTGAAGCTACATCAAACTATTAAATTATTAGACAAATATGTTTGGTCCTCCATTTGTATAATATTGTTAAAAAAAGCATTTAACAGCTTAAGCTTCAACACACGGACTGTATATGTGATAGCAATGCTTACCAGTTGGTGGTGGAATTTGTTTTAAACTGTTTTAAAGAATATTGTTTATACTATATTGCCCTAGCAATAACTAGGATAGTTGTAAACATCGAAGGATTTTGCAACGGAAACTGGTTATAGCAGGGCTTTGTTTATTCTGCAACGCCAGTTAATGAATATTGAAGCTTCCTGAACTTATATTTTGAATACTTGAAGCAGTAACAAAAAATGACCTTGAATCTAGTATGTTCCAAAAAAGCCAATAGTATGGTTAATTTTTAGTCTAAAGTTTATCCCATTTATGGGTGTCTTTTTGAAATTCACGCAGTCCTTTTTTAGTTATAGAAACGGTACTTCCCTTAATTTTGACGTAGCCTTTTTCCTTGGCATATTGTTTGATGACGGAGATCTTATCTTTTTCACTGAACCCATCCCTTAGCCCCCCGAAATTGAAAAAGTCGTTGAAATTGAATCGATTAGGCAGATTATTTTCTAATGCATTCACATAATTTTCCCATAGCTCTTCCATAAAATTCCAAATTATAGTTTTTTTATCAATTCCGGAAATTTTAACTAATGCCATTATTAAACACAATTAATTGCACAATATTACATTTAGCAGTTAGATTTGAATAAACTAAAACCAGCGACGTTCTAATTTCATAAACATTCCAACCTTCGAAACTGTTAGCATTCATAACACTTGAAATTAATCGCTTTATGATTTTACATTCTAAAGGGATACACGAGTGTTCAACGCTCGAAAGTGCGCCCGCATGTGTTGCTTAAATTCAGTTTCATCCTTGAAGATTTTGTTACATGACTGACACTGAAAAAGCGACTCTATGTGGGTTAAATTAATATGGCTATTTAATTGCCTATCATTAATAAATGCCATTCCACAGATTTTACAATGGCTGGCTGAATTCATTTATATTAATTTTAATGTCATCGTTCATTATTTCTTTTTAGTTTCAATGCTAGCCTTCAGTGCCTGAAGAAGGTCCTTAGTACTGCCTTTTTCCTTTGGTGTTGATGTCACAAAGATTTTTCCTTTACTTTTCGCATCTATGAGTTTTTTCAGTTCTTGAATGTAACTGTCAGAGTACTCACCAATGTCAAACTCTTTATTACGATATTTTTGAACCAATAATTTTCCAAGAGAAATTTCTTGTGGATCAAGCTTTGATTTTGGTCCTGTCATTTCTGGAATTTCATCTACGGGCTTCATTTCATCCAAATAATTGAGAACATGCATAACTATCCCTCTTTGATACGGTCTTAAGGCAATAAGATCTTCTTTATCTTTAAGAATAACTTTACCAATAGCTACCATCTTATTATCATTTAATATTTTTACTAAAAGTGCATAGGGTTTCTCGTTTCCGTTTTTAGAATCAGGTACCACATAATAGCTATCATCGATAAAAATAGGATTTAGTTCATCTTCATCAATAAATTCTTTAATGTCAATACTCCTTGTGGTTTTTAATCTAATTTTTTGTAGATCTTCCTTTTCAAAGACAATATAATTATCTTTAGTCACCTCATAACCCTTTTTTATTTCAGAATAAGGAACTTCTCTATCTTCTGTAGGGCACCATTTCTTGTATTTTATCCTATGACCGTTTTGACATAACTGATTAAAGACGTATTCTCTTTTATTAGTTGCAGTATATAATTTAACGGGAATAGTTACAAGTCCAAATGAAATACTGCCTCTCCAAGAACTTCTTGCGACCATCAATTAAATTATCTGCAACATAGGATATAACAGATTAAACAGGCTTAATAATATGATAATATCACTAGTGATATGACAAGTGTTTGGTTGAAATTTGCATTTATAACTTTTTACCAGTTAACCCAAAATTCTTAGTTTATTCAAATTAGAATTCTATTTTTTTTCCCATATGTCCTGAATGTACGGTAACACTTTTTTTGTAAATAGTTTAACAAACTCTTTTTCATCTGGACTGGTACTGTGGATATATACTTGTGTAAAACCTGCTTGAAAATAATCTTCAATGGGGGAAATTAGATCCTCTATAGAAGTAACTATTATTGTTGATTTCTTCTGTTCGTCATCGGATACTTCTTTTTGTGCTTTTTGTTCTAAAATCCTAGGATCACTTATATTAATATTAAATGCATCATCAATTTGTGTAGTACGCCAAAACTCGCATGATTTGAACGCTTGTTCATAATCTTCAGAATAGGAAACCTTTGGCTTTGCTATTTTTTGAAGTGAATCTGGACTCTTATCTGCTTCTCTGGCTGCATCATCGAAGATATCAAATACTTCGTTTGATTCTTTAGGTTTTGAAGTTGTAATCAAGCCGTCAGCATAAGTAGCAGCAGCCTTAATAGCTTGCGGGCCGGACCCTGCCATATACAGAGGAATATCAGTGGAAGGAGGGGTGTACAGTTTTGCGCCTTCAATTTTGAAATGTCTTCCTGTAAATGTCACAAAACCATCCTCATCTATAGTAGAATCATAGCTCTCATTGGCTTTAGTATCGTTACTCGAGGATTTGGCTGAATCTTTAGAGCTCTTTTCATCTTTAAGCCATAATTTATTTATGATTTTAATAGCTTCAATTGTTCTTTCTACCCTAATTTCTGCAGATGGCCAATCAAATCCTAAAGGTACTTCATTCATCGCCTCACCTGAACCCACACCAAGTCCAATACGTCCGGGATATAATACATCCAAAGATGCAAATGCCTGGGCAATTATTCCAGGATTATAACGATAAACACCTGCAGTAACTCCTGTTAGAAATTTCATTTTTTTTGTTCTTTCCGCTATTGCTGAAATCCAAACCCATGTAAAGTTTCCATGTCCATTTGTATGAGACCAGGGATGAAAATGATCACTTGTGAGAGTTGATTTAAAACCCCCTTTTTCTGCTTCTTTTACAAAATCAATCAATTCCTGCATTGAATATTGTTCTTGCGACGCCCAATATCCTAATTCTGTCATATTCTAATAATGTGCATAATACTTATAATAGAGTTGCAAATTTCAGTTAGAATAAATAATTAGCAGATAAATTGAGAGTACTATTACCTTTTGTAGTAATTAAAATTAACATCTAATAAAAAACTGTAAGTGAATAATTGAATAAATGATTGATTTAAAATAGTTACAAAAAGTCGTTATATGGAATTTAATTCGAATTATGCTACTCCGGTCGGCTCTTCTTTATTCTGATGCTCCAATTTCATATGTTGTTCCTTTTCTTGCGGAGTTGCAAACACTATACCACAAATGTGGCATTTTAAGTTAGAGTTGCCAGAAATTTCCTGCGACAATCAGAAACAATCTCCATTATCCAAATCTTTACAAAACATGTAATAACATTCTACATTATCATTTAAATCTGTTACTTAAACCCATTCACTCAAGTATCGCGGATATTTTTATATGGTTCGGAGAAATTAGATTTGGTCGGTATTCCTGCCTCATTTTTATTTGCAAACAAGCCGCCTTGCATCTTGTATTTTTCTTCCGAAGGCTCCTCCCCATAAAGGAACTTATCATAAATATCTTTTTGGCTTGCAACTAGCCACAAAAACCTGCCGTCATAGACATCAGCCAGGTCTTTTGGTATCCAAAATCTAATTTTTCTAAAACCTCCTTTTTGAATTCTTAAATGGTTTTCGGAAATTTCTATAATCTTCCCCAGATATTTTCCATCATTGGATTTTACTTTTTTATTCTTAATTTCTCTCCACAATGCAGTAGGCCCAACAATATTCGGTCTGGACATAAAATATTTATAACCAACATCAGATATAAATGAAGATATAAATGAGTTATAGCTTTATAAGGTAACATTTTAGTGCGCCTGAAAAGTATAATCGTTAAATGGAATATTGTGCACAAATATATCTGTACAGGTGACAATGCATGAAAGGATTAATTCATAAAAAAAGTAAGTTCTATTGATGGTAAAGAATTAGGTACCATTGAGAGTATATCTGTTGATTATGTTGAAATAGTAGAACACCGTATTAAGAAAAAGCATTACTTTCTGCCCAAATCATATATAAAAGAATTCGGTAAAAAAAATTTGTGTATTCTGCTTACTAAAAATGAAGTAAAAAACAGGTACCAAAGACATGGTCCACCCACTTTATCTGAAATTCAATCGAGCGAAGAGGCAGGAATAAAATATCATGAAGTGATACCATTCATGGCAAAAGAGCCTGGATTAGAATTAAAAGGGGAACAATCTGGCGATATCTTAAGAATACCTTGGGAAGAACTAATCCACAAACATGTGCGGACCAGTGATAACATAGATATTGGAGACGTCGACAGAATTGGAAATGAATTTGTTATAGTAAGAGATGGCTTTGTCCATATTCATATATACTATATCCCAAAACAATACTTAACTCACTATGATGGAAGTTCTCTGTGGATTACTGTACCTAGTGATTTAGTAAGCGTAAAATTTGAACGAAAAAGTGAACCTACGAAAGAAGAAATTGACATGCTAGTTAGTGAAGCATCTCATCAGCCACCTACTATTTAGCTCATTCGTTATTATTCTTCATAGAGAAAAAAGTAATTGATTTTAGTTAAATCATTTTAAATTTTGTTGCCTACACTTAAGTAGGGATAAGCTTTCGGGTTTTGGCTCCGTTCACCGAAAGTAACAAGAATTCCAAAAACGATGAAAGGGATGCCAAACACGGGACTGGCAACTCCCTTTCATTTGACGTTTATTTATTTTAGATAAAATATGACTTCAAATCTTTAGCAAGCGATGCATCAATATCTCCCGTTGAGTTACCAACAATGCTATTAAACTCATTTTTTGCTTTATTCGTTAAATTTTTTATTTCTGGAAGATTTCCAACTTTCTCCATACCTTTCTTTACACTGGCAAAAAATGCATCCCATCCTAACCCTACTACTGCCAAAATAACTAGAACGGCTAATATAAGAATAATCCATCCTGTCAACACAGTTAGTCTAGTATTGTATTGTATTGTATGTTTTAAACGTTGGGTAGAATCTAATTGAGAAGATGGATACTCAATTTAAAGCAAATTGAGATTTTTGTATTAAAATAGTAAGTTGGGATTCATAATAATTTCAAATTTGGTCGTATAGTGAATAAAGCATCGAAATATCAAATGGTCCCTTTGAGGTTACAATAGATTCCATTGATACAATTTCCAGATTCAATCGAATAACAAACGCAGCCATCCTTTAACATTATATTTTGAAATGATATTGGATAATTCATTCCCGAATCGTCCTTGTTTGGTATCAGAGAATTATGCGGTAAAAAAATAATTGACTGAGGATCGCTCTTGTCTGAAAGTCCAAACATAAGTTGAGATACTTCTACTTTATATTTGATTTGATAAGGAATGCTGCCTATCTTATTCCACCATTCAATTCCAGTAAATTGATTCGCTCCAACATAATCAAAATCCATCCCATCAAGTGAAAAATCAAAGTCTTCTGATTGTATGGTTTTTTGATCAGTAATAGTATATCTAATTCGTTTATTTACCTTGTCCATCATGATTATTCGCATATATGAGTGCCCAACCACTGGCAATACTTTCTTAAATCTGTACTTGTTAATTCCCTGAAATATTGCTTCAAAGTAATCTTGATTATCAAATTGACAAATCAGATTTAATTCAATAGGAATATTCCGAATGTTAAAAAATTCCAGCAGATAAAGCATCCAAGATTTGTCTGGTATTTGATTTCCATTGTTGGCAACCAGTTTGATGACATCGGATATAGCGGTCACGCCTCCAGGAAATAATGGAACACCTTGTTTGTTATCCATATTACGACAAAGAGAGCCTACCCAATAATGCAATGTGGTTACAATGAACTGTATTGTCTAATTAAGATTTTTTACTGCCACAATACTTGACAGAAGACAAAACCTGATCAGATTTGTTTAATATTGTGGAAAGGAACTTTCACGATGTCCAACTAACATAATAATGAATGAAAGGAAAAATCGCTATCCTATTCATTTGAGTTATCAGTGTTGGTCCATGGAAACCTTTTTCCAATAATCTTATTCCAATTTATTTTTACTAGGAGGTATAATGTTATTAAGATTCCAGGGGTACTGGGAGTTATGGCCATTATGATAGCAGCTGGATTGTCTGTGTTTGTAAATTCTGAAATAATGCGTTGAACAAATGGTCTTCCTAAAAGTACTCCTATCCATACTATGAACTCATTGTACAAAAACTCTCCCGCAAAAACAGCAACAGCAAATTTCCATGGATTGTATTTTGTAAGGCCAAGTGTTATGTATATGATATTACCTGAAAACGGGGTTACAGTGGCGGCGAGAGCTCCTATCCAGCTATACTTACCCAAGAGCTTCTGAAGCGACAACGTCATACCCTTTGATTTTCTGGCTATGATATTACGACCAGAATAGGCAAGATAAAATATAATCATCTTTGCTGCAACAGCACCTATAGTACCCGAAAGTGAGATGAGATGGCGGTCCAGGTTCTTATTAAAGGCAGCAATAAGCGGAAGTGGAAAATAAGGTACTGGTAGAAAAAACAGAATACTTATGATAAAGCTGCCTAAAAAAATACCGGGATAACCAAAGTAATCATATAACAAAAGCAGTTCATCGAGAGCAACCAAGACTTGAAGACTGGATCAATTGATATATTATTAAGTGTTATAAAACGAAGTTTGAGTATATAATGGAGATCATATTACAGGACAATTATATTCAAACAAAATCTGACATATTCAATATATGATTCTGAATGTATAGGAAGTAACTGCATTATAAAGCATAAATAGAATATGGGTTTTTAAGGATGATGCAAAATTGTATATAGAATAGATATACAGATCTATATACTGATTTGGGATTTGTTCTTTGACAGAATATCTAAAACATTGTTTTATGAAATACCCAAGCCGCCAGTGATCAGATCTAGAGTATTACTAAATATTGAGCAATTTGAAATTGGGCAGAGTTACGTCACAGCCAAAATACAAAATAGGTATGCTGAAAAGGTTACGATGAACATACAAGGTGGTCGACCTGGAATAGAACTCCAAGACAGTCTTTTTAAAATCAAAGATCCTGAAAAAGAAGAGCCTTTGCAGCATGCATACATATCAGCAAGATTAATGCAAACAGATAAAATATTTGTTAGGAAGCTTCCTGTTATTGGTATAAGAGATTGGTTACTAATATATGAAGATACTTTAGTTGAGCTTTCAGTAAAAGATGCATACGATGAATTAGAAATTGTTGTAGTTTAAAAAATTCTTCATGATGTGGATTAAAATTATTCCCATAATTAGTAAACTATATTAATTTGTTGGAATTTCCCACATCCTTAAGTAATTTGCTCGTTGGGCCGAGGGGAAATACTTGCAATTCTCTATTGCAAGACTAAATATTGATAAAATAAATAATCTGGAAAACTATTGATACTTAAATAGGAATTAAGTAAATAAGATATGTTAAAAAAATTGTTAGTGACCGCCACAGCCACACATATGTTCCGAATCGTGATGATGAGCATTTGAGTTTTCAGAACATGTAGGACAAAGTGGATTGTTATTTTCGGACATGAATGTAATTCCACATGAACTACACTTTAATTTTTGAATGCCTTCCATTACTTGTTTAGGATATTGACCATAATTAATGTCTTTCCTGACAAACGATGTATTGATAATTGTTGCCTTATCTGTCAAATTGTGAATTTTGTTACAAAAACAAAATGCAAGTATGCTAGAGATAAAAATAAAAAGTACTAAAAGTACGTAAAGTTATATTCTCTTACAATTATTTAGATTTGATTGAAACAATTTGTAGTTATTCCTAGATTTGAAGAGAAATCTACAGAAGTGGTGTATTTTGAACCAAAGGTTGTGTTGATAGTCAAGGGTGAATCCATAACTTGGATAAATCGGGACTCGAGAGTACATAACCTGACTTCTGGAGATGCGAATTCTTCGTTACCAAGCCCGTTCTTTCAGACAGGGAGCATGTTGCCAGGAGAATCTACTACTGTTAAGATAGATAGTAATCAACAAAGTATACCATACTATTGTTCTATGCATCCTTCCGAAAGGGGAGTGATTGGAATATTTCCAACAAAGGAAGATCAAATGTCTGAAACTGAGAAATCCAAAATCTTGGATGATGTCAATCTCTCAACTTTAGATAACCCAAATCAAAAAATATTAACCCGTCTGCAAAGACAACTAGATCCGGCCATTATTGAATACTTGAGCGATCCTCATGCTTCACTGATTCAAAACAAAGTAATGACTATTGTTTTCTGGGATATTAGCAATTTTTCAAGGTTGACCGAAATGCTGAAAGATCATCCAGAACTGATTGCTGTGTTTCTGAATGAATATCTTGGTATTGCAGTTCCGATTATACATGAATATGGTGGTATTGTTGATAAATTCATTGGAGATGGGATACTTGCATATTTTGGATTCAAAGAACGTGATTATGACGGCTCGATAGGAGCAACGAACGCAACTCTTGCCGCTCTGAAATTGAAAAAGTCCTTCCAAACTTTTAAGCAAAATTGGTTGGCTATATGGAAAACAGTTACTAATTTTGATATAAAAATAGATGTAAAATGCGGCATTAATACTGGCTCCGTATTAGTAGGGCTCATGGGAAGCGAAGAAAGAGATCAGTTCACCGTGATAGGGACTCATGTTAATTTGGCAAGCAGATTGGAAGGAGTAGTCGAGGCTGATCAAATCGTTATATCACAATATACGAAAGTAAAGGTTGCAGAAAAATTCAATTTAGAAACCGTTCGAATAAGTGATAAAATAAAAGCTTTTGAAGATATTTTGGAGTATTACATAGTTCTAGGTAGCAAGAACTAATAATTTTCAATGACTTCGGAGATATTCGGACTCTTTTAGGATCTAAAACGATATTTAAGTATAAGAGCATATAAAATGAATCGAAATAAAGTAGCAGCTCTTTCGTTGTTGCTTGCTAGAGTACTGTATACTATTAATTGGTTCAATATTGCTTCTATCTTCTACCTTATAGCTTCAGATTTCAGAGAAGACATAGCTATGTTAGGAATAATTAGTGCTAGTTTTCTCATTGGTGTGGGTCTGTTTCAAGTACCTGCCGGGATTATAGCTGCAAAATATGGTCCAAGAAATATCGCTATTTATGGAATCGTAACTGCATCATCCGCATCACTAATTACTGGATTTGCCGGTGATACGTTACAAATCGCCATACTGAGATTCTTAATTGGTATTGGAATGGCATGTTTCTTTGGACCTAGTGTCATACTAATTTCAAAATATTTAGAAAAAGACGCTGAAGGACTAGGGATAGGACTGCTAAATTCGGCGCATGCACTGGGTGGTATTCTGGGATTGTTTGGATGGGTGATACTAGCCGAAATTATGGGCTGGAGAACCAGCCTAGTCTTGAGTGGAGGACTGGGATTAGCGACTGCCTTAATGCTAAGTATTGCGTTACTAAAGGACAAAGAAAAGTTACAAATACAATTTAGAATCAAGATGTCCGACGTATTTGATACTTTATTTGATAAGTCACTCATAATACTTGGACTAACATTACTTGGGTTCCAAGCAGGATCGAGTATGATCTTGACATTTAGCGTGTTCTACTTTGTGGACCGCTTGAAGATCGATCCAGTAAATGCGGGGTTTATAGGGAGTTTGAGTTTAATAGTTGCTCTTCTTTCGTCCCCTCTGTTTGGAAGAATCTATGACAGAATTGGAAATGCAAGGAAGCTATTGTTCATATCAGGTATTCTAGCTGCAGTTAGCCTAGTAGGAATCGCTACCGACATACTATACATTATCATAATCTCAATTATTATAACAGGATTTTTTCTCTCGGCAGGTTTTGTAATAGTTTATGCGAAAGCAAAGCAAGTCAATAAACTTCAACCTCATTATCAGACCCTCGCAGTAGGTTTTGTTAATGGTATCTCATTGTTTGGTGTTTTCTGGATCCCGGAATTATTTTCACTTGTCGTCAATCAAATGGGATATGAGATTGCTTGGTTATTAGGTGGACTTGTTGTGGTTTTACTAGTGCTCCCAGTACTCAAGTTAAAATGAACATTTCATTTTCGTCAAAATGAATAATCGTAACTAACGGTCGCTTAGAATCGATCTTCAGTAAATGCTAATTTGCCTATCACTTGACTTGGAGAATGTTCTATCTTTAATATAGGTGAGCATTGAATTAATAGTTCAAATCATCCTATGATTAATATGGAGGATATCTGAATGATTTGGAAAATGAAAACCAGTAACTATAGACATATTTTTTTAATTATCATAATTAGTATATTTGTCTTTCCAACTTTACAACAATTAGGATTTGCAAATCATGGAAAGGAGATTATTCTAAAGTTAAGTGACGCACAGTTTTTTTTACCAGTGGGCAAAACTGTTGAACAAGTTAAATTAACCACTACATATTCAGTTTCTGATCCATCTGTAGTTGGTAAACAAATCAGTGGAACCATGAAGATATATTCCTTGAATGGGACTTTAATTAAAACAACATCAATTCCAAATGGATTCAAAGTGGATAAAAATGGTTTTCAACAATTTGTTACCACTATACCGAATAGTACAGTTCAATCTATTACTACTGTGGTATTATTTACTGACCTGAATAAGACGGCTCCATTTTCAAATTCGATAAATACCAGACTGACTCTGAATAAAACAGGTTTATAGATTTGATTCTATGCTATAATTCAATCTGTTATTAATAGACAGTTGGAATCAGTAAAATTGTATGTCATTTGAGGGCTTGGCTTTTCTATAATTGAATAGAATACTCAAAAATCAGTAGAACTTAAATAATTTCTTACTGAGAATAAACTTATAGAATGATTACAGCAGAAATAAGTCTAGTTCCGGTTGGTTCTAATTCTGGAACAAGTATAAGTAAGGAAATAGCCCTAGCCTTTGATGCAATTAGTGGAATCAAAGATCTCAAAGCAACTCTTACTCCACTTGGAACTCAAATTCAATCAAATAACATGGTAGATATTTTGAATGCAATAAATATTGCCCATGAAGCAGTCAAGTCCTCTGGAATCCAAAGGATTATCTCTATTGTGCATATCGATGAAAGATTGGATAAGGAACAAAATCTGGATCAGAAGATCGATTCTGTCATGAATAAATTGAAGTGATCAGGTTTTTTAACACCATGGGTTAAGGTTAAACTGGCTATGGAAGGTTTATTCCGATTGTCTTATTACTTGGATGACAACATCGACAAATACGACTTGATGAACCGTGATCCGAAAGCTTGTGGCGACATCTACGATAATCACATATAGCTTCCTCAGCCTCACCTAGTACATTTACAATGTGCTGGTGATAACTTAGCATGCCATATGTAGAACAATATCACATAATATTATTTCGTATTGAATTTATGGATATTATAATAATTTGTTCATTTGAGTGCTAGTATTACCGTTATGATCAGAAACTTGTATAACTTTGTACGATGTCATCTACAAACAAGTAGACCGAATCAAATTTAAGTCCACGGAAACCAACATAGGATTAAATGTTTAAACGACTTGGTGCCGCAATTCTTTTAGTTCATGATCTGCAAAGATGCATAGCTTTCTATAGGGATACACTTGAATTGAAAGTAAAGAACCAATCACCAGAGTGGGTTGAATTCGAAAATGAAGGTCAAAGTGCAGTACTGGCGTTGCATCCTACACGTATCAAACAGAAAGGAATTTCGAATATGTTAGTTGGATTCAATGTCAGTAACTTAGAATCAGTTTGTAAAAAGCTGGAAGATAAGCATGTCAAATTTTACAAAAAGATTACCCAAGAATCCTTCGGAAAGCATACAATTATTGAGGACCCTGAAGGTCATCTTATCTCTATCGCGGAGATTCCGCCTAAGGATGAATTGGGACAAATTCCGTATTATCATGGTTTTGCTCCTGTTGAAGGGTTAATGTGATCTTGTATTTTTCATGTTCTTGTTTCTGATAACATGAACTTTTAACTATACAGATCAAAAAAAATTTATTTGGATGAAAAGTCTTTTTTAGCCAGATTAACTTCAGTAATCCATTCACATTTGACATTGGCTTTTGTATGATGTTTTTCAACAGATTCCTTGTCTGGTGCATCTAGCAAGCAGAAACATACATCAGCATCCTTGTTGTAGAAAAGATTAACGTGACTAACACCAAATTCATCTCTAGGCAGCCCGCATAATTCTTTCAAATGCTCTTCTGCAAAAGGAACTCTATGAACATCTAAATATACTGGCATGAATCAAATTATTATCCTCTACTATAAATTGATTGTCGTTTTGTAGATCAAATGAATTCGAATTCTTGGAACGCTAATTGTTATTTTATAAAAATGGGTCTCCTAATACATACCTTTTATATCGTAATTAACTCTGTAAATAGGTGTTAATTGTCACGTGATTACTCTGCTAATGATGAAATTAATGTAGTACCAAACTCTGAGATAATGGAAACAACATTATCGGTGTTATCCAAAGCCACAGTAAGCATTGATTGTTTTTTTACAAGTAATTTTTTCTCAGTTGTTGATCCTGAAAGGCTAATGCTGAAATTAGTTCATCTTCAAAAAGGATTGAAATTAAGATTGATCTCAGACATAGGTATGAAAGATGCCTCATTCTATAGAGGATTCATAAAATATTTTGATATCAGGCATATGGATCAAATTGGATGTAATATAATACTTGTTGATGGAACAGATTTTTTAGCGTTTCTCTCTAATACAAAAAATAGAATCAGATTAATGCATATCTCAGATAAGTCCTTCGTGTCTGCTCAGCTATTTTTATTTGATTCATTGTGGAAAATTGCGTTACCTTTCAAGGAGAAAATTAAGGAACTTGAATATGGTCATGTAAAATCATTTACGAACAATATCTCGAAACCATTAGAGATACTTGGCCTTATCAGAAGATCAATCTCATCATCAGTTGAAGAGATACTAGTCATATTCTCAGAATATGAAGTTTTAATACATTCAGACAAAGTAGGAATACTGAATTTATTGGAAGATGCGACAAGTAAAGGCATAAAAGTCAGGATAATAGTATATAGTGAAAATAATAAAATCAAAGACGAATTAAAAGCCTTATTTAGTAAGAATTTTCCTAACGTTACTGTTCAATATTTACAAAAAGCATTACAAACAAAAATGACAACAATGATCTTTGATAGAAGGACATTTCTTGACGTTTCTACAGCAGTCAAATCTAATCAAAATTTTGAAGATATGATTGGACCAAGCGTTTATTCTAATAATGAGATAAAGCTTAACTCCCTAATTTCCATATTTGAATTTTTATGGATTCAATCAGATATTGATAATCAGAAGATAATAAAGGAAGTCTATTTTCAACTTTTTAAGGGATTCAATCTTAAAGATGAAACCTATAAAAGGAACTGGACCTTTGGCCCTAATAAACAGCAAAAGTAGACTCATCGGGCAACAATTATTATCTAATAATCTAAATTATAATTATGAAATATACATGAATTAACTGTTTTTAAGCTCCCCATTTGTGTTGTATTATGACAGTCCCTGTCTACTACATTTAGTATTGACTATCCAGCAGCAAAGATTAACTCAATCAATAATAACAAGTACTTTGTAATTATGTTAGAGAGATGAGTGAGTTTGCCTTCTTCCGCTTTAAAAGTGCCAATATGTTAACTCCAGATGAAGAACGAGATAAGGATGAGATCATTAGTCTAACAGAGCAGGTACTTGATTCAAGAGGTATAGAATGTGACGCTAGAATCGCAAAGGTCTCTGAAGATGTATTAAGAGAGATACTTGAAGAAGTGAGAAAGATACGAAGGAAAAGGAAAAATAAAAACGTGGTATCAGATGATGGTAGTTCGAATGAAGAATTTACAGATAATGAATGGGAACAACATGATAAGAAGGAAGCAACTTATGTTAGATAGGTAATGATTTGAATATGGATGTTGATAACCTTACAAATCGCTGGCTTGCGACTCTTGGTATAGGGGCTTTGATTTTTGGATTGGCATTGTTTGTTTTGCGGGTTCCTATACGAACTATGATCATTTTCTTTGCAATAGGAATACCTGTTGTGTTCTTGTGGCTTTATGCTGATGAAAGATCAAGGAAACAAAGGAAAGAAATTGAAGAGCTAAGTAAGTTACAGCAGCAACCTTGCATTTGCTCTGTTTGTAAGCATGAACAAGCGGTGGTTTGTATCGATCAAAAATGCCCTTGCTGCATTATGTTAAAAGGTGATACCATAATTGGACATTCCATTAATCCTTTGCAATAATAGAAAATGTTAGTTGTTTTTTAAACCTAATCGATGAAGCTATTGTTGGAACTTTAGCACCTATTATGTGTAACATGATAAATATTGTGTAAAGTTGTTTAAGGAGTACAGAATTTCAAACATGTATCTTATTGAAGTATTACATCATAACACTATATACTACTATTAGATATCAATACTTGACTTATCTAAAAAAGTTTTGAAAATCATGGCATAAGTCTTTAACTTAGTAATCATAGGGATCCATATACAAAGTAGGAATAATTTGAATCCTATATTGATCAATATATTGTTGGACTAATCATCAAAGCTAATCCAAATGTGGAAATAACAAATTAGTATGATATTTTTCACAAGAATAAATTGAATAATATCTGAATTGCGTTCAGATTTCGTTTGACAATTATTTTAAATAAGCATTATTAGCTCATATATAATTTAAATTGTTTTGTGAATGACATTTCAAAATATATACTCAAGTATCTTCTTATGAACAACAAATACTTAAAAATGAAATAAGTTTAGAATAACATGTGGTTTTGTACAGAGAGGATGAACTGTTTCAAAGAGGCTTAATCTTAACCGATGATATAGCGATTGATCCGATTTTTGATTTCAATTTATATCGAGATGCCATAGTCAACATAGTGAAAAATTCTTATCCAAAATTTGCAATCGGGATATTTGGGAATTGGGGATCTGGGAAGACCACTTTAATAAATTCTATTGATAAAATACTTCAAACTGACAAAAATTTAATCATAGTAAGGCTCGAATCATGGCGGTATAAACGTGAACAATTCGCATTAGTTTCATTGTTGAAAACTATTGCATATGCGTTACCAGCTGAGAAAGAATTCGAAGATTTAAAACAAAAATTAGAAAGAAGTGCAATAAATTTTCTTAAAAGGACTCCTGATATTCTAACTTCAATTATATCCAAGTATATATCAGAAGAGGATGAAATTACACAAGAAATGTTTGATTCTTTTAAAAAAGAATTTAACTCAAAGATTGAATTAATTGCTGAATTAGATAGAGATACTCTCTACTTTGATGGTTTTGAGGAAATCAAGAATGAAATAATGAAGCTGCGTCTAAATAATTCTGCCTTCAGGATTGTTATTTTTGTCGATGACTTGGATAAATGTTCCCCAAAAATGGCACTTGAAATATTAGAACTCACAAGGGTTTTTCATGAAATTGAGGGCTTTATTTACATTATTGGAATAAGCCATGACATGATCGTTAAGTTAAGTGATATTGAAAATAACGAAACTAGTATTCAAAGAGAACATTACATTAAAAACCTAATCCAAGTGCCTATAACTTTACCAAAATGGAGTAATCAAGACATTGTAAAATTAGTGAAAGATTTTATAAAAAAAGGTATGATTCATGATAATTACAAAGATATTGTAGATAAAAATATAGATCTAATTTCTACGGCAATAGAAAATAACCCAAGAGAAATTAAAAGATTCTTAAACAACTTTATTGTGGCATATGAAATATTTTCTAGCAAGAAAAATTTTGAGGCAAAAGATTTAATATTTTCTAGCAAGAAAAATTTTGAGGCAAAAGAATTGTTGTTAATACAGGCAATTCATTTACGATGGAACAAGTTTTATAATATACTAGCAAAATCAGATGAAGGTTTCTTCAAGGGATTGAATAAATATCTTAAGATGGATGAAGAAACACGTTTTAAGAAATTGGATTTGTATGAGGGAGAACATGATGAAAGTGATATGAAAATATGGAAAGTGTTACGTGATTTTAAGACTGATTCAGATTTATGGAATTTCTTGATACAGAATTCAGATACCTTAAGGTACATACAGGATTGGAGTGTATACAAACGTGCGGTAGAAGTATCTATTGAACCAACTGCTAAACATGCAAAAGGCATTAACTATGAAGCAGTAAAGTTACTACGAAGTGGAAAGATTAATGAATTCAATGATAAGAGAGCAATAGAATTTAAGATTTTATCGATGAGAGATGCTGATTTGAGAGATGCTGATTTGAGAGATGCTGATTTGAGAGATGCTGATTTGAGAGATGCTGATTTGAGAGATGCTGATTTGAGAGATGCTGATTTGAGAGATGCTGATTTAAGTGGTTCCGATCTAGATGGTGCTGATTTGATGGGTGCTAATTTAAGTGGTGCTGATTTGATGGGTGCTAATTTAAGTGGTGCTCGGCTTGTTGGTACTAATCTTAGTGGTGCTGACCTTGTAGGCGCGCGACTTTGGGGTGCAAATCTAGTGAGCACTCGTCTTTGGGGTGCAAATTTAAGAGATGCTCATTTAGTGGGTGCCCGGTTGGTGGGTGCAAATCTTGGTGGTGCCCGGTTGGTGGGTGCAAATCTTGGTGGTGCTCGACTAGTTGGCGTTGATCTTGGTGGTGCTGATCTTAAGCAAACTGAATTGACAAATTCAATCATAATAAATCCTAGTTATGAATCGTTAAAGGTCAATGAGAGTACCGAATTTAATAACGCCGCCATTGATAGCCCCCAATTCATTGATTATATAACCCAATTTACCAGAAATGTACCTCAGAAGATAAAGAGTAAACAGAAATTGAGAAGAGAACTAGCCAAGAAAGGAGTTAGTGAAGAAAATATCGAGGATCTCTTAAGCATCTCAAAGCTCCCTGAAGAATGAAATGAGGTCATTATCATATAGCGCAAAATAGTGACTTTTCTACTGATATCTTTTAGCTGATATTGCACAAAAATATGAAATAAGCTCGGTATATTTCAGCTAATTTTATATGTATAGAAAGAATTTAACATTTTATCGATAGTTGGTAGATATTTTGAGAATCTCTCATTATCTGACTTGTACGTCATGAGATATGCTCTCGCATCTTCTTTAAACCAGATCTGCATTGCCTTTCGCATATTTTGCGTATTATCGGTAGCTGTAAAGACAATCATATGTGCAGGATGTCCTAGAAATGTAGTTTCAATAGACTCCAATAAATTAATGTCAGGATAGAGATTCCTCAAGGTGTCTAATTGTGTTTGAGTGATTGAAGGCAATGTTGTATTTGATACTATTTCTTTAACCATTATACTTAGACCTGCTGGATTTGTATCTGAATTGCTCTCTCTAGGAGCAAGAAAAGTAACCGATTTGTCAATGTCTTGGGCTCTTTCCCAATCAGGAGGATACTTTATACTAAATCTGGTAATAAGATCATCATATGTCAAATATTCTGAATCTGAAATAGGTATAGGAACGATTGGATTCTCATGGAATGAACCAAATGCTAGGTTATATTCAACGTAATTTATTATGGTGTGGACAGTTGCAAAAACGGTAAGGATTGATAATACGATTGATATTCTCGTTGAATTTATTCCAGTGAATAAGTATGTCATCTATTTTCTAGTTGTTGTTATTCATGCCCTTAAATATTCTTAAGGTAGAAAATGTGTTCTAATATGAATAATATGAAATAAGTGTAAATAGCATGATATTGTTCCTATGTAATGGTAAATTAGTGTATAATTGTGTCTTGTTTATATGAAAAAATATCCTGTACAGTTAGGTTTATCTGGATTTAAGTCTCTTTACCAGTTCTATCCTTGCATTAATGAAATTAATTTGCTCTTCTAATAACTTTTTATAACCTTTCAAGAGTTTTTCTTCCTCACCATAATTTCTCTTCTTGATTTCATTCATGGTATCTTCAAACCCTTTGATGACATTTTCTACATAACCGCCTAAAGCTTGGATATCCCGTGCATCTCTTTTTGCGCCCACTGTAAAAGTTTCTTCAGCCTTACCTTTGATTTCTTGGGCTTTCTTACTGATGGATAAAATTCCATCTTTGAATGAAGTTGTTGCTTCCTTGAAACTGTTGACTATCAATTCATAATCTTCAATTTTGATGGCTGAGTTTGATTTTGGGGTTATTTTTTGTGTGTGCATAGAATCAATATTATTATCATTTGTTGGCAGTTCAGCGTCTGATCCTTCATTTTGAATGATGGGAGAATCTTCATTTGTAATTGATTCAGAATCTTCATCGTTAGCTTCATTTTTTATGGCTTTCTTTTTCATAGATTGCTATTACAAATGTTAATCAGATATATAATCGTGAGAAGAAGAATTTCAATCAAATAACATATTTACATTTCGAATACTAGGTTTTTTCTCAGAAGAGCGTATTAAATCAACTTCGCTCATCGTCATTATAATATTTCTAAATCAAATATCATGTTTTAGATTTAAATTATCCTTTTGATTACCTTTTTTTATGTCTGAAGTACAACAGAATACACCGAATACAGAAACACAAAGAGAACCACAAAGAGAACCACAAAGAGAACCACAAAGAGATGGACCCCGCGATTCGATATACATAGGCAAGAAACCTCTGATGGCATATGTAACCTCTACACTAATTCAACTCGCAAATCAGCCAACAGTTACTATTAAGGCAAGAGGTTTAAGCATTGGAAGAGCAGTTGATGTTTCACAAATAATTCTCAAGAGAATGGAAAATGCAGGATATACAATAGGTGATGTTAGAATTGGCTCAGAAACACTCCAAGCAGAAGATGGCAGAACAAGGAATGTCTCTACAATAGAAATTGAAGTAAAGAAAGCATAGGTTAGCTTTCTCCTATACTTTTTGTTATTATATCCCCAAAGTAATTGATAATTGGAAAATATTGCCGCACTATATCTTGCTCATTTAAATCCTGTAACAAATTCTCATGAAAAAATAATTTCTCAACTAGCTAAAGACTATCATGTTTATGTTTTCCCAGTAGTTTTTTTGAAAGAAGGGAGAGAAATAAACACTAGAACTTTTCCATTTCCCTATGAATTAAGAAAGAAGATGCTACAAAGCTTGTTTGATGGGCATGGCAATATAGAAATTTTGCCTAATTACAAGTTTGCTTCTCCATATATTAAATATCTCCCACCAATTGTTTCTCCATACTCATGGGCTGTACGAACTGGAATTCTTCATGATGTCCAGGAAGAAAGATTTATTTCGTATACTGGTGACACGGCGGAAAGGATAGCTTTGCGATTCTATAATCTACATCCAATTAAGGCAAAAAGATTAGAAATCTCATCATCTAATGTAAAGGAATTATTGTACAGAGAGGCACTGGGACACCTAAGAAATCAGGACTCTAATAACAATATGGAAGATGGTTCGGATAATTCAAACCGCATAAATCAATTGGGAGGAGAATCTTGGCAAGGGATGGTACCAAAGACGGTTATTCGCATAATTCTGGATAACTGGAATATTGTTGAAAAATTTGCGCAATCAATGGACAAAACTATTAAGATATTCGGAATGAAGTTCCCTACAGAAGGTATTCTGCACTAAATGTTTTCAATACACAAGATTTGAATACTTTTATTATCCAATTATTGACTTGCCATTATGAAGGATAAGGGCGCAGACTTGGTCTGGTTTGATGGACAATATGTGAAATGGGAAGAAGCTAAGGTTCCCATAATGATACATGCCCTGCATTATGGAACAGCAGTTTTTGAAGGTATTCGTGCATATTCATCTGATGACAATTTATACATATTCAGACTTAAGGAACACCTGGAAAGACTTCATAAATCAGCAAGTGTTTACTCCTTTACAACAAAATTTTCTGCTGATGAGCTTTGCAACGCTACTGTTGAATTAATTAGAAAAAACTCTATAAAAGAATCATGCTATATTAGGCCATTAACATTTGTTGGTCTACATGGAATAGATCTGAATGTGAGTAAACATTCTCCTACACATACTACTATCATAATTTTTCCGTTTGCAAAATATTTTAAGGGTGATGGCATCTCTGTATGCGTTTCTTCTTGGAGACGAATTGATGATGAGTCTATACCTCCAATGGCAAAAGCCTCTGGTAACTATCTAAATTCTGTATTGGCAACTCAAGAATGCAGACGAAATGGATATGATGAGTCTATTTTGCTTGATAAGAATGGATGTGTCAGTGAAGCGTCTGGGGAAAATATATTTATTGTAAGAAATGGAAAACTGCACACCCCACAATTATCGGATTCAATATTAGAAGGGATTACAAGAAATACTACCATAGCAATTGCAGAAGAGATGGGATATGAGGTTATTGAACGTCCCATTTCAAGGACAGAATTGTATCTAGCGGAAGAGATATTCCTTACTGGAACCGCTGCTGAAATAATTGCAATTACAAAGATTGATGGACACACTGTTGGAAATGGAAAGGAGGGTACGGTGACAAGAACCATTAGAGAATATTATGAAAATATTGTGGTTGGAAAGACTGAAAAATTCATGGGATGGCTAACACCTACTTGGTAAAAATTAAAAACGGTGGATTAAAAATTGCAGTGATTGGAGTAGGTGGATGGGGAAAGAATCATGTTAGAGTCCTTCATAACATGGGAGTTCTTCAAGCCGTTTGTGATATGTCAGCTGATCGTGCAAGAGAAATAGCAAAAAAACACGATATAAAGTCTTATTCATCAATTAAGGATCTTTTTTCCAATGAAAGCACATTGGATGCCTGTTTAGTATGCACGCCAACCAAATCTCACCTGTCAGTAGTAAAGGAAGTAATTGAAAACGGCTGTCATGTTTTTGTGGAGAAACCTCTTTCATTCTCTTCAAAAGAATGTGAAGAAATGACTGATTTATCAGAGAAGGCCAAGGTGATATTAACCTGCGGATATGTTGAAAGATTTAATCCTGCTGTTCAGGACGTGAAGAAGATAATCCAAGAACAGACTTACGGTGATCTTTTAATGATGGAATTTCACCGGGAAAATAGAATGCCCTTGCATATCAAAGATGTAGGTGTAATATACGATACATCCGTACATGATATTGATACTGCAATGTTTCTCTTCGGCAAGGGACCAAAAATGGTCTTTGCGAGGGCGGGTAAAAAATTTCATTTGTATGAGGATTTTGCAACCATAATGTTAGGATTTGAAGATCAAAAGGTTGCGATAATTGCATCTAATTGGGTCACTCCAAAGAAGGTTCGAACGTTCTCAGCGGTATGTACTGAAGGTACTGTAAATGGTGATTTTATAACTCAGGAAATAAGAATTGATCATGGGGATGCTACAATTATCCCTAGAAGACAGCAATTTCAAGAGCCACTTACATTAGAATTACAGAGTTTTATTGAGGTAATAGAAGGAAAGAGAAAAAGACCCGTAGTTAGTTCGGTAGAAGCTACAAATGTTACAAAAGTGGCAGAAGCCGCACTTCTTTCAAGTGAAACTGGTTCACCAATTTATTTGGAATTAAAATGAAATAATAATAATAATAATATGTATTAATCAAGACATAGTCATGAGACGATCTATGCTAGATATACTTGCATGTCCTATAGATAAATACTATCCATTAGAATTGTTTGAAATTGATACTATTGAAGATACAACCATTAATGAAACTGTGATAAAGGAGGGAGTATTATTTTGTACCCAATGCTCAAGGTTCTATCCGATAACTGAAGAAATCCCAGTTATGCTACCAGATGAGCTGCGTGAAAAAGAAAAAGACATTGAATTTTTGCAAAAATGGCAGGAAAAAATTCCTAATAAAATCACAAAAAATGGAAATCCATGGCATTTGTAATTGAACATATTCAAATTAGTGGGAGGAATTATAAATTGAAGGGAGATATAGTATGATATTAATCATAGTAGAACTGACAAATCATGAAAAAGGACAATAACAATTTAATCAATTTTATTTCAAAAAATGCAAAGATAGGACGGAATGTAAAGATTTGGCATTTCAGCTATATTGGTAACAATACTGAGATAGGAGATAATGTGTCCATTGGTTCGCTAGTGCATATAGATTATGATGTAAAAATAGGGGATAACACAAGAATTGAAGGTTCTGTTTATATTCCTCCTTTAACTAGAGTTGGAAAAAATGTCTTCATCGGGCCTTGTGTAACCTTCACAAATGATCCTTATCCCATGAGTCCAAAAATGGTTGGAGTAACAGTGGAAGACGGTGCGATAATTGGAGGAAGAGCCGTATTTAAGGCAGGAGTAAGTGTGGGGAAAAATAGCGTGATAGCGATGGGAGCTGTTGTAACCAAAGATGTACCTCCCAATGTGGTTGTTATGGGTCATCCAGCAACCATAAGATATTCCAGAGAGGAATACGAAACTAAGAGAGAAAAATGGAATTCATAGCACAGATGGTAACTATCTTGTTTAGATGATCAAAAATAATGAGATTTTTATCTGATCTCACTCAATATTCATAAATTCGGTCCAGCATTCATTGCAAAAATCTTCATCATTTACTATTTTTCGTTGAAGATTTGCATTCTTTTCATCATGTTGTTTAAGACACATTATACATATTGACATTATAATAATATACGTCGTTTCAGCATTTTAACATTGTGCAAAAAATTTATGAAATAATTGATATTTTAGAATATTGAATAAGTTTGACTCCCGTTTAGCTTTTGTGCCACCAAATCTACCAAATTATTTTCTGTTTGATTAATTTATATTAATTAGAAATTAGTAATCAACATCAATGGTTCGTACAGACCTTCCAAAATGGGGAATCGATCCCGTTCCTACCAAACATAGAATTCTCAGAGGTTTTGACTATTTTATTTTGTGGTCTAGTTTTGGGGTTGGTCTTTTAGTTTTTTCCGCAGGTTCATTTTTATCCGAAGCCCCTTTTTATCAGGCAATACTAGCGATAATAATTGGTTCTGTTGCAGGTTCCATTCTTTTATCAATGGCAGGAAAAATAGGTAGTGATCATGCTATACCATCTCTTATTGGAATAAGGCCTGCTTTTGGATTGTACGGTTCATATCTTGCTGCCATACTAAATATAATCCAGCTTATTGGTTGGACTACGTTTGAGATTTTGATACTGTCAAAAGCTGCCCAACAATTAACAAATATACATGTTACCTTTGTATGGAACATCATATTTGGTGGAATCATTGCTATTTTTGGTATATTTGGTCCTTTATTTTTGGTAAAGCAATGGCTATCAAAGTTTGCAATATGGATAGTTTATGGATCTTCAATAATAATCCTAATCACTTTATTATCTCAAAATCTTCCAAATGTGATATCCGTAGTTGGTAAAGATATGTCATTTTTTGTTGCACTTGATATTGTAATAGCTATGCCTATATCTTGGATGCCCTTAGTTTCTGATTACAACAGATTTGCTAGAACAAGTAAAGGTGCCTTTGCAGGTACTTTAATTGGATTTTCAATAACAAATGTGATTTTTTATCTTGGGGGATTGTTATTGGGATTTGGAGATATTTCATCGATAATTATTTCAATTCAAGGAATTTTATTTGGATTTATTTTATTGGTAATGATTGTGGATGAGGTTGATAATGCATTTGCAGATATATATTCTGCAGCAATTTCTTCACAAAGTATCTTTCATAATCTAAATCAACGACATTTAATTATTGGATTTTCTATTGCAAGTACTATTTTAGCTATTTTTGTATCAATCGAAGGATACGAACAATTTTTACTACTGATAGGAGCACTATTTATACCGTTATTTGGAGTGTTGTTAACCGATTATTTCATACTTAAGCGTGGAAGATATCAGAATAATATGCTGTATGGTAACACTGTTATAAAGATAGGTTATCCTGCTGTGGTGTCATGGTTTATGGGAGCGTTGTTATATTATTTACTTTCTGACTATTCCCCGATATATTTATCACAGCTGTCAACAATAGGCTCCACAATTCCAAGTTTGATAGTCTCGTCACTATCCTACTTGCTCATTACTAGTCTTCATTTTAGGTTTAAGGTAATTAAAAATAGGATATAATTTTGATATATTTAGTCTATTGTGCAGGTTATAATTTATACATACATTTCCTTAAATCTAACTTTTAATAATATTATTTAATTGTCTCCATGTAACATCCACAAGGATTTTTTTGATGAAAATTGTCCCGATTGTAAATTGGAGTATGCAGAATTAAAAGGGTTAGATCAATCTACGATTAAAGATGATGACAAAGCGAAAAAGTTATCAAATAAATCAGGTAATAAAATAGCCTACAAAGAATTTTCTGAGGATAGAGCGAAAAAACTTTATGAAGAATTATTGATACAATTTTTAAGAACAAAATCTGTAGATGAGGCTGAGGCTGCAAGAAGAGCAAGACAAATTATTAGAAAACAGTGTGCAATTAGAGGTATTCAAATCTGGAGTTGGTTAAAATAAAAATAATAATATGATGTTATATGAATTACTGTTCCAAAGATAGTATGCTTATTTCCTTCAACCATCTTTCATAATAATTATTTATTGATAAATCAAATGAATAATGAATCACAGCAAATATTTTATTTGTTAAGTTATTAATTAATCTATACCAATGATGTTAGAAATGATGATAGATGAATTAACCGAAATAGCCCATATGGGTGTTTTATACATGTTAATAGGTACATTTGGATTCTTGAGTATTATCATTGTCAATGGAATAGTCAGATCCAATCGGAAGGCGAAAAGAAATATGAATAAATCATAACTGAATATGATTGCTGATGATAGTAGATCTGACTAGAGAAGTAAAAAATGATACTAAAGTCTTTCCTGGTTCACCATTACCCAAATTTATTTCTTGGACTAAAATAGATATTCATAATTATGATTCTGAAGTAATGTTTATGAGTACTCATACAGGTACTCATATGGATGCTCCCTCTCATTTTGTTAAAGACGTTTCATCGATTGATAAAGTACCAGTCAGCAGATTCATTTCTAATGCGGTTCTAATTAAGATAAAGAAAGAATCTGATCAATTAATTTCGGCTGGTGAAATAGAGGCCTCTAATGTGAGCATAAATGAAGGTGACACAGTTGTATTTTCCACTTTGTGGGAGTACGAAGTAGATAAGGATTATTTTTTTAGTCATAATCCTGGTCTTGCAGACGACGCGGCGAAATATTTGATTGATAAAAAAGTTAATGCCGTGTGCATAGATTCACCTAGTATTGATAGAGGGTCGGATAATAATTTCCCTGTACACAAGATGTTATTATCTAAGGATGTATTGATTGTGGAAAATTTGTGTAATCTGAGTAAATTAAACAAGCAATATTTTACCTTGATAATAATGCCATTAAAATTATTTGGCGCATCGGGATCCCCTATAAGAGCGATTGCTATTGACAAGAGTTTATGAGAAGAATAAAAAATAAGAAAATATTAGATTCATAAACCAAATATTAAATTTGGAAATCAAAAAGGGTGTGAAATATCCTCAATCAATCTACATCGAGTTTTAATACTCCCTAAACTATAGTCTATTAGTATGCCAACAGCTTATGTTTTAATAAATTGTGATCTTGGTTCTGAGGAAGAGATATTACAAGAAATTAGAAAACTGCCTGGAGTAAGTGAGGTAAGTGGAGTATATGGAGTATATGATATAATTGTAAAGATTTCTGCAGATACTATGGACAAGCTTAGAGAAACCATAACATGGCACGTAAGAAGAATAGATAAGGTTAGATCTACGCTGACAATGATAGTAATAGAAGGTCAGGCAGGAAAGGATAAAAAGAATCAACCCAACATGTTCTGAATAATTTTAACATTTTGGATAAATGTTGATGCCTCATTTGAAGTATTGAAAAAATGTGGAGATGCTCTTACTGCTTTTTTCTTTCCGCCTCCAACAATATCCCTCTCTGCGACTATTATTCCTCTTTCTTCCAAGTTAGATACTGTAATCTTTGGACTGACAGAATCTATGATGAAAGATACTATTGACGTTCTCAGCTTCTCATCCTCAGGCCCAGATATCGAGATCCCACGAATCATTTTTAGCTTCTCTAATATTTCATTAGCTACATTCATGTTCATTTTTCTTATATTGTTAATGCCTAACCGCTGCAAGTACTTTAATGAGGACAAAAGTCCAGCGATACCGACATAGTTTCTAAAACCGGTCTGAAATTTTTGCGGTGAATCAACATAAACCAGGACTTTTTCTTGCGTAATAATTGCAGATTCTCCTCCAATATATTTAGGAGTTAGCAATCCAGAAGATTCTTTATTACAATAAAAAATTCCAATACCAGGTGGTCCACAAATCCACTTGAATCCGGGAAAAGCTAGAAAGTCACATCCAATTTTTTTTACGTCTACATTAATTGAACCTACTGATTGGGCTGCGTCTATAGAAAATAGTGTGTTATGCTTCTTTGCAATTTCGCCGACTTCTTCAACGGGCATTATTGCACCATTATTGTAAAGAACATGACTTAGGGTTATTAGTTTTGTATTCTTATTTTTTGCAATTTTATCAATCTTGTCAAGATCAAAGAAACCATTATTATCAATTTTAATTTCCTCCAATTTAACACCATGTTTTTTGGAAATATTTAACCATGGAAAATAATTAGCATAGTGCTCATGAAGACCTCCTCTTGCAATAATTATGTCTGATTTTTTCCAATCAATACCTGATGCTACATGATTTAATCCCTCAGTTGTACTTTGAGTGAAAATTATTTCTTCAGGTTCACAGTTAATAAGTTGACTAAGATTAGTTCGAAGCTCTTTCATAAGCGCTGTAATGTATTCTTGAACAGAAGTCGAATCAGGTCCTTCTTCAGAGCATCTTACCAAAAAATCAGTAATTGCCTTTATTGTATACAAAGGCATCGGAGCAAATGAACCGCAGTTCATATAGATCTTTTTTTTCGTAACTGGAAAATCCTTACGTATTATTTCTATATCCTTTTCCTTTGATTCATCATAATCCATTATAACCCCCTTTAAATAATTCATTATAATAAAAATCATGATTTCTGAGATACTGGACAATAGTGGATTTAATACTCTGATATATGATGATCCTTATGCAAAAATATGTCTAATTACATCGATAATATTAGAATTCCAGAATAATACTGAGTATCAGAAAAAAATAGCCTACATAGATCTTGACGCGGCATTTACTTCTTATGCTAAGGCAGGATTGATTCCTTCCATAGAAATAGAAAAGATAGATGACGATATTTACCAGTCACAATCAGGCGGTTTGAAAATATATCTCCCATCTAAAGATATCTTAGATTTTATTGTAGTGGATCTTATAAAATCAATGGAGGAATACTCCTTAATTATTTTTGATTCTATAAATTCATTTTATAACCTTTTTTATGATAAAATAGTACCGAGTTCAAATAACAGTTTAAAAATTGGAAGTTTAAATCAATTACTTTATTTTTTTCTGATGTTGATACTAAAACATACTTCATATTTTAATATCCCATTTCTGGTAACCAGCATGATTCGATATAAAAGAAAAGGAGTAGTGACAAGCAATAGACTTCTTAATAAGAAAAGTTCTCTGAATTTTTATGTTAAAATGAAAAATATTAATGATCTTTCAGTTACAATCCTGAGACATCCAAAAATTAATCAAAAAAATTTCATAATAAAAAATAAGATCTCAAGCTGGAGTTAACCGTGTATTTTAATCCCAACTATGTGGAATCCAACAATCAATGCAATGATTAGAACCGTAAATCCTCCGGTCAAAAATCCCCATTGATTTTTTGATGAAGCTGTTTTCCCTGAATTATATAGCAAATAAGCTCCAAACATTCCCATAAGTAGTATCATAACTATTACTATTGTTTCGCCAATTGTCTGAATAGACCTTGATGGAATAATAAATTGTTTGGATCGTGCGCCTGCGCCTTCTATAATTGAATTTACGAGTCCTGAAGCAAAGGCGAAAAATGCAATTAGGTAGACTACGGTTGCAATTGTAATGTATTTTGAAGTGCTAGTAAGCATCAGATACAAGTATAATGAATAATAATTAAGTTTATCGACTATTTAGATTAGCATTAATATTTGATTCTTGAATAATATTTGGATTGAAGACATTACAAAAAGAAGAACTAGTACTGTCTGGAGAATCGTACAGAAATTTTGTATGTTCTGTAAATTCTAAATATATAGCAGCAAGTTACCCTAAAGTACTTCGTCAGTTTATGGAATTTCATGCGAGGATTTGCTTAAGGGAGATTCAATTCTTTTTTAAGGCAAGCAAGTAGCTTACCGCTCCACCTAGGTGGTTTTTTAGACGAGTGCATTACAAAAGGGACACGAGATAATTTTCAGGTTTTCAGTAAAGACGCATTAATCGCATTGACAAGACTGGTTCTACGAGTACGGTCATGACTTTGTTTTATTTTGATTGTTATTTGTTATTAACGAATATTCATTACTTTGAGCATTAATAGCTATTGATTTAATTTTCTTAGAATCATGGGTGTAGAACGACAATTCGAATGGTGCTTTTTTATTAGGACTAATTATGTCTGGATTAGTATATTTATAATCGATGTCTAAGACTCTGTGTTCCTTGTCATAAAATATACCGGATACCTTCACCGAATTGGCATTATCTTGGTGTAAGTTTCCCCTGTTCCGGCTAGTAAACCGTTCTTATCATACACACTTGCGGTTATGCGAACTGATTCAATAGGATATGTAAAGTTATTAAGCACTTCACCTACTATTGTATCCGAATTTAATGCAGAATATAAAATATCAGGATTTGGCTCATCATCTTCGCCTATTGTCCCATTAAATATTGGGGTCGAGGTATTCTCATCAGTAGGAATCTCCCCAATGTATAGAAAAAGATCGGCATTAAAAATGATGAACACATAGTGTAATTTTGGATACTAATTCTATTCTTACTCCTGTATGATTGAAAGCTAAAAGTCTCGCAATCTTGAGCCTTCCATGCATCATTCGCCATCTTTATAGTCATTATATCAATTCAATATAGATAAATTTAATGCCTGAATATAAAATCGTTAATGAACGATTCTTTTTGCAGCACTTGATGCAAATCTGATTATTAGAGAAAATTTATAGCGCACAGGGTCTATCCTAAAACATGAGGTGTAAGAATTGAGTGAAGATTTTGTTAAGGTTGCAGAGTTAAAAGACATTGGACCTTCAAGTATGAAAGCAGTTGAAATAGGCGGCGAAAAAGTTTGTATCATTAATACTGAAGGAAATTATTATGCGATTGGAAACGTCTGTACTCATGTTGGCGGACCCTTAAATGAGGGAACACTTGAAGGATTTGAAGTTGAATGTCCTTGGCATGGTTCCAAATTTGATGTTAGGACTGGTGAACCAACAAAGCCTCCCGCAAGGCAAGCAGTTTCATCATATGAAGTGAAGATACAAGATAATGATATACTAGTCAGAAAACATATATGAAAAATAGTCATTGAAGTTATCTGAGCAATAAGGCCAGGTATCATTAGTTCCGCGTAAAATGCTAATGGTTGTTCAGCAGGCATGGTTTGGACTTGCCCAAAACTTAGCACTGGAACGGACGGTGGTCTCTTTCAAAACTCACCTTTCTCTCGTTAAGACTATTTCAGTTGTATGCAGGGACTAAATAGTATGTACTTTTTATTCTGCCCAAATTCTTCTCGGTTGTTTAAATAGTGAGTAATTAAGTTTATTGAATATTTTCCTAACTATTATTTTTAATTTTATATTATTATTATGATTTTCTTAAAATATGTTTGTTGTTCCTTTCTGAAATATTATCTTTACTTATCCTCTTTTATATTGACTATGATTACTCTGTCTGCCATAATGGTATCGACCTCTATTAATCCCTCTATTAATGCCGCCGAATCTTCTTCTATTTTGACTATTGTACTCAAAGGATCTTGGTCTATTAATTCTGTTTCTACTGACATATAATGTAGGAACTTCAATTCCTATTTCGTCGTTCAGTCTCTTGATTGGTAGTTCTGTACGTTTAATAATCCTCGAAAAATCTTCATATCTACTACTTGAAACTAATGAAATTGCTTTACCGCTTCCGCCTGCTCTTGCAGTTCTACCGATTCTATGGAAATATATCAATGGATCTTCAGGTACATCATAATTGATAATATTCCCCACAGTTGGTACATCTATGCCCCGAGCAGCTATATCAGTGGCCACGAGTATATCTTCACTTCCATTTTTGAATCTATGCATTGAATAGTCTCTCTGTCTTTGAGATAAATCTCCATGGATTGTAATTACTCGAAATCCTTGTTTATTCAAATCATCGGCTATCCTTTGAGTTCTTTGTTTTGTAGCAACAAAAACAATAGTTTGTTGTCCTTCTTCTCTATTTTTAATAAAATTACAAAGATGTTTAAATTTTTCCCGTTCTTCCACAATTAGATAAGACTGATCGATAGTTTCTAAACTAATTTCAGCCTCATTAAGTCTAATTTGTTGTGGATCCCTCATATATTCTCGAGATAATCGTAAAATTTCAACAGGCATCGTCGCAGAGAATAGACATGTCTGTCTTCTTTCGTTTACATAAAAGAGAATGAATTTTATATCATCTATAAATCCCATATCAAGCATTCTATCAGCTTCATCTAGAATGACATAATTTACATCTTCTAGTTGAATCGTACCTTGCTTTAAGTGATCTATTAGTCTCCCTGGTGTTGCAACGATAATTTGCACCCCTCTTCTAAGTTGTTCTTTTTGTATGTTAATGCTCTGTCCTCCATAGATAGCTAAACATCTTGTTCCCATGTATTTTGAAAACTTTTTAATTTCAGTTGTGACCTGCATAGCTAATTCTCTTGTTGGAACAATAACCAGAGCTTGGATTGGTCCTTTTGATCTTATTCTATTTATTAGTGGAAGAGAAAATGCAGCAGTCTTTCCGGTACCTGTATGTGCCTGTCCTATCACATCTTTACCTTTTAAAATAAGTGGAATACAATGTTCTTGAATCGGAAAGGGGTTATCCATTCCTATTTCTTTAATTGCCCTAATTATGGACATATTTAGACCTAATTCTTCAAATGAAACCATTTTTAATTCATATCTTGTTTTTGACAAAAGTTACGGAAGATCTGGAAAGGTTTACTTGTTTTTCACTTAACTTACCTGCCGTCCCTTTAGTTAATGTAATGAGCTTTTATCGGAGATATAAGTGTGATGATACAAAACTTTCATCAAACTACACTGAAATTAATCAATAGGTAATTAACTCTATTTTTCAATGAATGCTGCCAAAGTCGCCTCCAACTGTAAATTAGAGTTGATAATTTAAATTCTACAGAAGTGATAGTAAAAATATGATGGAAGATCAGGATCAAAATCAAGATCTGCGAGAGAAAAAATTGCGTGGCTCTGGCGGTTTTGTAATTGCCCATATTACAGATGAGGAGCAGAAGAAAGGAAATTTAGGAGGACCGGAGTTATTTTTGGCAGGCATAGGAAGACTTCCTTCTGACAGATTTGTAAAGTACCATTGTAATAAATGTGATAAAGACTATGACGGAGCGCCGAGTATCAATTTTGAGAATCCTAATGAAGATCTTGGTGAGGGTGTGACTCTGTATGAGAAAGGCGAATACAAATGTAATTCCTGCAAGAGCATAATTGCACAATATAGAAAATTTGATGCTCCGGAAGAAGAATTACAACAAGGACAGGAATCTAATTTGTCCAGTTTGTCAAATACAAGTCAAGACTCGGATACAAAAAATATCAAGGTGGACACCAGCACCAGCACCACTGTGACTCCATCTTCCTCTTCGCTTACGGAAAACCAGTTTATTTCAATTCAATCTCTTGTAGGGATGCCTGCATATGATTGGGATGCGATGTTGATTGGCAATGTTCAGGAAATTGGTCTTAAAAAAACTTCTAAAGGTAAAATGGAGATAAATCTCAAGATTCCCAAAAAGAGCAACAATCAAAATGTTGAAATTGCATGGAAAAATATTTCCAAAATTGGGGATATCATTTTACTTGAAAATTCAGACTCTTCAAAATCGAATCAATTAGGCAAATGTTCTTATTGTAGTTATCAAAATGAAACTGATGCGGTATTTTGTGCTGAATGTGGTAAAAAGATTGCTAACGAATAGTTAATCAAATAGAAAAGAGAATTATAATTACCACAAAAGTTATTCAGGTAAGCCCAATTCTTACATCAACTGCACAAGCTCCTTTTCCCTCTTCTAGTATCAACAATGGATTCATATCGAATTCTATTATCTCAGGATAATCTGTCACCAGTTGAGAGAGTCGCAGGAGGCAATCTACTAGCACCTTCAAGTCTGCTGGCGGTTGTCCTCTTATACCTTTGAGTATCTGAAATGTTTTAATTGATTCTATCATTTTCGTTGCTTCCTGTTCATCAATAGGAGCTAACCTGAATACCACATCTTTGAGAGCCTCAACATAGATTCCACCCAGACCAAACATAATTAAAGGACCAAAAAGCTTGTCGTGTTTTGCACCTAGGATTGTTTCTCTAGCAGATTCTATCATCTGCTGTACAAGAACTCCTTTAATATTTGCGTCTTTTTTGTAATTCTTTGCATTAGCAATTATTTCATTGAAGGCGGATGAAACTTGTTGCATATTTTTAAGACCTACTTTTACTCCTCCTGCATCTGATTTGTGGATTATATCTTGTGATACAATTTTCATAACCACAGGATAGCCAATTTCTTCAGCACTCTTTACACATTCGTCTTGATTTGTACAGAGATAACTTTTTGGTCTTGGAAATCCATATGCATTTAGTACATCGTAACCCTCTTCTTCCAAAAGATGTTTTCTTCCGCCCTTCTTTACATTATTAAAAATTTCTTTTACTTTTTCCTTATCTACATCAAATGTTTTAATTTTTATTTCTTTTCGTGTAATCCAATTAGAAAAATCATACATAGCTTTCAATGTCCTTATTGCTGGCTCTGCGTATGGAAAGTAGGGAATTCCTCCATCAGATAGAATTTGTCTATTTTCCGTTCCCTCTGCAAGACCCATAAGTGCGGCAAGAGAGGTTTTTCCCGAATTGGCAGTTGTCTTGACTATTGTTCTAGCAAGGTCATTGTAATCCAGAGTGGCTGATGGAGTACACATAGTAACAATTGATCCGACATTAGGATTTGAAACCACTTCCTCTAGCACCTTTTCAAATCGATTAAAGTCTGCATCGCCTACAATATCGACTGGGTTTCTTGCAGATCCATGTGGAGGTATAATGTTTGAGATTTTCTCTCTCGATGTGGTTAAATCTGCTAATTTCATTCCATATTTTGAACATGCATCTGTGGATATGATGGCAGGTCCACCTGCATTAGATACAATTACTGTGCCCTGTTCATTTTTAGGAATTGGCTGTTTTGAAAATGCAGTTGCCAGATCAAAAAGTTCCTGCATAGTATCGACTCTGATTACACCACTTTGTAAAAATAATGCATCATATACCTCATCAGCCCCCATCAAAGCACCAGTATGTGACATGGCTGCCTTTGCACCTTCTGGAGTTCTTCCAGCCTTTATGACGACTATAGGCTTTTTGTATTGTTTGGTTGTTTTCCTGCCAATTTTCATGAATCTCCTACCATCATGAATATCTTCCAAGTACATGATGATAACTAAGGTCTCAGGATCTTGAGACAATAACTCTAATACATCGTTTTCATCAACATCTATTTTATTCCCCATACTAATTACTTTTGAGAAACCTATTCCCTGTGCCATAGCATCCTCAACGGTGGCTGCACAAATAGCTCCACTTTGTGACACTAGAGCAATATTTCCATGTTTTGGTGTAATTTTCAAGAATGTACAATTCATCATATTTTGTTTTGATAAACTCATTATGCCCAAACAATTTGGACCAATAACTCTAGTACCATATTTCTTACAAATCATGCCAACTTCTTTTTCAAGATTGGCGCCTTGTTCGTTTACTTCTTTGAATCCTGCTGAAACAATAATGGCACCTTGAATTTTCTTCATTCCAACTTCTTCCATTACCTTCGGGACAATCCTGTTTGGAGTGGCCACAACAGCAAGATCTATATCTTCAGGTATCTCAAGCACACTTTTGTATGCCTTGATTCCAAATACATACTCGTTAGTAGGGCTAACCGGATAGATTTTTCCCTTATAGCCATTTTTAATATTAGAAAAAATTGCTTTTCCTATTCCTGGTTTTTCAGAGGCACCAATGATTGCAATTGACTTGGGTGAAAGAAACACACTATTACTCGATGTGTCACTTGAATGTGAACTCATACGAAAATAATTTGTCTACATGGTTATAAATGCAGTGATATTGTACAATCCCAATAAAAAATACAGAATTAACCGAAAAATTATACAGTAATTTATTTTGTATCATATATCATGTAAAAAAAGAAACAGTTTCGTTCTCTTCTCCTTATTTCTATTTTTTTCTTTTCCATAGATTAGTAAGAACAGTAGTGATTAATCAATCCTTAGTAACGGTAACAATCAGTGATAATTAATCAAGATAATTTTTTATTTTTCTCGTTTTTCAAATACAATAATCAAATAAATTAATTTTTGATAATCATTCATTCATAATTCATAATTCTTTATCAACAATTCCTTATGTCCTATGCGTTTAGAGCCAACTGAGTTGATAGATCTATTGACACTAGCTACTTCAGTAAGATGAGAAAAGTTTGAATAAAGCTTTCTTATTTCATTAGTATCTGAGTTACTCAGTAAGATTTTGCACTCTCTTCTTGTCAATTCTTTGAAAATAACTGCAAGCTCCTTCTGATCCTCAAAAGTAAAACCATTATCTGTATAACTAGTAAAATTTGCAGTGCTACTGATTGGATGGAAAGGGGGATCAAGGTATATGAAATCACCTTTAGTAGCTTTTTCAAGTAATATTTTCTTATAGTCACTAACCCCTAAATATGATCCAGGTTGTCTCAATAGTACACTCATTTTTAAGTTATCCATATCACAGATTAGTGGATTTTTGTACCTTCCGATTGGAACATTAAATAAACCATGCTTATTTACACGATACAATCCATTGTAACATGTTTTATTTAAGGTGATAAATCTAGCAGCCCTCTCTATGTTGTTAAGTGAATTAGTTCTATCTCTTAGTTGATAATAGTATTTTGTTGGAGATTTATTGTATTCTATTTGATAGTACTTTAAAGTTGTAATAAGATCTTCCACATGGTTTCGTATTACTTTATAAGCATTAATCAAATCCATATTCGTGTCAGAAAGAAATGCGTTCCTATCATAGGAAGCGATATAGCAGAATACAGCACCTCCACCAAGAAATGGTTCAAAATATCTGCCTAATTTTGATGGAATGAGCCGAACTATTTGAGGTATTAATTGGCTTTTTCCTCCTGCCCATTTTACGAAAGGATGGCATCTGGATGTTTGATAGAGAAGCCCATAGTTTTCTCTTTTTCCAGATTTCATAATCTGACTCCGCTTCTTTAACATTCAGTTGACATATAAGTATTATAAAATTTGAATATTTAATTAACTCAATTGCTTATTCAGTTTAGTAATCTTAGTTGTTATTTTTCTTTTTCTTATCCTTAATCTCCTTTAATTTGTTCATTTGAATATCACACCTTACACATATTTTTCCTAACTTTGTATTAATCATTGTATCAGTAATAGATAGTTCATGACATAATGCGCAAGGTGTTATTGATTTATACAGATTCAATTCAACATAACTTAATTTCTAATATACAACTCATGCTATTTATCTGTAAAAAATAATTGTTCTTGTTAATATTTAGAAATGACATTCTTTATAGTTACCAATAAATGTTATTATGTAGAACTTCTGATAGTGACGTTGCTGTCAGCACGATTGTAAGGATATATTATTAGTTTCTAACACAAAACTATTTTACAAGTAATATTTCAAATTGCTGCCAAAAATGTTTTTAGTAACTACCACTTGAAAAGATAGTTCTAATATTTCCAGAAGCATTAGGATTCTGTATACAATAGGTCAGCATGTCATAGAACTCTTCTTCCAGATAAGCATCCCTGTTTATTATTCACCCGTAGTCTGATTTATTAGAGTCTTGTTAATTTTTATAGAATCTAGATCGATTCAAGATTACAATCATTGGTTAGATCTAATGCAAGAGCACATAGAATTATGAATTAGGATTTATGAAGGTGATGTGTAACAATATTTGAATCATGATGAATGAACCATCGAATCAACCACAGTTTCTATATTTGACAACAGTTGGATGGAAGACGGGTAAAAAACATAGAATAGAGATCTGGTTTATAAAGCACAATGAAAAATATTTCGTAATTTCAGAATGTGGAAAAAACGCACATTGGATTCGAAATATTGGTTATAATCCAAAAATTACATTCAGCATTGACGGTATTACTTTTGATGGTATTGCGCGAATTGTCAATAGAAATAAAGAAAGTGAATTGACTGCCCGAGTCTCAGAGTCGATGAATGAAAAATATAAGTGGAATCAGGAACTTATTGTGGAACTTAAGCCACTGAGTTTTGGGAATCACTAGTTTTATGAACTACGAGATTAGACCGTTGATGAACTATTCTGGACTAAAATAGTAACGGTCTACAAAATCAAGTATAAATGTAATGGATATGTTGACAAAATGCATTGAGAAAGAAACATAGACTATGTTACTTGTTCTAATATCCATTCTTTAAACTTTGTAATTGCAAATTCTTCAGATTCTTTTATGAATTTAGCATCTTTCAGACTCCATTGGTTTTCAGGTATGGAATCAAAAAATTCCTGCATGAATAAAGTAAATCTTAGACGTAGGTCCCTTGGAACTTCGTTTAGCCCATAACGCTTTAGGATATTAGCGATTTCTCCAAACGAGTAATCATAGTCTCTTTTGAATGGTGTAATTTTAAAAGTCTCGTATAAAATTGAAGTTACATGCTCCAAATCTTTCTTAAGTGTGATCAATATTTATGCCATAGTAGAGTTGATAGTATTTAAAAATCGCAGATTTCGGAAAAATAATTATTTAATAACTCCCAAAAATGTTCTCGTGAATCTTTTTTTTGCTATTTCGAGTGCCTTTTCACCTTTAGATGTAAGTTTGTAGGTTATGGTTTTGCCTTCTTTATCCTCACTCAGAAAACCTAAATCTTTGAGACTCTTGAGAGCTGGATAGATAGTTCCAGGACTAGGTTTTTCTCCCCTTCTTTTTGCGAGCTCATTAGCTATTTCTTGACCATGCATTGGTTTTTTTGAGAGTAAAAAAAGGACTAGAAAACCCAATAATCCCCTCATATCACAGCATTCGTTATCGAATCCTCGCACACATTATATTGGATGTCCGATATATATAAATACATCATTTACTATATATCGTATGACCGATATGATATACATGGAGGTGATTGTATGGGATACGGATGCTGCGGAATAGGAGTTGACCAAGTAAGAAACTTCCTAACTAGGGAAGAAAGGATTTCTTTGCTGAAGGAGTATAGTGACGGCCTTGAGAAAGAAGTTCAAGGAATAAAAGAGAGAATTAAGGAGTTAGAAGAGAAGTAATCCTTTCTTTCTTTTTTATTTTCGGTAACGTTTTGTTTATCATTTTCTTGTATGTCTCTTCTGAAAAGATTCGAATAAGCCGGTGAAATTTAATTTAATTTTATACAAATATTAAGTAATGCGCGAGGAGTGGGATTCATACAATTAAATTTATTTTATAGAATGTCTCCGCCACTCGTATGCTTTATTTCTCTTCTAATAAGCACCTATTATGATGTAACTACCTGTGACTAAGTTTAATTGGCATTACTTTGGCGAACTATCTTCAATTTCTTCGGCACATTTATCACAATATTTCTCTAATATTATGGCTCCTTCGGTACTGTACTTGACTAGCTTGGTTGCAAGTTCTCCGCATCCTATACAGAATCTTGAATTCTTTTCACTGCTTGATGTAAAGGGCTCAATACTTTTCAGTTTCTTTTCCAACAATCTCATCTCTAATTATATATAGAGAATGTACATAATAAACTAGATGAAGCAATCATGGTTCGTTCCAGATGAGTCGTACAGTCATTGGTTAGTCTGTATAAAAATTCAGATTAAATACCACTATCTTGCTTTCTCTTAATTTCTATTGATATCTTGTCACCTACTTTTCAGGCCCATGTCTTCATACTCTCTCATACTTAACTTGAATGTGAGAGAATCGCCAAGACCACCGCAACCCATCATTCCTGTAATATTTCCCATGGCTTTGGGCAAATTTTTCATCAAATCCTCTGTAGAAGTGAATGCCATCGCCTTATCCAAGATAGTATATAGTTAAAGTCAGCAGACTTGTTTGCTTAAACACAAGCAATTGGTGGAATTATTGGTTGTGTCTTATTTATCACTCAATCAAAAAATTCTTCCAATCATTTGCTTCACTCACATATAGTATATTATATTGTTAATAGTTAATTCGCAATCAAATAACATCGAGTGTTGGGATTACCATATCCTTTTTGATACCGTTTTCTAATCCATCCCGCCAGATTAGAACTCTTGCTTTGATATCATAACTTAATGGTTTCAAAGGTACCGTCGCTGTTTGCTTTATAGTAAACATCGGCATATCGAGTAAAAAGACCCACCTCTACTATTCCGGGAATGGTCTTTAGCTCAACTTCTTTCTTTCTTATGTTACTAATGGTAGAAAAGTCAAATCTCGTATCAAGTATAAAATTACCATTCTCTGTGACATAAGGATAGCCTTCATTTAACATCCGTAATTTAGGTCTGCCGTCAGCTTTTTGTTCAAGTTCTTTTATTACAATTGAAATTGCGAATGGAGATACTTCAATAGGTACAGGCCAACTAAATTTATTTACAAACTTTTTTGATTCTGCTGCAATAACTACTTTTTTGGCCGCCAAATGAACAATTTTTTCCTTGAGCAGAGCACCTCCTCCTCCTTTAATCATATTATAGTTTGAATCGATTTCATCAGCGCCATCAAATACAACGTCAATCTCAGGAATTCGACCTTCGTCAACTACTTTCAGTCCACTATACTCTGCTTCTAATTTTATCTGAAAAGAAGTAACAACACATTCTATTGTTTTTTCATTTTTTATACCAATCTTCATCTGCCTCACGATTTCCGCCGCCATAGGTCCACTTCCAAGTCCTATAACTTTGATATCTTTTTGGTTAACAAACTGTTTTACTGCATCTTTAGCGAGATTCCTCGCTGCATTTTGAAAAGGAGAAGGAATCCAGTTTTTTGGTTGCTTTTCGATATCATTCATTTTATTTATCATTATTATTATTGCTTCCCGTATTCTTAAGAATATCAAAAATAGATAATCTTACAGCAGATATGCCTGTTCTAAATGGATATGCACCTTCTCCCCGATCCGTCATTGGATTTAGCCATTCATAAAAAGTATGAATATGAGGCTCCTCACTTGATGCAAGACTGGAGAAAAGTATATTGCATTCATTGAGCTGACCAAATCTGCTTCGGGCAATTATCTCTAATGCAGTAGTCCACGGCCAAAATGTGTAATTATGATATTGATATGGTTTAAGAACCCAGGGACCCGTTCTCTGTAATTCGACTTCGGTAACTAGCGGCCATTTATTCTTCTTCCATGTTCTGGATTTAATAGCCGATAGAGTCCTTAAGGCCTTATCATAGGAAGATTCAGAGTTGTTGTCAGTGCTCCCACTATTCCTTTTGGCCAAAGTTTCGGAATGACGTCTTTCTTTAATTTGACTTCGTCTGCCAAATTCTTTTTCTTTCTCTGTTAACGCAATTAAATATAAAACTACGTCTTGTGTAAGTGTTCTGTAAGGCCCGCCAATATGTTGTTCTTTCTGTTGTATATCTATATAACTTCCATCTTCTTCTGACCATAGTTCTTGTTCTACAGCTCGTGATGTGTTATCAGCTAATTTCTCAATTTTGTTGTTTAATGTCTTTTCCGCAACGTCGTAGATATATTTTTGTGATTTTCTACTACTGCTATGATTCACGTTATCAAGTAGCATCAACAACTTAGAAAAATTTCTCAAAGCAAGTATCCAGCACGCATTGCTATAAACAATCTTGCCAATTCTCATAATAGAATCCATCCAATCCTCGTTATGTTCTTGTTCAAGCAGAAAATCATTATCAATATCTCGTCTAGCCAGATATGCTGTAGCCTTTTCCATCCTAGGGATTACAAGTTTAATGACCTTATCTGTTAAAGGATACAATTTTGAAGTTTTTATTTTTCTTATCGCCTTTATATTACCAAGATATATGAAGGACGATTCTTCGTACAAATCCAATAAACTCTGGCTATTGCCTTTAGCATTTTCTTTCTTTTCTAATAGCTCAATGAGTATCCAAGATGTCGCATAAATCATTAAAGCGGTTGAATCAATATCAGGATTCTTTCCAAATACTTCCACAACATTATTTTCCTTAAATATTGAGGTCGGAAGTGCCCCATCGAATTTTCTTATAGTTTTGTGACTAGCAATAACCGGTCTAAAGTCCATTTCGGGGGAGCCTCTACCATAAACTACCTTTTCTTCACTCTCAGGACCTATTTGATATGACCATATTGTCTCAAGCTGTTTCAATGCCTCGTAAACTCTACCGGAAATAAACCAATCTCTAAGAATGTAAGATGCATCTCTACACCAAATACCGGTATAAATTCCACCAGGATTTAATTTTAATTTTTTATTTGTACTGTAAAATTTATTTGTATAATCAATGAATTTTTCGGATTTTGTCCTAAACTGATTATTCCATTGCAATAAATCCTTACCGTCTTTATGTACCATAACTTTTAGTCATCCTACTAGTAGATTATTTTTACACCTGCGGACTATTGTGTAATGAGTATGAAACCTTAATACGGGTAAAAGCTCTCGAGTAATACAAAAAATGGCTAACACTACTAGCAAATTAAGCAAAAATACCTCGGGATATAGATGCAGGTTATGTGGAAAGAAGTATCGGAGCTTAGGTGACATGCAGCGGCATGAGTTATTTGTCCACGTGCAAAAAGGAGATGTTCCTCTGGAAGATTAGGATTATAACAAATGTGTGTATGTAAATTGCAACAATAACAAGCCAATTTTACTGTCAATATCTGGAAACGTGACGATATTAAGAAATATTCTTTAAAAATGAGGTATGCCGCCTATTGGTTAATGTTAAAAATCCTTGGTGTTAAAATAAGGCAACACTTTTTTGCTGAATTCATGAACAAACTTAATTTCATTAGGACTGGTGCTATGAACATATACCGCCGTGTATCCAACTCGGAAATATTCTTCTATTGATTTTATGGAATCTTCAATTGATGTGACTATTTGGATGGATTCTATTAGCTGCTCATTGGACACTTCTTTATTTGCCTTCTCCTGTAGTTTTCTTGGGTCACTTATGATGGAACCAAATACATCTTTTATTAAAGTTGCTCTCCAAAACCCGGCTGACTCAAATGCCTTTTCGTAGTCCTCTGAAAATGATATTTTATATTCGGCAATTTTTTCTAAGAAATCCAAATTCTTATTTTCCTTCTTCGCCGTATCGTTAAATGTATCTATTACTTTACTTGATTCATCTGGCTTTAGAAATGTAATCATGCCATCAGAAAACTCTCCGGCAGCCTTAGCTGATTGTGGACCAGCAGCAGCTAAGTAAATAGGAATATGCAGAGAGGTAGGAGGAGTGTAAAGTTTTGCTTGTCTGATGAGAAAATACTGACCATTAAAATCAGTAAAGCCGTCTTTTTTCATATTGTTACTGCTTATATCATTACAATCACCATATTGCTTGCCTTTCATTCCTTCATTCCATAACTTTCTTATGACCTGAATTGCTTCTGTAGTTTTTGTTAATCTAACTTTAGAAGACTTTGGCCACTCATATCCCAGAGGAAGTTCATTCATAGCCTCTCCAGTTCCCAACCCAAGTCCAATTCTTCCAGGATACAGTACATCAAGTGAAGCAAACGCCTGAGCAATGATAGCAGGATGATATCTGTATACTGGGGCCGTTACTCCTGTTACAAATTTCATTTTCTTAGTTCGTTCAGCGGCAGCAGCAATCCATATCCAAGTAAAATTACCATATCCACCAACATGCCACCACGGATGAAAATGGTCACTTGTCATTGTGGTGTTAAAGCCACATCTTTCAGCTTCTGCTACAAATATTAACAAATTTTCCATTGAGTACTGTTCCTGAGCGGCCCAATATCCTATTGTTTTTGCGCGTCTGCTGTTCGTGTTATAAATTGCTATATTCAATCACTGTTTACTACTTATTGTCGCCAAGCTTTTTAAATTTGGATGCACGCTGTCACTCTCACTCTCATGTCCGATATCGGTATATAGTATCAGGATAGAATACTTTTGTCTACCCTCCTCACAGGCATTGCAAATTAATGGGCAATAAATACAATTATAGTTTGTTAATTGTTTTACAATAATTCAAGTGAAAATCAGATATGCCATTCGAACCGATTGGTTACCGCTCGATTTTATGCTTTAGAGATTATGCAGGTTGATTACAGGCTCTTTAAACAATCGTTAATTTCAAGAAATTGAACTGACCTAATAAAGGCAGAGTCGATTCGTGTGTATACTGCCTCTCAAAAAACTATCTACATAAATATTAGGTTGATTTACTTGAAACCATGTCTCACTATATCCTATTGCTAAATTGGACAGACCAAGGAATAAGAAATGTAAAGGACACGATAAAGCGTGCTGAAGCTTTTAAATCATATCTTGAGAAGAAAGGTGGCAAATTAGCCGGTGTATTTTATACATTTGGACAATATGATTTGGTATTGGTAGTCGAATTACCTAATGATGATGCAACTTTGGAGGTCTTACTTGGTACCGGAGCGCTAGGAAACGTACGTACTACAACTCTTAAAGCCTTCAATTTGGAAGAAACTCAGAAGATAATTGAGAATTTAAAGTAATTTCCGATACAAAGCAATCTTATTACTCGAAATTGGAACTTTCTCCATTTCGGGACTCTATAAGTACATGATGTTTAATACCATTCACAAGCTATATCTTGTTAGTAATATGAAAAATAACCGTAGATTGTTTTATGTAATATTAGTCGCCTGTTTAGTAAATGCTGGCATTTTAATGAATTATTTAGAAAAGTATGTACAAACTGCAGAGGCTAGAACTGAACAGATTCTCGATAACACTAACAACAATCTTAAGATAAGTGTGGAGACTTCTAATTCGTGGAATAGTGGGACAATTTCAGAAACTATTTCTAAATTAAACTGGCGCCTGAATGGGTTGAATGCAGTAAATGGCGATGGCAGTGCATTTTTTGCTATTGCAAACTTACCTTCATTGGCCAACTTTGCCCTCCCTCTTGGTCAAAAGACAGGACTTCTTTCACTGTTACTGTCACAATACGTAACAATAAACAGAGAATATGATATTACTTTGAGAGACGGTTCATCAGGACACAAATATTCTATTTCCGCAACTGCTGACCAACTTCATAAAGTCAATATTCCAATTAATCAAGGATTGGAGGCAGTTTTGATAACTACCCAACAGCGTGGCATCACATATGTCATCGCATATGCTACGCACCTAGGAAGAATGGGTGAATTTGAAGGTATATTTCAAAATATACTCAATTCAGTCAGATTTGGCTCCAGTAGCCCTTTCTGCTAGCAATAATAGTAAAACCGAATACCCAGATGAATAACGTCATGTGGACAATCGAATAATATATTTCATATTTTCTGATGTCCGGAGCTGGAGCATTTTACGTTGTCGAAGCTGACTCTTTTATGAATGAACAAAGGCTTGGCCTCACAGTCTCTCTTAAAGAACTGATTTATTCTTTAATGCGACTTTGCAAATAATAAGTACTAGGCAGACATAATTTTTAACTACAACTGTCGAGGGTTGTCGTATCCTTTTTGATACCTCTCTAATCCATCTCGCCAGTTTAATTTTAAAACTGACTTATCTCTTTCTAAAAGTGGGACAAGCACATTTTAAACATGGATATCTGATTTCTGTTCCTAACAAATGCTGATGATGGATTCTGGCATGACCGCAAACGCAAAGGTCATTTTCTTCTCCCATACTTTTTTTATGTAACAAATAATTTTTATTTCTTCGCTGTTCCATTCCCCTAACCTGTTTCTGGGATGCCTGTGACTAACGATTTTTCAATTTATCGTCCCTCCGAAATTGTTTTGCTCCGACTTTCCTTATTTTAAAATGGAGTCTATAGCCGTCAAAACCGGCAATGAGATTCTTCGGAATATCATATCTCTTTTTATCAATGATACAATTACATTGTTTATGTTATAACGATTCTAATCTTCATCTCTCTACCATTGAACATTATTTTGAAGTGTTCTAGGGTTTCATCGTCATAGATGCAAAATTCATGCTTTCCAGATTGTTCGTTCATGATTCCCTGCTTTTAAAAAATTTTATCGATTCCTGTATCAGTATCTTTGCGCATTTATCTTTAGGAAATCCAAATATTCCAGTACTTATAGTGGGGATAGAAATCAAAAACGCTAAAAGCAACTTGTTTTTGATTGAGGATTTTAAGAAACCCTCACTTTTAGTGCCACTTAGTAAAAATAAATTTCGAATTCACGGTGGAGACAGAGATGGTGAAACAGCAATTTTTAAAATTGATCAGAATAATGTTGTAACTCTAAAGACTGGTGGTGGCACAAAATTTAGAAAAATAAATCCGTAGCCGATTACTTGGGGAATTTCTTGGCCACGAATCAATTTACTATAAAGTGTGGGAGAGTTAGCTTTAAGCTTGTTGTAAGAATACCCAAGTTAAGCGCGGGGAGTGGGATTCGAACCCACGAGTTCTTGCGAACATGGGATTAGCAATCCCACGCCCTACCAGGCTAGGCGACCCCCGCTTAAGTGATGATTTAGATTTTTTGGTATTATATTAATTATGCAGATGTTTATCCATTAATTCAATAGTTTTTCACAACGCATCACAAATTTTTCATTCTTCTGTTAAAAAGATTATAAAATAGTCATCGTGTGTTATTATATTATCTTTGAATCTGAGGGAATCCAATGAAATTTTTAGACGGGCCATAATAAAAACATATTTTGAAGTAGAATTATTGAAAATAGATTATCATAAATCTAATGTTAGACACCCCTTCATAAAAGATGACGGTTTCACTGTCGAAGATAAATTACACATATATTTTGATATTATTACAGGTAATGATTATCCTGATGGAGATGAGTGGTTTGGTGTTGAATATCTATTTCCTTATAATATTAAGTTGCCAGATAATTTGATTGGACCTGATTATTTCACAACTATTTATGTTGCAGATGCTAAACATTTTTGGAGACATAAGGAGTTAGTACGATTCAAATACGCAAAAACAAAGAAGCTTGTAGAGTCTTTGGACTTTATTAATAAGAAATACAGGGAATTAAGCAAGAGTTTGTATGATTCAACCATTATCGATCAAGTTACAAAATAAGTATTCGCTTTGATTAATGTCATTTTGAATTGAACTGAGTTTTTGGCAACTAGATAAACAACTATGGCGTTTGCTTTGATATATGAATTCTCACTATGCCATTGAGATACTTTATTTGATCTATTGTTATATTTTTATCTTGAATATCAGATAATCTAACGTTTATATCATATTTTCTTGAACCTGTAGTAAATATCCTTACACTCTGAGTGTTCGGATCATAATTAGCTTGTATCTCTGATTGATCTACTAATCCTGGCATTTCAGCAATAATTTCATAAAAATTAGATCCTTTGATAACTTCTGGTTGTGTATGAATGGTCATATCTGCCATATCTGCCATATCTGCCATATTTTGACGATCCTTTCTAGGATATCGTATTTGGGGTGTTACGATTCCATATCTTGTTCCAAAATTTTTCCATATATATCCGGTTAGGATTCCCGCAACAAAACCACCAATATGTGCAATATAGGCCACTCCACCAAGGGGATTTACCAAGCTAAATATAACTTGCATTATAAACCAGAATGGAATGTATGCTATGGCCGGTATCTTTACTGTTGTAATAAAAAATGCCGTAATTACAGTATAAATTTTAGCTCTAGGAAACAGTATCAAATATGCTCCCAACACTCCAGAAATTGCTCCGGATGCACCAATTGCAGGAATTTCGCCTCCACCTGTAGACATTGCATAGAAACTGTGAGCCAGTGCTGCAGCAATTCCCCATCCAATATACATAAAAACATATTTTATACGGCCGAGCTTATCTTCAATATTATCACCAAATACAAAAAGAAATAACATATTACCAATAAGATGTGCAATTCCGCTATGAAGAAACATTGAAGTGATTATAGAAGATATATCTCCCCCAAGTACTTTGTATGGAATAGCGCCATATTTTTCCAATAATTCAAATGTTGATGTTCTATCAGAAAAATATCCCGTAGAAACTACTTCTACTAAAAAGATTATTGCGTTGATGGCAATTAGCAGATAATTTACATATGGTCTGCCATGTATTCTCTCATTATCATCATGAAGTGGAAACATGCTTATCTAATGAGTATGGCTTTCATGTACCAAAAAGATTAAACTTTGGCATGTCGCCGCCTTTTTCACTATGGGCTTTTCTTGTATGTCTCTTTAATCGTTCTTTGTCTTCAAATTTCATATCACAATATTTGCAGGCAAGGAGCTTAGGTTCGTCATCAGTTTTGTCTTGGTTGAACCATTTCATAAATAATTTACAGGATAATCCACTTGATTAAAGTTATGCTAAAACTATGGAAAAACTGGATTATTTGGTAATTATATGGTTCATTCGTAGTGAGTTGGATAGTTTATCATCATCCATAAGTAGGATAGGTTTTTAACACCCTTTAAAAAATTTAATTTTACATATTTAATGTCAGAGGTTGAGGAAGTAATACAGTACAAATGGGGTGTAGCCCATATATTTAGTAGTTATAATAATACTCTAGTTCACATTACTGATATTAGCGGTGCCGAAACGATAGCGTTCAGTTCAGGTGGAAGGCATGTAACTGCAGATAGATATGAATCATCCCCATATGCTGCAATGAAATCTGCCGTTGCAGCAGCAGACGTTGCAAAAACTAAAGGAATAACTGCTCTGCATATCAGAGTAAGGGCAGTCGGAGGTGTTGGACCTCGTATCCCTGGTCCTGGCGCCCAAGCTGCGATTAGGGCCCTTGCTAGAGCTGGTTTTAGAATAGGTAGAATTGATGATGTAACTCCAATACCTCATGATACAACAAGAAAGCCTGGTGGACGAAGAGGAAGGAGAGTCTAATCCATCCTCTAAAACTTTACAAATTCTAGTAAGAAAAACTATCGTGTAAAATGCATAAATCCATTATTTTTGACAAGCTTTTGAACCCCTTCTTTACTGTAGTATACATTTCCAGTCCCAGTTAGTACCTTACCAATTTTATATATCTTAATTTTATGTTTTTTAGCTTTTTTGATCATTTTCTTATAATTTGCTCTGGGAACTGTTGCAACTATTTCATATTCTTCTCCACCAAAAAAAAGCAAATCCTCAATACTGATGGAATTTGAATTAGCAAAATCACATAATTCCTTTGGTGTGGGAATTTCATCAATTAACAGATTCACATTATTACTTTGTAGGGCAATCTCATATAGAGAAGAAGATAGACCGTCGCTAGAATCTATAGAAGATGAAAAATATTTTGCGAGATGGAATCCAAATTCTACTTGCGGTTTTGGATTTATTACTGATGATAGAGATCTTGATTTGAATTTTTTCTCAGCATTTAAGTTGGATAAGATAATTTTTAATCCCGAAGAAGAATATCCAAATTTTCCGGATGTTACTATGAAGTCACCAGCTCTTGCACCATTTCTCCTCGGAATTTTATTATCTTCTCTCGATGTTATACCCACCATGTTACAATCAATTATCAACTCTTTTGATTCATTCGTATCTCCTCCCAAGATACGTACCTTATACTCCTTTGATGCTTGTGAAAATCCATTAGCAAGTCCAATTATATCATTTTTAGAGTATCTTTTTGGTATTCCAATAGAAATAAGACATGCGTATGGTCTTATGCCTTTGGCAGCAAAATCACTTACACATGCGGTCATACTCTTTCTTGCTATTTGCCACGGTTTCATAATTTCAGGCACATCGGTACTTTGAACTAACATATCACACTTTAAAACAAGGTTTGTCCTCGTTGTTTTATTTATTTTCTTGGACATGTTGTATTTAAGTGGTACAATTACTAGATCATCACCTTTTACCTTATTTAGTAAAGGATCCTTGAAATATGTGACAAAGAGATCTATAATTTCTCTTTCATTTAATCGTGTCATATATAGACAGTACCTTTTCCTTAGTTTGTTTAAAGAGAGATTGTACATTATTTGGTGTTGATTCTACTGAAATTCTAATAGTGTGTTCTGTATTTGAAGATCTGACTAGGATCCAAGATTTATCATCTACCAAAATTTTGATTCCATCCACTTTTACTATTTGATAGGAATTTGCTTTAAATTTGTCTTCAATTTTTTCAATTATAGTGTTCTGGAAATTTGATTCTATAGGTACTTTTGATCTAATTGTTGAGTAATTTGAAGCGATTTGTATACAATCATTATACAGATCCTCATTTAATGAGCTGATAATCGCACTTGCTAATACACCATCTCTACACATATTAAATTTTGGCATAATAAAACCTGCACTGCTTCCTTCGCCACCTGCGTCTGCGTTAAAGTCAAGCATTTCTTTTACTACATTGGATTCTCCTACTTTTGAGTAGTTCAATCTGCCGCCATGGTCTCTAATCATGTGTTCAATAGCATTACTAGTGTCTAAACTCACGACATATTTTTTTAATCCATGACTTAATGTGCTTGCTACACAGAATAAAAGAGTCAGATCTGATGAAAGTTTGTTTCCATTTTTATCGACTACTACAAGCCTATCAGCATCCATATCAAACGCAAATCCAAATTCTAGTTTGTTCGATAAAACAAGACTCCTCAGTTCATAAAGGTCATCTGTTGTAGGATCAGGAGTTCTTGATGAAATACCTTCAATATCATTTATAGAATAGAATTTTTGATCCAACGTTTTAAATAATTTTAAGATGAATGTTGATATAGCTCCTCCTCCAGGATCTATACCGATTACTTTCGTTTTTTTCCTATCATATTCAAAATATTTATTCTTTTCCATTAATTCAAGAATATCAGGTATATAATTGGAATGAATGTTGTATGAATTACCATATTGTGTACTAGATAAAATATTTTCTTGTTGAATTGAATTAAGTTCCTCTTCGAAGATACCTCTGCCATTCACTACAAATTTTAGGCCGTTCCATTCCAAAGGATTATGAGACGCTGTTACTATCATTGCGTAACCATACTTAATTGATTCGCGGAATACAAATGGACTAGGAGACACCCCCAAATCAAATACATTGATTCCTTGTTCCATGAGGGCTGCTGATACTGTCTGAAGAATTACATCACTTGAAGGTCTGGTATCTCTCGCAACCAAACATTCCTTTTTGGGTTTACTGGAATTATTAATAATAAAAGAACCAAACTGTCGAGAAAAATTTATCACGTTATGTAAATTTAGATCTTGACTAAAAATACCTCTTATACCAGAGATTGATATTTTCACTTTAAAAAACTTGAATTTTCGACTATTTAATCTTGTTTTAGAAACTAACCTTGGGATAATTTTGAATGCGATGTGAAGTGAGATTTCAGATAATTAGAAAATAGTTAAATTAGTTGTATGTTTGCAGATGTATCCATGAATTAGGCCTCTATAGCTCAGCATGGTAGAGCGAAGGTTTCGTAAACCTTAGGTCGTGGGTTCAAGTCCCACTAGAGGCTCATGGTTGATATAGATCAATATTTTTAAAACTTTGGTATATTATTTTCTAGGTAGATGCTATTTGAGAATAGTAGTCGATAAAAGAGAAAAAAATAGTGGTATTCCAGAATTGCTCAAGCAGTCGGGTGTATTTGTAGATTTTGCAACCTTAAAGGTTGGTGATTACGTTGTTTTTGATAATGTGGTGATTGAAAGAAAAACTGTATCAGATCTACTCACCTCTTTTTACGATGGAAGATTATTCATCCAGTGTTCGGAGATGGTTAAACATTTTTCGACTCCATTACTGATTGTTGAAGGGAATATAGAGGATCTGAAATTTGAATCAAGGGGATCCTTACGTAACTATAATCAAAAGTTTCAATTAGTTTATGATTCATTAATTACAATAATTTTAGATTTCAAAATACCCTTAGTCCATACACCAAATATAGAACATACTACCAATTTTCTTATAGCAATTGCAAATAAATTATCCAGAAAATATTCATACGGACCTCTTTTACGAAAAATAAGAAAACAAACCTCTGAGCAAATACAACAATTATCAGTTCTTTCATCATTACCTGGAGTTGGCGGTATGTTTGCAGTAAAAATGCTGAAGGAATTTAACACTCCAAAAAGAGCGTTAAATGCATCAGCTGCTGAGTTAGCTAAGATCCCTGGATTTGGTACCGTACGCGCCCAAAGAATACGAAAAATTTTAGATAATGCATATAATGATGCTAATGAAGAAAATCAAAAGACATTACTAGAACACCTTAAGTAGGTCATTTTAATTGTCCTTGATTCTTTAATTTCCTCAATATTTTCATTAATGTGTCATAATCTACATCAATTTCATTAAGAATTCTGGAATGATCTATTTTTTTATGTCTTTGAATAAATCTTTTTACGTCTACTTCAATTTTTTGATATTTTCTAGCTTGTGTATTAGTCAATTTCATGCATTCTGGTTTGAATCGGGAACTTACATTCAATAAAATAATTTATGTTTGAAAGTGTGACTATTTAGGAAGATAGGTGACTTATACTATTTCTACAGCGTCCTTTACTTCTTTGGATAATTCTCGATATCCATCTTTATCTATAATAACTGCGTTTATGTTATCACCAGTTCCAGAATTTCTTCTTATTGCTGCTGCAATTGCATGTATAGCAATCTTGTAAGCTTCATTTACACTGAGATCTTTTTTATACTCTGACTCTAAGTAGCCGTAAGCAACCGGTGAGCCACTACCAGTTGAAATAAACTTTTCAGTAGTCATAGATCCGAATAAGTCGATGTTGTAGATCTGCGAACCTTCATCGTTCTTATCAAATCCGGCCATGATAATCTGTACGTAATAAGGATAATATCTTTGATTGAACAGAACATTCGAACAAAGTCTTGATGCAGATTTTACAGGAATTAACCTTTGTTTGTTTGATAGTCTGTACAAATTTGCATTATAACGTAATAGATCAACCAAGTTTTGAGCATCGGCAACTCCACCGGCAATTGTCATCCCTAAGTGTTCATCTATTTTTTGGATTTTCATAACATTTCTATCTACAATAAAGAAACCAGCGCTGGCTCTAGTGTCTGCAGCTAAAACAACTCCATCTTTGCATGTTAGTGCACAGGTAGTAGTTCCTTTCTTGATATGATTTAAAACGTATTCTTCATAGTTCTTATTGTCAGGTTGAAACATTTGATTCTTATTGTCAGGTTGAAACATTTGAATTAATTTCTACGAATACTAGATTTAAGTATTATCACTCACTATGCTAGTATTTTACAATAAAATAATATTTGTTTTTAGTAATATGATTATATTCGGATTCGATTAACAATATTATAATAATGCAAAAAACATTGTTTGAGAGGATTTGGGATAATCATGCAGTTATAGATAATACTCTAGTTGAAAATGCTCACGATACAAATGGCCCTTCATTAATATACATAGACAGGCATTTAATTCATGAAGTTACATCTCCTCAAGCTTTTGCGAGTCTAAAGCAGACTGGTAGAAAAGTTAGACGTCCGGGTTTAACAATAGCCACAGCAGACCATAACGTTTCAACTGAAAACAGGTCACTTCCTATTGTTGATCAGGTATCCAAGAGACAGCTTGAAACATTAAGCAATAACTGCAAAGAATTCGGTATAACCATTTTTGACATGAATAACCCTGACCAAGGTATAGTTCATGTAATTGGGCCAGAACTGGGATTTACACTGCCTGGTACGACAATAGTTTGCGGTGATAGTCATACGTCAACTCATGGCGCATTTGGAGCCCTTGCGTTCGGAATAGGAACTAGTGAAGTTGAACATGTTCTGGCAACACAATGTATATGGATGTATAAACCAAAATCATTCTTAATTGATATTCAAGGGAGTTTAAGAAAACCTCATGCTATCTCTGCCAAGGATATAATACTTCACATTATTCATAAAATAGGAACTAATGGAGGTTCTGGAACTGTTATTGAATACAAAGGGAAGGTAATTTCTGCATTATCAATGGAACAACGAATGACTATATGTAATATGTCTATTGAAGGTGGAGCAAGAGCCGGATTAATTGCACCTGATGAAACTACTTTCAAATATTTGCGAGGAAGAAGATATTCTCCTAAAGAATCAGAATTGGATAGATTGATAGAATTCTGGAAAAGCAATTTGAAAAGCGATTTGAATGCGAAGTTTGATAGAGTTGAAACTATTGAGATTGATAGACTTGCGCCTCAAGTAACTTGGGGAACAAATCCTTCTATGGTTGTTGATATAACTGATTCAGTTCCTTCACCCGAAGAATTTGCAGATGGTGATGAGAATAAAATGAAATTGGCTATTAGAGCCTTAGAATACATGAATTTAGAGGCAGGCACACCAATAACTGATTTGCATGTTGACAGGGTCTTCATAGGTTCATGCACAAACTCACGATTAGAAGATCTCATAGAAGCATCCATGGTTGTTAAAGGGAGGAAGGTCTCAACAAAAGTTAGGGCTATGATAGTTCCTGGCTCTCAAAAAGTTAAATTAGAAGCTGAAAAGCTTGGATTGGATAGGACCTTTAAGGATTCAGGGTTTGAATGGAGAGAATCAGGTTGTAGTATGTGTCTTGGCATGAATCCGGATATATTATCACCAGGCGAACGTTGTGCGAGTACTTCAAATAGAAATTTTGAAGGTAGGCAGGGTGCTGGTGGAAGAACTCATTTAGTAAGTCCAATAATGGCTGCTGCGTGTGCTATAGAAGGACACTTTGTTGATGTAAGAGATTGGTTATAGTCTGGTGATAAAAAATGGAGCCCTTTAGAGATGTTAAAAGTAAATTGATTCCTTTGGATATGATTAATGTAGATACAGACCAAATAATACCTAAACAATTTCTCAAACTTATCCAAAAAAGCGGATATGCAGACTTTCTTTTTTATGATTGGCGTTTTGATCATAGTGGAAATCCTAAGAAGGGATTTTTCCTCAATGATCCTAAATATAATGAAAGGCAAGTATTATTGACGAGAGATAATTTTGGATGTGGAAGTTCTAGAGAACATGCGGTATGGGCTTTATTTGATTATGGAATTAGGGTCGTAATTGCTTCCTCATTTGCAGATATATTCTATAATAACTGTTTTAAAAAAGGACTATTACCCATATATTTAAGTGAGGATGAAATAGAATATCTCTTTAATGTAGTGGATGAAAAAGATCCAACTGTAGAGATTAATTTACCTAAACAAACAGTTTCTCTTTCTGAAAAAGAAATAAATTTTGATATAGATTCAACTAGGAAAAAAATGCTTGTAGAAGGAATAGATGAAATTAATTTTACATTGCATTTTAATGATCAAATATTAAATTACGAGAAAAGTTCCAAAATAGCAGAATACAACAAGTATCTAATCTAGGATATTTCTATTTTCATCGGAAACAAGTTTGAATTTGAGTCTTCACCTACTAGTTTTGAGACCATTCATTTAAAGATTTTAGTAATTTTAGTAATGACAAGTCAATGAATTAGTTTAATCATGATAAGTTGGATTTACAATATTGTAATTCAATTATCAATTAATGTGAATAAAGAAAATTAAAAAAATGAAGTATTGTGAAAAATTTGCTTAACCTTCTTCCCAACCCTTGTCGAATACACCGTTCTTGTGTAGAGGAACAGGTACTCCTGATGTGTATTCCATTGGTCTCATCCAGAATATCGCATGAGTTGGACAAACGCCTAAACATGCACCATCTGAAATACATCTTTCAGGATAGAAGACAAAAGCTTTACCTCTCTTCCATCCTTCAACCGGTTTTACCCTCAATACATCTGGACCAAGAGCAGTACAAATTTCTACACAGAGAGCACAGCCTATACATCTTTGTTCATCAACATCTGGAAGTATTGCAATTGGCAATCTACTAAATCACTAAAGGTGCATATGTTTTAAACTATTTAAACACTATGTCGTATACAAAACAGTGTTATAAAACAAGTCAAAAAATATATGAAAAAAGAAATAAAAAAGGAGAGTTACTTCTTAGGTGCCATTCTTAATACGTCAACTTGACCGCTGTGAAGCCAGTCCTTCAATTCGTCGTGACTAGGTTTTGCATCATGTTTTCCTGCTAAATGAAGATGAAGTAAAACATAGTTAACTTGGTTTAACAATGGTTTGTTTCCTTCATCACCTTTACGAGTTTTTTCCTTCAGATCACTGGGAACAGTATTCCACCATTCTTCATATGAACGACCCATGATTAAAAAGTCAGAGTAGAACTTTATAAGCCTTTTGGACAATTTCATATTAAACATTTGAAACCTAAATTTAAAATTGATAAATAATTCTTCTTTTTAAAAATTAAAATAATAGGTTAAATTTGAGTAAAATTTGTAATCTATTAATGTATGCCATTTCAAATTGATGATCTTCATGGAGCATACTTAAAATATAATGAATTCAGTAAAAATAACAACTTTTCATTTCATGAACGTTTTATATTTCCATATATTTGTGGCACCTATTTTGGCTATCGAAAAGTTGATGTATTGCGTGTTGTCGCAATAGCAAAATCAATTTCTCCAAAACCCAGGTATTTGGATGTAGGATGTGGATATGGTGATAGATGTAAATTATCAAATTATGAATAAATATTATACAAAGATGTCAGATGAGACAAAAAGAGGATTATTCAATCTGCGCTCTGCACATACTATGTGGTATGTTTATGCAAAAGAAAATTTATCATCTATAGTAAATAATGCATTAAAATTATGGATTAAGAAAGAAAGTGAACATTCTTCAGATGATCAAAAATATGATTTTGAAGTGATACTGGATGAATGTGGATTTCACTATAATGAAGAACTTGTAACATTGACCCATGTTAACAAGGCTTTATGGAAGGTATTCTTTGAATAAAATGGTATACAGTACAAAGACGTACAGTACCAGAAAACTATATGAAGCTTATAATGAGTTGAAAAAATTTAGAGATTTTTCAGTTTCTCCTCTTCATGAACGTTTTATATTTCCATATATTTGTGGCACCTATTTTGGCTATCGAAAAGTTGATGTATTGCGTGTTGTCGCAATAGCAAAATCAATTTCTCCAAAACCCAGGTATTTGGATGTAGGATGTGGATATGGTGA
>WNFX01000105.1_pt1 | contig 78955 bp, 78 predicted proteins | sample 5400111 | NCBI WGS metagenome assembly WNFX01 (sample SAMN13153363, study PRJNA577476) | soil metagenome | isolation source: 40 cm soil or saprolite under grassland replicate 1 | place: USA:California | collected 2016-06-15
CAGTAGTGAGAATATCCTCATTGATATACATTTTCCCAGTTGAATTGTGTCGTATAATATCCGCTTGTTGGAGCTTTACTATGGATTGGTCGAATCCAAACTCGTCTTCTTGTAGCCTGTCGACTTTGGATTGTTTTTTTCTGTATCCTCCGTTACTGTTAGTGTAGTGAGAAAGGAACTTTTCCGTTACCCTATAAATTGTATAGTTTATTCCTATACGTCTCAATTCCCGCATTTTCCTTTTTTGGGTAAGCGATTGTCTAGCTCGTCCAGTCTTGACTTCTACATACTCTTTGTATATCTTAGTACCAATTTTCTTGTATACTACAAAATCAGAACCAACTCTAGTTGAAATAACTCTGTAGCCGTTATTTTCATAGTCTTCTCTTGCAATTTTTTCACCCAAAATTCCCTTTGTTTTATTTTCCAAAAGAAGATTAACTGATATAGCTCTAGTTGGCGTTACTATTTTGCACCTCCCTGTTGAGCATAAATTGCCTTAAATCACTATTGAACATTACCGTACTAATGTTCGAATAAAAATCCGTAAATGCTTCCGCTTCCATTTCTATGTATTTAATAATTTTGAAGTATTCTTTATTCTGATACCAAGCGGGTACCCTAATACCGCTTTCAATTTTTTTTAAAAATAGATTGTACCCCTTGAATCTTCCGTGATTTAATAGAATCATTACATGTTTCAGATCAATGTGAGGTCTAGAGTGAAAAAAAAGTGGATCAATCTTGAAATCAAAATAGCTGGTGATTTTTGAAAGAAGGAATTTGAATTCGAAATTTAGGTTGTTTCCAACAGGTACGAACGTCCATGGATTTGTTGATGTAATGAGCGGGACAATCTGGTTCAATATATCGAACTCGCTACTCCCGTCACTCCATGAAGTCAGGATAGTTAAAGGAGCATCTGGCTTCCCATTATGGAGCAATATTCTCTGATATTGTATGCTGATAATTTGGTCCTTATCAGGATCTAATCCCGTTGTTTCAATGTCGAAATAATAGTGAGGCAACTTACACGTTCCTCCGTTTCCAATTCCAAAAAATTAGTTTGATTTTTTCTGTGAGCATCATGCGTAATAGCATAAGTCCACTATAAAAACATATCTTTATAGTACTATAAAAGGCAACGCGGGCTATAAGGGCTTAGATTATGTAAGTAAAATGACGTAGTTGCACCTCATTTGGCTTTATATTTATATAAAGGATATGTAAATAATAGTTATGCTTGTTAAGGTTGATCTGGATCCATTGACTATAAAGAAAATTGAGAATTTTATCAGTCAAGGCGCATATTCCGATATTCGCCAGTTTGTAAGTGTCGCTATATCTAACCAATTGGAGGAAGAAATCTCTTCTATAGAAGGGGTTAACATGAATTCTTCAGATTTTACGTCACATTCAAAATCAATTATCCCAAGAACGTACCAAACTGTAGCTATCAGAACTGCAAACTCATATGTGACTAATTGGCGTCAAGGATTGCTTGGTATGCAACTTGAGAGTACTTCGATACAACCAAAAGCTTCTGATTTAATCTGGTATTTTTATAATAGATTCTTCCCGGTCAAGGTGGTAATTTACCAATTGGCAAAGACTATGGCAACTCATCACAACAATTGGATTGAGCTGGGTGACCTTCAAGTTCAAGCATTTGAATTTGCTCAGGAAGTTGCCACGAGGTTAAAAAATATTGAGATTAGAGCAAAATTAGCACGAAATAAGAAATTGTCAACAGGTCTTCCAGCTTCAAGTATGGAATTGATTAGTTTACGTGGAACCGCAAGGAAAAAGAAAGATGACAAATTACTCAGAGGTAGGACAAGATTCATGGATCAAATAGTAGGCAAGTATGTTCTCAAAGAAGGGACATTTTCTGGCGCATGTTTTGACCTGGGACTAATTGGAATTAAGCAGGACAAGGAAATTAGCTACGTGACATTGACGGACTTGGGAAAAGAATTTGCTCTACTCGAAAATCCAATCTTGGATAAAGATTCATTTGAATCGGCTTTTTCAGATAAAGAAGTACAATTTATTTTTCACAATATCTATAATAGATTTAGATTAGAAAAAAAGATTGTAAGGAAAATAATTGAATGGCTTAAGAAAGAATCTTTAACTTCATCTCAAATAGATCAATTGTTTAAAGAAGAAAGTAGAAAATCTTTTATTTTGGAAAGAATCGCAACAATGGGTAGACTTTCGGAACTACAGATCGTCAATTGGGAAATAGATAGCGAAGGAAAATCGCAGTACACCCTAAATCGAGAAAAACTAGAATTATTAAGTTAAATATTTCCAATTACTCGTTAATATCTTACCATATCAATAGTTATTTTTTAGCTACTAGTGACAAGTAACTATTATTAACTACGTGTTAAAAAGACGACAGTTAAATGAGCATGCACAAAAACAGTATAGCTGAATCTAGAGTACAAAAATACCGGATGAATTAGGCAGAATTTATCTTCAAGGAAATGCTATCGGAATAGACCATGAAAACTGGTTACAGTGTTATGAATGCGGCTCTATTGTTCCTATCTACGAAATCGGGAGTTTGATTGAAAAAGAATCTAAATTCTGGCAACTTCAAGAATTATATGTATTTATTCCAATTAACGTCCTTTTGCGTGAAAACAATTATTGTTATGTTATTGCTTGTAGGATTGATATAATAATTATTATTATTTGTTGAATGAAATGATGTGGGTTACTCATTTCATTTTCATTTCTTGTCTCTTGCAACGATGGCGATAGTTTTGAGGTGAATGTCTTATTAAATTCTCTTCCTAATGTAGGATCTGTAGGATCGCCCATCTTAACCCAAATACCAGTTCTTTCATGATAAAAGTTACACATATTCGTTATAAGTGACTTCAGTTCTGGATTAGTTAAATCTACGCTCGATGGTGTAAACATGTTTACTAACTGAAAACCAAATGCAAAACTAGTATAACATGTCATGAATGTTCTCTGTTCATTCGTATCAGTTCCTTTTTGGATATTTGAAGTTGCATTTACCAGCCGCATTAGAACTTTAGGATTTAATCGAGAAGAAATACATTGTTATTTAAAATAGAACCACGTCCTCAGACTAAAATGATTTCTTGGTTGTAGGATGCTACAGGACGTCTTTTTGTAGGAAGTCCATTTATGTCTTCATACATTCCTATTTCAGCATGGCATTTTCCTTCCTTTAGGTCAACAACCCTGAATTCGCATGTACTTGAATAGATCCCATTATTAATATGGAGTTTACCAATCTGTAATGATGCATCAACACTCAACTTATCCTCAAAATACCTTGTTACTCCTGTTGAATCTGTTATGTAGAAAGTAAAAAATCCAAAGTCTACCGTTCCTTCAAACTTTGCATAAACTACTGTCTGTGAATTACGTATTATTTTTGAAGGAATATTCCATTCAACAATGTTTCCTTGCCCGAGTTCCAGAGGTTTTGTCTCCACTACTTCTAATGCTTTGATTACTTCAAATAAATCATAATTTCCTATATTCTTGATGGGTTCATGCCATTTTATTAAATTGATTTCAAAATTCGGTTCTATATTGGCTTTTGTAGTTGAGGGAATTAATATCTGTCCTGATTCTGCAAGATCACAAAGTCTACTGGCTAAATTAACATGATTGCCAATAGCCGTGATTTGATCAATTTTTTCATTTCCCCAATTCCCACATATTGCTGTTCCAGTATTTATTCCACATTTTAGATCTATTGGTAAAGCATCTATATCATGAACCCTTTTTTTCCATTTGTCCAACCATTTTGATTTGATCAGTTGAAATTTAGTTCTAAACTCAAGTGCAGCCATCACTGCATTCCTTGCAATTAATCCTTCATCATCGTTCTTCTGTAACATACCAAAGATTGCCATTACACCATCACCAATGAATTTGTCTCGCATACCTCTGTATTTGTATATGATTGCTATTGCCGTATCGAAATACTCCTTCAAGAAATCTACCAGAAGTTCAGGATTTGCGTCTAATTTCACACACAGAGTAGAAAACTTACTGATGTCCCAGAAAACGATCGTTACAAGTCTCTTTTCAATATTATTTACCTCTTCAAAGTTCATGGAATCAATTTCCGAAGTATCAAAATGCCTGCTAAGAATATTCAATTTTCTTGATTTATCGATGCTAATAGGTTGATGGATAACACCAGATATATGTAACTCTTTTGGTGTGCAATAATTGCTGTCTACGCTTCGCAATATAATGCGGGTGTTATACCACTTGAGGAATGTGCTTGATATCTAGGTAACACTTTTCGTGATTTTCTATATAATGCCACAGGATTTTGATCTATACTTAACTTTCATTTAATATTCTTCAAATTTTTTGCAGTTACATAATGTGCAAGATGTGTCCAAAAGATCAATATAGTTACTAGTGTATGGTAACTATCATTTATTCAGGCAAAAATGCCATAACTTCTAAGAGTATGCTCAAAAATTATCCAGATGAAACGTACGTATAATAATACCGGATAATTTAGACAGAATTTAATCACATTGTAAATGTGTGTGCACCATATTCAAATCGCTCCAAAGAATTTAGAACTTTCTAGTACGTTACCTCGAAGTTTGAAGGGTTGATACAATTGTCAACTTTCAATGCATTAGTTCCAAATATTCTATAATTCTTCCTAGTCAGCTATCACGATACCTGACATACATAAACAACCACCTTGATTAGTCTGTTTTTAATTTGGTAGAAGTAATGAACATTGTGTGGACACTAAAAAGTTAGCTGAATTTAATAATAGGATGAGTTTTATTGGTGATTCAAAATAAAATGACTCCGATAATTGTATTATTGGTAATACTCGTAGTATTTACTGGTTTTATTGTAGCGTCAATCATTGTAAATACTCTATGGGGTCATGAATTGAATGTTCTAATATGCATGTATTATAGGCTGACTGATGGAGATCCATAATTCATGGAAAGAGAGAGATGTGATGAATGGTTTGAAATACAATGGGATGAAATAAAATGATAAATGAACGATGGCAAATGATAGCATGGATTGGAAATAAATTACTAATTGTTAGTCATAAAGGGACTAAACATAATTCGATTCTATCAAATGATTTTGATAGTCCAAGATAGTCCAAAATGGTAGTAAAATATATTAACTACTTTGAAAATTGTTTATATAGATAGCCAATTACTGATGATTTTTGGCTGAAAGGAGACCATTCTCAGGCAATTATTGTCATAAATTATATCAAATTGCATACATTATTCAAATTATGAATTTATTGTATGGAATTTCTTCTATTGTGATTATTTTACAATCCCGATTATAATGTTCAATTTTCAAAATGGGTAGCCCAAAACAAGAAAATGTACTTCAGATTTCCAATAGTCGATCTGTTATGAATAATTTAGATTCGCAATTTTGTATCAAACAAAAGAACTTCATATTAAAATATGGAAAAGTGACACAATTCTTAATATTCATTCTATATCATTTTTACTTTTTGACATGAGTGTTGACAATTTTGCATGTAGAACCGGATTCTTTGTCTTTAAAGTAACAAATTTCATTGGTAATTTTTGCTTTCTTATTGCAGTGTAAAGAGAATACTTGATCCTGTACTCAAAATTATCATTTAATTTTGCTGATGCGTTACATTTGCTTAACCAATCTTTTAAAATGAGAAATGACTCTTGGTAAGATATTTTTTTGATATTGATAAGATAGGGAGCGATTATTAGGCCCACAGCATTTTTTCTATAGTCGTCTATTGGAGTTTGTAAAAGAGTTTCTATCCATTTAATTTTGCTGGTTCCATTTGCAAAGCCTTGACCATACATCTTTTCTAATCTCTTTTGTAATTTCATTTCTTTTATTTTCAGATCCACTAAATATGCATGAAAAGCACCCAAAAGAAGACTGATTGGTGGTCTATAACCATCCCATTTCTGAATTATTTTTACTAGGTTATTTTTGGCATATTTCGAATTGTACGAACCCGGGATACGTATCATACATGACTTAAAAGAAGGATTGTGGGAAGGATCTGATTTACCACTTGTCAAATAAAATTCTGCAAATCTAATGAATATTAGAGACGGGTAGTCAAATTGGCTAAATTGTTCATATTCTTCTAATACTACAGAATTTAATGGTTGGTAAATATGGTAGCCGTTACCGGTCCATAACACTGTAGGAGTGCCATTTATTTTAGACCCAATAATTCTTAAAGTAGTAGATAATGCTCCTTCTAGTTTATCTATTGATTTGAATGTGGTGAGATCCAAATCTGCAAAGATGAAATCGGGTGGATAACGTTGGATTCCTTTGTATTGGGTATATGATGGATAGGCATTGACTCTACAATCTACAAAATCAGAATCTTCATATGCAGCTATCATCTCATCTTTGCCAAAGACCTCAAGTTGCTTACCCCTACTCTTATACGTGGAAATAGTCCTGGGAAAAAGTCGATTACGGAAGTGATTTAAAATAAAATCTACATTAACTGGAATAGATTCTGCCTTGTTAGATGTCATCTTTTCTCTGTCAGCTCTTTCATTTTCGATGTGGTCCAAACTTTTTTATCGCCTTAAATTATAACATCTAGCTGCTACAAATATCCAATTGCAACAATTCGAGATGAGTGGATAATTTTTCATATTATTCTAGAGCAACAAGCAATTAGTTAACTTAAGTTCCATTCCCATCAGCCATAAAATTATATTCTCGTTATGAAAATTTTTATTTCTATTGCAGCTGTCATCTAAACAGTTTTCTCTTGCACCTGATATATTTCCACCAAGTGGTGATCAACCGACAGCTATAGATCTCCTTGCAAACGGGATAAAACAAGGTAAAAAGTTACAAACTTTACTGGGTGTGACAGGTAGTGGAAAGACCTTTACAGTGGCAAATGTAATTTCAAGGACCAACAAAAATACACTTGTGATTTCTCATAACAAGACACTGGCAGCTCAGCTTTATTCAGAGTTTAGACAGTTCTTTCCGCATAACAACGTTGGCTACTTTGTAAGCTTTTATGATTATTATCAGCCTGAAAGCTATCTTCCCCAAACTGACACTTATATAGAAAAGGACACAGAAGTCAACGAAAAAATTGAAAAGATGCGCCTTGAGGCTACTGCGATGCTGATGTCAGGTGAGCCTACAATAATAGTCTCAACAGTTTCGTGTATCTACTCGCTAGGATCTCCACAAGAATGGGATCAGAGTGCTATTACTCTGTCAAAGGGAATGGAAATTGAGAGGAAAACCCTCATTCATAAGCTTATCGAGGCCCGATATGAACGAAACGATATAACTTTATCACCAGGGAAATTTAGAGTCAAAGGCGATATCATTGACATAATACCTGGTTATTCTGAAGACATTATAAGGATATCTCTATTTGGTAACCAGGTTGAAGAGATAGGTGTTCATAATAGTGTTACCATGAAGAGTAAACGTGGTGCTGATACTGTCAAGATATTTCCCGCAAAACACTACATAATAGATGAGGATACAAAGACTGATGCATTATCATCCATACGCCTTGAACTTGAAAGGTGGCTTCCAAAACTTCCAGGGGAGCTTGAAAGACAGAGACTAACATCTAGGACCAAATATGACCTTGAAATGATTGAAGAGTTAGGTTACTGCTCTGGAATTGAAAATTACTCGAGACATCTTGACGGAAGACGCCCTGGACAACCACCATTCTGTCTTCTTGATTTTTTTGGAAATGATTTTTTGCTTGTAATAGATGAATCGCATGTAACGCTTCCACAGCTTAGAGGAATGTTCCTTGGTGATTATACCAGGAAAAAAAGTCTAGTAGACTATGGATTTAGACTCCCAAGTGCATTTGATAACCGTCCACTAAAATTTGAAGAGTTTGAGAAATATCTAAAATCAACAATGTTTGTCTCTGCAACGCCATCAGATTATGAAAGAAAAAATAGTTCTGCAATTGTAGAACAGTTGGTAAGGCCAACGGGCCTTGTTGATCCAAAGGTTGAGGTAAGGCCAACAAAAGATCAGATAAAGGATCTAATAAATGAGATAAATATGCGTGCGTCCAACAATCAAAGGGTACTTGTCACAACCCTTACCAAGAGAATGGCTGAAGACCTTGCAGAATACCTTGCTAAAAAGGAGGTAAGGGTGAGATACATGCACTCTGAGATAGAGGGCCTTGAAAGGACCGAGCTTATACGTCAATTAAGAATTGGAGAATATGATGTACTAGTTGGTATTAATCTATTAAGAGAAGGTCTTGATATACCAGAAGTTGGTCTTGTAGCAATACTTGATGCAGATAAAGAAGGATTTTTACGTAACACAACTAGTTTGGTGCAAACATTTGGGAGGGCATCAAGAAATATTGATGGGTCCGTAATAATGTATGCAGACAACTTTACAAAGTCGATGAAAGAAGCGATATCCGAAACTGAGAGAAGAAGGGAAAAGCAGATCACTTACAATCAAAAATATGGAATTACACCAAGGACTATAGTAAAGACAATTGCAGAGAGGGAGGATCAAGCAGGAATAGACGTCGAAATCAAGTCAATGTCAGCAAATGATCTTTCAAAGCTTGCGATTGAAATTGAGACAAGCATGAAAAGACATGCTGAAGACCTGAACTTTGAAAAGGCGATAGAACTAAGAGAACAGCTAACAAAGATAAAAAGAGTGTTAGACACTCAGATTATTGAGGCCTCAACTAGTAGATAGGGCAATAATAGGTGTATATGGATAAATGAATAATATTAGTAATAATGTGGCTCGCGATAGTATAATCATCAAAGGTGCACGGGAGCACAATTTAAAGAATATCAACCTTGAAATTCCCAAAAACAAACTCATTGCTCTAACGGGTCTTTCTGGATCTGGTAAATCAACTTTAGCCTTCGACACAATATATGCAGAAGGACAAAGAAGATATGTGGAATCTCTTTCTGCCTATGCAAGACAATTTTTGGAGATGATGGATAAACCTGATGTTGACTCTATTGAAGGTCTATCTCCCGCGATATCAATACAACAAAAGACCACTAGTAAAAATCCTCGCTCGACGGTAGGTACGGTCACAGAAATATATGATTATTTGAGATTACTTTATGCCAGGATAGGAGTATCTCACTGCCCTCAATGTGGAAGAAAGATTACGACGCAATCTGCTGATTTTATAACAGATACAATATTAAAGACATCAAAAGGAAAAAATGTTCTTTTACTAGCTCCAATTATTGAATCAAAAAAAGGAACGTATGAAAAATTATTTCAGGAATTAAAACAAAACGGATACGCTAGGATAAGACTTGATGGTGAAATAATCAATTTGAATGATGATGATAATGAAGATGACAATGGTAACGATATTAAGAAAGATACTAAATATCCTAGGCTTAACAAACACAAGAAACACACAATAGAAGTGATTGTTGATAGGATAAGGCCTTCAGTTGAGGATAGGTCGAGGTTGTTTGATTCAGTACAGACTGCCTTAAAAACAGCAAAAGGGATAATCAAAATTTTAGTTGATGATAAAAGTGAAACAGTTTACTCACAAAGAAAGGCATGCACAAAATGTGGAATAAGCGTTCAGGATCTAGAACCTCGTTCATTTTCATTTAATTCACCGTTTGGTGCATGTAAACAGTGTAATGGATTGGGTATCAAAGTTGAGTTTGACCCAGAATTAATTATTCCAGATAGAACAAAGAGCATTTTAGACGGTGCAATAAAACCATGGGCAGGCCACTTTGCAACATTTAGATCTTCAATGTTGCGCGATGTTGGAAAGAGATTTGGTTTTAATCTCTATCAGCCCATATCAGCCATGACAAATAAGCAAATTAACGTTATTCTATATGGTACTGATGAAAACATCCATTATAGATATGAGTCTAAGACATCTGATTCTACTTGGGAATATCGTAGTTCTTTTGAAGGAGTCATTCCCAATTTAGACAGAACATATGCCCAAACAGATTCTGATTCGAAACGACGTGACATGGAGCAGTTTATCAGAGAGCTGCCATGTGAGCTTTGCAAAGGAATGAGACTAGGTCCTGATTCTTTGGCGGTCAAGATTGCTGGCAAGTCTATTATGAACATATGTGATTTATCAATTGACAATTGTTACAATTTTTTCATGACACTTTCTCTTTCAGAGACTGACAGATTTATTGCAAAGAATATTCTAAAGGAGATAATATCAAGACTTGAGTTTCTTAAAAATGTCGGACTCAATTATCTTACTTTAAACAGGATGACATCAACACTATCTGGTGGCGAATCGCAGAGAATACGTCTTGCTACACAGATTGGTTCTAACCTTACTGGCGTCTTATATGTACTTGACGAACCTACAATTGGTCTTCATCAAAGGGATAATAACAGATTAATTGAAACACTGAGAAGGTTAAGAGATCTTGGAAACACGCTGATAATAGTTGAACATGACGAGGAGGTTATTAGAAGCTCAGATTGGATTATCGATATTGGAGAAGGGGCAGGAATCCACGGTGGAAGGGTCGTGGCAAATGGAATGCTGAAAGAAATTATGCAAAATGACGATTCTATAACAGGAAGATTTCTTAGAGGAGATGAAACGGTTTATCACAAAGATAGAGTAAGAAATCCGAATAGTTGGCTGACACTTCACAAAGCCATGGAGAACAATCTAAAAAAGATAACAGTAGATTTTCCTCTAGGGTGTATAACAACGGTAACCGGTGTATCTGGATCTGGAAAATCTACACTTGTAAATGAGATCCTCTTCAAGGCATTATCAAACCACTTTTATTCTTCTAAAGAAAAACCAGGCGCACATGACAAAATTACGGGTCTTCAAAACATAGACAAGGTAATAGGAATAGACCAATCGCCTATAGGAAGGACTCCTAGGTCGAACACTGCAACCTATGTAAATGCTTTTGGTCCTATAAGGGAGATCTTTTCAAGGACGATGAAGGCTCGTGAGATGGGATATAAACCTGGTCGGTTTTCATTCAATGTGCCAGGAGGGCGATGTGACTCATGTGAAGGAGCTGGTGTAAAAAGGATAGAGATGCAGTTTCTTGCTGATGTGTACGTGACATGTGATGAATGTAAAGGAAAAAGGTACAATTCAGAGACTCTGCAGATAACATACAAGGGAAAGACAATCTCAGATATCCTTGATATGACAGTTGAAGAAGCACTCGAATTCTTCTCACGAATCTCTTCAATAGAAAGAAAACTTAGCACGCTTTATGATGTTGGCTTAGGGTACATAAGACTGGGACAGCCGGCAACAACACTTTCAGGAGGAGAGGCACAGAGAATAAAGCTATCATCTGAACTTGCAAGAAGGGATACTGGAAGAACACTCTATATTCTTGACGAACCAACTACAGGATTGCACTTTGCGGACGTAAAAAAACTTCTTCATGTGCTGGACAGGCTTGTAAATGTTGGAAATACAATTGTTCTCATAGAACACAACCTTGATGTTATTGCAGCTTCTGATTGGATAATTGATCTTGGTCCAGAAGGCGGAGACAATGGCGGAAACATTGTTGTTACTGGCACACCGGAACAAGTATCAAACCATATTTCAAGTTATACCGGAAAATATCTCAAATCAAAGTTAATGGTAAGTCAAACAATAAGAAAAAGTAAAACTGGTGTACGAACTTAATATCTTCTATATCTAATAAGACTTTAAATCAATCTGAAAATATAGTGAAGGTACGCAAAAAAGCGCTCCTGCTTCCTTTTGATCCGGGAGTATACATGATGAAAAATAACGAAGGTAGAATAATCTACATAGGTAAGGCAAAGAATCTTCGCAAGCGTGTCCTATCCTACTTTACATATGGCCATTCTCAAGAGTTATCAAATTGGAAAACTATGAAGCTCATAGGAAAAATCCAAGATATTGATTTTCTTGTTACGGATAATGAGGTTGAAGCTTTTTTGCTGGAATCAAATCTAATTAAACAATATAGACCACTTTTTAACATTGATCTCAAAGATCAGCAACGATATACTTATCTTAAAATTTCAGATGAATTATTTCCCAGATTGCTTGTAGCAAGAAGAAACAGAGATGGTAAATTTATGGGTCCAAAAGGCAGAGTATTTGGACCTTTCGTACATGGAAGCTCAAAATTTCTTGCCATAGGGTTATTGAGAAAAATTTTTAAAATTAGAATTTGTAATAGACTCCCAAAAAAACCTTGTCTTGAATATTTCATAAATAATTGCGATGCTCCATGTATAAATAACGTTACTCAGAATAAATATATGGAAAGCGTTGAATCGCTTGTGAATATACTGCAAGGAAGAAAAAGTATTGATGACTTTATAGAAAAAATGAAAGAGCATATGAATAATGCTTCGTTAGGACTTGATTATGAAAAAGCAAAAGAAATTAGAGATACTGTAAATCGACTTGAGAACTTGAGATCAAAACAAAAAATTGAACAATCAATCAGTTCCAGATCTGAAGAGGAGTACGTTGGAATCCAGTATAACCGCCTACAATCTAAAGCGCATATTTTGATTCTCAGGAGGTATCGTGGAGTTATTAGAGACAGGAAGAAATATGAATTTGAGTTAGTTGGTGATAACTCTTTTTCTAGTTTTCTGTCACAATATTATAATTCCAAGTCATCAGTGCCACGATTTATCTACGTTAACGAAGAACCAGATTCAAAGCAAGTACTTGAAAAGTCCTTAGAAAGGATCGCCTCACATACAGTGAACATAATAAAAATATCTAATAGAACCGCTGTTGAAAGAAAACAATTGATGAACCTAATTGATAGAAATTTATCAACGTATATATCAAAAGGTTATGAACCTGCGCTATTTGAGCTAAAAAGAATCCTGAATCTGGGATCACTTCCCAAAGTTATTGATTGCTTCGATATTTCAAATCTTGGTTTATCAATAGCAGTTGGCTCATGTGTTAGATTTGTCAATGGGATCCCTGAAAAATCATACTATAGAAGATTTAAAATAAGAACTGTAAGAGATCAAAATGATTTTGCGATGATTAATGAGATTGTTGGTCGCAGATATTCAAAAGAAGATAGATTGAATTTACCCGACTTAATATTAATCGATGGTGGAAAAGGTCAGCTTCATTCCGCATTCGATGCACTTTCAAAGTTAAACATTAAGATTCCCTGCATCTCAATTGCAAAAGAAAATGAAGAAATATTTGTGCATCCTTCTAATTCTCCAATAGTAATTCCAAAGAGCAACCAGTCACTCAAAATGTTGCAATACTTGAGAGACGAAGCTCATAGATTTGGACTTCAATACAATGTAAAGTTGCGTGATCTGCAATAAATTATATTGATGCAAACTGGCTTAGGAATCATTACGGTGACGTATAATTGAATGGATAATAAACTATTTAGTAAGTTACTAGTTAAGGTAATTCTAGTTTTATCAACTATGAAAACTGGTGAGCAACGATTGCGTTACTATCCTCTAACAGCTCCTAGTGTCAAACCTCTGATCATCCGCTTTTGGAAAAATAGCATTAATACTACAACAGGAATTAGCGCAATGTTTATTCCTGCAGTCAGGTATCCCCAGTCTATTCTATATAGCGAAATGAACTGGTACAAGGCAACTTGAAAAAGCATGACATCTGGTTTATTAGACAGAACAATAGGTAATACGAACTCATTCCATGAAAATCTGAACGACAAGATGCCAGCTATTAGAAATCCTGGCATGGATATGGGGACAATTATGTGCCAAAGTGCACGTAATCTTGAGCAGCCGTCGATTAGCGCAGCTTCCTCGAGTTCCTTTGGAATTGTTTCGAAATAATTCTTTAGTAGAAAGATGTTGAGTGGAATAATAAGGATCTGAAATGTCAATATCAGTGCAAGAAGAGAATTTAAAAGCCCAACATTGGCGAGCATTATGTATAAAGGTATAATGTTGATGACTACTGGTATCATGAATAATCCCATTATTGTGCTCATCAGCAAATTTTTTCCTTTAAATTCAAACCTTGCGAACGCGTAGCCTCCAAGTGCACTTACAGCTACGCTCAATGCAGTACTTGCTATACTTACTAACAGACTATTGAAAAGGCTTGTCACAAGTTTTGGATCAGTAAGGACAAAGAGATAATTGTCCAAAGTAGGATTGTCCGGTAAAAATTTTGGAGGAAAGCTTATTGCTTCTTCATTTGGTTTGAAAGAGGTTGAAAGAACCCACATGAGTGGAGCCAATGTAATGAAGAGATAAACTGCAACAGTGGAGTATAATAGGGTCTTTTCAAACAGGATCATTTGGTGGTCCTCCTCTGTAATGGAAATTGATAGTGAAATTCAATCGAATCTTAGTAATCAGAATGAAATTTTTAAGGATATCGAATGTATGAAAATTCAATTATTTTCTATTGCCTCCTAAAAAGTCTGATATAAGAAAAAGCTAAAATCAAGTTTATACCAATCATGATAAATCCTGCAGCGGCGCCCTTTGATAATAACCCAAACTCAAAAGCTTGTCTGTACATATAGAGCGATGAAGTAGTACTTGAGAACAATGGTCCTCCGTTTGTCATGACAAGAATTAGATCAAAGAAGTTTACCGACCACATAGTGATAAGTATAAGATTTATGAGAATGAAAGGTCTAAGCAACGGAAGTGTTATGTAAAAAAAACTTTTAATTTTCGTTGCTCCATCTATGCGAGCTGCTTCATAAACTAGCGGGTTTATCGAAAAGAGTCCCGCCGTCAAAAATATCACAGTAAATGGGGTTCCATGCCACATATTTGCGATTACTAGTGTCCATACTACTGTTCCCGGATCTGATAACCAAGCAACAGGATTTAATCCCATTTGCCCAAGACCGTAATTTAAAACTCCAAAACTATCATTAAAAATAAACTTGAATGAAAAACCAGTTATGACTGCGGAAACTGTCCATGGTATTATGAACAGAGCACGCAAAGTATTAGACCCCCTAATTTCTTGATTCAATACTACTGCGAGGACCATTCCAACAAAAAACTGAATAGCCACGGATCCTCCGACAAATACTAGACTTACCTGAAGTGACTTATGAAAATCAGGATCGTATAAAAGGTTTGAGAAATTTTTGATCCCAACATACTTCCATCCTCCTAGGATGGTAGTGAGAGATACATCATGTACCGAAAGATATATGTTCCATATGAGTGGAAACAGAAGAAATGCAATTAATATCGAAAGTGCTGGTAGTAAGAGCAAGTATGGCTGTAGCTTCTGAGTTCTGAGCTGCAGCATGACTACCAGTCGTTTAAGTTAATATAAAAGAGCACGTACTTGACAGCGTCACCTAGGACCAACCAAGTACTTGTGCAGATTTTTTGGCAGCATCGTCTAAGGCCTGTTTTGGTTCCTTTACACCAAGATACACTTCATCAATGGCCTGTCTTATGTTATCAGCTATCTGTGGGTACTCTGCAATGCTGGGTCTACTATGTCCCATGGATAGCATAGAAATGAATTGTTCATAATATGGTATTGTAGAATTAAGTTGAGTCGAATACGTACCTTCGGCTATTGGTTTTTGAGTTGGAAGGTAGCCGTATTTCTCCAGCATTGGAGCCAGCACGTTTGGTTGTACCATTATTGTGAGTAATTCCCACGAAAGAGCTTTATTTGATGAAGTTTCCGGTATTCCGAGCATCCATCCACCCATCATTGTCGCACTAGTGTCACCTTCTTTGGGAACCGGAAACATGGGAATCATGCCAACGTTCTTATCAAGATTTTTCCATTCACTCCGTGGAAAATGTCCCAGTAACCAAGAACCTTCGAGCATCACAGCAAATTTCTTATCTGCAAACTCCTGCCCCCAGAAGTGAGTAATCTGAGGTTTTATTCCTGCCCTTACTTGATCCCTCAAAAATTCAAGTGCTTTCACACCTTCTGTACTATTGTAAGCAGGAAACCAGTATGTTCCTTTCTGTGGATGTCCACTTTTTTGCTCGACTATTTTACCACCAAGCATCCATAGATATGGATACCACATATCTGGAGAATGGCTGGCGCCCACAAGATGTATGGGTTGAATTCCTTTGTCTTTAAATGAATTCTCCATTTTCTTGGCTGCTTGAATGTATCCATTCCATGTTTTCAGAGAATCAGGATTAACTCCACTTTGATTTAATAAATCCTTCCAGTACCACATGCTCCTTACGTCGGTCCATGCCCATATTCCATATACTTTACCGTTGTAGATACCTCCATCCCAATTTGTTTTAAACCAATCTGATGATCTGTTCCACGACTCTGTCAAATTTGATAGATCTGAAAGAAACTTCCCCTGAGCAAACTCGCCAAGCCAAATCTGATCTACGGAAATGAGATCAATTGGGGTTCTTCCGGCCATAGCAGTCAAAATTTGCTTTCGGGTATCTGCATATGGTAACACTCTATAATCAATATTTATTGTCATGTCCGGGTGTCGTTCTCTTAGTTTGGCTAGCGCATCGGCAAACAATGTATCCCACCTATCTTTAGGTTCTGCCACTATGGCTGTTAGTGTGACTTGTCTCGGTTGTTGTGCTTGAGCGATAGTAAATGGGGTCAAGCTTGGTGCTATCAAAATGACGAGTATTAATCCTAATATCAAAATGAGTTTGAAATTCATGCTAAAGTATCCGTAAGACATATTTCCAGCAAAACCCTCCGTAAATGAATAGTCCCTGAAGGAATTAGATTTGCTCATTGTTCATATTTGGAATTTAATGCTTTTTAAGCATTGGCTAATTTCTGACCATTTATTCTTTATTGATTCCTGTCTTTACTAGAGTGATATTATTGTCCCTTCCTACATGGGTTTCAAGTCTCCTTCCAAGGAGTACTTGTAATTGCTACGACAAACTTGTTGGTATTTACAAGATTGGTGTGTTTTAGCATAAAAATTCCAGCACTTAAGTTCAGTTATCAAAATGATCAAATTTCTTCATAGGTCCTTGTTCCTATACTTGATTGCAAATTACCAGTATCGTATTTCAGCTGTAGGATGAGGAATCAAAATTAATATGATATGCAAATGAAGACATCTCAAGTAGCAACGGTTATTATGACAACACTTAGTATAAGAAATCTAACAAAAAGATATGGGAATGTAACTGCATTAGAAAAATTTTCTCTGGAGATACGCTCAGGTGAGTTTATGGTACTTCTTGGACCGTCTGGATGTGGAAAGACTACGGTATTAAGATGTATTGCGGGTTTGACCAGTGTCACCGGTGGAGAGATTTACATTGGAGGGGAGTTAGTGAATGAACTTCCCCCAAAAGATCGCGATGTAGCTATGGTATTTCAGAATTATTCTCTTTATCCCCATATGAGTAGCTCTTGGCAGGGCCTTGGTGAGAGAACCAAAAATTTTCTTGATGGATGAGCCTCTAAGCAACCTTGATGCCAAATTACGTACAGATATGAGGGTAGAGATAAAGAAATTGCAGAAAAAAGTAGGGATAACAACACTCTACATTACACATGACCAGATTGAAGCAATGAGCATGGCCGACAATATTGGGATTATGGACGCCGGAAAACTAAACCAGATTGATACTCCAGAGAATGTATACAAAGAACCCACTAATCAATTTGTAGCAGGTTTTATAGGGATACCTCCTATGAATTTCTTAGAAGTTAAGATAGTTAGGGAAAATGCCATGTTTCTCAAACTTGTAACGGATAGTACTTATCAACAAGATAATAGAATTAAGATAAAGGCACCGGATATACTTGCTACAAGTCTATTCAACGCAGAGAAAACAATAATCCTAGGCATAAGGCCAAAAGACATCGTAGTGTTGAGAAATGATCAAGAATTTGATGGTTTAAAATTAAAGGGAGAGGTAACATTCATAGAAATGCTAGGTGACGATTCAATAGCAGAAGTTAAAATAGGTCAGAATTCACTAAAAATATCTAATATAGCTTACAGTATTGACAATCTCATTATAGGAAAGGAAGTCATTCTGGGCTTAAAGTATGACAAAATATACTTCTTTACGAATAGGGGTCAGAGGGTTGACTGTTCGTGAAGAGAATGATGAACTTGACGTGGACTCTACTTATAAAGGAAAAATCTCCTACTATGTAGGAATTGCTAATCGCTTATATTTTTAGTTACAAAAAGCATGAGCATTGCAATGTTTAGCAAAATCTATACAACTGCAAGTCTCTCCTTTGACTACAACCTCTACTCTCTTTAAGATTGTGTTTGTTACCATGCAAAAGAAATTTTTAATAATGACAAACTGCTATTTAGAGCATATCTATTAAAATGATGAGTGTCTATAAAATCTCTGCAGTAACGTTATTAATTAAGGATATGGAAAGGTCTTGTAATTTCTATTCCAAAATACCAGGCTTTAAGCTAGTCTATGGGGGCTCACCTGCTGATAATTTTACGTCATACAAAATAGGCGAAAGTAATGGTTTCTATTTAAATTTAGAGTTATTTATGGACTCCATAGATAGTCAAGATTATGAAAGAAGGTATTTTGGAAAAATTATCTTTTATACTGAAGATGTTGACAAATTGTACTTTCATTTCAGGAAGAATAGAAGCATTTCAGAACTAATATTATTTGAAAATGAACCATCGAATGCTTCATGGGGTGAGAGGTATTTCCACATACGCGATCCAGACGGATACCTGCTTTCATTCGCAATGCCACTAATAAATTAGATCACATTTTAATATGATATATGTTACTAATTTATTCGACTATTTGATAGTTTAACCAATCTGTATAAAACTTATCACCCGATGTAATAATCTACAAAATCAAGCTGTATTAAATTGAATTCTATTGCACATGACTTTTTCTGTATGGGCCTCGTGTTCTCTTTCGCGCCTTCTCATCCTCTACTATCCTTCTCAGCAAATCTGATTCCAAATCGAGAGAGTTTAAATCAGTTGTTCTATTTTGATTTTTCTTGTTACTCCATTTATCCTCTTTGCTTTTACCTTTATTGTTATTATTTTTACGTATCATATTATTATAAGTGAGTAATATATTAATAATGTTTCTAAGATTTAGCATTGAATTTAAAATGATTACTATTATGATTATGCAATAAGTAACAAGGGAAATCCAACTAGTCCATAAAAAATGTTAGTAAAAATTACAATAGCAACATGGAGTAAAATATGGTCATCGCCACAGCATTAACTCCACCAAATGCAACGTACTTTAGTTTTCTAGAGGAAGTGAAGCGTTTTTCTTTAATTTTGTTGTGTTTTTCTACCATACATATACATTAGATGCCAAATTAAAAAGGATTTTTCCAAATTAGATCCAGATTGGAATTTAAAATAATAATTTGAACAAGAAATAACTGGCCATGGTTTTTGTGTAAGAAAGGTCACTTGATAATAAAATTTGGTATAAAAATTGGTTTGGTTAGACTGACTATTGTCTTTTAATTTGTACTTTGCCTTTGGACTCTGACAATCGTGATTAGTATAATTCTCGAATCAGATTCGTTCACATAACAACTGCTGCTCTTGCGATGACCTCTGAGAGTGCTGGATGTACATGAGTGGTCTTTGAGATGTTGTCGATGCTGCCATCACCGCTTTTCATTGCCACGAGAACTTCATGAATGAGTACTGAGGCATTGTTTCCGATGATATGACAGCCAAGAATTTTTCTGTTTTCTTTGTTGACCAAAAATTTTACGAATCCATCTCTGTCTTCTATAGCTCTCCCCATTGCAGTATCAATATAATGATAAACAGATTTGACATAGTCTTTCTTATTCCATTGTTTCAATTCTTGTTCTCTATAGCCTACTCCTGCTACTTGCGGTGAACTAAAAATTGCATGTGGCATTGCAGTATAATCTACGGGAATTTTTTTCTTGTAATTTAAAATGTTGTAATAAGCATATTGGGCCTCTAAATTTGCACTATGTCTAAACTGATAGCGACCTATTATGTCACCAAGAGCAAAGATTCCGGCTATATTGGTTTCAAGTGTTTTATTCACATTAATGTATCCTTCCTTGTTAACCTTTACTCCCGTCTTTACCAAATCAAGGATGTCTGAATTTGGAATCCGCCCTGTTGCTACTAAAAGTTGATCACATTCAATTTCCAGTAGCTTACTAGAATGCCTTTTTTTTACAGAAATGATGATTTTCCCATTCTTCTTTGTTACTAATTGTGGTTCACATCCTAAATACAAATTGTATTTTTTGGAGAAGATCTCGGTGAACCTTTTTGAAATTTCTGAATCTTCATCAGGTATCAATGCCTCTCTGTGCTGAATTATGTTGATTTCTGTCCCGAGTGACCCAAAAAAGTGGCTCAGCTCAGCAGCTATATATCCGCCACCTAAAATTGTTAAGATTCGGGGTTGTTTATCCAGACGCAGAGCCTCATCGCTTGTAATGTAATTGCTTGTTTCCAGTCCCTTTATTTTTGGTATTTCGGGCCTAGTCCCAGCTGCAATTAGAAACTTATTGCCTTTTAATTTCTCTTTCCCTACCAAAATAGTCTTTTCTGCAACAAACTTGCAGTTTATTGGAAACAATTTAGGATTTTCTATATCTGCAAAGGCACTTGCGATACCATCTGAATCCGTATCAATTATTCCATTCACCCTATCCACTATTTTTTTGAAATCAATGGAAAATTTCTCTACGTTTATCCCGAATATATGCCCCATCTTTACTATTTCGGCAACATCTGCGCTGTGCAGTAGAAGTTTGGATGGAATACACCCTCTGTTCAGACACGTGCCTCCCATTTTGCTTTTTTCAACAATTGCTACTTTCAATCCACTTTGAGCCGCTGCATTGGCAACTTCTAGGCCAGCACCACTCCCAATAACTATAAGTTCATATTCTTTCATTTTTTTCATTCCAATGAAATATGTTTCAATGCGTCATAATACCACAGGTCTGTATATATGATTTAAAATTTATTTTTATATCTTTTTGATTTCACCAATATTTGTAAACGTACGCTAAAAAAAGTAGAGTGAATTCATGATTGATTTTTTTTAGAGAATTTTCTAATATCTCATTACCTTGTTTTGGAACCTTATATTTATTTTGTTTGGATTGGAAAGATTTCATTTATCCTGCAAATTCGATGGTCCATATGAAATAGTGAATAATTTTTGAAGATATATTTCCCTGGCACATAACCTATTTCTGTAATTTTTTTAAATATTTCCAATTGGTGGTAAAGGATTATTTTCCCGATACCTTTTTTACATTCCCTTATTTCTTCTAATACATCAAAAGGCATTTTTCTAGAATAGATTTTGGAATTTGCGTAAGCCAAAATATCATTAGTTGAAGAAATTATACAGGATTTGCGTTTAATTATATCCCTTTGTTCAATCTGGGATAGTACTCTAATTTGTGTTTTGGTATTATTCAATATATCTAGAAGTTGCTGAGTATTGCCTAAATCAATTAATAGAATCCTTTGAACTAGATCGAATTTCTGATCCGATATTTCCTCTAGCTTGTAAATATCATCAATTGTGATAAGATGATGATTTTTGACATTAAATATTTGAGGCATCCTAATTGATAATCAGATCGAAAATTAAAAGGTGATCTGGAAGACCCGGAAAAATAAAAATGTAATTGAAAATAAAATAGTCGTCAGGCTTATTATTTTTAATCTTGATTCCAGGCTTTTAGAACTGACCAAGTCATGAACTCGTTTAAACTCTTTATATTTTCTTGAAAGATTTATCTCAAAATATGAGATTGCAAAAGCTACTAGAGATAATAATATAGGAGTATAGGACAAAGAATTTGTCTGCATGACATATCCTGCCAGTAGAGGCAAGCTGCCCCATGAAATTGCAAACCAAACATTGTTGTGAAATAAGCCATTCCATAATTCATAGTTATATGCAAATAAAAAAAATCCTTCCAGAATTGCAATTGGTAATAAGAGTGGAACAAAAAAGAGGATATAGTAAGCACCTATTACATATGCTGTAGCTACTCCGGCAACGATCATTATTAGTAATTCGGTACTCGAAAAATAATTCCCCCATGGCTTATTTTTTTTTGATCCCATACTATCTGCAGCATGTGCAGAAATACCTAGAGCAGTAAAGTAGATTATAATAATTGCAACCATTCGATCCCATGCTATTGTTGATGGAGCTAGCAAAGAACCTATTATTGAAAATGAAATACACATTCCCGTATATGGAAGAAACATCATACCAACAAAGATTCTAAATCTCAGTGGACCAAACTGTGGAACAAACCATTCATTAATGCGGGTTGCTTGCTCTTTCATTCCTTAATAGCCCACACTATGGCAGCAGTCCCACAAGTGCAATACTTTTTCGATATTAAACTAAAGCCAGTCAAATCAAGCTCTTTGAGAAGACTGTTTACCCACTGATTTCTTTGTATAACTTTATCCAGGTTAGAAAAAACATCTCTCCAAGAGGGGATTACCTTTCCAAACTGGTTCAGGATTCGAAAATAAGCATGCCATAATATTTTCATGATTTTAAAATGAGGATAGGTAAAGTCATGGAAGATTACTGTTCCTCCTTTTCTCAAAACACGCCAATGCTCCTTTACCATGGCAGAGATATTAGAATATTTAGCTAGATATGATGACAATATAACGTCAAAGCTATCATTTTTGTATGGTAGAAATTCTGCTAACGAATTGGTCAAAAGCAAATATTTTTGTCTACTCTTCGCATGTTTCAGATATTCAAATGTTAGATCGGTTCCAACAATTCTAGACTGGGCGGATTTTTGACGGATATATGAAGACAGGATCCCTGTCCCACACGCTAAATCAAGAATTAGTTTATTTTTTCCGCCAAGTAATGCTACCATTTCCTTCTTCCATAAAGAATCCTTATAGAAAGTAGCCAATCTTACAGTCTTGTCATAACTTGATGCATTCACAGATGAGAAAAATTTTCTTGCTATTAAGTGTCCATTTGAGCTCAATATTTCATCATTATTTGTAAATCCATGAATATTAAATGTACTAGTTCTCAAATATTTAAAAATGAATAATTCTCAAATTGCGATTCTATTATAGATGTAAGAATCAATATCCCCCGAATAAAGCTTGTATTCAAGTAGGAAATAGATAGATTATTCGTTCAAAATAACAATTTAGTATTTCCCGCTAGAAAGAAGTACTTTTTGTTTGTTTGAAAAATAGCTATGTCTTTGCATGCATTTCCAGCAAATTATCTATTGAATTCTGACCATGGAATTTCCCTTAAAGTTAGTAATTTACCCTTTTATCACAGATTTATAATAGCACAATCCTTGTTTGTAATCTCTTTGCACTTTGCACTATGACGCCATTGACCATTCATAAAGTATTCTAAATGTTTAATGTTATCTCTATTAGTAATAACACGTTGCTGCCCATTTTTGGCAGACGCTGATTTGGCCATCATTTCTATCATTTTCACAAATTACGGACATATTAAAGAAGTCATTGGTGCAGTTTATTCCCTGCGATAGAGATAAAATAATAATATATTATATATCCCTTGTTACAAATATTAATTGATTCTTTTGACTCGAAATGATTTTCCCATGAAAGATTGGCATATTAAACATATGGAAAACACAGTTATCAAGCATGTTAAGGGACTCTCACCTGATGCTACTCGATATCAGAAAAAGATGCATTATAAATATGGAGGAATAGTAAAGATATTACGATATATTGAATATGATAAAAAACATGGAGTAAAAAATGATGATGTTATTGCAATTTTAGAGAAGCTCCGAACAGATAGCTCGTTTGAAGATATTCGGGGTATCGAAGGGTTCCTGGATAGATTAAAAGAAATCGAATCATCGATTGCGAATGCCCCTGCAACGAAGATTTTAACTAGAAATAGTTAATTTGGTTTCATTAGTAAGAATGATTTTCGACTTTGTGCTCATGTAGGGCTTTCCAAGTCGTAAATGCAGTGTTACATTTTTCACAACTATACTTAATTTTTCTGCCATAGACAAACTTGTTTATGTCTATAGATTCATGATCATTCTTATAACTATGTGACAGGTTAAAACGGAGAATTCTTCTAGATACTCTTACCAATTGCAACCGTTAGTTCCTTCATAATACCAAACTAATTTAAACTAATAACACAATAAACATTCCATCAAATCAGGTCACCCAAACTTTACACTTGCATTTTCATAATTAATCAAGATCAAATTCATTTTCGGATATAGATTGATGCCTGTCAAATTTGGAAATCTGTTATTGAACCGATATGCTGATTTAAATGCGAATGGGATCAATTAAGATATTCATTTATCCTACAATGTTTTTTTAATTACAAACAGCTAACATCAAATGTTTGCTGACACACAGGTCCATGTCAAAAATTCAAAGCGCATGATTAGATATTAAATAATTCCATGAGTCAGGTGCGATGGGAAATACTATTTTGATCAAATTCCCTTAATTCCTTGTGAAACTAGAACAGAATAGCATCCAAGTCCACATTGTTCACAAATTGGCTTTAGTCCTTTTGAACCGGAGCTCCCAATACAACAGGGCTCTTTGATTCTACCTCTATGATCCAAAGAAAGTATTGCCCATGAAGGACACTGTATTGGAGTGGTTCCATTACCTCCCCAATTCCCTTTCATTAGGGATATTTGTTTCTCAGTATTTACAACATAATCGGGATATTTTTTCTTGAGTGATATTATACGATCTACTACTTCATTTCGTGTTTGTCCAAATGGTAACCACAATGGATCATCTTTTATAAAAGGAGTATGAAACTGAAAGCCGATCTTATTGATTTTGTCCTTCCATTCTTCAAGTAGATCAGTAACTGTATTGTAATTCATTGAATTAATAGTCATTGTTATCCAAATGTCTTTCCAGGCTGGCTTGCCTTTTCGTGGTGGACCTGATATATATTCTAAAATAGTCTTGCGTGTTTTATCATATGATCCCTCTCCTCTTATACTATCATGTACCTTTTCGGTTCCATCAAGGGATATCCAGTAAAAATATAGATTTTCGAACCTTTTAAGAGGAAAATTTCCATTTGTTACCACACAGACCCTGCCGGGCATTTCTTCACAGAAAACTTCTATTATCTCAGGTCGCATGGTTGGTTCACCACCCACCAGCGTCACACAAAAGAGACGATGCTTCTTAAAGGTGGTCCTTATTATTGACGTCCAATCTTCTGCGCTTAATTCATTATTTTCATCTTCTCGATTGAGCCACCAATAACAATGAGTACAATGTAGATTGCAAATGTTGATTATATCTGCAGATCCATATAACGCTCTTTTCTTGTGAAATAATTTAATATCAATAATGTTACGGAAAAAGGTTAGATAAAATGGAAATTCACGTATTAAATCGGTTACACCGCGTCCGTAAACGAGATCCACCATATTTTCACATATCAATTTAGATAATTAAAGGTATTGGGGAAGTTGACACATGAAAAAATCATCGTGCGCATAGTATTCATGTTTGAGTAACGGCTTGATGTCACATTGAATAAAAGCTGAATCGATGTCAAACAATATAAAAAATATAAGGATTGCAGTAAAATCAAGAATTATATTAAGAGAGTCTATAAAGATGTAAGATTTGTTAAATGTAGGTGTTATTATAAAACTAGAACCAGATTTTTCAGAAGGTAATGTTAGTTACAACTCTGATGGAACGCTAAATAGAGCAGAGACAAAAAACATTCTGGGTCCCCACAGCGCAGTAGCATGCAATGCTGCATTTTACTGCAAGGTAAAGTATGGCGCACAGATTTCTATAGGTACAATGGGTCCACCCATTGCGGAAACAGCGCTGAGGCAAGCCCAAGTGTTGACTAATGCAGAAGAATTGAATCTATACAGCGATAGATTGTTTGCAGGAGCAGATACCCTCGCAACGGCAGAAGTACTCAAGAATGGAGTAGGAAAAATGTTTGGTGGTGGCATAATTGATATTGTTTTTTCTGGACATCGTGCATCCGATGGAGAGACCGGACAGACAGGACCACAAACTGCATGGAAACTAGGATATACTTTTCTAGGAAATGTAATAGAATTCAACATTGATTCAGACAGAAAGGTGGTAATTGCAAAAAGGCTGATTTCTCTTCAGGGAATGGATACAATAATTGAAGAAGTAGAATCTCCACTGCCTGTCTTTATAACTATCGACCCTTCTTATAGGTCAATTTACAACACTGTTTCACAAAGATTATTACTAAATAAGTTCAGAAAAGAAGGAAGAAAGCGCTCAGAAGACTATAGACAATTCTTGAAAGTTTACACTAGTAAGAATCTGGACTTAGATCCAAAACGCGTAGGACTCCAGGGTTCTCCCACAATTGTATATAGAGTAGAAAAAATTCCCAGAGCAAGGACAAATCGCAAAACGGAGATCATTGATCCATCTAATCCGAATAATATAATGCCTCTAGTAACTAAAATAATTCAACTTGCAAGAGGTAAATGAAAAATGTCAGTATCAGTAAGTCAAGAAAAAACAAAAAATGATATTGAAAAATACAGACATATTTATGTGATAATTGAGCATTTTGAAGGAAAAATAATACCTGTAACTTTGGAAATGTTAGGCGAAGCAAGAAGGTTAATGGATGAATTTAATCAAAAATACAATTCATCAGAAAAGGTAGTAGCTGTAGTGCTCGGCTACAATGTTAGACAATTATGTAATGATCTAGTAACGTACGGTGCAGATTCAGTAATTTACGCTGACCATGAAGAATTAAAGTATCCTATAAATGATATCGATACTAAAATAATAGCTCAGATTGCGAAAGATGCCGAGATTATGAAAAAAATATCCCCCGAGTATGAAAAAACATTTGTAAAACCAAGATACATGTTTTTTGCAGCAGACAATATCGGAAGGCATCTTTCCTCTACGGTTCTTGCCGAGCTTGATTCAGGTTTGGCATCAGATATTAATAAACTAGTGATAAGCGACCTGGACATAAGACATGAGCATAAAACAAAGGGTCAGTCTATCAGATATGAAAAAGTTCTAGAAATGTATCGTCCCGATTTTTCTGGGTTTTTGTGGACTACAATATTATGCCTTGATAATAAAAATCCGGAAATTTTCAGGGAATATCATCCACAAGGATGTAGTATTATACCAGGAGCATTTAAGCCAATAGAAAAAGATAGTTCAAGAAAAGGAACAATTGTAGAATATTCTCCTAATATTGACCACAATTTAAAAATTAAGATATTGAATAGAAGGGTGATCAAGAAAACAATTGATTACGAGACTTGCAAAATAGTAGTAAGCTTTGGACGAGGAATTAAAGATAATCCAGAGCCAAATATCAAGCTGGTTGAAGAGTTTGCGGAACTAATTGGTGCCGAAATAGGCATAACATTGCCCCTATCAAAAAAACCATATCAAATAAGTCAGCAGCTGGATTCAAAATATATGATTGTTGATAGAGTTATTGGCACTAGCGGTAGCAATGTTATGCCTTCTCTTTACATTGCAATAGGATTGAGTGGAGCTGTACAACACATTTCAGGAATGAAAGATTCTGAAGTAGTGATTTCCATAAATCCTGATGAAAATTCTCCTATAATAGACGAATCGGATATCTTTATAAAAGGAAGAATGGAAGATGTTCTTCCTATACTCATTGATCAAATAAAAAAGCAAATGTCTACTGTTTCGATAAGGAGTAACTAAACTTGGAACAATTTGATACAGTAATAATTGGTGGTGGTACAGCAGGCCTGTCAGCATTAAAAAAATTATCTGATCTTAATAAAAGTGCAATTTTGATTGAAGCAGGAAATCAGATGGGCACAAAAAATGTATCTGGTGGAATTCTATATTCTAAGCGAGATCCAAGTACGACCATTTACAATGTTGAGGATGTTTTTGGTTCAGATTTTGTTTCAAGCGCACCGATAGAGAGATTGATAAAAAAATATTATCTGCATGCTACTTCTAAGAGTAAAATTTTTACATTGGATCTGACTCCACTTCACGAGTACAAGACTAATTTTGGCTATTCTGTTCTTTTAAATAGACTAGTCCCCTGGCTTGCGGAAAGAGCTTCTGAATCTGCGGAGAAACATGGTGGCGGAATAATCACTGGAGTGCATGTTTCAGATATACAGTGGATAGATGATAAGACAATTGTTACAACAAATGAATTGGAAGAATTCCAGGCAAAGGCAATAATTGCAGCGGATGGAGTAAATTCAGAAGTAGCTGAATTAACAGCAGCTAGACATAAGTTCACACCAGAAGAACTTTACTTTGGTGTCAAAGTAATAATCAAATTACCTGAAAGGATTATTGAAGAAAGATTTAATCTAGATTCTTCAGAAGGATCAGCACATCTCTTTGCAGGTGATATCACATCGAATCTAATTGGAGGAGGATTTCTTTATACAAATCGCGAAACATTATCATTGGGAGCCGTATATCACTACGATTCACTCCTCTCAAATCCTATAACCCCATCACAACTCATCAATCAATTAATCGAAAACTCATTAATTAGTGAGTATATCAAGGATGAGGTACCTTTAAGAAATGACATTAAAGATCTTCCAAAAGAGGATCAACTCAAGATTCATCTAAGCGCTAGTAAACTAATGAAAACGTATGATGAATTAAGATACAAATATTTTTCCAAGAATAGTAAGGAATTAGTGGAATCTGGAAAGTTCACAAATATCGAAGAAATTAGGACCAAGATTGATAGTATTAAAAAAGACCTAATTGAAAAATATGGAGTACAATTTGTTAATAATTATGTTGAGCTTGAGTATAGTGCGAAACTAATTCCAGATGGTAAAAGATGTCGTATGAAAAAACCTTTCTATAGAAATATATTATTCATTGGAGATGCTGCGGGTCGTGGTATATTTATAGGTCCAAAAATAGAAGGACTCAATGTCGGAATTGATGATGCAGTTAGAGCCTCTATTGCAATTTCACGTTCATTGGAAAATAGCAATTTTGGATCCGATTATATGGGAAAGTACTATGAATCCTTAATCAACGAAAGTCCATATACCAATGATATGAAAAAAATTGATAAAGATTATTTAACTTTGTTTCTTGATATAGTAAGAAACATTTCTACTGGTTTTATTGATCCTCGGTATTCTTTTGTTCTTAATCTTATGAAAAATAGTGGATTCAGAGGAATTGCAGTTGGATTGGCAAATATTTTAGGATATGATAAAATTTTACCAATCGTAGAATCAAAAAATACCTACATCCAATTACCAATCTCCTTGGCTAACCGACTCGGAAATATATTCACTTCTTCGTATGTTCCAGCAATTCCCACATTATCAGAAAGAATTGCAAAATTACAATACAATGACGATACCGATTCACACATAATAGTTAAGAATAAGAAAAGTGAATTTATGAAAAAACTCGTTTTACTATGTCCCACTAAGTGTTATAGCTCTGAAGAAGGAGAAGTCATACTACAACATGAGGGCTGTGTGGAATGTGGGACTTGTTCTTTTGAAACAGATTGGAAACATCCAAAAGGTGAAAAGGGAATAATTTACAGATATGGTTAAAGTATCTACGATTTCCACTTAATTGAACAGCCTATTGAAGGATCAAAATCTTTTTCTATTATTTCTCCGTTTAATAATTTTCTGATATTTTTTTCCATTACATGGACCTGTGGGATCATCTCAGGTTCCATTGCATCATTTATTTTTCCATGAAACACAAGCCTCCTGTTTTGATCAAACAAAAATGGGTCCGGCGTACAAACAGCACCATATGATTTCGCAATCTGTTGTGTCTCATCCATAAGATATGGAAAATTCAAATTATTTTGTTTTGAAAATTTAACCATGTTCTCAAAACCTTCATCTTGATAAGATGGATCATTACTATTAATTCCTACTATTTGTAATTCCGAGGTTGAAAACTTGTTTTGAAGAAATACCAAATCAGCAATGCGTGCTTTAACATAGGGACAGTGATTGCAAATAAAAACTATCAAGAGGCACTTGCTTCTAAAATCCTCAAGAGAATAGAATTTATCGTCTGTGCCCATTAATCTGAAAGATGGTGCAGTATCATTTTTTTTTAGGGTTTGACTTGATAATGTTTTTGCCATAAGAATATTTTCCTTACAAGACTAATAAATTATTCAATTAATTGTAATGCTAAAAAATACAATATGATGCAAAAAATATGAAATAATAGTATCTTTCTTCTTAATTTCATTTATTTATATCATAATGCATTTCGATTCTTAAAATATATGTAATTATAACTTGGTATGCGATTATACTATTTTTGAATATACATTTAGCTATTAGTACTAATCGTAGCTGATGACAATAGATAAATATTAATACAATAGTATATGTTTCAAAATTATTTGGAGGCTGAAAATATTATTAATCATATGAAAGACGAATCCTCGTTCGAAAAAATTTTAGTCATCGGCTTGGGTCAATTGGGCTTACCAGTTGCAAAATATGTTAAGGACAAAGGATTTGATGTTTATGGTTATGACAGCAACCCGCTCGTGATGGATAATGCTGAAAGGGAACACGGCATAAAGAAACTAGAAAATTTCAAAGACGTTGATGTTTTTGTGATATGCATATCCACCCATAAGGAAAACGATGTTTCCACTCCACAGGTTGATGGACTCTTGGCTTTAATAAGAAAGATATCGAAAGAGGCTACAAATGGGAAACTCGTATCTATAGAGAGCACTATACCAAGAGGTACAACAAGGAAAATGTTTGAAATTCTTGAACATCGTTTTCACGTTGTTCATGCTCCGCATAGGTGGTATGCACTTGAAGAGGAGGTTCATGGTGTCAATCAATTAAGGGTAATAGGAGGCGTTTGTGATTGTTGTCTTCGAACAGGTATTAGATTTTATGATGGAGTTTCGCATGGGTTAGAAAAGGAGGATTTGGAATATTATAATGGCAATAAATCGTACAAGAGCCTTGGGATTCCGATGTATTCTGTCTCTAGCGTTGAACTAGCAGAATTGACTAAAATTATAGAAAATGCAGACAGATATTTGCAAATTGCTTTTGCTGAAGATCTATATATGTTCTGCAAAGCAAATCAAATTTCGTTTGGAGAATTAAGAGATGCAATAAACACGAAATGGAATGTAAACATTCTAGAACCCAGGGATGGAATAGGTGGGCATTGTATTCCAAAGGATACAAGAATGTTTTTAGAATCTTCGGAAATTAAAAGTAAAATATTGATTGCAGCTCAGGAAGTAGACAAGGATTACAGGAAATATATTGAAAGAATGGTAAAAGATATCAATCAGATAAATCATTAACGATTTCAATTAATCTTTTGTCCATAGAATAGCTCGCGATATTTTCTTTAATTGTTAATAATCAGATTGAGGTTTAAAATTTGATTTAAATATTCATAATATTTGTCTATTAACATGTCATTTGATAAATCAAAAATTAATCAAAAGGAGGTTAAGGATGCAAAAAATGATATCAATTCACCTACATTATATCTCAATTTTTCTTTCTATAAAGTTGATCCTAAATGGAGATGGATTAATGACATAGGAAAAGATGAAGCTGCAAAAGAGTTTTCTTCATTAATTGAAATTGCCAATACCAAGATGAAGGTGAGGACTTATTCCACCATTGGTATTAGAAAGGAGTCTGACTTTATGATATGGAGTATTTCTGATTCCATAGAAAAAATTCAAGTCCTAACTTCAAAAGTCTACACGACAGTTTTGGGAAAATATATCGATACATCTGAAGTTTATCTATCGGCAACCCGTCCATCTGTTTATTCCAACAAAATCACTCCAGGTTTCATGGAGCACGAAGAACCTTTGAAATACAGTATTGTATACCCATTTATTAAGTCAAGAGAATGGTATCTTCTTCCATTTGAAAAAAGAAATGAAATGATGAAAGAACACATTGCCGTTGGTAAAAAGTATCCACAGATAAGATTGAATACCTCATATTCATTTGGAATTGGTGACCAAGATTTTATGTTAGCTTTTGAAACAGATAATTTGATAGATTTTCAGGACTTGATCATGAAGCTACGTGAAACCCAAGTAAGCAAATATATTTTACGAGATACACCCATGATAGTGTGTGTTTATAAAAAAATTTTTGACATAATAAAGAGTTTAGGATGAGCATGTTAGCGTTGAAAGAGTGGGCAATTATTTGTAGAGCTCTAGAAGAAGGCAAACAATCAATATTGCTACGAAAAGGTGGTGTCTTGGAATATAAGAAGGGCTTTGAAATTAGTCAAAAAATATTCCTGTTGTATCCCACCTTTGAGCACCAATCAAAAGAATATTTACAACCAAATTATTTAGAAAATTTTGAATTACTTGTAGAGGCTAAGGACTCGATTACTAATAATGACAAACTAAATACTATCAGAATTTTAGCAAGTATTGAAGAAATACACGAGTTTTGTGATGAGACTACATTATCAAAATTAGAAAAGTATCATATATGGAATGAACGATATGTTCAATCGAGAATGAATTATAATCCAAAAAAGCCAATGAATGCCCTTTTTCTTAGAGTGTACAAGCTGCCCAAGCCAATTTCAATAGATGTAAAACCAGAATGGGCTGGATGTAAATCATGGATAGAGATTGAGTTGTCGAAAAGATATGGAGATTTATATGGTAACATTAAAGAATTATTGAATGAATGTGAACCAGTTATTGATAAAGATGATTTTCAAAAAATATATAATGATTTTACGGAGATATGGAATTGAAATATAGGCGATTAGGGAAAAGCGATATCAGAGTAAGTGAAATAGGATTTGGAGCGTGGACCATTGGTCTTGATTGGTGGGGTAAGAAAATAGATGACGACGAAGCAATTAGCATGTTAAAAAGAGCTTATGACGTAGGAATCAATTTTTATGATACCGGAGATATCTATGGTAAAGGAAAAAGTGAAAAATTAATAGGAATAGCTTTCAAAGATATGAGGAACGAAATAGTGTACTCTACTAAATGGGGATATGACATGTATAATGCCGAACAAATAGGACATAATGAATTGCCCCAGAAACACAATATTGAATTCTTGAAGTATGCATTAGAACAGAGTTTGGAAAGACTCCAGACAGACTACATAGACGTATATAGTCTTCACAATCCAAAAATGCAAGTGATCACAAATAGAGAATTGTTTAATGCGTTAGACACTCTTGTTACCAAAGGCAAGATCAGGAGTCATGGAGTTGCGTTAGGTCCAGCTATTGGATGGAAGGACGAAGGTCTTCACGCAATCACAGAACACAATATCACATGTCTTCAAACAGTTTATAATATTTTAGAACAAGATCCGGGTAACACATTACTAGAAGCTGGAAAGGAAAAAAATGTAGGCATAATGGCAAGAGTACCTGACGCATCAGGAGTCTTAACAGGCAAGGTTAATGCAGATACAACATTTGGCAAGAATGATCACAGAAGTGCAAGGAAAATGGAATGGATATCTGAAGCCCTAAAAAAGGTTGAAAATATGAGAGCAATATCTGATAAGAAAGGATGGGGTATTACGGAACTTGCGGTTAAATTTATTCTGTCTCATCAACAGATATCAGTTGTATTACCAACAATGATCAGTGTGGATGAAATCGATAAATTCTCTCAGATGTCAGATGGGAAATATCTAGATTTATCGGAGATACAACAAATCTCTGAGATGTACCTCAATAATTTTTACGTTACCCCTAATACTACTAGTAGCTCTTGATCCCAACTAATCCGCTGTAACTTGCGGGCATCTACTATGAGGCAATCCGTGCTCTTATATTGATAAATTAGCCATATACAAGAGGCAATACTTTGCATATGAGATATAATGTAAATAGCACGATATCTAATTTTTTTACAGTTATCCATATTATTTATTAAATAACAATAATAAAAATTGCAATCAAATCTCAATTGTATTTATTTCGATTTCATAATTAGTATATTTGTTTATAGTAATCTTCGTACTAATATTATACCTTAATTAAAGTACTATGAATTTTACCTTGACCATCATACAGCTGTTCGTTACCTAATCCAAATATACTTGCAACAAGGTAAATTGAATTACGGCTAGGTCATGGTAGGTAGAATTATTGCCATTATTGCACTAAGTAGCATATTAGCACTAGTGAATGGTATCCATGGAACTTATGCAAATCTAGTTCTTGAGAAGAATGATGTTAATGGTAAACAGATTGAGCGTATTTATCCAATAGCTAGCTTAATTAACAATCAAAGTACGAATGAACAAATCTTAACTGAGATCAAATCGCAACTTGAGAATTCAGATCCTTTTAAGATAAAAGCGCTCGATAAAGACAGAATTATCCTTAATTTGTCTTCGAGGGAGGACGTTAGTTCAAAACATGTGAATGTAAATAATGTAGATTCAAAAGATGTAGATTCAAAAGATGTAGATTCAAAGGATTTGAAATCTACCGGTAATGATAATCAATGTAAATCGGATAATTGTTCTGAAAAATCAAAACCTACAAAGGATGATATCCCATTTGAGCTACCAACCATTCCTTTTCCCTAAAAATGGATCAGCTAGTCACATTTTAGCGTAAACTCTAGTCGTTTAAATTATGTAAAAAAATTATAAAAAACAAAAATATGGGGAAACCCTATAGATTACAGTGCATATGAAATTTGAAAGAATGCTTTTTTTTGTCTTATCTGGAATGACTCTAGCAGTGATGATGTATTTTGGTATGGAGTCAAATAATATTTTTGCAATTACAATAAAGATAGAATCTCCACTTAGCAATCAGCAGGTTCCTGTAGGCGAATTAACCATAACTGGAACATCATCTGATAATTCGACTTCTGAATGTCAGGTTTATGTAGATTGGAATAGTTTAAAGCCCTATCAACTAGCTACTCCAACTGGTACTAATGGCTCAACGGATTTTTCCAAGTGGAGTTATACATATAGCTCAAAATATCATCTTATTCAGACAGGACTCAATGATTTGACATCAAAAATTACTTGTCTAGTTCCACCTACCGGACCGACTGTTACAAAATGGTACAGCATAAATGTTACAGGAAGTACATCTACCAATCAATCAAATATTGTACAATTACCGTTACCAACAGCTAATAATAATTCTCCACCATCTTCAAATATACTAACTTCAACTCCACAATTAGACACATCAATTAATACAACAAACTCATCAAGTTCAAACCAAATAAACCTCGATATTAGTGTAGAGCAAAATCCAATTCCAGCTGGTGAGAAACAAAGAGTAACATTAACAGCCTCCGATCCGGCCACAGGAAATACTCTGGACCGCGTATTTTTACGGCTAACGATTAAAGATCCGTCGGGAAATATTCTAAAAGATTATACTGACAATGATGGAGAACTATCGCCTACCTTCAAGATTAATAAAGACGTAACAGGAACTTATTCAATTTTAGCAAGTGCGTCACAAGCAGGAGTAGAAACTTCAAAATCTTCGACATTCGTCGTTCAGTAATTTCATTGTGTTGATATAGAAACTGAAATGGCTAGAATAATTTCGAAATTTAAATTGCGTTGATGATATTTGACTAGTCAAGATCTGACTTTCACATATCTTCTCCTGAATGTCGATATTCTTGTATGATTATGAAATGTATATGAAGTCCATGATTCAGATAGTTGAATAGAAAACACATCAAATAGAATAACAATCGAATAAATTTCCATTGTGAAATATTCAATGGTCTTTCATTGGTTCGCTATACTTAAACAAGGTTGACTCGACATGAGATATCTCATTTTATTAACTTCTTGTTTAATCGAGATTGTTGAATATGCTATTTGATACTATTATGTTGCATCAATTCGTGATGTATTAACTGGATCGCCTCTGACATCAAAAAGTCCCATCCATCCCAGATCTGTAAACTCTGTCTGATGTGCATGAAACATGTAGGTTCCAGGAAAAAGGTACTTAAATTCCATTATTCCTCTATCTCCCTGAGACAATGTCACAATGTCTGTAGTATAATCTGATGTTTCATCTGTACCAGCAGTATAGTAATCATACATGGTACCATGCATGTGGAATGAATTAACCAAGTCAAATTCCAACATATTTACAAGATATATACGGTAAGGTTTTCCCGTGTGTAACACAATTGGGTTCATCATATACTCAAATGCTTTTCCATTTACCGTGTAAATTTCATTATCTCTTTGCTTGCGATCACCAGCAGAACCTGCCTTTTGCTCACCACCAGCCGTCTCTTTCTCCTTAATAGAAGGAAGAGACACATGGGTCATATTAGAACCAGTATCATTTTGTTGACTTATGGGAAATTCTGAAGCTGGAGGAAGTGAAACATGACCCTCTTGTTCATAATTCAAGTCGTAACCGTTCATGAGCATAGCCATCTCTGTCATTTGAGGTCTAGGCTCCTTTGGATCTATAATCATCATTCCATATAGTCCCCTATTGATATGATCTGCTATTGGATCCATATGACAGTGATATGGATATACTCCGTATGGTTGTGCAATAAATTCATAGGTGAAACTCCTTCCCGGCGCAATGGCGCCTCCAGGATATCCGCCCATCGAAACGCCATCATTTTTTGCATAATGGATAGAATGAGTATGAAGTGAATGGGGATGTGAGTTCTCGGCACTATTAATAACTCTAATACGGACTAAATCACCTTCAGTGACTCTTATAGTTGGTCCGGGAATAGTGCCATTGAATGTCCATCCATCAAAGATATGTCCCTCATAGGAAATAGGGATCTTTTGATGCTCCTGAACAATTAGTGTGAACTGTCGTACTGTTCTCCCGCTTTCATCCTTCGAAACATGACCACAATTAAAATAAGTTAGATATTCTGTAGGAGTGGGTTTCTTGCTCAAGTCTGTTGCGCAATTCTTTATCTTATCGTATTGTTCTCTAGAAATGGGAGTTGCTGGCACCTGACCGTATGTAGATTGATTAAATAAAGGAAATACTGTAGACGAAAAAAGCAAAATAATTGACAAAACCAATGCAAAAAAGCACGCATTTTGCCTAAACACATTTAGTCAAACATATTCTACATATAAAAATGTTAATTATTTTTTAATTTTCGTGAGGTGTTTAAATATATCGCTAACGAATTTGAGATTTTATTTTTTACAGTAAAGAGTTTCGATATTAATTCTCTGTTAACCAGAAAATCCTATTTCTAATTTGGTACCTTGAAAATCATGTTTCATTATCAAAGTACGTTAGTTTCCTTAATTCATGACTTCATTACATTAAAATCAAATAAGCAGCAACAAATAATTGTGAAAAAAGTCCCTATTGAAATATTTGAAAAAAAGGAACGAAATCTTAGTAATATATGACCTAACATGATTCAGAATTTTCTTACCTAGCCCTTAATAGATATAATCCTATCTTTAAATTCAATGGAAAAGTCAAATGGAACAAAGATAGCTGTGATCATGGTAGCCTTTAGTTTAGTTGTGTATTCAATTTATTTGAATCAGGTAGCAATCGCCATCGCCGAAGAATTTGATTTAAAAAGTGCAGGGAAGGGAGCTATTTCGTGTGACGGAGGTGATCTAGTCAAGGGTGTAAGAATAAACTTTTTTGTGACTCATGACAAAGGAACGTCATTTGCCGAATGGAATATTGATCACGAAGAACTAGGATCTGCAGGAGGTATCATTACCAAAGTAAAGACGTCATCATCATCAAATAGTTTTGTTTTGAAAGGAGTTGAAGCTTTTGACAATATTTGTGACAATCAAACACCATCTGACATTGATCTATCAGGACATTGTGGATCAGGAACCGTAAAATTAGTATCCGAAAACGGAAACAAGGGTACATTTGCATCAAATGTAAAATGTGGTTGATGATAGCAACAACTCTTGATTATTTGTTATTTTACCAACCAAAATGAAATAGAGAGTAATGGATAAAACTAACGTGTTTTAAAAAGATTATAAAGAGTCTATAACAACAACCATTGAGATTGATTCTCACTTTTTTAAAAAAATGGCTTCCAATAGCCGCCATTTCTGCTGCAATACCGCTTGTAATTAGTTTCATACTTGGCACTCCAATATTACAGGCACTTGTGGCATCTGGCCTTACTGTATTGCTAGTAGTAAGCGGTCTTATCTTTAGATCATTTGGACGTGAAAGAAAACCTGGATTTGAAAATCCATAAATGTGCAAAAAAGAATTTATCTTTTGATATTCAAGCCAATTTGCTTATTGGAGATTCCATTTTAACTATATTCTCGTCTAGAATACTCAACATCATATTGTAATATTGTAAAAAGGATCGACCTTTTTCTGTTGCTCGGTAAGTCAATATACCATCATCCAAATTTTGAATTATTAACTCCTTTTCTAAAAGTTCGTATAGATACCTATTGATTTGTTCATAACTTAAGTTTCCCTTATACATGATGTGTGTTTTCCTTATGCCTGCTTTGCACAAGTCCACTATATCGGCCATAATTTGGATCTTTCCTCTATTATTTTCATTTTTACATACTGTCTTGCTCAATTCGTTCTTATGAAAGTTGTCTAGGTAATTAAGGGGAACCATGAAATTCTGAATCGGAACGATCGTTCCAAATTATCTCGAGAACTGAAAATCACAAATCTAATTTCATAATGGTTTTTTAATACCAGAGTATTAATGGATATAATAATAACCTCAATTTATCAGCTATTACCTTCATGAAAAAACCAACAGTGAGAACTGAGATAATCAGGGTAAATTCCAAGAGACCGGATTATCACATAATTCGAAAAGCATCTAGATTAATCTGTAATGGAGAAATTGTTGCATTCCCAACAGAAACAGTATATGGATTAGGGGCCAATGCGTTGGATCCGTCCTCAGTATCTAAAATATTTAAAATTAAGGGCAGACATTCAGATAATCCGTTAATAGTCCATATAGATGATATGAATAACTTGAAGAAATTGGTCAGGGAGATACCTCCTAGCGCAAACAAAATTATTAATAAATTTTGGCCGGGTCCAATTACCCTTGTTTTTAAGAAATCAGAAAGTGTTCCTGATATCACTACGGGTGGGCTTAACACAGTTGCAATACGTATGCCTAGGAATAATGTCGTTTTGGCATTAATTAAAATGTCTGGCCTTCCTATTGCGGCACCCTCAGCGAACATCTCGGGCAGACCAAGTCCTACTAAGGCTAAACATGTAAAAGATGATCTTGATGGAAAAATAAAATTGATCCTAGATGGAGGTACTGCCGAGATTGGAATTGAATCTACTGTAATTGACGTAACACAACAGATTCCTATAATATTAAGACCGGGTGGAATTTCAAAAGAATCAATCGAAAATGAAATAGGTAAAGTTCGCTTTCATGATTCTCTTCTTGGTCTTGAGAACAGTAAACATACTAAAAATAGATCGCCTGGGATGAAATACAGACATTATTCACCAAATGCCCAAGTAATTCTTGTAGAAGGCCCCACAAACAAGGCGAGGAATAAAATCATTGAATTGACTGAGCGACTTAAAATTGAAAATAAGCGTGTGTGTGTAATGACTACCAGTAAATCATTGAAAATAAATGCAGAGAGGATTCAGTATATGGGAAAAAGATTCGAGACTATCGGAAGAAATTTATTTTCTAACCTTAGAGAGGCCGACAGCCATAAGATTGATGTAATATTAGTTCAGGGGATTCAACATAAAAAAATAGGTTTTGCTATAATGAATAGACTAAAGAAAGCTGCTTCTAAAAGTATACGGGTGTGATTCGATTTTAACTGACTTCCTCATTATCAATTAAACTTGATATTAGATTTTCCATAGCTGGATTTTTTCCAAGATAGTAGCCGATTTTCTTAAAATTACATTTTTCCATAAGTGGGATAATTGAAATTGTCTTAATCCCAGTTAGTCTTTCAATATATTTGGGAGTCAGAGATTCCACTATACTGGGTTCCTCCGGCATTTGATTAAAAATTATTCCCATTATAGGAACTTTATTTTCTTTACATGCATTTATTGTCAAAATAGTATGATTGATAGAGCCAAGTTTGGGGCTGGAAACAATAATTATTGGGAGATTCATCTTTTTTATTATATCTACTACTGTTACCCTTGTTGTTATTGGAACCATAATACCTCCAATCCCTTCGACTACGGTGAATTGATATTTTTTTTTAAGAAAAGAAAATTTCTCAATCACTGAATTTAGATCGACACTTGAACTCATAAGATCAGCTGCCATTAAGGGTGATGCAGGTAATCGAAAGAAAACAGGGTTTAAGATTCGATCAGATTCTTTAATATTTGCTGCCTTTGCTAGAATTGCTGTGTCATGAGACTTGTACAGCTTTGAATATGTTCTGGATGAAGTTGCGAATGGCTTCATGACGCCGACTTTTATATTATTTTTAGAAAGTAACCAAGCTAAACCAGCTGCTATTGTTGTTTTTCCAATTTCAGTATCAGTGCCAGTAATAAATACGCCATGTAAAATATGGCGTATTTTTGGTGACAAATACCTATTCGTAAATAATCGTAAATATACTATTATTTAGAATTTGTTATCTTACATGCCCGAGGTTGAATTGCTTAGTTTAGATCTGTGTAAATGCAAGTATTTATCATTAGGACATAGCCAACAACATAGGAAAAATTAAAATTCGATTGGAAATCAATGTTTCTTAAATTGGATACCAAAAATAAGATTCTACTTGCTATTTTCACTCTTCTAATTTTTTCTATTTTGACCTCCCAATCTTTTGCAGTTGAATTACATACCAATAACAGTACGATTGTGAATAGTGAGGATTTTTATCCTCAATATCAAAAAACATCGACTTTTATAAATGGATATAATGTAGTGTTGGCCATAGCTTCTACCCAGGAACAAAAAGTTAAGGGTCTTTCAGGTTTGGAAAAGTTGAATGAGAATGAAGGAATGTTATTCTTATTCGATGAACCATCAAAGCAAGGGTTTTGGATGAATGAAATGAATATTCCAATAGACATCATTTGGTTGAGTTCTGAGAGTAAAGTGGTTCATATCGAAAAAAGGTTGCAACCTTGCAAAATGTTCATAGCTTGTCCGGTTTATAGTCCGCAAGTAGATTCATTGTACGTCATTGAGCTTAAATCAGGTTTTTCCGATGATCATTCAATAAAGAAGAGCATGATGATTAATTTTAGTTTAGCAGGTAAGAATTAATTCCTAACTAACGATAATTAAAATGGACGAGCATTTGTTCTACAATAATGGGAGAAAATGATATAGTGATAAATTTTGACAAGAATGAAGTCAAACCGAAAGAGGAATTGAATGGAGTCATAAATATCAATTATGCTAGCCGCTTTGATAGCATTGTAATAAATTCACAAATAGAAAATTCCAATGACATTTTTAGTTTCGTAAAACTCAATGATAAAAAAATTGTTTATTCATATGCAAGAATGCCTATACTAAGACAGGATATCAAAGAAGATAAAAAGATTGAATTTACAGTAATGACCGAACATGTACCACAAGGCATTTCAAATGTTAAATTTAGAGTATCAATTATTCAAGAACATAAGGAAGTTGCAAATGATGTAGCTTTTCTTAGTATAAGATCGTGATACATTGTACACAATTTCCATTTAAAACCTTTAGAAAGATTTATTGTAAAACAATTTGTGGGTAAGGCTGACAGAAGATATAGTCTTGCAAGTAAATCACAAAAGGTTATACGAAACTTTTTACAATGATTACTTTTCCGGTCATCCATGGATGAGGTTCACAATGGTATGAATACTCTCCATCTTTAGTAAACGTAAATTCATAGGTTTTTTGTGGGAGTACCAAGCCTATAGTATCAATCGAATTAAAAGGTCCATTTATCTGATCGTTGTATTGATTATCGGTAGTTACACTATGAGCGGTAGTATCATGGTTAGTCCAAATAACCTTATTATTTATACCTAATGAACCCCTTATTTCCTTGGGTTCAAAGTTTTTCGGCTGTGATGGTTGCGATGAACCTTCTATAATGGAAACCTTTAGCGGTTCAGGTGGATTCAAAACTTCCGCAGGTAATTGCGGTTTAGCATTCGCCTCTTTTGTATAAACAAACTGGTAGTAGGCCATACTAGCGGCTACAGTAACAATAAATGCAATGATGCTGATTCCTGCCGCATGATTGTTCATTTATTACCAGGTTAATGAACTGACGATTATATATAATATTAAGTTAGTTTGATTCCTTGAGTGTCATTCATTTTCTGATTAGGTATTCAAATAATCCATTAGAAACTTTATCTAACTGAAAAGCAATTTCAAAAGTGTAGCTTATTTTTTCTCGTCTGTAATTAATCCCCGTTCACTATTGGTTCCCGGGGTTGATTCTGTTTTATTTGCAGATTTAACAGATTGAGGAGACGATGTGTTACTTTTTGTAGGTGGAACCAACGTCGTTTTCGCAGCACCAGAGTCGCCAAGTGCCTTGGAACCACTAGGAATTTCAGCAGCTATGGTACCTGCAGTCTGTGTAAGTGAGGGTGGCTTCGCTTTCATCGGCATTGGAGGGACTGTTGGCTTTGGCGGTGGAGCCTTTTGCATCGATTTTCCATGTCGGAATATATGAAACATTCCAGCGAAAACTAGCATCATTATACCCACAATAAACAGCGAGTAGTTCTTCATTCCATTCAATACTGCATAATATGCAGCAATATTGAGGTAAACTTGAAATGCTATAAGAGCAATAAATATTCCATATATCCATTTTTCAGACAAGTTTATTGAGTTTTTACCTGTTTGCTTTTTGGGCTGAATCTTTGCATTGGCTTCTGCGTTTCTAGCCAATTTAATCATCATATATGTAAATCCAAATGACAGGGGTACTAACAAAATCATGACTAGGTAAAGGAAAACGGGATCGATTACAAGTCTTTCTAATAATGATTTGGTTCTATCTGGATCTATGTAAAAACCCCAGTAAGTTGTTACCATAATTTGGGCTATGCTTGTAATGCCTATTGCAGTTATTATTGGCCTGTCTTTCCATGAAAATTTCTTGTATCGATCGATAAATGGTACTATAAGCAATGCAAAAATAAATAATCCGGGCCAAGCTACACCTGTTGTAAATTTGTCGTATGCACTACGAAGGAACGCGTATAAACCAGTCAAGTACCACTCAGGTACCGTTATACCAGGCGGTACAGTAGGATCGAATCTCAATCCCATGTCAACAGGAAATACACCACCTACCAACATAATTGCCCCCGTTATTGCCATTACCATTGGTACATCAAATACCAAGAATCTCGGGAAGTGCACAACCATCAGACCCAATAATGCTATAGGCAGGAAGAAGACATGAAATGCATAGAATCTTAGAACAAAGTCATGGAATCCGGATCCAAAGAAAGCTTCTCTCATATGTGGTCCCATAATTGGGATTGAATTAGTTAGTGAAGCTGCGATAGATATAGCTAATTCGGCTCTTTCACTAAAAATTATATCATATCCTGTAAAAGCTTCTAGTATTGTAAGTACTCCCAATATAATTCCAGTAACCCAAAGAATTTCATTCCTGATTTTATATCTACCACTGAAATACTGATAGTACATATGAAGAAGTGCTACCATGACCATTGCATTTGACCCGTGATAATGAATATTTCTTAGATGAAATCCGTAAGGAATAACATCATTAATAGTTTGTACGCTATTCCATGCTCTATCTAATATGGGTTCATAAAATAACATAAGTAAAGCTCCAGTAATCCCCAAAATTATGAAAAGTACAAAAGTAAGCATTCCTAAAAATCCAAGTGGACTTACAAATCTACTAGGTAGTGTAAATTTAAGTCCCATGAATATTGTTCTATCCACCCCGGTGTAAATCCACCTGATTAGACGAGTTAGACTATTTTCTCTATGTAAGGAAACGCCCAAAACCCACTATCCCATTCCCATTTACACTCCAATTTGGAGGTTTAATCGATATGTTACCATCAGGAGCTATCTCTAAATCTAAACGAGGCAATACGTTGGACGGAGGAGCCTGTAATGAAGCAGGACCGGCAAATGCTTTACCGGTAAGAGGATCATACATACTTCCATGGCATGGACATTCACCTCTTTTTCTTCCTTCTTGTGGCCAATATTTCCAGAGGCACCAAAGATGCAAACAGACCATGCTGTAAAGTCTGAAAGAAGAAACATCATTCTTGTTTCCACCAAGTTCTTCAGGCAGCCTAATAAATTGCCATATTCTAAATGATTCCTTATTTAATACAATATCTTTAGTTTTTGGATAAATAACGGCCTCTGAATGATTAACTGGAAAGGTTTTGACGTTAGCTTGAGAGCCATCTGGAAGTTCAACTTTCTGTTTTTCACTCGATTGTCCAGTTGGGTTTGGAAGAAATTTTCCCCAGTCAACAAATGGTGCAAAAGTCATTACTGCACCAGCTGCAGCCATAAGTTTCATGAAATCACGCCTGGTTACCTTACCCCCACTTTTCGGAGAAGGCTGCTGAGCCATACGATCTACAGACTCAAAATATATCATATAAACTTTTATTCACTAAAAACTCCGCATTTTTTTTCAAAGATTGAAGTTGAAAAAATTTTTTATGGTGGTATATGGCAGAGTGATATCTATTGAATCAACTTCTACTTTTAGAGAGTCTCTAATTTTCTTATTTTTTTGTTAAACCTTTCTTTAAACTCTGGAACATTAATAATCGTTCTTTCATGGATTCCCTCTCCTATTTTTTCTATTTTATCCATCGCATCTACTTCAAATGCAACTTTTCGGTCATTTACTTCAACCACTTTAGCTTTTAGCAAAACTTCTGCTCCAACGGGTGTTGCCTTTAGGTGCCTGACGTTAACCAAAGTACCTACCGAATCCCATCCTTCATCTTGCAAAAATTTCTCTTTTAGCATCAACCTACATGTTTCTTCCATTTCCGCAATCATAGAGGGTGTTGAAAAAACATTTTCTCCATCCCACAAAAAACTTGTAGTTTGTCCCGTACCAACTTTAATTTTCCTCTCATTCATAGAACCAATAACTACTTTTTTGATCATGATGAAAAATCAGTTTTCTACAATTACAACAAAAAGAAAAAGAGGTCGGCTAGATACTACTTTGCTTTTCGTACAGCGGATGCTATGACGTATCCTAAGCCTACAACCAATCCAAAGGCCAGTGGTATCCATACTCCGAAGCTGTCAGGAGTTGCCGGTACTATTTGTTGAATTATGCTTTCGAACATTATTAATTGTGGTATAAAAGTCATCAGTATATTAGATTTTCTCAAGAATTGGCAAATAGAATTGATATTAGCTTAAATATTAGACCCAAAAATATCAGTGTCTCTTATTCTCAGAGAACAGTAATCTAGACAAGAAATTATACGCTGCCCTTAAATTACCCGAATGTGAATATTTGAAAATATGAAAATGCAGAAAGAGTTGAAAAAATTCTGTCCAAAGTGCAAGAAGCACACAGTTCAATCAGTTGCAATATACAAGAAAGGTAAAGATAGAAAAACTGCAATAGGAGCAAGAAGACATGCAGAGGACAAAAAAGGGTATGGAGGACAAAAATTTCCTGAACTGAAAAGAACTGCCAAAACTACAAAGAAAATAACCCTTAGATATACTTGTAAAAATTGTCAACGTAAGACGATGAAGGAAGGTATGCGAATGCGTAAGCTGGAGATTCAGCCTTAATTTGTGATGTGTCATGCGAAAAGAGAATATATTAATTCCAAAACCAAGGAGCAATTTTCTATCTGTGCAATGTACAAATTGTCAAGAAAAACAAGTTATTTATTCCCATGCGACCAGTGACATCAATTGCAAATCTTGTGGAAATCCTATTGCAAAAAAAACTGGTGGAAAGGCAACCATATTGGGTGAAATCATTAATACTCTTGATTAATTTTTTTTGAACTTAGTAAGAGAAAATCTTTTTTCGTGTTTATATTGTAGGCAAGTCTTTCGTCATTTAGTATTATGTAATGCTCTTTTACTGATTTCCCTCTCTGTATTTTAGAACAATCAAAAATCGTTATTCCTGAGTGAAAATACTCTTTGTTTCCAAGTTTAACTGATAGGGTTGGTTTTAGTTCCAACCTCATTATGAATTCTTTTTCCATTAATACTGAAATACACTGTTTATCCCCATTCCAAGTAGAAATTATTGTGTCAATCAATTCCGAAGAGATTAAGGGCGTGTCTGAAGGCATTACAAATACAACATGAGGTCTCAACTTTTCCAAGATGTTCGTGAGATCATTTGAATAGTTTATACCACTTGTCTCAATAATCTCAAGAAATCCTGAAATATAATAAGAATGCCTTTTCAGAAACTCTGAAGTAATTTTAGCATTGGAACTTGTCGCCGCATATATTCTGTCAACTAGTTTTGAGCATTCTAAAGACTTGAGTGTGTGTTCAATTAATGGCTTATTGTTGAATCTTAACATAGCTTTTTCTGAGCAGTAATCCTTTATTCTTTCACCTTTACCACCGCACATTATTAGAGCTAACATAAACTATACCATGTTTAGATTTCCAGTGAAGAAAGTATTAGTAACGATGATAAACGTGCAATTTCGTTAGAAGCACCAAATACATCACCACTTACTCCTCCAAAGTTCCTGCAAGACACAACATAAATAATAAACCCTATGATTACGACAATTCCGAAAATTAGTAACCCAACTCCCCCTTCTATAATGAATATCAGTACGAAGGCAATTGCAGTAGATACAAATATTTTTTTACTTTTTTTCATTTCAATAGTAAATGGAGAGCTAGAACCAGACCAAGCAGAATCGCCCACAGATGCTTGCATTACCATAACATATTTTGCCATTATCTCAGAGGCAATAATAGCGAAAAATAATTTAGGGGTGGAATTAAAGCCCGATACTGCAATGAATAGCCCTATAAAATTTATAATTAGCGCAGATGCTCCCGCGGATCCTACTATTGGATCAGACATTGCCCTTCGCTTGGACTCTTTATCTCCTTTAGCCATCAATCCATCTGCAAAATCAGCTAATGCATCAATATGATGAATACCGGTGATAATAACAAACGTTACCAATACTGTAAAACTAGCTATATAATGTGGCAAAAACATGGAGGGAAAAAGTGCTATTAATCCTACAATGAAACCAATAATTCCACCATAAAGTGGAAAGAAATGCATGTTCCTTGCAATAGCATTTAGATCATAACTATACGATCTTGGCATTGGAATGATTGTTAAGAATGAGAGGGCGGCAAGAAAAGGTTTAAACATATAAAATGTTCCACCATCCTAGTAATGACAATAACAAAACTAATGGCAGCGATATAATGATAAAAAACAAAATAACTACTAATTTCACAATGGTTAAGGCATTTCTACATTTTTCGATAGAAAGAGGCTCGATATTAGTGCCTAGTTCGTATTGCCCAACTTTTTCTAGTTTTACTCTTAGGGCCCCTGCCAACGCAGACATAGGATATCCTCCATTAAGACTCGGCGTGTTATGATGGTCCCTGCGCATAATCAAAATAGAATTTTTCCAGTCTGCCCCTACTATCTTTGAAGAAACAACCAGCAATAGCGCACATATTCGTGCTGGAATGATGTTTAAGATCGTATCAAGCTTTGCCGCCATCCAACCCATATTATGATAATATTTATCAGTATAACCTATCATAGAATCAAGAGTATTGATAATTCTAAAAGCTATAGCACCTGAAGGACCGAATAGTGAGTAATAAAACAACACAGATCCAATACCGTCTACCAAGCTTTCTCCTATCGATTCAATTGTTGCCGATATAATATGTTCTCTATCCAGAGTATCAGTCTTCCTGCCTACAATCAAGGAAAGATTCTTTCTTGCACTAATCAAATTTTTCGCTTCCAGTGCACAAATTATAGCACATACGTGTTTTTCTAGAGTAAGTATAGCCATTGTGAATTTTAGCACTAATATGGAATATATCAAAAATGGAAATATGCCCGATTTGTAGAGTACTACCGAAAGGTAATAAGAGGCCATAGATATTCCAATTGTTAATATCAAGGTAAAAATCACTCCCTTTATCTTTTCGTATTTGGGATTAACTTTGTGCTTTAGTTTTGGAATAATAAAGACAACAAGTTTACCAAGCCATGAAACAGGATGAAACTTATTTGGAGGATCCACAAGTAAAAAAGATAGGGTAATACCACCGACAAGTGTTAACAATATAAATTCAGAATTCATGATTCATTTTCATAGTATTTAATAGAAATTTGATATCAGTGTTTTTTTTAATTGTAGTTGCTACAAAGTTAATTTGTTCATCAAGATATCTCTTGCTAAATGAGGATTGTGATCTTTTTTGGTCTAATGAATCTTCATTTGGAAGGTTGAATTCTATTTTTGGAATTACTCCCAAGACCTTCTTCTTTGTTATTTTTTCAACTGAAATTACTGCTTTAGTTAAAATAGATTTCTGTCCGAGAAACTTGTTGATTATTATGCCCTTTACAAACTTTCTTTGTTCAGGTTTCAATAATTTGATAGTTCCAACTATCGCGGCGAAGCATCCCCCACGTTCAATATCGGCCACCAATATTACGTGAGGATTAATTTTTTCGGCAAGGGTCATATTTGCAATGTCATAATTTGACAAATTTATTTCTGCAGGTGATCCTGCCCCCTCTATTATAATCAGATCATTATCTTTCCTAAGTTTTTCTAAATCTTGCAATACTTTGGGTAATCCTTTTTGAAGAACAAAACTACTGTAGTAATCTTCTGCGCTCATACGTAGGTTTTTTACTCCTCCTAGAATAATTTCGCTTACATTATTCCCAAGAGGTCTTAAAAGAATGGGGTTCATTCTAATATCGGGTTCTACTCTGGCTGCAACAGCTTGAACTGCTTGTATCTTTGCCATCACCGTTGCTGATTTTTTTTCTTTAAGAATATGAAAATTTGAAGTCATATTTTGGGCCTTAAAGGGGCATACTCTGTATCCCATATCGGAGAATATTCTGCATAAGGCTAACACGATAGTACTCTTTCCAGCACCTGATGATGTACCTTGGATCATCAAAAGTCTTGCGTTCATCAATCGATGGACTCCAATGAATTAAGTAGATCTAAATTTTCGTCATGTTTTTTCACAGAAACTCTAATGTAATTCTCCTTCATACCTTTAAAATCACTACAATCACGCACAAGGATACCGTTCTTTTTTAGTAGTAAATCCCTTATTTGCTTTGAATTACCTTGACGTAGGTGTATAAGATAATAGTTTACATCTGATTCATTTGCTCTAAACGAATTTAGTTTGTTATTTATGCTAGAATACATGAATTCTCGTTCGGATTTTATTATTTTCCTTGCCTTTGTTACATGGGAAAAATTTTCTAATGCAATGACACCAGCCAATTGGGCTAATCCATTTACACTCCAAGTTATTTTTTTATCTGAAATTTTTTTTGCAGTAGTTGAATGGGAGACACAATATCCCAATCTTAACCCCGCAAGGCCAAAAGATTTTGTCAATGAACGTAAGACTACAATGTTTTGAAATTCATTAATCTTTTCAATGAATGTTTTTGGGTGTTTACTCTCATCAACGAATTCAATAAAACTTTCATCGATCATAATCTTTATCGAGGAATCTATTTTTTCTATTAATCTTTCTATCAATGGGTAAGAAAAAAGTCCGGTTGGATTATTTGGGTTACATAAGAAAATTGCATCAGAATCTTTAGATTTTTCCAGTATTTTATCTATATCTAGTTTCCAATTCTTGAGTTGGACATTCTTGATTTTAGCGCCTACTTTTCTTGAAGCTAGCTCATATTCACAAAAAGTTGGTGATGGTATTAATACCTGCTTTTGCACAAAAGTTCTTACAAAATCATAAATCAATTCCGTTGCACCATTTCCAACATTAACCGACTCATGAGATAAGCCACAGTCCAAATAATCAATTATTTTTTTTTTCAGAACTGTATGTGCATTATCTGGATATATTGATGAAAGCTGCGGTAAATTTTTTCTCAGTCCATCTAAAACTTTCCGTGATATTCCTAATGGATTAATATTGGAACTAAAATCAATTCTTACGAGGCTAGGATTTACAGAATAAATCCCACCATGAAAACAGGAATATTGAATCATTTAAATTTCATATGAGATGGTACATAACATGAATGGATAATATTATGTTTTTTCTGAAAACGATTATTAGTTGCGTTCTGAGTAATCGCACATTATGTTAAAAGTTGCGGTAATAGGCGCCACAGGTGCGGTTGGGCAAGAATTCGTTATTGCCCTCAATAGACATCCCTGGTTTGAATTGGTTCAAATGGCATCTTCGGAGAGATCCGCTGGGAAAAAATACATGGATGCACTGAGGGATCCAAATACCTCACTCCTTAAATGGCACAATAAAGAAAAGGTTCCCGAAAATGTAAGAGATATGATTCTAAATAGAGTCGAAGAAATTGATCCAAAGAAGGTTGATCTTATATTTACTGCTCTTGAATCAGAAGATGCAAGGGTGATTGAACCAAAAATGGCTTCAGAAGTACCGGTCATAAGTACTGCTGCAGCATTTAGATATGAAGACGATGTTCCTATCCTAATTCCAGGAATTAATGATGAACACTGCGAATTATTGAATATACAGAAAAAGAATAGGAAATGGAATGGCTTTATTGCACCATTACCAAATTGTACAACTACGGGTATGGCAATAACCCTTAAGCCACTAATGGATGATATGGGGCTGGAAAATGTTTTCATGACTTCAATGCAAGCCTTGTCTGGTGCAGGTCGATCTCCTGGAGTGGTTGCGTTAGACATCATGGATAATGTGATTCCGTACATACCAAAGGAGGAAGAAAAAGTTCAAGTAGAGACAAAAAAGATCCTTGGGAAATTTGATGGCAATTCAATAGTGAATGCCTCTATCAAGGTAAGTTGTACCTGCACAAGAGTACCGGTAATAGATGGACATACTGAAACAATTTTTGCCCAACTAACGAAACCTGCTTTACCTCATCAGGTAAAAGAATCAATGACTAATTTTTCTAAATCCGTATCAATAAAAGGCCTACCTTCTGCCCCAGAAGATTATATCATTGTTCATGATGATCCTACGAGACCCCAACCTAGAATTGACAGAGAGGTTAATGATGGAATGACAACAGTTGTTGGAAGACTCCGAAAGGACACTGTATTTGAAAACGGCATAAAGTATGTACTTTTAACCCATAATGAAAAAATGGGTTCTGCGAAGGGTGCCATCTTGTTAGCAGAGTTGTTCAAGTCAAAAAAAATTATTTAAGCATGCATTATTGAAAAAAATTAAATAAAATTGAAATTAATACATTTATTAACCCCAGAATTCACGACATAATTAGTGATTTCCATGTATAAAATAGACGATTTAGATCTTAAGATTTTGGAAGAACTGTCAAATGATGCGTCTATTTCTGTTCCCAGACTTTCAAGAAAAATTAACATCAATGCATCAGTGGTTTATAGTAGAATTAAGAGATTGGTAAAAAGAGGTGTTATTAGAAAATTCACAATATTGATGAATGATGAAGCCCTTGGTTTTAATGTAAAGGCATTAACTGGCATAAACATGGATTCAAAATTAAGAGATAATGTTTTAAGTGAATTATTCAGGATACCCGGTGTTACGGAAGTTTCAGAGGTTACTGGAAGATTCGATATATTAGTAACAATGAATTCCCACTCATTAGACGAAATGCATCAATTGATATCTGAAAGAGTTGGACGTATTGAAGGAGTACAGAAAACAGAGACGTTTATTGAAATGAGAAAAACAGCAAGAGAAATACCGATCCCACCTTCAAAAAAGCAAGAATAAATTTAGATCGTGTTTCTTAGTTGATTATGTCATCAATTTTTAGATGAATATATCAGGTGAAACGTAAAAAGCCATTTTACTAATTAATTTAGTAACTATCTATATGACTGCCATAGACTGAGATACGTCGTGGCAATAGTACTTTTGTTCTACTGATCACAGGTTTAAATTTGGATTACAGTTTAGTACAAAATGAAGGAATAGGCATCAAGTATTTGACTTGTTCCCCAAATTACCTGCTTGTCCTTGCCCTTGCCCTTGTCCCATGCGAATCATTTCATTTATTTTGTTTTCAACTTCCTTCAAATTTTCCTTTACTCTTGTTTCTTGCTTACCTAGAACAATCAGTCTTGTGTTAGAAAGGTCTTTCTTTTCATCAAGTTCCTTAAGAGTATCATCCTTTTTGGTTTTAAGCAAGAGAGGTCCAACACTCTTGTATACAACTTCATCTGGTTCTAATTTCTTAAGTTCCTCTGTGGCCCTTTCTATTTCTACAGATTCTGCTTCAAGTTGCTGTTTTTGCATCATGATTGCTTGCAGATTCTGTTGTAGTTGTTGCAATCTTGTAAGTTGTTCTCTTAACCAGGGCGGAATTTCTTGTTCGCTCATTTCTATCTACTTTGATTTACCATCATAAATCTATAGCGTTTTATAAATTTAGAGACAAATACGATAAGCTTAGCAATCTAAAATATGTGTTAATTATAGCACGCATTGATTCTAAGTCATTTGTACTAATATTAATAAAAATGGCCCCATTTTTAGAAAAGATCCTTATTTTTTCATTATAGGTGATAAATCTAGTCTCGGGATTCAGAGCATTAGTAATAGCATCTCCAATCTTCGAAGAAAGTTCTGACGAAAAGTTTTGTAAAGTAATTTGAATATTAATATTTACTCTTTGTTTTTTCAAAGTTTACATCATATGTACCAGCCGCCACTTTATAGTTGCATTTTGAACAATGCCAAATTCCTAGGGCTATTCTATCAAATTTTATTGATCCGCATTTAGGGCATCTTCTCTTTTTTTTCAGAATTCTGTAAATCATGCCATATCTCTTTCTCAAGGTAGCTCCATATTTTACGCCTAATCCCTTAAGACGGGAAATTTTGTGCTTATTTCTACTTACCAGTTCCGATCCACTTCCTAAGTTTTAATCTAATTTCTTCGCCTTTAATTCTTGCTTTATCGGCAGTACCCTTCACTTCATCAAGCGTGAAATATCCTTTCAAGCCCTTTTGCATTGCAACAATTGAACCCTTTGAATTTGTGGTAATGGTTAGTCTTGCATCCATACATGCTTCCTCTTCGGCATTTGGATCCAAAAGCAGATTATCGCCAATTTTAACTGTGGTAACAGAGACAGGGATAGTAGTTATTGGAGGTTCTTGAGTTTTTCCCGTATCTATTACTTTATCGTCTTTAATTTCAAAGACAGGTAATTTACAACTAGCTAATGCTGATACTACTGCGTACGAGGTTGCATCAAGCAGGTTACCATCTACATTAAGGACACTGCAATCGACAAAAATTGTGTATACAATTTTTCCTGGTATCAAAACTAATTTGCTTAAATCTAGCATCTCAGATTCTCTCACACCCCTATCGACGACCCTAGCAAGCTCAATCGTTTCTTCATCAGGAGGTCCAGGTTCTATATGAGGTGATGCAATTGGAAGGACTTCAGCTGTAATTATTAACGCTCCACTATTTTCCAATCCTTCAAAGGGTTCTCCAGTTTCGACTTTCACTCCTGCAACAACTTCTGTATTTCCCAACTTAACCCAAGCTGATCCATTTGCTTTTTTTATGACATCTAATTCAATCTCAAGAGATCTTGTTTCATCTAAACTTCTTTCATCTAGTCTTTTCCCTGCTGAAATTGACTCTCGCATCTGTTTCTTGCGAAGATTTTCCACAATTATTGTAGATTTCTTTGATATACTCATTACTCTTTTAGCCCCTTTTCATTGCCAAAGTATTTTTCCATAAGAGATGAACGCTGTATTTCATAAACCTTCAAGCAGCCACGTATGGCTTCGTCCAAACATGTATTGAATTCCGTAGAGCTTAATTCTCCGTCAAGTTGAAGAAGTGTTATTTTCTTGAGATTTGGCATATATGCTACTGGCATGTCTGCTTTGCCTTCTTTATCTTCAGTATCATTAATATCAATCACTATCTTATCATCTACCTTTCCTGCTGCACATGCTGAAACCATATCACGCATATTTATTCCTGCGTCCGCAAGTGCCACTGAAGCCGCGGTAATACCTGCGCATCTTGAACCCCCGTCTGCTTGCAATACTTCAATAAAGACATCAATCGCTGCTCGCGGATAATCCTCAAGTATCAGAGCAGGTTCTAAGGCTTCTCGAATAACTTTTGAAATTTCCGTCTCCCTTCTTGATGGTGCGGGGCTTTTACGAGTGTCTGTTGAAAATGGAGACATGTGATATCTACATCGTATAACACATCGATCAGATTGTGCCATATGTTTTGGATGGACTTCGCGTGGGCCATACACTGCCGCAATTATCTTATTTTTACCGAATTCTATAAGTGCAGAGCCATCTGCATTCCTAATTATTCCTACCTTAATCCGTACCTCTCTTAATTCATCAATTATCCTTCCGTCGCTTCTCTTTCCGCTTTCATTTATAAGACTTCTACTTTGTACCATTTGAATTCATCATCTCCGTATCTTTACCATTGTCATTCGAAATAACCTTATCATCGTGCATGACTGTTTCATTATTTTCATGATTTATTTGAGTATCATCATTTTCAATATCAGATTCTGGTACGTTTAACAACTGTTTAATTCTTTGAGTAAGGTTTGAAGTATGCGCTTCAATTTCCACTATATGAATCGCATTTATTGCAAGATTGATTCCTTCCTTGTCTCTTCCTGATACCACGATAATTCCGTTTTGACCTATAGTTATCCTTGTTGCGGTTGCCTGTTCAATGGTTTGGATCATGGATCCTCTTTTTCCTATAAGTCTTGGAACTCTGGTAGCAGATATTTTTAACAATTCACCGGTTGGTATTTTCCCCAAGTCTTTATCTTGAATTGTAAGAATTGGATCTCTCGTCCTGTCAAACATCGCAATTCTAGCAACAATAACGTCACCGCTTGCTAGTTGACGTCCCATATCATCATGTGCCGGTGAAAAATCCCGTCCAAATACGTCTTGTGCAGGTAGATGTGCAGAAAAGCATGAATTTATGTCGACTGACCACGAAAGTGATGAATGGTCCAGTATTTTACCTATTACAATATCATTTGTTCGAGGAAAGTAAATTCCGGATAATGGAATTACTTTGGTACCGTCTTTATTTGATTCTGTGATGCCAATCCTAGTTGCCACAATTGAATTTCCATTCTTAAACACGTTTACTAAAGGTTTGAAATTGCCTTCAGCCACAACATCACCGGGAATAACATATTTTCTTTTAACTTCCTGCATTTAACAATCCTCCAAAATAGGAATTCAAAAATCTTATATTCATAATTCTTCCTTTTTGGGAAGTTAGAACAGACTTATATTTTAAGTGTGGCTAATAACGTGAATATTTATCATCTTTCAGTCACCTGAGCCGAACCCTTGGTGACATTTCCAATTCGATCTAGAAAAGAACTCTTCATTCCTGCATTGATATTGAGAACTACTTGTAATGACCCATCCGAAAGCCATTGTTCTGATTTTACCTCACCCATGCTTCTTAATACACTAAATGATTGCCCAGAAAATTGTGCAGGGACAGTCACGCTCAACTCCAATATTTCTGACTTTAATGGTAATATTTTTCGTAATGGATCAATTATATACTTGATTTGATCGTCTAATCGCTTAAAAGGATCAATAGCCAATCGCGCTTCATCTAATACCGCGTTAATTCTTGATATAGGATGTGGCATATGTGTTTTGGGATCAACAAAATTCTTATTGATATATTGAACAATCTGTTTTTTCTTTTCTTCAATCATCTTTCTACGCTGATCAGTATTCATGTTTAGATCACCCTTGGACATGATCTGTTTTGCTATTTCTAATTGATCTGTTGTCTTAAAATGCTTCATTAATTTGTCTGTCGAGCTTCGTGTTCCTTTGCTCGCATCTGAATAAATTTCGTCGGATATCATAATATTTGAGATATCAATATTTTTACCAAGTTTGTATTCTAAAGCAGGATCTGGTTTAACCAATATTTCAAATTTTTCACCTCCGGCATTTAACCTAACAATTGTAAATTTATCAATCATAGTAGTTGTAATATCTGAAAATATATAAGCATACAAATAAGAAATTAAGATTTCAGATTTTTGATAAAAAAATAAAAAGTAAAGGAATAAAAAATTAGTCTATTCCTACTCGCTCACGTAAGCTCTTTCCCCATGTTGGGTCAAGTCGAGTCCTATTTCTTCTTCTTTGGGAGTAACTCTGATGCCGCCAGGCCATACTTTGTCCATTATTTTTATAATTACTGCGGTTATTCCCATTGCCCACGCAACGGCTGCAAATGCGCCTACAGCATTTTCTAATAATTGATGTGGATTGCCAAATACAAGGCCGTCATCTCCCCAAGGGGTAAATCTCTTTTCCGCGAATAATCCAGTGCATAAAGCTCCTGCAAGTCCACCAATTCCGTGTACTCCCCATGTATCTAGTGCATCATCCCACTTTCTTCTATTCTTGAACATAACTGCTGCATAACATGCAACAGATGCAATTATTCCAATGACAAGGGCGGACATTGGTGACACAAAACCTGAGGCTGGAGTAATAGCCACAAGTCCAGCTACCGCACCTGAAGCAGCTCCAACTGTTGATGCCCTTCCTGTGTGTGCCCAAGATAGTAATGACCATGTAACTGCAGCCATACCAGTGGCAACTTGTGTAGCGACAAAAGCACTCGTAGCATTTGTAGCTGCAGCGCCGGCAGAGCCCGCATTAAATCCAAACCATCCGAACCACAGTAATGTTGCTCCCAAAACAACGAGTGTAATATTGTGTGGTTCCATAGGAACTTTACCATATCCTATTCTCCTACCCAGCATTAGTGCTAGAACTAATCCGGACCATCCAGATGTTATGTGAATGACAGTTCCTCCAGCAAAGTCAAGAGCTCCATAGCAACCACCCCATCCAAAGCCACAATATCCAGGATTCATTCCATAGTTGTCTGGTGCTGTAATTTCCCATGTCCAGTGTGCAGCAAAGTCATAAACAAATGTAGCCCACAGTACTACGAAAATAACAAATGCACTAAATTTCATTCTTTCAACTGCGGCCGCCACAATTAGCGCAGGAGTAATAATTGCGAACATCATCTGGAATACCATGTATGTCTGGTGTGGAATGGTAGTTCCAGTTATGCCTCCATATGCATTTGAAGGAACATCATGAAGAACATTATTTAAACCAGCCCAGTCTAGCGTTCCGATAAATCCATAACCACCTGCATCTGGACCAAAAGCTAAGCTATAGCCCCATAGCACCCATTGTACAGCGACTAAACCGGTCGTAATAAACACCATGTGCAGTGTATTAACAGCATTTTTTTGTCTGGATAATCCAGAATAAAATATAGCCAAACCACCAGGCGTCATTACAAGTACCAGTGCTGAAGATGTAAGCATCCACGCATTATCACCGCTATCAATTCGACATGGGATCAAGTCACCTTCGGCGGTCAAATTATAATTCCCTTTACTGTCAGCTTCAAAGCAATGATATTTTGCAGCAGGATCATCAGGCTTGTAAGCGGAAGCGCTTATCAAATAAGCTGATGTTAGAGTCAGGGTTGTCAAAATTCCAACTAACATGAAGATAGTGATGTTCTTCCTAAACATTATTCACCAATATTTTAGAGAAGTATAAAAAATATAACAATATAATATGAGATTCTAATGTGAGTATTATAAAATTAAGATCAGTTTAATTATTTATAATATTAATATATTATACTATTATCATAATAATGATAGTTCATGATACATAAATTTTGTAGCATGTTACTAAATACGTTCACCCATAATTTGGAAAGATTTTTGGTCCTAGGGTTTCATTCTTGCAAATCAAATCTGAGAAGAATATTATCTAATAAATTTTTGGATTCTTATTACTGGTATGCATATGCAATATGATTTATTATTTGTTATAGTATCCATTTCAAACACTAAATTATTTACACATGATTCGAATTTATTTTTCGCATTAATTAAGTAGTATTTTCGATGTGAAAAATTGGCAATGACATACATTTTTGTATTACTAGCCATTAGAAACAACGTGTTAAAACAATTATTATAATAATAACCACCCAAAATAGAATTAGTTTCACTGAGAACTGCGGTGGCTAAACTATACGTGATTAAACTATTAAATTGTGTGGAAATATCATTATGTTTTTTGTTTTTTCTTTCCTGATAATCAGATCAAAACTCGAAGATCAAATGAATTTAGATTTTCTATAATTTTGAAAATATACATATTCCATCACTATTAGAAATTTGCATTTCTATATTTGGAATTATACAAATCCATTGACAGTTTATGTTCAACAATTACATAAGCTAACTCAAAACTAATACCCACATTAGGCTGTTTTTACAAATACAAATTTATTTGAAAACTCTTAAATCTAAATTTCCGTTACAACTTGAGATATCATACCAAAAACTGCTCATCACAATTCATGACTCAAAATTATGCAGATCAACCCTATGCGGATCAACCCCGCAATAATCTATTAAATTGAACTTAATTGTCTAACAAATTATTATCCATGATTTCCATGAGCCAATTAATTAATTCAGATCCATGAGGTATTGATATGAAAGATATTGAATTCGCCATGACTTTCAAGAATTACTGATTGTCCAAATCTATTTATTTTGAGAAGAGTAACTAACTAGTGATGAGCAGATTTTTCAGAGCTAAAGACAAGAATGATAATTCTCCCAATAAGGAAGAAGAAACCAAAGACACCATAGATCATCGCGACTTCCAGGTGCGTGACTTATATAATAAAGGGGTGAATCACATGTCTAACGATAAATTTAATGATGCGATACGTAGTTTTGAACTAGCTCTTAGAATAGATCCTAAATTTGTAGAAGCTTGGATTAAAAAAGGCTATGCTCATTTCCACATGGGAGATTATTCTTTTTCCATTTCTTCTTATGATATGGCATTAAACGTAGACCCCGATAACTATGAAGCCTGGAATTTAAAAGGACTTGCATACTATAAAATGAATAATTATGAAAAAGCTATTGAATGTTGTACCAAAGCTTTGGATGTTAATCCCAGGGACGGAATGGTGTGGTACAACTATGCCTGTTATCTCACGTTAAATGGAAAGGTCGATGATGGAATGGAAGCTTTGAAAAGAGCAATTGAAATTGATATTTCCCATGCGAAAAAAGCTGTGCGAGACAGAGATTTTGAAAATGCTCGTGCTGAAGAAGGATTTATGAGAATAATAGAAGTGGTCGTCCTTGAATCCTTACGTCAAGGTTATGATTATGTAGGTAAAATCGTTTGGATAACTGGTATGGATAAACAGGATGTTGAAGATGCACTTTTACGCTTGAGTATGAAGGGACTGGTGACTATAAAGGAAAAGAAATCACTAACTGGAAAAGAAGAGTATTATGAACTTTCAAGAGATCTTTCAGATAAACTGGGAGAAAAGAAAAGAATGGGCTTTCTAAAGTCTAAACAATATTCTGCACCAATTCAGGAGATAAGAGATATTCTTGAAATATTAGATAAATCGGTCGAATCTGTCAAAAACGGAGAGATTAGTCAAACTATAGATTCATTTGAGGAATTGATAAGTCCACAGAAACATGGTAATACAATGATTGAACAATTTTTTGATCAACATCGTGATTTGAGACTTTATCAAATTAGACTAAAGGACAAGGGCCAGGAATATCTTGATTCACATAAATCCGAACTAACAGGTTTACTTCAAAACATAATAGAGAAAGTAAGAAGTGGTCCCTTATCTAAGACCATCTTGGATTAAATGTTCTCATATTGAATTTGCTCATATTGAATTTGACTTTTAATTAAATGAATTTTAATTTCACTGCGTAGTATTTGACCTGCTTATTTTGTTTATGATTTCTTTAAGCGTATCCATATTCGCTTCGAGATAATTTGAAACAAAATACATTATTCCATATTTTTCACCCATTCTTGAAACAAGATTATTTTTTTCCAACACATCAATGTGATGCTGGACCGCCTTATAATCGAGATTCAGGATTTCTGCCATACGATTTATGTTGAGTGGGGTATCTTGTAGCAAATTTATTATCTTGATTCTATTTTCGCCTCCCTTTGAGCCTGCGAATAGATACCATAAAAGGCGTCTGACAGTGGGATTCGTCATTTAGAATATTCATAATGAGCCATTAATTAAAATTTGAATTACTCCCTTGTGTGGGAAACCATCTAATACACATAATATTAATACAAGATATAGGCATAATTTGATCATGGGAAAAATTTTCGCCGAGGTAAGTGAAAAGGAAATAACAAGAACTATAGCACAAATGTTCAATGAAACATTGATTGAATATAGCGATAGTGATGTAATTATCATTGGTGCTGGACCTGCAGGTTTGATGGCTGGAAGGGAACTCTGTAAAAATGGTATTAGGACACTCATTATAGAACAGAATAACTACATCGGTGGGGGCTATTGGGTAGGAGGATATATGATGAACCCCGTAACAGTAAGATACCCAGCAAATCAAATATGGGATGAACTTGGAGTTCCCTACAGAAAAATTTCTGATTCATTATTTGCTACATGGGGACCTCATGCATGTTCAAAGCTTATTGCATCTGCATGTGATTGTGGAGTAAGATTCCTTCAACTTACCAAATTTGATGATTTAGTATTAAAAAATAAAAGAGTGGGTGGAGTGGTTGTCAACTGGATGCCAGTATCTGCATTACCAAGAAACATTACATGCGTCGATCCTGTTGCTCTTGAATCGAAAATAGTAATTGATGCATCAGGCCATGATTCAGTAGCTGTAAAAAGACTAATGGATAGGGGATATGTAAAGTGGAAAGGAATGGAACCAATGTCGGTAAATGGTGAAGATGCTGTAGTTGAATATACAGGCGAAGTCTATCCTGGATTAATTGCCGCAGGAATGTCAGCGACAGAGACACATGGATTACCTAGAATGGGTCCTACATTTGGATCAATGTTATTGTCGGGAAAGAAAGCAGCGCAAGTTGCTCTCGGAAAATTGAAGGAAATCCCAAATCCAGATATTAAAATAAAGTGAAGCAAAAAATAGTAATTATGACTTACATATGAAAATATCATATGTACATCTCTATTTTTCTTCTTTCACTTTCTCTATTGTTAGAACTGTTTCTGAATACTTAAATCAACTATTTCCTCTTAGAATTGACGTCAGATCATTCTTTTACTATTTTAACAAGAATTTGGTTAAGGAGGATATTGCGGACAATAAAATGATTCTATTATCACATGATTTTCCGGAGCCATCCCTTCAAGATAAGCAATATAATGCAATAGACAATATTAATCAAAAGATTACAGTTATTGATGGTTTTAGCTTACAAAAAATTTATTCCAAATTTATTGATGAAAACGAAAGTCAATTGGACCATTTGCACATTGTGTTTGAGGATAATTTAGTATGTACGTACGATGAAGATGATCGAAGATATCATGCTAGGCCACTAATTTGTGGATCACCGAGCATCATATCTACTCCAGGCATTGTTGAAGGTCCTGCTAGGCCAAGAGGATATTATTACAAACTAATGCTGAAAGATCTCCTCTCTATAAGTAGTAAAGAGATAGAGCAGGAATTTGCTAATAGATATATTAACTATGACGACTCTCGATTGATACAGGCAGCAACAGGTTATTCTATTCAGTCTATTTTTTTTTTCCTTACTAATGGTAACCCTTTCTGTTCCAATTATCCTTGTAGACTGTTCAATTCGCATTGGCAAGAAGAATTGATTTACACTCAAGTAATTAACCCAACACTGTGCAAAGAACATTTAGGTATATTAGCTACTGAAATGGACCATTAATGTAGTACAAAAAATACAAAAAATAGCCATACATTTTTAACAAGACTTTATTTGTTCTTAAAAATAAGTAGACTACATATAGCGCTTGATTTCCGAACAAATTATTAAATGGTTAAATCTTCCTCCAGTTAATCATAAATGTCAAAAAATGTAAATAATGACTCCCATCACCCAACAGATTTGAAGAATCTTTATGATGTGATAATAATTGGTTCAGGTCCAGCAGGATTTACGGCGGGAATTTACAGCTCTCGTGCAAAACTCAAAACACTGATTATTTCTGGATCTCTTCCGGGTGGTCAACTTATGACTACTAGTGAAGTTGAAAATTATCCAGGTTTTCCTAATGGAATTTTTGGACCTGAATTGATGATGAATATGAGACAACAGGCAGAAAGGTTTGGAACTACAATAGTTGATGACGAAGTTCTAAAGGTAGATTTTAGGAATCGACCATTTCTAATCTCAACTCATTCCGAAAGCTATGAAAGTAGAGCAATTTTACTTTGTACTGGCGCATCTCCAAGAAAATTGGGTATTGATGGAGAACAAGAATTCGGTGGCCGGGGTGTTTCTTATTGTGCAACTTGTGATGGACCATTCTTTAAGGGTGAGGAAATAGCGGTTATTGGAGGAGGTGATACTGCCTTGGAAGAGGCAACTTTTCTTACTAAATTTGGTAAAGCAGTAAAGCTTATTCATAGAAGAGATTCCCTGCGAGCAAGTAAAATACTACAAGAAAAGGCTTTTGAAAACTCGAAAATACAGTTCATATGGAATCATGTTGTGTCAAAAATTAAGGGAACTAAGAAGATAGAAAGCGTCGACATTAAGAATCTAACAACTGGTAAAATACAAAATCTATCAGTCGGAGGACTTTTTGTAGCAATTGGTCATGAACCAAATACTTCAATTTTTAAAGATCAATTGGAATTGGATGATAAAGGATATGTCGTTATTAGAGACAATACAAGAACGAGCATAGATGGAGTTTTTGCTGCTGGTGATGTTCACGACTATCGATACAGACAGGCTGTTACTGCTGCAGGGTTTGGATGCATGGCTGCATTGGATGTGGAAAAGTGGTTAAGTGAAAATAAATTTCGCAGGTAAATTATTTGATGTATAATTGCGGTAGTTTCTCTATTGCAGTAACATAATCACTTTCTGTTAGTAGATTTTGTTCTTTATAGAGACTTTTGAATTTTCTACCATCGTCCGCAAATATACCTACGATAACCCCGTTATCTATTCCCTTTGATAATTTTAACATTGAAGACATTACCGAACCCGAAGATGGCCCTACGAATAGTCCTTCCTTTTTAAGCAAATCCTTAACTGCATTAAACGATTCCTGGTTTGTGGCAGTCATCCATTGGTCAACTACACCTTCTCTCCGTTTAAAGAGGTCCGGCATGGATGATTCTTCAAAATTTCTCAAGCCTTGAAGTAAGTGATTCTGTTGTGCTTGAATGGCTATTATCTTTATACTATTATTCTGCTCCTTGAGAAAAGTACCCGTTCCGGTAATTGTGCCTCCCGTTCCACATCCTGTAAGGAAGTGTGTTACCTTTCCATCTGTTTGTTCCCAAATTTCAGGACCAGTACTTTCATAATGAGCAAGAAAATTAGACTCATTCTCATATTGGTTTGGCATATAATAAATATCAGACCTAGGCTTTGCTATGGCTGCTGCGAGTGCAATACTTTGATCAGTTCCTGCACCTACTCTTGGACACAGATCATCTGAGGTTTCGTGGAGTGTTGCCCCAAGGTTTTTCAATATTCTTTTGGTTTCCTCGCTAACCTTCTCGGGAATTACAATTTCAACCTTGTAACCCAGTGAAGAAGCAATACCAGTTAATGCTATTCCAGTGTTTCCAGATGTAGGTTCTATAATTATGCTCTTATTTTTTACTAGCAAACCTTTCCTTTCAGCGTCCATTATCATCCAATACGCTGCTCTATCTTTAACAGAACCAAATGGATTATACCATTCTAATTTTGCATAAAATTTAATTTTCTCATTAGAATAAGACGATAATTCGATTAGTGGAGTATTACCTATACGTTGAATAATTTCAGGTCCTATTATAGATGTCATTTAAATCACTTTGTTTTCTTTATTACAAATTCTAAATCATTATCTTTTTTTTCTATCGATAACAAATCATGACCAGTTCTATCTGCCCATCTAGTTATATCCTCTTCTGATTCAGGGTCGTCGGCAATGATTTTGATCTTATCACCTATACCTAATTTTTCGATTTCAATTTTAGTCCTAAAAACGGGTTCTGGACAATACAATCCTCTAACATCTATAACTTTAGCAAATGATTCATTAACTCCATTTTCAGCCGTCTTGCTCATTCTTAACACTATTAATCAAGGTCTTGTTTATATTAAATGTTTATAGAGTGTTCGGAAATGGAGTAAATTTTGTAAACTAAAGCCGGACACTGGTTTGTAACATTCAATATTTGAATCTACCTAAACAAATCGTCCTTTTTGGATCTAAGAATCGTTGATATTGAAGAATCATGAGAAGTAAAATCAAAACCTCTAACAATTGATACAGGCACACGAGAGGATTTACCCATAACAAGTTCTGCAGCTGAAGCTATTTCGTCTGCAATTGCTAGCTCGGTAACCTTCAAGATATTACCATACATATCCTTTTTCCCGATATAACTTCTAATAGGATCAATTCCTGCCACTCCAATTGCGATATTAACTTGACCTTTTCTAAAGGGCCTACCAAAAGTATCAGAAATAATTACACCTACATTTACGCTCGTTGTAGAATTTAAATCAATTCTGATGTTCTTAGCTGATTTATCTGGATCGTCAGGTAGCAATAAGACACTATTAGATTGTTTTCCTACGTTACTAGTATCAATACCCGCATTCGCACAAACAAAACCATGTTTGGTTTCGGTAATGATAATATCCTTATCAATCTTTACTATTTCATTGGCTTGAGAAATAATAAGTTCTATTAGTCTAGGATCTTTACGAGTATTTGAAGCAATTTTTTTTGATTCTTCAGAAGGGACTACATTTCCTAGATCGACAATTTTACCTTCTGCTTTTGAAACAATTTTATGTGTAATGACAACTACATCATTCTCTTGTAAGGATTCATTTTTTTCTCTAATCGACTTTACAATTAGTTCGGCAATATTGTCTCCCTTCTTTATATCCTGCTTAATCAGAATTGGGATAATTTCTATTCTAATAAATTCATTCATCCTAAACATTTAATCTTTGTTAAATAATTGACTTTATAATTGCGTCTCAATAGTTTTACCAAATTTCTTTTCCAAAAGACGCAACAAAATTGATAAATCCCTTATTTCGATTGAGGTGTCTGCTCTTTCCTTTACAATGTTAACGGGACAAAAACCTACTGTATATCCTGCTATATCAAACAATTTTAAATCATTTGCTCCATCCACTACTACTACAATATCTTCTTTTTTAATTCCCCACTCTTTGATAGTAGATTTTACTCCAAGAGATTTGTCGGAAGTAACATTTATTTTTACACCGTCGAGCTTCCCATCCTTAAAAATTAATTCGTTTGAAAATATTTTATCCAAATACAATTCCTCCTTAAGATTATCCGTGATTATCGTAAAGCCTCCTGAAATAGCAATCATCTTCCATCCCGCTTTTTTTAGTGAATAACAAAGTTTTCTTGCCCCAGGCATTATTTCCAAATTCTCTGCAATGTACTTGGCGTCTTCAAATGATGTTCCTCTCAAAGCGTTGACTCTTTTGAGAAGTCCTTCTTCCCAGTCAATTTCTCCTCTTATGCCTTGCTTTGTAATATCCCATACTTCCTTTTCTTTTTCTGGACCAAGTTTCTGTGCAAGAACAGGTAGATACTCTGCATTGAGAAGAACGCCTTCTACATCAAAGATTATCAGCATTTTAACTGTGAATCGAAAGAGTTACACCACAATATATTAAGTTTATTTTAAGCAATCAAGTCCTGATTAAATACAAAGCTGAAATCGTTGTAGAATTAGTATTTCAAATTCATGATTTCAATTCAGAAAATAATATTCGTTACTAATCCCTATTAATTCGGAACAACTTTTATGTTGAATCAATTGCAGATTAGTATCTAGCTATTTAGACATACTAAAACTATCCAGAATCTTCCCAGCATGAGAAATGAACTGTCCTGATAGGGTATTGCTGTTAATTGCAATTTTTAAAATTCCGAAATCATTATCATTTTGATATAATACTCCTCCGCCACTTCTTTCTCCTTTTATAGCATAATGTGATTCTCCGCCTGTTCCAGCCTGAATAAAAATGGTGGGTTTGTCGGGGAGCTTTATTCGTTCATAATTATGATTATGCCCGTAGACAACCAGATCCATACCATACTTATCAAATAGTGGTTGTAATTTATTTGCCAGTTCTTTTTCTTCCGGATGAGTTGATGGACTTGTGTATAGCGGTTTGTGTAATACTACAATCTTCCATGGTTGTTTTGTAGTTTTCAATTCATTTTCTAAGAATAGTGCATTTGACGAAACAGAATCCTCCGTGTTAAGTAATATTATTCGGGCCTGTCCTGCATCTAGTGCAAATAGCATAGAAGGCTGTCCAAATAATTTAGCGTACGAACTAGTGTCATGATTACCTTGGACTCCTTTAAATGGAATTCCTGCACCTCTTAGTGTTTCAATTACCGGTTGAAACTCGTTCACACTTCCATATGAATAATCTCCAAGGCCAAGTGCCAGATTCACTTTGTTATTTATCATCACCTGCACGGTTTTTTTCCAGTTGTCATTGCGGGCAGAACCCCAGTCACCCGCTGCTCCAATATAATAATTTGACGAAATCGAAACCACATTTATGGATACTGTAGCCGTGTTACTGTATAACTTACTGTCATTTACCTTGAATATGAAATTATCAGGACCTGAATAACCGCTTGATGGAGTGTATATACGGCTAGCCCCGTTACCGCCTGAAATTGTACCGTGTGATGGCTGGGATACTATTGAGTATGTTAGGAAATCATTATCTGGATCCGTCGCTTTGAGAGTAACGCTAAGTTGAGTATTTAGATTTGTAGTTAATACTTGATCATTTGCCACAGGTGGAGAATTTGGCAGAAGTGAAAAGACATCAAGTTCTGTTATGCTTGCGTAATTATTTTGTGTATTGCCATTTACTGTTACCCTGAGATATCTTGCGTTATTATCATGAATATTATATTTTTCAGAACTTAATGTACTGCCACTACTTTTACTGCTCAAAATATTAGAAAATTTAATTCCGTCATTTGAAGCGGATATAACAAAATTATTTTGACGTTCATTTCCTTTATACCATGCAATATCAATACTGCAGATGTTCTTGCTTGTTCCTAAATCTAGTTGAATCCACGAACCTACGCCGATATTGGACCATCTAGTATTAAGATTGTTATCAAGAACATTTGAAGTAGGAAATCCATCTTGACTGCCAGATGTTTTAACATTCTCAATAGTGGTAGCAGCACATTGATTTTGTGATTGATCTGAAGATGATGTTAGTGCTCTGATCTCATATATGGTTCCATAATTATTTTTCGTGTTACCATTTACAGTAATTTTGATATACCGTGCTACTGTGTCAGGAAATTCATAATTTTCGTAGGAGAATGTGTTTCCGCTGCTTTTTGTACTTAGCACAGTTGTATAGGATTTGCCATCCAAAGAAGTTGAAATTACAAAATTATTTTGACGTTCATTTCCTTTATACCATGCAATATCAATACTGCAGATGTTCTTGCTTGTTCCTAAATCTAGTTGAATCCACGAACCTACTCCATAGTTAGACCAAACAGTATTAAGATTGTTATCAAGAACATTTGATGGAGGAAATCCAGCTTGACTGGCGCCTGCAGTTGCTAGGGAAACTGAGCTTCTCACGCAGGATTCAGAAAATGATTTGTAACCATAAATTTTTAATTCACTTATACTGACCCAATCGCTCTGGGTATTCCCGTTAACAATTACCCTGATGAATCTACCAGTTTTGGATTGAAGGTTATAGTTCTGCTCATTTAATGAGGTACCATCGCTTTTTCCAGAAAATGTTTTAGTAAATGTTTTACCGTCTTGTGAAACAGAAATGACAAATGTATTTGTCCGTTCGTTTCCTCTATGCCAATTTATTCCTACACTACAAATCGCATTATCTTGCCCTAAATCAATTTGTATCCAGGAACCTAGACCTAAATTCGACCAGCGTGTGTTAAGATTCTGATCGATTGCATGTGAAGGCGGATGCAAATTTTCGGCTCCGCTGGCCGTAATTCCGTTAACTGGAAGTTTTGTACATGTCTTGGACGAGCTAAATGGATCACTTTGGCCGTAAACATACAGAGATTGAAGAAATATGCTGGTAGAAATAATAATTAGACATACAATTAAGGAAATATCGTGTCCCAAGTGATTGTTTCCTTTCCTTCCTAAAGGTGAAGCAAAATTAACCAAATTGCTCACATTAATCTGATTATAAGTCAATATAATTATTCGCTATTCAATTTTTATTGACAGAATATAGCATTTTTACAATTTATTTTAAGCACCAATCAGTTAAGGTAACGTAATATTATTGAGAGGTAAAGAATCAATGCAATGAAATAGTTGGAGTCATGATTGATTTCCCATGCTACCAGTATGCACTATCGATTGATTCGCTATTGGCACTAATTTTATCGACGTGGAGATATTCTTTAATACCCTCAATATTCCTGAATATGCCCTCAGGAGCAAATAATGCTGGCGCCCTAGTGGTTGGCAAATCTACACAGCAACTTTCCTCAAATTTTCTAATATGATATTCCACAAATTCTATTTTATTGTTCTGCAAAATTTCTATTGCCAGCCGGGAATGTTCCGTATCATCAATGAGCAAGACAGGTTTACGTATTACCACAAATTCCAGATGTTACCGGATGTATTTATTTTCAATTATTGCCTCAATTGATGAATTTTATCGGATTCTTCGGATGAAATTTCAAATCAAGATTTTACAAATTAAGACCTAAAATTATGACTTTAAACATTTAGCCGAAACTATTGCATATTGAATCACAAATATTAGTAAAGAATTTAGCACATACTTATCGAATCTAAAATATTGGCTGCCATCTTGCACCTCGAATTTCCATTTGAACTCAAGGATGATCAGCAGGAAGCAGTCAATGCATGGCTAAATAATAATTATAGGGGATCCATAATTTTCAGTACTGGGACTGGAAAAACTGAAATTGCATTTGAATGTGCACGAAGGTTGGCACAAAGGTTTGATCATAACATTACGCTTTCGCCTAAATATACAGTTGAAAATAGACTGGATCATAAATTTACAATCTTATTTATAGTACCGAGAATTGTTCTTATTGAACAGAATATAAATAGACTGATTAAGTATGGCATAGTAAGGGATTCCATTGGAACATTTTTTGGCGAACAAAAAGATATTAGAGAAATTACGATAAGTACATATCAAAGTGTCATAAATCACTTAGATCTAATTAGAAACTCAGATATGATAATTCTTGATGAAATTCATTTGATTAGTGAAACTGCAAAAGAATTTAGCAAAATATTTGATATCTTAATTAAGTATCCTACTAAAGCAGTATTGGGATTAACCGCTACCATAAATGAGAATGATCCACGTTATAATACTATAATTACAACATTGCCTCCCGTTAAGAGGTATTTGATTAAAGATGCGGTTACAGATGGAAGATTGGCAAAACCCCAAGTTGTTTCTATGCCTGTGAATTTTACAAATAATGAAAAAAAAATCTATGATGAAACCAGTGCAAAAATTTCTTACCTCTCTCGAAAACTTGGCGTATTTGATCCTAAAAGAATATCTATCTTTCTTTTCAAAGGTGGGTATAATGCTAAATTAGCAAAATTGTGGTTCGAAAATGTCAGAAAAAGAAAAGAATTACTTAGTTCGGCTCAAAACAAGATGTTATGTGCAGTAAATATAGTAAAGAAGCATCCATCGGAACCAATTATGATATTTAGCGAAACTATTGAATCTATAAAAAAACTAGAAAAAATTTTAGAATCCAATGGAATAACCTCTAGATCAATTCATAATAAAATCTCGTCTAATCAAAGAAAGAAAATTCTGGCAGAATGGGGAAAGACCTACTTTCCGTTGTTGTCTGTTCACACACTTGAAATAGGATATGACATCCCTGAGGCTAGAATAGCAATAATAATTTCAAATAGCGCAAACATTAATCAAGTTGCACAAAGAATTGGAAGAGTAATTAGGAAAACAACCAAGAAGAATTATGCATTAATATATGTAATTTATATAAGAGATACTAAAGACAACAGTACCCTTAGAATGGTAAAGTCTACTATAGACCTCTCAGATAGGGATAATCAATTGAAGTTGACATATTTTAGATGATGATTTTCACGTACTAGACATTACGTTCTATTTTAGAATATTGTTTTTCATAAATTAAGAAAAACCATGAAAATTTATTTCTTAATATTTCTGTGTCTCCTTTCGCTGGTTAACGTTTCTGCAGTACCGCTGGAAACAATTTCAATTAATTTTGCTTCACTATTATCATCTTTTGGTCTGAGTAACCTTCCCAACCTCTGGATAAACTCTCTGCTGCTACCTGTCCCACTTACCAATATTCCCAATTGGGCATCAGGAACATCTATGCCTTCGTCTAGTACTTTTGAGGTAACAATTGCTTTGTATCTACCATCTTTAAAACCGTCAAGAACATCTTCCCTTTCCTCTTTAGAAGATTTATGTGTAATAAAAGGAATAAGAAAATCATTAGATATTTCATATACTTGTTTGTTATGCTGTGTAAATATTATTGTCTTGACATCTTTGTTTTCACCTAAAATATTCCTAATTTCGTCCATTTTAGATCTGCTATTTAGGGCTATATCTGTTGCATTATTTCTTGCTACAAGCGCACGTCTAGCCACACTGTTATTAGATGACATCATTATCAATCGCTTGAATGCATTACTAGAATACAATTGCAAGCCAATTTTTTTCAAACATGTGTAATATGTTGTCATATATTCCTTATATTTCGAATGTTCATCTGATGACATGAAGATTTTTCTTCTTTCAATGTTATAGTTTGCAAGATACTTGTTGTCGGCTAACTCTCTTGCCGTAATCTGAAATGTGGATTTTCCGATTAAATATGGAAAATCTTCTTCTAAGTGATCTTCACGTTGTATAGTAGCAGTAAGCCCTAATCTAAAGGGCGCCACAAATGTTTCTGCAATTAGTCGATACGAGGGTGCCGGTAAATGATGTACTTCGTCAAATACTATCAACAAAAATTTGTTTCCAATCCATGGTGCCTTAATATATGCAGAATCGTAAGTTGATACAGTAATAGGTTGAATGTTTTCAATTCCCCCACCGATACTTCCTATTTCAATATCAAAATTTCGTGAAAGTATCTTAGTCCACTGTTTTATAAGATCAATCGTAGGAACAATAATTAGAGTCGGTGAATTAACAATTTCAATAATTTTCAATCCTATTAATGTTTTGCCCGCACCTGTAGGTAATACGATGGATCCCATTTTTTCTGAAGACCAGCTTTCAATAGCTTCGAGTTGATAATCTCGTAGCTCAACCTTAATCTTAGGAAGGTCTCTGAGAGGTAACAAGTCTAAAACCTTATCATCATATTCTATCTTCTGCCCATCGAGATATTGAGTTATTTTTTTATAGTTTATACCCTTAGAATACAAGTACTTTGTCCTAGAATCTAGAGTAGCAAAAGGTAAACTATCTAAACCCTTTACCACAATTATTCCTTTTTGATATTCAAGTGTAACTGATTTAACGGTCAATTAATTTTTTTGGTAAGTAATCATTTTTAAATTATATCAAATATGAAATCGAAACTTCCGTCCAATATTTTTCTGATATACTTGAGGATAAATTATTCGTTTGTTGTAAAATAATTCAATAATTGTAACAAAAAATAAGATTTTTTATGCTGGGGTTCGTTAATTATAGCTCATTCAAATCCACATAGAAATATAATTACTAAACACTGTCGTTCTTTGGGCCACATCAATTTCGATATTGACTTTTTCATGGAGGGTATCGCTTGATTCTATCATGTCTATATCATTGGCAAGTTCATTCTTGTTTTGACTCATTCTAATTTTTTTATCATTTTCTGTATTCTTTCTGACACCGCTTCCAAAAGCCTTGAAAATATCTCTCAATTCATTCCTTAGATTTGATTGATTTTCCAACTGATTTATTTTGAAGCTCATTCTATTATTAATTATTTTTTATATTAATAATAGACAATAGTTAAAACAATTTGTCAAAAAAAGTAATGAAATTAAATTAGTTCAACTATTCTTTAAAATATGAACAGATAATGTTGAACCCAAATCTCAGAGTGAATTTGATGAGACAAAAATGAACAGCAGAGTGAATTTGATGAGACAAAAATGAACAGCAATAAAATAAATAAACTATTAAAAAAATGATTTTCTTGATACAAAGTATCATAATATATGTAAGCTTTATACTAAAAATAATAATACATAGTTGATTGAGATGTATAAGGATTCTATTGACAGAATTAAAGTTGAAGTTATCAACTGTAAGTTATGTAACTTGTGTGTGAATAGAAGAAATGCAGTTCCTGGTGAAGGTAATTCTAATGCAAGTATCATGTTTATTGGAGAAGCTCCAGGAAGAAATGAAGATGAGAGAGGTAAACCATTTGTCGGATCCGCAGGCAAAATTCTTGATGAAACCTTGGAAAAAGTAGGAATAGTTAGATCAAGGATTTTTGTAACGAATATCGTAAAATGTAGGCCTCCAGGCAATAGAGTACCAACCGAACTTGAACGGCATGTTTGTAAAAATTACCTTGAAAGGGAAATTTCAATTATTTCCCCAAAAATAATTTGCATATTGGGTAGAACTGCCTTTGAATCTCTGCTTGGTGGTGGATCCATACTTGGAAGTCGTGGCAAATTCATTGAAAAGGACAATAGACTCTACTTTCTTACCATACACCCGGCAGCTATTATCTACAATAATAAACTTCGAAGCGCACTGGAGAAGGACATGCTAACATTGTTTATGGAGTGTAAACGATTAGACATTCCTATTTAGTAGTTAAAAACTAAATATGTTCTACTTTAAAACTATGACAAATTCTCAGCTCTGGCTTTTAGTGCTTTGTTCATTTCATCAAAACTCTCTCTGAGATCTTCATCCAGCTTGTTTCCAATCAGTCTTACACCCAGACCTTTGAATATTTCTTCGTGCAAGAATGAAACTTTGTTGTCTTCTGATTTTTCAATAATAAATATGCGTTCACCATCAAATATACCTGGCAATATTGATCTGCCCTTCCATCTAAGTTCCTTATTTAATTCATATTTGGTTATTATTGGATTGTATGTTCTTTTTTTTCCTTCGATGGTTTGAATTTGAACCTCAATTTTAGCTCCTAATTTGGGTTCCCCAACTATCTTTATCATAAAGGGATTCCATTTTTCATATTCATTAAAATTGGTAAGAATGTCCCAAATTTTTTCAGGAGTAGAATCCATTATTATACTCGTCTTTATACTCTTCAAATAATATAATGATCTTTGATTCCTAATAATGAATCTTTTGTTAAATGAGTTATTGATTTTGCAATTATTTGAAATTGCTTACCAGTTGACTCTGATCATCGATTTTATCGGTTTGACTCAAACACAAAATACTATCACCATCAAATTAGAGTGAGTACATATCAATTTTGATTGAAACTAATTAATTAAAGGTAATCTATTTCATATTGTGATTTTTCGAAGAGGATCGATAGATGGAAATAATTTGTGATACGAGTTTTATCATAGCATTAGTTTCAAACCCTGTCAAATGTGTAGATAAAATAGAGAGTGAAGTTGGCAATTTAAAATTTATTGTTCCGACTTTTGTACTTGATGAGCTTCTTTCTATCAAAAGAAAATCTGGCCCAAAAAAATCTATGATAGCAGATACTGCCATGCGTATCTCGAAAATGAAATTTGAAATCAAAGATATTGGAAAATCCAAAAACGTGGACAATGATATTCTTGAATATGTCAGCAAGAACAGAAAATTTGCTGTAGCTACGTTAGATAATAAATTACTAAACAGATTGATTATGGCTGACGTAATTACAATTACGTTATCTAAGAACAAAATGATAATAGCAAATCGGTATTTTAAAGAGTAGCTTTAAATCGCCAATCTATTTCTTATTAGGCAATGTTTGAGTACAATAAGATCAGTATAACTTGGACTGGTCATGCTGGATTCAAGATTTCATATGATAATAAGAATGTGTATATTGATCCTTATAAATTGAGCAAAAAATATGAAAACATCTTTGATGCCGACTATGTACTTATAACTCACAACCATTTTGATCATTTATCAATTGAAGATTTGAATAATATCATTAATGAAAGAACAGTTATTGTTTCTGCGCAAGAGTGTCTATCACTATTAAAACCATTAAAAGTTAAAGAGTCAATTGGCATTGATCCTCGCAATAGCATGAAAGTAGCTGATTTTTTAATAGAAACAATCCCAGCATATAACGTTAACAAGGATTTTCATCCGAAAAACGACAAGAAAGTCGGATTCATAATTGAATTTGGTAATAATCGAATATATCACACCGGGGATTCTGATCTCATTTCAGAAATGAATGATACAACTCCTACCATAGTACTAATACCTGTTTCCGGAACTTATGTCATGACTGCAGAGGAAGCATCAAAGGCAGTCAATGAATTAATTAAACCAAAAATTGCAATTCCCATGCATTATGGTACAATTGTAGGTAATAAAGAAGATGCAATACGATTCTCAGAACTGGTCACAGTATGTAAAACAGAGATATTAGAGTCGGAATAGACCAAATTATTTGGAACGGAAATCAAAACTTATATACGATCTCTTTTTCTAATATCATTGAAAATGGCAGCAAAAAAGAAATCGAAGTCTGCTAAAAAAGGATCCAAATCAAAAAGGTAATAAATTCGCAGTCACTGTTTCCTATTAATTCCCCCCTTCTTTTGTTATAAATCAAATAACAAAAATTTTTCAACGAATAGTTTTAGTAAATGTAATTCTTAAAAAAATGAGTTAGCCCATCATTTCCAGTACGTTAAAAAATGAGTAAAATCAAGAAGCATTGTTATGTTATCTGGTGATCAGGTTTTGTTTCATGTTGGGCCGTACAATTTTAGAACACGGCATCTATTAGTTCTGGCAGTATTAGTTATTGCATTTACAACGGCTTTCATAATGCGTTCTTTTCCAATCAAATATGGTTTTTATCTGAATGAATTTGATCCTTATTTTGATTATAGAGCAACAAAGTATATCGTAGATAATGGCCTGGATGCATATTTGAAGTGGCATGATGATAAGTCATGGTATCCTGATGGTCGAAATATACCAAAGACCTCACAGGTGGGACTACATATCACATCAGCTTTTCTTTACAAGATATTTGGAGGAAATAGTTCTGTTCTAGATTTTACAATTGTATTACCAGTTGTAGTGGGATCATTAACCACGATTGTTACTTTTGCATTGGTAAGATCATTGGGTGGAACTACAGCGGGACTGTTTTCTGCATTACTAATTGCTTTCACTCCAGCCATCATTCAGCGTGGAAATTTAGGATGGTTCAAATCTGAACCTCTTGGTTTATTCCTTGCACTTCTCGGCCTATACTTGCTTATCTCTGCATTGAAACACAGGCAGAACGTTGCCATCGCCAAAGCATTAGTGGGAGGATTGCTATTAGGCCTTGCGAATGCTTCTTGGGGTGGAATACAATACTTTAGTATTCCAATTTCATTATTCTTTTTTGCAGTAACTTTTTTACGAAAGGATATTAAAATTCCCTTAATTGTTGCGATTGTATTTACGGTTGCTACGCTATTATCCGCCGGCTCTTTCCCAAGACCTGGACTTTCTTTTGTATTTGGACTTCCAGGTATTGCCCTCATCGGCGGAACAATATTTTTAATTGCATCATTAATACTCAGAAGGCTTAGTTCATCTAATACCTTCATAAGAAACAATTGGATTTTGTTAGGAGTTTTTTTTGCGATTAGTATAGGAATAATTATTTCTGGAACCTTTATTGGATCCTCATTCAGATATCTAAATGCAGTCAATCCCTTCTTATCGTCTCAGAATCCTTTGGTAGAATCCGTAGCAGAACATTTCACCCCAACCCTAGTAGACTATTTCACAGATTATTCTATTCTTCTGATGTTTGCAGGATTTGGAGCGCTCATGGCTTTTAGACACAGAAATGATATGTCCATTTTTTCCTTAATTATCGGAATTACTGGAGTATATGTAAGTGCAACATTTGCAAGATTACTCGTATTCTCATCAATAGGAATAATACTCCTATCGGGTCTTGGATTATATGAAATCACCAAAAGTATTATCAATTACAAACTAACAACAGAGACCTCCCAGAAGAAAAAGAAAAGGATCGAAAGTGAAAAAATTTCGCATACTGGCAAGACAGTGAAAATAGTATATACGGTTATAGTTGTTCTATTAATTTCAATTCCTGTATTGGATAATGGTTTGTTATTTCCACAAAATTCAAATTGGTTGAGCTCTGCGGACATTCCTCCTTCTATTGCAAACGGAGGCACTGGATATAGAATCAAGATTAATGATTGGATAGATGCATTGGATTGGATCTCGACCAATACAACCTCCAAATCCGTCATTGCGTCTTGGTGGGATTATGGTTATTGGATAACAACGGTAGGAAATAGAACTAGCTTGGCTGATAATGCCACAATAAATCAAACGCGTATTGCAACGATTGCAAAGATGTTTATGGATCAGACCGAAAATGGCATTAAAATTGCCAAGGATCTAAAGTCTGATTATGTTTTGGTATATGTGGTTGGACAAAGATTTAGTGGTATCAATGGCAGTGAGCTTTATGTTTTAGGTAACGGTGGAGACGAAAGTAAGAAACAGTGGTTTATACGAATAGGCGGATTTAGCGAAAATAGATATCTTGAGCAAGACGGCTTTACGCCTACTCCCTTCTTTTGGAACAATACATTGCTTGGACATTTGATACCTTTCTCTCCTGTTTCATATGTATCGAATGGAGTTCCATCAAGTCAATATCAACCAGGCGCGATGACAATTTATTCAAAAGATATTAAATATCCGGAGAATGGAAAATCCGGGCCATTTGAGTTGGTTTATTCATCAGACAGCTTCAGGAGCAGTAAACCTGGTTTATTTTTTGCAGTATTGGTTTACAAGCTGAATCATCAGTATATGCCTAAAACCATATCAGATCCATATAACGAGATTATTGAGGATAAAGAGAAATTTTCAATAAATAGCACCATGAATAGTAATGTTATGAAACCAACTAATGGATCTAAAACAGCAGTAATTAATACTGCCCAAGGACCTATAGATGTTGAATTTTTCCCGGATGCAGCTCCTATGCATGTGGCGAATTTTGAGAAACTTGCAAAATCCGGCTTTTATAATGGCACTATATTCCATAGAATTGTCAAAGGATTTGTAATCCAAGGAGGCGATCCTTATACAAAAAATAATTCAAATACGAATTTGTGGGGTACTGGTGGTCCCGGTTATGCGATAAAAGCAGAATTTAATAACATACCACATACTAGAGGAATTCTATCTATGGCCAGATCTTCAGATCCTGATAGTGCTGGCTCACAGTTCTTTATTGTTCTAAATGATTCTAGATTTCTGGACAATCAATATACTGTATTTGGCAAAGTTACATCTGGAATGGATGTAGTTGATAAAATTGCTGCACTACCAACAATTCAAAATGATCAACCTCAGGACGCAAACTTAGCCAAAATAGTCTCTATAAAAATATCAGATAACAATATGACAAAAAGTTGAAAAATATCACCTAAAAAATATTTTTATTTGTCCAAGAGAGCTGCATAAATCAAAGGTAACAATGTGGTCGCCTCTGCATGTATTGTAGTCTGCTTTGCATTTGCTTTTACTTTTCCCCACGATATTGCTTCTGCAACCAAAGCGCCGCTCAAACTACCATCCCATTCAGAAGAGGTTGTAATAGATACCGCATAATCTAATCCTCCCCTAAATTGGTTCCACCATAGTGTATGATGTTTCGAAATTCCTCCCCCAATAATAAAAGCGCCAGTTTTATTTGCCTCATAAACAAGGTCTGATAATTTAGTCTCATCTAAGAGTATGTTTACACTAAAGTCGTTATGTTTCTGATAAAAGAACCAGATTTGACTTCCGACTGCACCATCTACAATACCTGGAACTATAACAGGGATATCATTTTTATATGCCCAATACAAGAACGAACTTTCATCTAAAGTACTTCCTATATGCCTAGTTATTTCAAAGGTAGAAACACTATGCGACCCTTTCTGGTACAAACCATTTAGACAGTTTTGTACCTTCTCTTCAATAACAGGTCCATAATTATTTTGAGGTATAAGTACATTTCCCAACCTATGAATATTCTTTTTGTAAAGCATGTTGTCGTCCATTCTAAAGTCTCCAGAGTAGTATTTTGTACTAGTTCGTGCAATATCATGATCCAGTGCACCGCAGGTTGTAATAACACAATCAAACATCTTACGTTTTAACATATCCTTGATTATGCCTCTTGCTCCAGTTGAGATAATAGATCCCACAAAAGACAAGAATCTAG
>WNFX01000357.1_pt1 | contig 78288 bp, 82 predicted proteins | sample 5400111 | NCBI WGS metagenome assembly WNFX01 (sample SAMN13153363, study PRJNA577476) | soil metagenome | isolation source: 40 cm soil or saprolite under grassland replicate 1 | place: USA:California | collected 2016-06-15
GATTCTTTTTCTTCAGAAAGAGAAAGGCAACTGCCGCCGTCGGGTACAACCTTTGTCCGACATGCCAACAGCCTCTCCGGTGGGATCCTCTGCAGATGAAGTGGTACTGCGACAGAGAACAGAAATTCGTCTAGATCAGACGCACTAATGCCAGAGCAAAACCTAAGCGAGAAACTCCAAGCGGTCTTTGAACCTTTCTCGGAAAACAAATTTTCCATCATCGTCGGTATGTATAATAAGGGAAATCGGCGGTTTTCTTGGAAACTCAGGGAGATTTGGAAACTAGGTGTCGGGGCCAGGGTTCAGATCCAAGTTCAAGGATACTGACGTGGCAGTTACCTTCAGGGACCTTATCCTTCTGCCCGGATGGACCGAAGTTGAGCCCAGCCAAGTACAGCTCTCAACCCAAGTCACAATAAATCACTCTCTCAACATGCCCTTTGTCGCCAGCCCAATGGACACTGTAACAGAGAGCGAGATGGCCATAGGCGTTGCCAGGCTCGGAGCACTCGGAGTACTTCACCGCAACTGTACCGCGGAAGAAGAGGTCGAGATGGCGAAGAAGGTGAAACGAGCAGAATCTCTAGTGATAAAAGACGTAATCACTATCAGACCCACAGAGACTGTCGATTACGCTACCGAGCTGATGCAGAAGCACAACATTTCAGGTCTGCCGGTAGTCGAAGCAGAGAAGCTGGTCGGTATCGTAACCGGCAGAGATGTCCGCTTTGCAGATCCTAGCCTTCTGACCAAGGATGTCATGACAAAGAAAGTTATAACCGCGCCAGACGATACGAACATCGAAGATGCAAAAGAGATTCTGCACGAACACCGTGTTGAAAAACTTCCCCTAATCGACAAGGAAGGCCGCCTCAAGGGCTTAATGACCATCAAAGATATCCTCCTTCGAGGAAGGTTCCCCGACGCCGCCCGAGATGAGAACGGACAACTACTCTGTGGGGCCGCCGTATCACCATTTGACCTCAAACGAGCGAAGAAGCTCAGCGAGATCGCCGATATTCTCGTAATAGACGTGTCCCACTTCCACAACGCGAACGTATTCAGCGCGACCAAGAAGATTCTCGAAGAAGTCGATGCAGACGTGGTCGTAGGCAGCATTGGAACCTACAAGGCGGCTGAGGATGCAATCACAAAACTAGAAGGGATAGCGGGATTCAGAGTTGGAATAGGCTCAGGGTCTATCTGTACGACGATGGAGGCGACGAAAGCCGGGTCGCCGACAGTGTATGCAACAGCGCAGGTCGCTGATGCAGTTCGGACGTACGGATCGAAGATCCCGATAATTGCCGATGGAGGGATAAGAGGCCCGGGTGACGCCGCGATAGCAATGTCACTTGGAGCGTCCGCGGTAATGATGGGCAACCTTTTCGCACGATGCAAAGAAGCGCCTGGTACATTGATAACTATCGGAGGACGATACTACAAGCAATATCGAGGAATGGGTAGTCCCTCTGCCATGGCTAAGAGGTTCTCTATGGACCGCTATGCTCAACCATCGAAGGGGCTTCCGGAGGGGGTTGAAGGTTGGGTTCCCTACAAGGGAGAAGTGGGCGTTGTTATCCAAGAAATGTCCGCCGGACTGCAAGCATCTATGGGATACGCCGGGGCCCGGACGATTCCGGAGCTCTGGGAGAAAGCACACTTGGCTGCGATAACTCACTCAGGCGCTGAGGAAGCCCGTCCACATGATGTGCTTCTGCCTTCGGATTCTCCAGAAAGAGTCTAAGGAACCACAGTTAGTTCCAGCGGAATATCTTCCCACGAACGATTGTCTGAACTACTCGAAGCTTCCTAAGCTCTTCTGGTGCCGATTCAAAAGGGTCATGGTCTACGATCGTCATATTCGCCCATTTGCCAGCCTCAAGAGTTCCCTCGTCGTTTTCCGAGAACGAGGCATAAGATGCGCCCTTCGTGTAACAGGAGAGCGCCTCGCTTGGTGTTAGGTTTTCCCCGGTAGGGAGGCCGGGGCGAGAGACTGCTGACCACAGGCCCTCGGCCGTGCTTGGATCATCGCTAGGGCTGTCGGATCCCGCCGCAAGATGGATTCCTGCTTGAAGCATAGATTTGAACGGATACAAGAATGAGATCCTCTTTCCGAGACGTTTTTGGCCCAACTGTCCGAGTAGATGAAGCGCGGTTGAACAGAGGCAATCAACCCTAGCTCTGCCATGTCTCGTAGCAGCCCTGGGGGCACGAGAGATGCATGTTCTATTCGATGTCTCGATTTCCGACACTCGCCTGGCCCTAGAGTCTCGCTCAGTGTCTCGACCCCCATCGCGACGGCCCTGTCGCCAATGGCATGCAAGCATAGTTGAAGCCGGGTATCTCGGGTCTTGTTGATCACGCTCAAGAGCTGCTCCTTAGAAGTTGTCAGCATTCCTGACGAGCCAGGGGCATCGTCGTACGGGTTTCCGAGAGCTGCTGTTCTCGCGCCGAGAGACCCATCCAGGAATAGTTTGATCCCTCCAATTCTGAAGCCGTTCGTCCAAACGCCAACTTCGTCTTCCATTGATCCAACTTGTTCGAGCATGTTCAGCGGTAGGATCGCGTAGATTGTTTGCTCAATCTTTCCCTGATGCTTCAGGTCTTTGAGGGCTTTGAATTCTTGCTCGTCTTCGATTATGCAGTGTAAGGAGGTGACACCTTGCTCCAACAGTTTCTGAGACGCGACAAGTAGGGCATCTCTTGCTTCTTTTTCATCTCTAGGGACTGACCTACTAACGATCTCAAGGGCTCGTTCTTTCAGTATGCCGTTGGGTTTGCCAGTTGAGTCTCTCTCAATTTCTCCGCCAAACGGGTCCGGAGTGTTTTCATTGACGCCTGCTCTGGCCAGTGCGGCCGAGTTTGCGACGGCGACGTGGCCGCAGATTCTTCTAAAGAAGACCGGGTTGGCTATGATATCTATGTCGGATCGATCTGGGTATCGGTGCTCTCGAAGCTTCTCTTGATCCCATCCTCTTCCAACTATCCACTGGTCTTTCAGTTTTCCCGACGCCGTCTTCGCAAGCATCGTTTGAATTTCGGCAATGGATCTTGCACTCGACAAATCGAGGGTACGCAGCAACATTCCGTATCCCAGAAGGTGAACGTGTGAGTCAGCGAGACCGGGAACGCCGACCAGTCCATGAAGGTCAACAGAATTGGTTGACGCGGCCTTGAGTCTTAGAAGGTCTCGGCTGGAACCTGTTGCGGTGACCCTGCCGTCCGTGATTGAGATCGCTTCAACTCTGCTCTGTCTGTCCGGCCGAGGATAGATTCTTCCGTTGTAAAGTATCAGATCAGGATTGGCCAAGGTCTCTTACTGCGATGCAGCCGTCATTGGTACTGGACTAATGAGAGAGGAGATTGTCGATTCAATCTTTGATGCATCCTTCAGTGGAGGTCCGCAAACTTTGCCCACACAGACATATGCAACGGGGGCTGCTGCAGGCTCATAGCCGAGTTGCTTGATCCTCTCAGAATCCTTTGCCGGATCCAGTTGGAGCAGATACCTTCTGACAGGGTAAAGTTTTCTAGCTTGCATTCTGAATTTTTCAGTCTCCTTCGATTTGGATCCGAGAATGGTAACTCCGATCGGCCCGTTTAGCAGGGATTCAAGTGCTAGCGCATATGATGCGGCCATTATCCCGTATCGCTCATATTCCTTGGCGAAGAGCCTCAGTGTCTTGTCCGCAATCTTCTCGTATCGATCATCCCCAGTAATCCAGGACAGGCGAAGCATCGCAGTGGCTATCGTACTGTTCTCGTCCATAGGTTTGTCCCGAGCGCGAAGTTCTCCGATGTCAGCTGACTGTTCTGCAATGTCGTAGAATCCCCCGCCCTCCTTATCGCCGAGTGTTCTAATCGTGTAATCCAGCAATTTCTTCGCTGTCTCAATATGATTCCAAGTTCCTGTGTACTCGTAAGCATCAGCCAGCGCGTGCAAGGTTAGAGCGTGATCAATCAAAAGTCCCTTCAGTGCTGAAACATCTGCGCCGAAATAGTGCGGTAAAGCTCCTCTATTGTCAATGGTGGCTATGATGCGCTCTAGAGTTTTCAAACCGAATTTCGTGTACTCGGGGTTGTTCAAGACCGCGCCGGCGAGTAGGTACGATGAGACGAAGAGAACATTGTAGTTTGTGTAGAAAGTTTTGTCGATACTTGGTGCCGAGCGCCTTTTTCGCTCGTCCAAACCTAGCTTGTAGTATTCCTCGTCAGCATCTTGGCTCCCGTAAAATCCTCCCTCTTTCAAGTCTGCAAATTTCGATTGAACGTATCGTAGAATACCTTCAGCTCTCTCCTTAAACGCCGGGTTTCCCGAGACCTGAAACGCTTTGAGATATATTGCAAGAAGCCGGGCATTATCCTCAGCCATCTTCTCGAAGTGGGGTATCGTCCAATCCCTGGTCGTGGAGTATCGGAAGAACCCGTCCTCAACATGATCGTAGAGTCCCCCTCTTCCCATCTGCTCAAGAGTCTTGTTGACAACCGTGAGCATCTCCTTTTCCCCGTGGTAACGATATCTCACGAGAGCGTATTCGAGAGAGTCAGTCTGCGGAAACTTAGGCTCAAAGCCAAATCCACCGTAGTCAATGTCAAAATTGACCGCGATAGTGGTTCCAATATCCTTGGCAATACTCTCCGTCAGAGGGTCAGTCGTCGCCTTTGGAATCCGGGGCGGCTCAAGCTTGCTTCGAATCTTCCCCTTGCTCTTCGCGTACATGTCGAGTACTGATCGGATGACTTCGCGCAACTGTTCAGGTGGGATGTAGGTGCCGCCTGTGATGATCTTTCCCTCGCTGTCCAAGAAAGCGGTAGTGGGCCATCCTCCCATGTTGTATCGCCGGTTGACATCAGGTCTCTTGTCGGTATCGACTCGTATCGGGACGAACTTCTTGTTCAGCGCGTCAACTATTGACGGATCTGAGTAAGACGTTTCGTCCATAACGTGGCACCAGTGGCACCAAGACCCCTTGATATCGAGGAGAATCGGTTTGCCTTCGGCCCGAGCCTTTTCAAAACTCTCCTTACTCCAATCGAGCCACTGGATCTTTCCCAAGCTTAGTCTAAGGAATGGGTCGTTGAGAATGATATAAGAGTCCCATTCGGGTCGCTATCCGTTATCGCATGCTATGGTTCGGATGGGAATAGTTGTCTAAGTATCGACGCGAGGAGCCGGTCGCGCTGCCTAAGCATCGGCACTGCCAAGTCTGCGGCACACCGACAGAGTTGAAACAGGAATATTGCAGCGACAAATGCAGGATGGCCGGAAAGAAGATTCAGAGGACTAAGATGAGAAATATCATCGTGATAACTGGATTGGTTTTTGTATTCTACATCGCATTTCTGCTGTTCGTCCCCAAGTAGAGCCCAGCTCTAGTCGTTGACGGATTTGTTGGCCAATCCCACTATCTCACTGGCTGAGCGGTACCTGTTCTCCTGGAGGAACTTTGACATTCCCGCAGTGATCTCCCTGAACACTTCAACCCCTCTGTACATCACCGCAGTTCCGACTTGGATCGCGGATGCTCCCGCCATCATCATCTCAACCGCCCCCCTCCAATCTGTTATTCCCCCAACCCCGATGATGGGTATCTTGACCGCCGCCTTCGCCTGATACACTGTTCTTACAGCCAGCGAGTGGAGAGCCGGGCCCGAGAGACCGCCATAGACTCCTCCCAAAATCGGGGCCGCCGCGTCGACGTCTATCGCCATGCCCAAAGCAGTGTTGATAGCAGTGAGGGCATTCGCGCCTGCACCTTCGGCCGCTTTCGCAATTTCTTGAATATTAGCAACGTTAGGAGTCAGCTTGACAATGACTGGCAATTTGACTCTGGCCTTGACGGCTCGCGTTACCTCAGCAACCATCTCCGCCCTCTGACCAATTTCGACTCCAACCTCCCTCACGTGTGGGCAGGACACGTTAAGTTCTATAGCGATCGCGCCGCCTTCTTCTCCTTTGGATGCGGCTTCCGCGAATTCTTCTCCATCGAAGCCGAAGACGCTAGCTATGACTGGGACTCCCGCCTTCGAAACCGCAGCAACCTCTTCCCTCATCTCGTCCATTCCGGGATTCGGGATCCCGAGAGCGTTAAGATAACCACCTGGAACTTCGATGAAAGAGGGATTCCGATACCCCTCTCTGCCCTTTCGGTTGAACGACTTTGTGACAACCCCTCCAGCACCTGCTCTGGAGGCCCGGACCATGACCTCACTAGAAACACCAAGAATTCCGGAAGCGAGAATCGTGGGGTTGGGGAGCTTTATACCACCAAACTCCACCGATAGGTCAGGTTCCAAATGCAGCCGAGACAGTATACGTATTCCACGTTAATTATCTTCGCACCAAGCCAGCACTACAAGATCGACAGAACCAATACAAGCGAGCGATCTTGAAGGCCTACCTGGTCGATTCACCGGCCGGACTCTTCCTGCTGGAAAAGACTGGCAAGATTACCGAAAAAGCCCTCTTCCCCCGAAACCCCAAAGACGCTGCTGTGAAACTGAACGAAGTTCGCCAGGGACAACTACCCCCGGAATTCTCTGAATTCGCGAACCGCCTGTCCCAGATGGGCCTGGAAAAACTCACTGTAGACAACGAATATCTCGCAAGAATCCTGCGCGCATTTTTGACCTCAGAAGTCGTCCTGGACGAAAGGGACGAAACGATCTCAAAATTGCGGAATCGCCTGCCCAATATGCTTGTCCGGTTCCGGATCGTGGAATCAAAGGACGATTACGAGAAACTTGTTCACGATGTGTCGATGGAAATGGCACAGGCATCAATTGCGGAGACCGGAACGAAGCGTGACCTTTACGCGATCCAGACTGTCCGATGCATCGAGGACCTGGACAAGGTACTGAACCTGCTTGCCGGTCGGATACGAGAATGGTATGGGCTACATTTTCCTGAACTAGACAGGCTCGTGGAAAAACACGACAGCTACATTCGGCTCGTCCAAAACCTTGGCACACGCGACTCGTTCTCCCAAGAGTCCCTCGTCGAAATGGGCATACCTCAAGAACGGGCACGAATCATCTCGGAAGCAGCTCAGAAATCCTCAGGAGCAGATCTTCCTCAACCCGACCTCTTATGGCTTCAAGAAGTCTGCGCGACGGTTCTTCAAATGTACAAGCTGAGAGAGACCGCCGAAAAGTACACTGACAAGATCATGCTGGAGGTAGCCCCCAACATGACAGGAGTTCTAGGTGCAGTTCTTTCCGCCAAGATCCTTTCGATGGCTGGAGGCTTAGAGAACGTGGGTAAGATGCCGGCCAGCACGATACAAGTGCTCGGTGCGGAAAAGGCGCTGTTCCGAACCCTAAAAACTGGAGCTCGCCCTCCGAAGCATGGAATAATATTCCAATACGCCGCCATCCACCAGTCCCCGAGATGGCTGAGAGGACGAATTGCCCGCGCAGTCGCAGGGAAACTCGCCATTGCCGCCCGAATGGATGCGTTCGGCGGATCCAACGAAGGCGACAAGATGCGAACAGCATTAGAGAAGAAGCTTAGTGATCTCAAAGATCGTTATCAAGGACAACCACCTAAGAAGAAGCATGCCACGCAATGGCGTCCACCCCCACAAAAAGTTCGAAGGGATCTACCTGATCGGGGAGGAAGGGGAAGAGAGACTAGGTACCCGCAGCCTAGCCCCGGGAGAGAACGTTTACGGCGAGGAAATCGTCAAAGTTGGCGATGAAGAGTATCGGATCTGGGACCCGTTTCGGAGTAAGCTCGCAGCTGCTATCCTGAAGGGACTTCACAAAATCCCGATCAGGGAGAAGTCGAAGGTCCTATACTTGGGGGCTGCAAGCGGAACGACCGTCAGCCACGTAAGTGACATCGTAGGACGCGAGGGAAAAGTATACTGCGTTGAATTTGCGCAACGATCCTTCAGGGACCTAGTCAACAACGTGTCCAAGAACAGGATCAATGCCGTACCAATCTTTGAGGACGCTCGCTTTCCCAGTAGATACCGCAGCCTCGTCTCCGAAGTTGACTCCGTGTATTGCGACATCGCACAGCCAGACCAGGCAAGGATATTGGCTGAAAACCTTGACACGTTTCTAGATCGAGGCAATGAGTTCCTCATGGCAATCAAAGCGCGAAGCATTGACGTGACTAAAGATCCAGACGCCATTTTTAGCCAGGAAGCTGATGTTCTGAAGAAGAGAGGATACGCAATTGAAGAGATGGTTCGATTGCAACCTTTCGAGAAAGACCACTGCATGGTCCGAGGCGGAAAATAGGCGGCCGTCTAACGTGGATCGAGACAGCCTCTTCGATGCTATGCTTCAGAACGAATTGCGAAAGCTCAACAAACATCTTCCCAAGAACCGGAAAACAATCAGAGCCCTGTTGGCTGAGACGGAACCGTCTACTCTTACTGTCGGCGGAGATAAGGCGATTATGAAAAAGAGTGAGATTGAGGCTCTGAGTGATGAGTTGCCCGATGAGCTGCGTGATAGGGTGAAGCTTCCCATCGTCTTGTTAAGGAGGAGGGAGTTGGGACCCGGCGCGTTTACGTTGTTGGGAGATGAGTACGAAGAATATGCGTTTTGCAAGGTCCTAGGCGATTACGCTGGAATCTTCACGGAATTCCAGAGGGCAAGGGACTTCCCGACGGTCTTCTATACACCCCAGGTGAGCGAGCTGACGCGCCGCTTTCATTCCCTTATCGTAATCGGCTTCGGTCTCTCTGACTGACCATTGAACCGAGCACCCATGCAATCTGTCTGACAGGGTCCTCTCGTGACGAGACTCCACGCGACCATTGAACGCTTATGTACGACACGGTTCCCAACAACCTAGTCGATAACTCTCTTGCTTGAGGACAGCGTTGCAAAACGTGTCGTTCACACCTGCTTGAGGGTACACGAAGACGACATGGTCCTCATCGAAACCTGGCAACACACGATCGATTTAGCCAGCGAAATCGCGCTTGAATGCTATCGGACTGGCGCAAAGCCGCTCATCACACTCAACACAGATCGGCTCTGGTGGGGAACCCTTGCCGAGATTCCAGAACAGTACATGCGGAAGATCCCTAGACACATACTCAGTGCGGTCGACAATGTCACTGTCTGGATTGCGCTCGGGGGTCCCGAAGATCCCACAAAGTTCCGGGACGTACCTGCGTCAAGACTGGAAATCATATTCGAAGGAGACAAACCTGTCCTCGATAAGACCTTTGAAAAGAAAGTACGAACTGCCGAACTCCTCCTAGGTCACGTGACAACTCAACGAGCTAAAGCATACGGGTTCGATTATGATCGTTGGTTGAAGATGACCGAAGAAGCGATCAAGGTCGACTATCCGAAGCTCGCTGAGCTTGGAAGAAAGATTGCCCTGCGGCTAGAACGGGGCGCAAAAGTGCGCATCACATCTAAAGCCGGTACCGACGTGAGGTTCGAGATAACAAAGAGACCCGTTCATGTCCAAGACGGGATTGTTGATCAGGCCGACATAGAGCATGGCCTTGTTTCAACGCAACTGCCTTCAGGCAAGGTCGAAGTCGCACCGCTGGAAGAGTCAGCTCGCGGGACTGTGGTATTCGACGTTCCTCGAGCCCTGAAAGGAAGACTGATTCAGGAGCTTAGACTCGACTTTGAGAAAGGCCATATCAAGGAATTCAAGGCCAAAAAATACGAGGAGGTCTTCCGAGAGGTCTTCGAAGCGACGCAGGGCGACAGAGACAGGATAGCCCAGTTTACTCTAGGACTAAATCCCAAAATAGATCTGATCGGATACACCACTGACGAGCTTTCTCTGGGAACCGTGACGATTGGAGTGGGAGCGAACAAGGGCATCGGAGGAAAGAACGACAGCAGCTTCTCCTTCTCGGGAACCATTACAAAGCCCACAGTCGATATTGACGGGCAAACAATAATGGTTGACGGAAGAATAACTCTGTAAATGCGAACAGTCCATTTTTAATCAACAATCCAATACGCGAGACGGGGAGCTCGCATGGTCAAGAAACGAGTCGACGTTTTGGTTCTGAACTCGAACGAAACCATAACCCTAGACTCTCCCGACGGTGAAAAGGGACTTGGAATTGTCGACAATGGAGGTGTCGCGATCAATCAGGGCAAGATCGTTTTGGCGGCGTCGACTGACCTGCTTGAACGAAAATTCCATGCCAGAAAGACAATAGATGCTGAGGACGAAATAATTCTGCCGGGGTTCGTGGATCCACACACCCATTTGGTTTTTGCTGGCGATCGTGACGACGAATTTCAGCTTAGGATAGCGGGTGTATCTTACATGGAGATACTTCGCAAGGGCGGGGGAATAATCGAGACCGTGAACCGTACGCGCCAGGCAACGCCGGAATCGCTGTTTGAATCTGGAAAACAGAGACTCGATACGTGTCTTGAATCTGGCTCGACTACGGTGGAGATAAAGAGCGGGTATGGACTGAGACTAGATGACGAGTTTAAGATTCTCAGGACAGTGCAACGTCTGGGGAAAGACCATCCTTGCAATATTGTTCCCACGTTCATGGGGGCTCACGCTGTCCCGCCGGGAGAGACGTCGCCCGAATATGTTTCAAGTGTGGTTAACGAAATGCTTCCAAAGGTTGCTCAGGCAGGACTTGCACAATTTTGCGATGTATTCTGCGAACAAGGAGTATTCGATTCGATCGAGTCAGAAAGGATTCTCAGCAAAGCCGCGAAACTTGGTCTTAAGCCCAAGATACACGCCGACCAGTTCACGGATTGTGGAGGAGCCGAGGTTGCGAACAAACATCACGCTACCTCTGCGGATCATCTAGTCCATTCATCAGCGGAACAGCTCGAAAAAATGATGGAGACGGAAGTAATCCCAGTATTGCTGCCGTCATCATCACATAGCCTTCTGACGGGAGAGAGAGCAGACGCCCGAGGAATGCTTGCAATGGGCCTTCCTGTGGCTTTGGGAACAGATTTTAGCCCGTCCAACTGGATGCTCGGGCAGTTAACGGTCGCGGCTCTTGCATCTCGAGAGTTGAGAATGAACGCTTCTGAGATCATCCGAGGGATAACTATCAACGCGGCTCGAGCCCTAGGATTGGAGAACAGAACCGGAAGCCTCCACCGAGGCAAACATGCGGATCTTGTGACGTTGCGCGCACCCAACCATCGATGGATCGGATACGCGTATGGTGAAAGGGTTGTTGACAATGTCCTTATCGGAGGCGAATGGGTTGTGAGTGACGGGAAGAGAATTCCTTGACTCAAAGGCGAAAGCCTCGAGCCTTTTCAGTACTCCAGCACCGAAGGAGGATATCCGCAATTACCGGGACGAAGCTGCACTGCAAGAGCTGGCAGATAGAAGGTGCTTACCGGATGCTTCACAATGTCTTGGATCGCGATGTTGCCAAAGATCCCGATCGCCTGATCGTTTATGGTGGGACGGGACGAGCGGCTAGGTCTTGGGATGCGCTAGAGGCAACACTTGATTCGCTAGAGACGTTAGGCGAAGATGAGACACTTCTCATTCAAAGCGGCAAGCCAGTGGCGGTTTTCAAGACTCACATCCTGGCTCCTCGAGTCCTGATCGTTAACAGCATGATTGTTCCCAAATGGGCGACCTGGGACTACTTCTACGAACTTGAGCAGAAGGGGCTCATCATGTACGGACAGATGACTGCCGGCTCTTGGGCTTACATCGGAACTCAGGGTATACTGCAGGGCACGTACGAAACGCTCGCGGCAGTTGCCAAGGACCATTTCCACGGAACGCTTGCGGGGAGACTCGTGTTGACAGCGGGCCTGGGCGAGATGGGGGGTGCTCAGCCTTTGGCGGTGACAATGAACGATGGCATCGCTCTGGCGGTAGAGATCGACAAGAAGGCCATCGAGAAAACAATCCGTCACGGATATCTCCAGAGCATCGCTGTCGACCTGGATGACGCCTTGGAAATCGTCCAGCAGGCAAAGCTGGATGAAGTTCCTCGTAGCGTGGGTCTGGTTGGGAACGCCGCCGAGGTGCACCCTGAACTCCTGAGACGTAGCATAATCCCTGACGTTGTGACCGACCAAACATCTGCTCATGATCCTCTGAACGGCTATTATCCAGTTGGCCTTTCAAAGGAAGAAGCCGATTCCCTTCGCCGATCCAATCCGAAAGAATACATGAAGAGGGCCAGCCAAAGTATCCGCACACATGTCAAGACTATAATTGCCATGTCGCGACGAGGAGCTGTGGCATTCGAGTACGGAAACAATATCCGGCAGCAGGCGCTGGACGCGGGGTTGAAGAACGCGTTTGAATTCCCAGGATTTGTCCAGCGCTACATTAGACCAATGTTCTGCGAAGGCAGAGGACCGTTCAGATGGACCTCACTAGTCGGGGACCCCGAAGACATTCGCAAGATCGATGAGCTAGTTCTCTCAACCTTCCCTCAAGACAAAGGCCTGTCTCGGTGGATTCAGAAAGCTCAGAGAGAAGTGAAATTCCAAGGGTTGCCAGCTAGAGTGTGCTGGCTCGGATTCGGAGAGCGAGCGAAATTCGGTGGACTGATAAACGAGATGGTTGCGAACGGGGAGCTTGCGGGTCCGATCTGGATTGGAAGGGATCATCTTGACTGTGGAAGCGTTGCCTCTCCACGGAGGGAGACCGAGGGTATGCTTGACGGTAGTGATGCTATCGCCGACTGGCCCATATTGAACGCGCTTCTGAACACTGCGGCCGGGGCGACTTGGGTGAGCGTACACCAAGGCGGGGGTGTCGGAATGGGTTACAGTATTCACGCCGGAATGTGTCTCGTCGCGGATGGCACGACTGAGGCCGCAGGCAAGCTCGAGCGGGTATTGACTACTGATCCTGGAATAGGGATCGTTAGACATGCGGATGCGGGCTATACAACGGCGAAGAAAATCGCCAGGGAAAAGGGGATCAGGATGCCGATGCTCAAGTGACAACGAGAGAAAAATATCCGCGCCAACGGAACGATGAGGGATTAGTATCCGAACTCCAACATCGTACTGGTTTTCTCGGGAGCACAAGTTGGTCTCCTGTCTTTTGCGTCGCGAGGGTCGGTCGCTAAGACCCCCTTCGCCTAGAAACCACTTCCTGTCTGGCACTGATAATAGGGGAGTCAGGAATTAGGGCGCAATTCTGGTTCGAATGGCCTCTGAGAGAAGCGACCAATTCTGAACGAATTTCATGAGAGTATAGGAAGGTGTCGCCGATTCGAGATCAGGGCTGATAACGGGCGATTTTTAGGAAAAAGGAACCGAGGTGGGGGAATTTGGCTCATATAGAGGCAGTCTTTGATGGGAAGTACCATCGAGTCCGAGCGCTTTCCCATGCCGAATTGAACTGGGGCTCCACGCACCAGCACGAATGGGATGGTCTCCCTGCTTTCCCCCATCAACAGTTGTGCCGCTCCCGCTATCCCGTCAGCCAGAGCTTGGAAGGTGATCCGCAGCTTTCGTCCGTACAAGTCCTTGGTCCCCCGTGAGTCCCGCACCGGATGGAATCCTGAGGATGCAATCGCGAGCCCTATCGTACCTAGGCGGAGAGGAGTGACCCGACTGTCGACAATGACAACACCAATTCTCTTTCGGAGATCTCGATTCAGCCTTCTCCGAATTCTCTCAGCGGAACGATGTGGATCTACCGGCCACAGAATAACGCTGTCAACAGGAGCATTCTTTCGGTCAACCCCCGAATTCGCGATTGCGTCCCCATTCTTGAGCGTGAGAAGAACACCAGGAACTCCGCCGTAAACAGCATCAGCTTCGTTGATCACAACCTGAGCGAACTCTGGAAGCATTTCGAATCTACGACCAAGCTTCCTAGCCAAAGCCGTGGGCCTAACCTTCGAGAGAGAAACAATGTTCCTCTCTGACATCGAGACAGCCTTACTCGCGACCGCAACTATGTCGTCGTTCTTGACCCTCAGTCCGGAAGCGGAAAGTGCTCCGACGAAACTTGCAGCTAACGAATCACCGGGGAGAACTAGTTCGGACTTGAGGGGGTAGAGTTCCACTCTAATCCGAATCCTTGGTGAATCGACTTACCAGATCGCTGATCTGGCCGCCCTTGACCATTTCGAATACCTGCTCAATATCCTCGTGGGAAGACCTATCTTGCCTCAATGGCGGAACCACCTTCCTGATCGCCTCGTAGACCGTGTTGGTGCCTTTTCCCAACCCCGACTCGCCCCGGAGATGGACAGCTTGAGCCGCCGTTAGGAGTTCGATCGCAATCACGTACTGGCAATTCTCGAGAATGCTAGTTGATTTGTGGGCTGCGCCAGGTCCCATACTCACGAAGTCTTCGAAGTTGCCAGAGGTGGGGATTGAGTCGCTGCTGGCTGGATGGGTCAATATCTTGTTCTCCGCAACCAGAGCGGTCGCCGTGTATTGAAGGGCCATCAGACCACTTGCCAGGCCCGGTTTCGATTCCTTCCCAACGAGGAAGGCTGTCAGGCCGTTGTTCAGCGATGCATCGAGCAGAGCGGATATTCTTCGCTCTGATATGTTCGCGGTGGTCGCGAGACCCAACGACATTATGTCGAGAGCCATGGAAATTGGTTGCCCGTGAAAGTTACCACCCGATAGGCATATCTTGTCGTCTGGGAAAATGAGCGGGTTGTCTGTAGCCGAGTTCATTTCAATTCCAAATGTTGAACCAGCGTATCCCAACGCGTCGATCACTGGCCCCATTACTTGGGGGGCGCATCGGAAAGAGTATGGGTCTTGAGGGCGTCCGTCACCCGGATCGTCCTTGGTTATCGATCGGCACATCTCGCTGCCTTTTACAAGGGAGTGGATGTCCTTAGCAATTTGGACTTGTCCAGGGTGTTGTCTGACCTTGTGTATCCGCTCGTCGAACGGATCAATCCATCCTTTGATCGCCTCTAGAGAAAGCGCTAGCGCTGCTTCGGCTGTCTTCAACAGATTGTAGGAATCATAGAGGTTGAGGCAAGCTATCGAGGTCATTTGCTGGGTGCCATTGTTGAGCGCGAGGCCTTCTTTGGCCTCTAATTGGACGGGATCCTGGCCAATCTTTTGCAGGACCTGTTTCCCTCCCATCCATGTGCCCTTGTATTCGACTCTCCCTTCTCCCATTAGGACCAACGCCATGTGTGAAAGAGGGGAAAGATCGCCGCTAGCCCCGACGGATCCCTTTTGGGGAATGTAGGGATGAGCCCGTTTGTTGAGGAGTGCGACGATCAGTTGTGGAATTTCTGGCCTTATGCCTGAATTGCCTTTGATCAGAGTATTTGCTCGCAAGAGCATCATAGCCCTGACCACATCGGTTGAGTGAGGTTTGCCGACGCTTGAGGCATGACTTCGGAGCAGGTTCGCTTGCAGTTGCCTGAGATCCTCAGGCGCGACCTTTACGTTCGATAGCGCACCGAAACCTGTATTGACGCCGTAGATCACTTTGTCCTGTCGAAGTAACTTTTCAAGAACTGCCCTGCTTCTCATCGTTCTTCGCAGCGCCCTCCTGTCTATTCGGACCGCGGCGTTCCCTCGTGCTACAGATACTAGCTCCTGCAACGTCAGGCTTGATCCGTCGATTGTTATCTCGGCCATTCTTCCACGAGAAAACGGCACACTAGGATTTGAGAAATAAGGTTGGTTGTCCGTCCGTCCAGACTCTCGTTTTCTCCAAGCATCTTGTTTCTCGTGATTATAACGACTCCTTTCGTGTCGGATCTTCAGGATCTCACCTGTCGAAGAGGCCAATTGGCTTTGACGTGTAACCCTGATATTCTGCTTCCAAACGTCGAGGCCTGACCTTGAGCCAGGTAAAGGACATCAAACTAGCCCCTTCGGGTAAGATGAAGATGGCGTGGGCTAGAGAACACATGCCCGTACTTGCAAAAATAACACGGAGACTAGTCTCTCAGAAGACGTTCAAGGGCTACAAAATAGGAACGTGCCTCCATCTTGAAGCCAAAACTGCAGTCCTAGCAGAATCCATTTACCAAGCTGGGGCAGAGGTCGCAATAACCGGGAGCAATCCCCTCTCAACCCAAGATGACGTGGCGGCTGCGTTATCCGAAACGGGAGTCCACGTGTATGCGTGGCACGGAGTGACCGAGACAGAACACAAAAAGAACCTGAATCAGGTCCTAGATTTGCAACCGGACATTCTTATCGACGACGGCGCCGAACTCTCAATTCTTGCGCACTTGAAAGGCGGGAGACTCTTGCGCAATATCATCGGCGCTTGCGAGGAAACCACTACAGGCGTTATGCGCCTCAAGGCCATGGAGCAACAGGGAAAACTAAGATTCCCAGTCATCGCGGTCAATGATGCGCTAACTAAGTATCTGTTCGATAGCCAGTACGGAACTGGCCAGTCCGGCCTCGAAGGCATAATGCGAGCGACAAACCTGCTTCTCGCCGGCCGAAACGTGGTAGTAGCAGGCTATGGATGGGTGGGAAGAGGAGTAGCTGAACGCGCTCGCGGAATGGGTTCGAAGGTCATCGTGACGGAAGTGAACCCTGTCAAGGCGCTAGAAGCGTTGATGGAAGGGTTCGACGTCATGCCAATGTCCGAAGCAGCCGAGAAAGGTGACCTGTTCATCACTGCAACTGGAGACACTGACGTGATAACCTCATCACACATGCTCAAGATGAAAGACAAAGCTATCCTGTGTAATGTCGGCCACTATGACGTAGAGGTGAAGGTCAGGGATCTTGAGAGAATTGCAATCAGACACAAGAAGGTGCGCCCCGAGGTCGTCGAGTACACTCTGCCAAGCAGGAGGAGGCTCTACCTGCTTTCCGAAGGGCGTCTGGTTAACCTGGCGGCTGCTGACGGACATCCGGCCGAGGTGATGGACATGAGCTTCGCTGACCAAGCCTTGTCTGCTGAATATCTCTCCAAGAATAAGGGCAAGCTACCGCCAAAGGTCGTCAAGGTTCCTGAAGAGCTCGATTTCGAGGTTGCTCAACAGAGACTCGAAGCTTTCGGGCGCAAAATCGACAAGTTGTCCCGATTGCAGCAGAAGTACCTCCGTTCTTGGCATGCTTGACTCCACTTGCACAGAAAGCTGCACATATCCGCACAGCAGCGTCCCGCCCTGCACAGACGCAATTTGGACTGCTCTGAGTCAAACCTCGGCCTCAGACCATCGATTTCTTTCCTTAATACCGATAACCGTTCGACGACAAGGGTTCCGACCCCTAACGCATTAAGCGCAGAATTTCACTGATTAGTCGTCCAAAGCTAATTAGTTCTGGAAGGGGACTTTGCGAGTCTCGGTGTATAGAGCTGCGTTTCCGGCCATTCAGTCCCAAGGTTTTCCATCGAGTCCGTGACACAAGGCGGAACAAAGCCCGACTCCCGCCCTGGTTGCTCACACTCCTCGCGATCTTTTGTATTTGGGAGGCCGTATCAATTCTTGGTATAGTCTCTAGCGATCAGCTTCCCCCTCTGCACGACGTTCTCCTCACCCTAGTTCAACTCGGAGGAACACCATTTTTCATCGCTCGCGTCGGCCAAAGCTTCGTAAATGTAGCTGCAGGGGTTTCTCTGGCGCTAGTAGTTGTCATGCCTCTAGCCTTGCTGGTAGGCCTGAGAAACCAGCTGGACGAGGCGATCACTCCGATTATCATGCTGGTAGGCGCGCTCCCAGACTTGGCGATACTGACTCTTCTCGTTACCGTGATAGGACGGGGTAATGTAGCAGCTGTAGCCATCTCGGCCTTCAGTGCCTTCTTCCCAATATACTTCACAATCAGACAAGGAGTCAAGGAGATTCCTCAAGACTACTTTCACGTCGCATCCGTGTTCAAGGCAGGAAGGGTTGACACCTTCTCGAAGATCATTCTTCCCTCAATCTTTCCGAATTTCCTAACTGGACTGAGGCTCTCTTTCGAGTTTAGCTGGAACGTACTTCTCGCAGTCGAAATCATCGCAAGCGTTGCCGGCGTTGGAAGTTTCATCTCGAACAGTATTCAGGGATCGGCGCATTCAATGACATATGGCCTGGCGGCCATAATGACCGTTGGCGTTCTGACGATCCTGATGGATCGCGCATTCTTCGAGCGACTAGAACAACGAATCAAGAGATGGAGGTAGACAATCGTTTGCACGTAGAATTCTCCAACGTCACAAAAATATACTCAGACCCCCCACGATCCGTGACCGCTCTGAACGACATCTCTTTTCAAATCAATGAGGGAGAGTTCGTCTGCATTGTGGGTCCAAGTGGTTGCGGAAAATCCACACTTCTGCGAATGATTGCCGGGCTAGATCGGCCCTCTAGCGGGGAGATCCGATTCAAAGGTGACCTGCTTACTGCTCCTCACCCAAAGATCAGCATGGTTTTTCAGACGTTCGCTCTTCTTCCATGGCGAACGGTCCTTGAGAATGTTGCATTTGGACTTGAAGTTCAGAATGTTCCGAAGCGAGAGAGGGAGAATACCGCCAGAGAACTTCTTGGAATGGTAGGGCTCAAGGATAGCGAGAATCTGTTTCCGAAACAGCTCTCGGGTGGGATGAAACAAAGGGTTGGCATTGCTAGAGCCCTAGCGATAGACCCCGAAGTTGTCTTAATGGACGAAGCTTTCAGCGCCATCGACGAGTTCACAGCAGAAGCGCTAAGGGAAGAGGTTGCAGAGATACATGCTGAGACTCAGAAGACTTTCCTTCTCGTTACGCACAACCTTCCCGAGGCAATTGAGCTTGCCGACCGGATACTGGTTCTCTCCGCTCGACCCGCAAGGGTGAAGAGCATAGTACCGATAGAACTGGTTCGCCCCAGAAGTCCTACCGCGTCGGATTTCGTCAGCATACACAAGGACATCTTTTCGTTGCTTCAGGCCGAGCTGGAAGCCAGCATAATGCGGCGCCGACTAGGCGAAATCAAGGAGTTTCAGAAACTGCGAGACATGGAGGATCGCTAGATACGCAATTCAAACTCGTCGCTATCGGATTGGCTCTGCTGATAATCGGTCTTGTCGCTTACGCGTCCATTCCTTCCGTCCACACAACCCCCGTTGTTAACTCGCAGAACGTTTGGGTCCAAAATGCGTTTCCTATTCAGGCAAACACCCGAGTGGGGGAGCCAAAGAACATCACAGTCTTTTCTGACATGAACAATGAGTTGTGGACTAATGTCACAGTTTCGGAGCCCGGCGTGGGAGCTTCCGCCATCCATTTCGAGCTCCTATCGATGAACAACTCTCAATCATGCACCCCGTCATCTCGCCCACCAACCGTTCTTTTCGACCAAACGGTGTCGAACAAGTCGTTCAATATTCCAATTGGTGCAACCGGAACTTACTGCTTTGTATTCGACAACCAGGGTCCGCAACCGCTAAAGAACATTGACATTTCAGCCCGAGTCGTGGGAACTACCGAACAGATCCTAGTAGCGAGAGATGGAAGTGCAAATACTGCAGGTCTCGGGCTAGGCGCCTTAGGGTTGGTTGTCGCTATCTACGGTTACTCCAGAAAGAGCATCATTCCTTGGGAGTGAACCCTCAGGTGCCACGACACCGAGAGGTTGAGGAACGCTGGGCCCAGGGGAGGTCGGCGAACCTAGAACGTTGCCGACACTCCGATGCCTTCTTCGGTGAATGGTCACTGCTAGGATAACGACTCCAAGGACAATAGCAGCGGCAATCGCGGTTGCAAATGAGGGCTCAATTACAACCCGGTAGCTAGCTGTGAGAACAGTGTCCTTGACAATTGAAACCCACCGTGGGTTCGCCGTGCTTCCATCGTCCCACGAGGCAAAGCTGTCTGTAAGTCCGACTTGAATGGTGGTAGATCCGATTGATACAGGGATTTGTGGTTGGATCGAGATTGAGTGTGGTCCATAGCGTACTGGAAGCCTCAACTGGTTAGTCGCGTCTGATGTCCAGTTGAACCCGTCAACTGTGATCTCAACACCTTGAGAGGGAGTATTCACCTGCAGGAGTAGGCGAGGAGCACTCGTTCGGTCGACCAGCACGGAATAAGACGTTGTACTGGTCGTCGTCACTATTACCTTTACGAAATTCGCCTGGTCTGAGAAAGTGTTGTTGCTAACGCAGGGAGCGTTGCAAGGTCCAAAGGGTGCGTCACCAAGGTCTCCCCCTGGATGCGCATCTATCAACCGAACGCTACCGTGACCTGCGGGGATGCTCTCGTTCACCTTGTAGATCAAAATTCCTGCTCCAGGGTAATCTGATGGAAAGGGGAGGTACTGGTCGTAAGTGCCAATTCTTGCTCTCATTTCGACTAGATAGTAGGTTAGGGAGCCGTCTTGGTTGGCGGCTATTGGAATCTTGACGGATTGCGTGCCAGCTGTCGGAGTCTCTAGATCCTGTACGGTGATGTTGGCACTTTGACCCGCTTGAACGATAGCGATTCTTGAGCTTGGAACAAAGCCTAGTTGGATTTTCGACCAGATCGAGTGGTGAGACGGATATGTGCCAGGTTTAGGTTGGAGTGGGTTGCCATTGTTTGGATTCCATTCTCCAAGGGCCATTATTTCCCAGTATCCCATGAAGTTGTTCGCGGGGTCGATTTGACCTGTTAGGTCGTAAAGGTCAGGTAGGCCGAGGAGGTGGCCGGCTTCGTGGCAGTAGACTCCTGTGGGATCTGATTCGGCCACAACGGATGTCGAGATCTTGTAGGATACCAAGGGCGCGGGGTTGAAAACGTATCCTGGAATGGTGAAAGAATGAATGTCAGAGGTTACGTGGGTCATGGCTTCGTCGTCGCCTGAATGAACTACGATTGCAAACTTGTAGTTTGAGAGGTCGACCCCTGCGTTGTATGCGGCTTGGAGCGAGTCAGAGACTAGTTTGCTGTCACTCGAAGCGGTATCAGCTCCATAGTATGTCATGGCGTTTGGCAAAGTGTACCAAGAAGAGCTGGTAGGTGGTGTCATGCTAGTCTGAAATGAAACCGCTCCATAGGAGTCTTCGTTGTAATAGCTGTTCAAGTTTGAGAGCATTGTAAGAATTTGCTTGGGCGATGTACTGTTCCCTTTGTCGGGAAACTGGACCGTGATAACGATAGTGCGCTGAGGGCCATTCACCGCTGCAAGGGGTAAATGACTCGGGAGAATCTGGGACGTTGTTTCCCCCTGGTGAGGAACGTTTACAGGGCTTGTTGAGAATGACAGGATAACGAGTGCAAGAATCGTGCTCGTTGTAAATCGGAAAACCATCTCGGATCCTTCGAGAAGCTAACAACGAACCGGGAGCGTTTCTAGCGCCAAAAGCAGACTGTAACCAGGTGATTACCGTTCGAGTTTCAGAAGGATTGAAGAAACTGTGCGCAGTTGCCCTGACCGGAAGAATCACCTCTTGAGTGTTACCTTGAATTTGGTCGACTTGGATTGTCAAAGCGTGTTCTACGTAGTCTTAAATACCGTGTTGGCTGAGAAAAGCTTCTTCACGTATCGGATGCTTCCGAAGGTCTTCGCATGAGTCACAGCAAAGTTGGAATTGTTGGTTATGGGGTTTACATCCCCCGAGAACGAATTGAGACAGCGAAGATCGTTAGGGAGCGAGAGAAAAAGCGGGGGAAAGAACTTGAAAAGGTTCTGGAGAAGGTTAGGCATGGACTTCTTCTACGCGAAAAAGCTGTTGCTGGGCACACCGAAGATACGATCACCATCGCCACCGAGGCAGCTGAGAACGCGATACGTATGGCCGGGATTTCACCCGGAGAGATTGGAGGCGTTACTGCCGGATCGGAGTCTAAGCCATATGCAGTAGGCACGATTGCAAGACATGTCGCGTCGTTCGTCGGTGTGGGAGAGAACGTATTCATCGCCGACCTTGAAGGCGCTTGCAATTCTGGAATGCAAGGAGTCGGCTTCATAGACGCTGAGATTCGAAGCGGGCGAATAAAATACGGTCTCGCAATCGGGTCGGACGTCGCTCAGGCTGAGCGTGGAGACCCCCTGGAATATTCGGCTGGAGCGGGCGCCGGAGCATTCGTGTTGGGGAAGAGCGATCTGATCGCGAGTATAGAGGACATTGCTCCTTATTCCAGTCTATTCATGGATTTTTGGAGACGCGAGGAGTCTGCTGTCCCAAAGCACTTCGGTAGGACAACTGTTGAAGCGTACAAGTCACATATAATCGGTGCCATCGCCAATCTGTTCCGCAAGCACCCCGATCTTTCCCTATCGGACTTTGACTGGATAACGTTTCACCAGCCATCGGGCTATCTTCCGATGAAAACGTGCAACGCGCTGACTCAGGATGAGATCCCGTATGTTGGCGATTCGTCGATCGCCGAACGAATGAGACTCACCGAGCAGGATATTGAGAAAAAGATCAAACCGTGGCTCAGAGTGCTAGACACCGGAAACACATACGCTGCCTCCACGATGATATCTCTTGCATCACTCTTTGACAAGGCGAAGCCCGGCGACCAAGTCCTAGCCGTGTCCTACGGCTCCGGAGCCTATTCCAACGCGACTTGGTTTGAGGTTCAGGACGGGATCGAGGAAAAGAGAGGACGAGCCCCTACCGTGATGGATTATGTGGAACGGAAATCTGAGATCAGAATAGATACTTACCACGACTTGATCCGCGAGCGACTATCAAGAATCAAGAGAAGATTGGAGATTCCGCGGATGGTCGGCGAAGTTGAGCCGGTCAACGGAAGCTACTTCGTACTCTCTCTTTGCAGTGGGTGTAGCAGAATATACTATCCCGCGAGAGAGACCTGTCTCGCCTCCGACTGTCCAGGACCGATGGAGAAGAAACGTTTTCCACGATTTGCGAAGCTGAAGAACGTCGCAAAGCTTCCCTTCAAGAAACGATGGACCTCAAACTTTGAACTCCTCGAAAACAACAAAGTTCTGTTCGTCGACGCGGATGTCTCCGATTTGAAACCGGGACTCCGACTGGAAGGAGTCATCAGAAGGCTCGACTACGAGGGAAAGGACGGACTGATCCTCTACGGAATAGCCTATCGTCCGATATTCAGAGAGGCCTTGGCGGTGATTTCCAAGCCGAAGCCGATCGCTGTAGCGCCTACACAATATGCTTAGAATGATCGTAGCACAACTGGGCTAGCTTAAACGCGCACTTTCGCACGAGACTCGGTATGAGTCTAGCTCTAACCAAGCAAGAGCTGAGCTTCCAGCGAAGAGTTAGGGCGGTTACTGAAAAGCACCTCAAACCTTTAGCCGCCAAGATAGAAGCCGAGGAGTATTGCCCCCGAGACTTCCTTCGTGCGCTTGGCAGAAATAAGTTCCTGGGGGCTCCGTTTTCAAGATCTTATGGCGGTCTTGCCCTACGCTGGGTTTCGGAGACAATTGTGGGCAGAAGAGGTTTCCGCCGTCAGTGGAGCAGCAGAGATGGCAAGACTCGCTTCGGCCGCGCTGTACTCTGCGCCGCTTGCATTTTTTTGCTCGTAGCGTCCAGAAGAAGCAGTTCCTCCGTTCAGTTCTTTCAGGCGAGAAGATAGGTGCGTTAGCTCTGACAGAGCTACGGTCTTCTGGGTATGAGGGGCGCTAACGTCGCTCATCTTCTGTCTCGCCGAGTTCGAGTTCCGAGAGAAAATTCGTAGGCGGTCTCAGCCGTGGATTCTCCATTATCCTAGACGAGCTGGACAGGGAGAGTCCGGCCGTTGCTGCCGGAATGATGGGGATTGCTCGCTCATCGTTTGAGGAGGCCGTCAGGTACTCATCCAATAGGAAGCAGTTTGGACGTCCGATCAGAGACTTTGAGGGCGTAAGTTTCAAGATCGCTGATATGGCTGTCAGACTTGTCGCTTCTCGGCTCTTCATTCTACACGCGGCCCAGGTGCTTGATCGAGGAGAACCAGCGAGAAAGGAGGGGGCTATCGCCAAACTTTACTCGACTGAAGCTGCGTTCGACGCGACCCACGAGTCTCTGCAGGTCCATGGAGGTGTTGGATATACGAAGGATCTTCTGATAGAGCGCTACTTCAGGGATGTGAGGTTCATGATGATCGGAGGGGGGACCAGTGAGATAATGAGATACATCATCCAAAGAGAGGTGTCTACAAGGAATTGGGCGGACTTTCCTGATGTTACCGCTTGCTTTTGCGTGAGGTTACGCGAGCCTTTAGTCGATTTCAGGCCGTAGGCCGATCGATAAAGGCTCCACTTGTATGTCCACTGTTGAGATCGAGAATTACCGCTGGAAATGCGAGAACTTTCTTAAGGGGTATTGTCCGGGTAAGGACTGCGATGTCTGCGCAAAGGTCACTAACAGGCTCTTATTGAAGGGGCTTGTGAAGATCACTCACGCGGACGAGGTCTTGAAACCGGTTCAGACTACTCCAGCAAACAGTCAGCCATAATTGCTGCTCGCGAGGAGTCTGACCGTCTCCTTGTATGGTAGGATATACTTTTCAATAAACAGCTACATCTTGACCTAGTTTGCGGTTTTCATTCTGAGGTAGGTTTATACCGCAAGTTTCGCATTATAGCGTATGAGCGGCAAATACTGTCCACTCGTGTGTCCACACATCGCTCGCGTCTTAGTCGAGGCTTCCTGAATTGGTTGACATTCATTATTTCATCTTCATAATGAACGTTGACTCTGCAATCGCTTCTGCTATCGCGGGTGTTGTTGTTTTCGCTCTGACCTACGTTGGGCTCAAGCTGATTTACCGGATGTGGCGAAGGAATCTCAAGTGCCCTCACTGCGGAGAGACGTATCATGATCACCAAGTTTCTCCTGCAGTTGAGAAGGCTCTGCCTAACGCTTTGTGGACTTAGACCCCGCTTCCGTCTGGTCTTTCTAGACCGTAAGCTCTTCGAGGCCGCGCGGGTATTCGGTAATGAGTTTCATTCCATTTTTGGTGATCTCTACAGTGTCTGAGTGTCGGAACCCGGCAAGCCCGGGAATGTAGAGCCCTGGCTCACACGAAAACACCATTCCGGTCTTCATGATCGTCTTGTCTCCCGGGTCAAGCCAGGGAGGTTCGTGGCCATCGATTCCAATTCCGTGACCTACATGGTGGCGAAGGGTACCACTGAAACCTGTGCTTTCAACAGCCTTCCTTGCGGCAGTATCGACCTCGAAACAAGGAGTACCGGCCTTGAATGAGCCTAGTGCAGCGTCTTGAGCTTTCAGCATGGCTTCGAAGTATTTTTTCTCCCTGTGCCCGGCCCTTCCGACAACAACTGTTCGTTCCAACTCGCTTGTGTATCCCCCAACCTCAACTCCGGCCTCTGTAACCAACACGTCTCCTCTCCGGATCTTGCGTTTTGAGAAGACCGCGTGAGGTATGGCCGACCCGGGTCCGACCTGTCCCCGGCAGCCCACAACCACAGGTGAAAGGCCCCACTTGAGTTGACGATATGTCGCTCCAAGCTTCCTCATCATCCTTGTCAAGGCCTCGTAGCTCGCCTTCATTCCAATTAGCGCATCATGCTTGCCCGGTGCGATGTTCTCCATCAGGAGATCGTGGGCTTTTTCAGCCCAGCGAGAACTCTCCTTCAACAAGTGTATCTCCTGTTTCGACTTTACCCATCTCAGATTGTCGACGATACCCTTCCCGTCGACCATCTTTGATCGTTTTAGCAAGTCTCGCAGGGAGGGACCTCGGTAGCCCCAGCCTCCGGTCGCTCCGTCAAATGAGTCTGTCGCGATTTTCGATCCTGCCAGTCCCTTTTCTTTTAGTATCCTTACAAAGCGACGTATCGGATGAATGGTGCCAGGGTAGTCAGGATAATTGAAGAACTCCTCTATAAGAGAGGAGTCTTGTTTCACGTGGTCCTCTTCTAGAAGAGGACCCATCATGAAAATCGAACCGTCTTGAGGAATGACTAGTGCAAGAGGTCTTTCCGTAGAAATGTGGCTAAATCCCGTAGTGTAGAGAATCCGGGTGGGATTCGTAAGATAGAGCGCCGCGCATCTAGATCTCCTCAATTGATCCCGGATTTTCTCAATCCTAGATTTATGCTCGGCCGGGCTGATCACCATGTCGCCTGGGACCATGTGACTATACCGCCGTCAGTAGTGGTTAAGATTTAGGTCTGCGTCTCGCTTTCTTTCCCGCATACCAATACTATCCAGGTCGTCTGAAGGGATTGCATGGAACTCCTGGTCAAAAAGAAGAGGTGGGAGAGGTACTCCCAGACTAGTCGATAGCTATCTGTTTGGCTTTGGACCCCGACTTCTTCCTGGTCAGCAATAGCTCGAGGACACCGTTCTTGTAAGACGCCTTTGACGTGTCGGGATCCACTTCGACCGGAAGCTCTAGCTCCTTGTAGTAGCGCCGTTTGTCCGTGTCAACTTTCAGCGTCAGCTTATGTCCGTCGCTTTCTAGGGAGATGTCTGGCTTTTCGACGCCAGGAAGTTCGGCCACAACCTTCACCGTGTCTGGGTTGACGATGGTGTCAACTAGAGGTTCTCGGTCCTCTTTCACGTCAAGCTGAGGCCTCACTGCGCCTAGTGGTCCTCCTTTGAGGGAAGGTTTGACATTGCCGAACTCTCTGATCACTGGTTTCCCGTCGGGACCCGTGCTGAACGAGTAGCCGTAGACGAATGGACCCATTTCTCTCACGGTGCCGCCGTCAGGAAGCTTTCGCTCTCGGATGAGATCCTTTGGAAGCTCTAGGTCTTTGAACATCGCTTCAAAGTCTTGCTCGAGTTCGTCAAAGAGATTGGCTGTAGGGAATCGCCATCGACGCCGTAGCCAATTGGAAAAGAATTCATCTTCACTCAATCATGTTCACCTCCCGGTCTTTGACTCATCGAGGGTCTTCCGTGTCTTCTCTAGAAACGTGATGAATTCCGCGAGGATCGTCTTCCCGAATTGACTCAGGTCGTATGTTCCCTCATTGCTCTCGTCGAGGAGGCCTGCGTCTGAAAGAGCTGCGATGTTGTGGTAGACGAGTTTCGGGTTTATTCTAGTCCGATAGTTTCTCTTTGCTTCTGACTTCTCAAGGAGTGGCGCTAGCATTCTCATTCTCGTTTCGTTGCCTAAGAGCTCTATGAGACTCAGGGTTTCCCGAAATGTGTCTTCAAACGTGTCATCGAACCAGCCGAGCACTTCCATTGTAACCTTCCCTCTTTCGAGGGCGGTGCGCATCGATTCCTTGAGCGCGGGCTGATCCAACTCCCGGGGGAGAAGAATCACGGCGCTGGCGTTCTGAGCTTTGTTGATTGTCTCAATGGATCTTGCGAGCGGCTCGTCTAATCCTGCGGTTTGACAGAATACAGCTGTCAGGGTTCCGTTCTTGACTCCACATACGTCGACGGTCAAGGTTCGGGAGGAGTCGTCGTGTGTTAGTTTTGCGTCTAGATATGTGTCCATCTCTTGAGAAATCAGATGTCTAGCGGCGTGAAATCGTTCGAATTGTCTGAGTTCGCTCTTCTCGGTTGGGCGTTGATGCCTGCGAGCGAATGTGTTGTAGTCGAGGATGTCTTGGGGGGACACGCGTTGGGTTTCTTTAGATTTGCTCAGCCTTAGCATCATTGGAATGACCCTTGTTCGTTACTCTAGGTAACGGAATTAAGCTATAAATGTTACCTGTAGTAACATTGTGAGTTCAGGTACTTAGTAAACCGACACCTTGGCAACTCCTCTGATTTTCAGAATCAGCGGAATCGCCTTCCCAGGGATGACTCGGTCCCCAATCAGAGTGAGCTTGGGATCTGGATTCATTTCAGGGTCGTCGACTAGCGCCTGTCTAATGCTTATCCCATGCTCAGCCAAGACTCTGGCCGCATTTGCAAGAATTCCTATCTCGTTCGGGTCGTCCGATGCTATCTCGATCACTCCTAGCCCCATCTGCTTCGCTACCGCTCGGAACGAAGGCCCCGCTGACTCTAGTCCCGAAAAGACCAGCTTGATTTCTTTGTTCATGTTGATCTCTCGGATCGTCTCCTTTATGGTACGCCGGTCGACTCCCATCACTCTCGCCACTTTGAGGGTGGGGACCTCGACTTCATTGACGTAGATCTTGTCGCCTTTGACTGAGAGCCCATTTTGGAGCAGAAACCTGGCAACTCGCAGCCGTTCGGGATGTGCCTCAAAGAGATCGCGTATTCTCTCCCACATTACAGGTCGAGAAGAGTGTTCTGTTCAAAGAACCTTAAAGAGTTGCATTGCGAAAACGCCAACATCTTTGCGCACTAACGCATGGACGAGGTCGTCACAACGGTAGTTGAGAATCTCTGAGCCCTATACACCCGGCGCCAAGAAACGCCTTTGACGAGGCCATGTTTCAGGGAAAGATTGTCCGGCTCATTGCAATTGAGAAAAAGCCTGAGGAAGCGCTAGATGCCCTCTGCGCACGCTACCGAGTAGAAAGGCCTATTCTAAGGATCGGTCTGCCCAAGGGGGAAAAAAGGGCCCTAGGATGCTACGTGCACAAAGAGCGGACCATCTACATGTCGAGTGAAGAATACCTGTTTGATCCATACGTTTTGATCCATGAATTCTACCATCACTTGAGACATGTCGACGGAAAACACAGAGGAACTGAGCGACACGCGCGCGACTTCGCTCTTTCGTTCCTAAGGAATGCTCAGAGGAGCGGCGATAGGCTGCTATGATGCCTTGAGTTAAGCTTTGAACCAGCTAAAAACGAGATATCTTATCTCGTCCAGCTTAGCGTCTGGAATCGCTATGATGAATTGCTTCCTAACGGTAGTTGCCAGCCTTCCAGCTCGGACTACCTCAAAGGGCCCCATGATGGACTCTGGATCTTCCACCGAGACGATGAAGGGAGCATGATCGATCCCAGGTCCATGCTCGTACACGGCAAAGTCGGCGCCGAACTTTATTCCTGGGGTGACGATGTAGCCCTTGTTTCTCAAGTCCTTGTATACTTGGTAAGCCTGACTGAATCCACGATACGTCTCTCTGGCTTCTCTCAATAGAAGTGATTTGCGAACGGGTTCTTTGGTCCTTCCATCAATTACGGATATTCTGTGATGCTCGAGAAGATAGAGTCCTTCCATAAGGTCGAGCAGAAGCGGAACGTCGAAGTCTTGGTCTGGTTTTGGTTTTGGTATTCCGACTGGTTTTCCGAAGAATCCTGAGCGGTAAATGTCGAGCCCGGTTTTTGCGTCCCATACGATGAGGCGGGTTCCGATAAGTTCCGCTTCGCCTTGAAGTGTCGTGGGCTTCATGATCCTTCTAGGCCGTCAGGGCGATTACCCTGATCAGGTCTACAACGTCCACTCCTAGGTCGGCCATATTCTCCATGTGAGCGCTAAGGTCTCTGACTAGAAGGAGAGTTCGTAAGGGAATCTTCTCGTCTAGTACTTCGAGGTCGAGAGATCGATAAACCATATCGACTTTCTTTTCCGTTTCCTCGACGCCTCTGGAGAGCTCCATGGCTTTGGTCGGGTTGAACCCGAGGGACATCACTGTCTCTCTTATTTTGGACATCTCCTCAAGAACTAGAGCGTTCAGTTCGGCCAGTCGCTTGGTGTATTTCTTGTCGATCTTCCAGTTCCGGTCGATCACGGCAGACAGCCGGTAACCAATGCCCTGCGCATAGTCGGCTACCTCGCCGATCTTGAAAATGAGTCTGATGAAATCCTCCCGGTTGCTCAGGAGGGTTCCGAAAGAAGCGACCTCTTCCAGAAGTTTCTTCTTGGTTCCTTCGAAGTCTCCTAGAATCTTTAGCATGTTTTGGTAGTGTTCCTTGGCTTCCTTTGCCTTTCCATCCGAAACGTTGTCGGTCATCAGGGCTAGTTCGCGTGTTATGTCCACGACGTTTCTAGTTTGTTCTCGGCAGATGTCGAGTATTCTTCGTCGTATGTTTGCTTCGGTTTCAACTGGAAATGTCATCAAGTAGCACTATCTCGCAACGTGAAGCTATCCTTGCCATAAAAAACTAGCAGCAGTCTAGTCTAGGTCATTTTGACGGTTTGAAACCTTCTTTCACTATCGTGTGGATGGTCGATGAGAGCGTTCCTATAGGGGTTCTCATTTGGTTCCAGCTATCACGATCTCGGACGGTGACCGTGTCGTCTTTGAGGGTATCATAGTCTATGGTGATTCCAAGAGGCACACCGGCCTCATCCGCCCTGGCATATCTCCTTCCTATGGAGCCTGATTCGTCGTAGTCTACTCTCAACCCGTTGGCGATGAGAGTTTCGAACACCTCGGTTGCCCGCTTTGGCAACCCATCTTTGTTTACCAGGGGGAAGACCGAGGCTTGTATGGGAGCAAGGTTGAATGGGAGACCTAGAATCAGTCTATCTTCCTTCATTGTAAGGTTGTATTCGAGGGTGGCATAGAGAAGACGTTCCACTCCGAAGCTTGGCTCTATTACGTGTGGTAGAAAGCGGGCGCCTGTTTCCTTTGCCTCTTCCTCAACGACGTCGAAGCAATCTGGGGGAACAGTGTACGACCCGATTCTTACGGTCTGTCCGGCCTTCTTGGCTCTCAGCAGTCTTTCCGGGTCGTCTTTGGATATTAGATCGGCGACTCTTCCTGTCTCTTCTTGAAAGATCTTTCTGATGTTCGGGTGGTTTGGCTTGATCGATTTAACCTTACGGATCCGCGGTGTTGGATAGGGTTTGAAGACCCGGAGGTCTTCTCCGGTGGCTTCCATGTGTTTTCGCAAGTCGTAGTCTGTTCTGTAAGCGAAGCCTGCGACTTCCGTCCAGCCCCAGCGGTCCAGCCTAACTTCGTGGTCGAATGTTTGTGCTGAGTAGTGGGCCCTTTCGCTCGGAAGTTTTTCGAAAAATCTTTGATGATGCGGCTCGACTCCTAGTTGATTCAGGAACCGTTTTGAGAGTGCCATGAAATATGCTGCCCATGGTGCTTTGATCACTTGTTTCTTGACCGCGTCGCCTACTTCAACGCGGGTCGCATTTTCTGTGCCTTTCTTTCTATTGTCTTCCGTAACAATCAATAGCTCCTCGGAGCCGACTTCATCAAGGTAGGGACAGTCCGGCTCTTCAGGGTCGAAGAAGAGCTCAAAATCCATTATCGTGAACTCACGCAATCGTAAGGGACCCTGTCTAGGTGATATTTCGTTGCGGAGAACGGTCCCGACCTGGGCTATCCCGATCGGAAACTTCTCCCTCATCGTCTCAAAAATTCGGCGGAAGTTGACGAATATTCCCTGAGCCGCCTCCGGGCGGCCGTAAGCAGGATCCTCGCCGTACGGACCTATGCTAGTCTTGAACATTGTCATGAAATACTGAGGCGGCCCTAACTCTCCGCCACACTCTGGACACTTCACATGTCTTTCCTTCAGGAGCGAGCCAAGCTGTTCAAGACTCATTCCTTCAGTCTCTAAGCCTGTAGCTTCCTTGACCAATTGGTCTGCTCTGAATCTTCTATGGCAGTTACTGCACTCCGTCATCGAGTCTTTGAAGTTCTCAACGTGACCTGAAGCTTCCAAGACCTTGTGAGGGGTGATTATGGGAGTGGAGACTTCGACGAACCCATGGCGTTGAAGGAAGAATTGACGCCACGTATCCTCAATCTGCCTTTTCAGCCCCACGCCTAGGGGCCCTAGATCCAGGAATCCGCTGAGGCCACCGTAGATCTCGAATGAGCCCCAGAAGAATCCTCTCCGCCGGGCAGTCTCGGATAATAGTTTGTACTTGTCTTTGATTTGTTGCTGCACGGTTTCTCTGCTCGGATTTGACCAGAACGGAGTAGGTTAGTTATATCCGCTTTCAGAGCGGATAATTGGGCTTGCTATCGTGCCTTCACGTGCTTTACTATGGGAGGTCGTACTTTTCGAAGTATTCTGTAGCCGCAGAATGGGCATTTGATCTCCGGGGTCATCGCTAATTGATCAGCCGTCAGTTTTGATCCGCAGTTTATGCACTCGTAGATGAGTCCGCCTGGGTTTCGTTCGCGTGGTGGAGCCTCTGGTGGCGCTGGCTCGATAATTGGTTCTTCGGGACCGGATTCCATTGTTGCTATTCCGAGAATACAGAGATGGGGGTCGAGTTCAAGTTAAGGATTTCGAGGTCGAGGTTCCAGGATTCGGTTTGGCTTTACCGCCTGCCGGCTTGTCTTTTGTCGTCGTCTCGGGGCTGGGCATTGGTTTCTTTCGGAAGAGAAAGAAGAGGAGGATGACTATCGCGGCTGCGACTCCGATTATTGCTGGGATGAGCACTTGGAGATTGCTTGGGAGGACCGTCACTTGAAGGGTGCCGGTGATAAGCGGAGCTCCGTAGTCTGGTGATAGAAATGTCACTGTGTATGTTCCAACACTAGGCGGGGCGCTGAAGGCGAACTGCACATCCTTCGGCTGCCCGGGACCTATGATGATTCCAGACACGGTTTTTGTGACTATTGTCTTGAGGTTGCTATCCTGAACGTTCAAAGTAACGCTGAGATTCATGTTCAAAGCGGTGGAGTTGCTCTTCAAATGAAGAACCAGGGTCGTCGGTTGATTCTGCGTAACCGAAGGAATGCTATCGAGGGTTGTCTGAAGTAACGTCGATTCCTGTGATGATTGTCCCTGGACCGTAATCGCGAATCCTGAGGAGTCAGTCCCGAGCGCCAAGAATGTGAGCTTGTTAGCGCCCAGTACTCTCCCAGAAAGGATCGTGGAAAAAGCTCCCGTCGTGCTCGAAGACGTGAAACTTCCAGTTGCTAACAGGCGTCCTGGAACAGGCGGATTGACTAGCACATAGGCGTAGGCTGGGGATTCCAGACCGTTGCTGCATGAAGGCACGCATGCTCCTGTACCTGACAACGGCTCGCTTGCTATGGTTATCTTGAACAGACCGGCGTGTTGCCGGAGACCTGTTACTGGTGGGTTGCCAGGGGGTAATAGAGCAGAGACTGAGCTGCCGCCGACATTGATTCCCCTTACGACAATTTGGATTCCTGCAGGAGTGAAGGTTGCGCTCAGCTGGTATACATATTTTGAATTAATAGTGAAGGTGTCGTAGCCTGAAGGCAGTGGAATCATCACGTTTGACTGGTGAGTGGTCCCACTAGCATACTCGTGCTCGATGGTCAAATTCGCGTTCGAGTTAATCCTCGTTCCCGCCGAGGGGTTGACTAGGGTGAACACTATCATCAGTTGTTGACCCGTAGTGAATACTCCGTTGACTAGGCTGATATTGGAAACATAGATACCGGTTCCGCTCGTGATCGTTGGGGTCGTTAGTGGTGCGGGTCCGGCGCCATTGTCGATGGCGAAGACGTAGCCGTTCACGTTGATGTTGGTGGGATTCGTAGGCGAATATGCCAGGGTTCCTTGAGTGTTCAATCGCTGGTTCGATCCCGAGTACGAGAATCCTGTGACTCCAAGTTGTTGGAGTGTGAAAGATGTCGCGTTGTAACCGAAATCGTACATGTTGTTATACGTGCTATTCACAGTCCATAGGCCGAACAGCGATGCGCCTTGAGGGATGGGCGTGGTGAAATTGAGCAGTGAGATTCCCTGCCGCGTATTTGTGAAAGTCTGCGTGACTTGAACAGATGTTTTGTTGGCTGTCACGTAGTCCGAACCGGTCACATTGACTCCTTGGCGGAGAGTGACTCGTACCTGCAGGAGGTCGCCTGTCCCCCACGTAGTCGTTGGGATTCCGCCCAGGGTGGTCTCTACCTTAGCGCCGAGATTGTTCGAGTTGGCTGTTATGATGATCAGAGAGTGCTTGATTCCGGTAGAATTGCTAATAGAGACGACGTACGAATTGGTGCAGAAGAACGCTGTACAATTACCCTGAAAGATAGGGGAGGCAGGTGAAGTCGTGGGGAAGATGGTTGTCCCGTTTTGGACGATCTTGACTGTTGTGTATGAATTCGGGTAGTAGAAGCTCAATATCATGTTAGACCACGTATGGTTGAGATGGCCGCTTGCCCCGTTAGGCTTGGGATAGGTTACGTTGGCAAAGTAACCGGTTGGAATGGCGAGATCTGATTTGTGGTTCACGGTCATGCTTGTTTGATCGGTGGGATCGAGTCCCATCGAATGTGAGTAGGAGTTGATGGGCAGACCGTCAGCTGAGACGACCGCCACGTTGCTAACTCGTATGCTAAGTCCCTTCCCTTGGGAGGTCGAGTTGAACGCGAAAACTAGCGTTAGGTTGAATCCTAGGTATTTCGTAACATCGTAGCAATTGTCACTTGGACCGCATCCCACTGGAGGGCTTCCAGCTGTGAACGAAGTGCCTTCTCCACCCATAATTGAGGTCTGGTTGGTCTTGGTCAGCTGGTGGATTGGAGCCAGTTTCGTATCATTGTAGATGAAGTAGCTCAGTTTTGTGAAGTTACCTAGATTGCCTCTCCAGTCGAATCTGAGATACGTTGTTGACGAGACGTTTCCCTTTGGTACGTTGAGTACGTTGCTGAAAGTGACGTTATCATTGGCTGGAGGTGCGCCGCTCGGAATCGTAACATTGAACGTCGTTCCAGGTATGGGCGTCCCATTCTGAGGATTGGTGAAATTCCCTCCGAACCAATTTACTGGGGTTCCCGGAGTGAATGTCGCGTTTAGCCGTGTGTAAACGTCGAACTGGGCTCGGCTTACGTTAAAGGCAAACCGGGTTCCATTGGGATCATGTCCCGGGACAAGTGGAAGTGAGTGGGTTTGTGGCCCCGAGGAGTAGTGACTAATCTGAGAAGAGAGAGGGATGGCAGGCAATAGAGATAGCACTATGAGAATTACGCATAGGCTCCCCCGGATCAAGACCTTTCACGAAGTGAAACGCGACAGCCGGACGGATTCTATTTAACCTTTGTAGGTTGCGGGATTCGAGTTGGGCTGAATTGGAGCATCGCTTGGCCTAAACTATCAGTTTCGCGCGAAGCCAATAATTCAAGAGGTCCGAAACAGGTCAAGTTCGAGGTAGTTATTGCTTGAATGCCAACTGATCAATTTCCCCTCAATGTAATATAATAACAAAAGCTGGCCTAAGAGTCTATACAGCGATGACCCGCCAACCCTCTAGTGCCGTCTTGCACAGTGAGAAAGAGGAGAGCTTAACGCTTTGGTGGCGGGGACACAAGAACCACGTTGTCTCCTCGAACAATTATTGTGCCAAGCTTCTTAGTTGACTCGGCGTTGGTTACATCCTCTGCGTCTTCCAGTACTAGGTTCATGTGTTGATCGAAGCTGTAGAGTCTTCCTCGCACGGTCCGTCCGCCTTTGAGCTGGACCAGTACGACTTTGTTCAGGCTCTCTTCGAAGATCTTCGCCGCAACTTCAGACATTCATCGTTCAACCGGAGATTTGCGGTTGTCCGGCGAAGGTACTCTTTTAAAGATTGTCTCCCTTTGATGATCGCGAAAAAGTCTTGACAGTTAGAACAATACTAAAAGATCGAGACTCGAAGCCTCTAATTGAAGAGTTGCGACGTCTCCCAAACCAACAACAGCTCACCCACAAATCAAGAGTAGAGATAGAGACTGTCAAAGACTCAGAGATAGTATTCGTCGATGGTGTCGCCATAGCTTTTAGACGGAAAGGCGAACTTGCACCAGTACTAACCAATACCTCTGCTCTAGACAGCATGCCAAGGATCGTCGTCGATATGGGAGCTGTCCCACATGTAGCAGGAGGGGCAGATATCATGGCCCCGGGAATCCGGAAGGTCAATGGAGAGTTTGGCGAAAAGCAATTCTTGGCGGTAGTAGATGAGAAGCACGGCAAATACCTCGCCGTGGGGAGAGCACTCATTGGATCAGGTCTAATGGCAGCGACAAGGAAGGGTAAGGTCGTCGAGAACGTCCACTACGTCGGGGACCTAATTTGGGAGGTCATAAAGCCCAAGGGCCCGACAGCAGCAAGCTCGAGTTGACGCTTTCTATCGAAAAAAGTCAGGGAAATGTTTAAAGTTGAACCGGCTCCGAACCCGATGATAAGCTCCCGGAGCCCAGCCTGATCCTTCCCAATGCAGCATTCTACGATCTACGTGAAAGCGCTCCCACTTCAGGAACTAGACGACGTGGAGACGATTAAGGGGGAAGTCAGAACTGGTAATATTCTCATCGTAAGAATCACTCCCTTGGCGCGAAAGAGCGTGGAGGAGACAAAATTGGCAATAACTGAGTTGACTGACTACACGAAATCCTTAGGCGGAGACATTGCTCGTCTAGGGGAAGAGCGGATCGTCATAACGCCAGCGGGTGTGAGGGTTTGGAGGAAAGAAGCGGCATCGTCCGAAGGAGCGATCCCCGCTGTTCCCATTCAGAACGAAGCTGTTCCCGGAACACGTTGACGTTACAGTCTATTATCTGAGTCTTATTGATTCGAGTACATCGGGCACGACTGTTTTGATTCCAAATATGCGGTTGACGTTCTGAGCGAATAGGTCAGATTTTCTTCTCTCTCCGTGGTTGACGATAATTTTCGTCGGCTTCGGAGTCATTCTCTTGATGAACCCTAGGAGCTGGTTTCTGTCTGAATGTCCTGAAAATCCTTCTATGGATTCTACTCTCATGTTTACTTTCACCATTTCCATTTTGCCGTCGTGGGCGTAGAGAGAGACCTCCTTGAGACCGTTCTTGATTCTGTTCCCTAACGTACCGTCCACTTGGTAGCTGACGTAGGCGAGTGTATTTCTCGGGTCGGGTGCAAGGTGTCGGAAGTAGTCTATCGCGGGGCCGCCTTCGAGCATCCCTGATGTAGCGATGATTACGCAGGGTCCACCGGCGATGATTTCCTCTCTATCGCTCGGGTGAGTTACGGGGTGGAAGTATTCGGATTGGAATGGGTTGATGTCTTTGTGGAGGATCTGTTCTTTGATGTCGCGAACTAGGTATTCAGGGAAGGCTGTGTGGATTGCGGTTGCCTCGTTGACCATTCCTTCGATGTAGATTGGGAGTTCTCGGAGAGCGCCGTTTTTCATGTACGCGTCTAGGACGAGCATTATTTCTTGAGCTCGTCCAACTGCGGGAACTGGTATCAGCACTTTTCCTCCTTTTTCGACTGTGTCGTTGACGATGCTGACGAGCTTGCCTTCTACTCCTTCTCTGTCGGGCATGATGTCGTCGGGTCCTCCGTACGTGCTCTCGATGATGAGTGTTTCAGCTCTTGGGAACAATGCTGTGGCCGGATCGAGCATCATGGTTCGTCCGAACTTGAAGTCGGCGCTGTAGACTATGTTGTGGAGACCCTCACCTATGTGAAGATGGACCATGGAGCTTCCAAGGATATGGCCGGCGTTATGGAAGGTGAGTTTGATGTCCGGAGCCACGTCTGTAACTACGTTGTAGCGCAGTGGTATGGTGTGAGTTACGACTTCTCTGACGTCTTTTTGGTCGTAGGGAGAGTATTCGCCTTCCCTGCTGTGAACATCGAGATAGTCTAACTGGTGGAGTGTCATCAGGGTCTGTGTCGGTTCCGAGCAGTAGACGGGTCCGTCATAGCCATACTTGTAGAGGAAGGGGAGTATTCCGCAATGGTCGAGGTGGGCGTGAGATATGACTACTGCATCAAGCTTTTCCAGGTCAAATTCGTCCGTATCGAACCTTGGGTACGCTGAAGTGGGGTCTTGGGCTCCAGGGTTTATTCCGCTGTCCAGCAGGACGCTGCTTGATCCTGCTTGGATCAGCATGGCGGCTCGTCCAACTTCATGAAACGCTCCAAGGGTTACGAGTCGAACGTAGCCGGCTTTACTAAACGTGGGTCGAAAGATTCTTTCTCCGACGTCACGGAGGATCCTGCTGCGCTCTTCGCTTTCGGTGTGAAGGATGTGTCTGGTGCTTGAAATGATCTTGGAGTGCAGGGGTGGTGCTCTGAGGATTCTTGGCCGCCATCTTGTCTCTTTCACGACCTGTTGCAGGACGGTAGCCTCTTTCCCAATTGCCACCCCGGGCTTGGCTGCTTCCACCACTACCTCTCCGAGGCTAGGGTCGAAGTTGATCGAGGAGATTTCAGCTTCGAGGGGAATGATTTTTCGAATGTACGCCTCGGCCTCTCGTTCTGGAAGCCGTATGGATTGATCAGATCGGATGACGATTCTCTTGTGAAGAAGGTTAACGATCTCGGTCACAACGTAGTTCTGTTCAGCAAGCAAACCGACGTTCTTTACGTAGATCGCAAGTCGTGGCCCTTCGAATTCTATACGAGTTATCTCGGCGTCTTTCGGCATATGCTCTACGATGGTTTCGCGTATCTTTGCGTGCACGTCATTGTAGGTTCTAGTCAATTCTCTCTACGACTGTGATATCTGTGGAAGGTTTGAAAGAAGGGGTCAGGCGTGCAGGATGTGCTTCTTCTCGTCCTCTGGCAGTTCCCTGTATCCTTCCTTCGTGATTATGGCAACATCGAAACTGTCGCCGCTTGCAGAATCTCTCTTCATTGCTGAATCGACGGCTCTGACAACTACGGGAATCGACTCCTTCACGTTCATTGAGTCCTTCCACTCTGACTCGAGGACTCCGTAGGCGACGGGAGATCCGGATCCGGTTGAGACGTATTTCTCCTCCATCATGCTTCCAAGAGGATCCAGGGCATAGATGTGCCCTCCACTGTCGTCTACTCCTCCAATGAGGGCCTGGACTCCGAGAGGGTAGTATCTGGCGCCGAAAAGGATGTTAGAGACCAATCTGGCTGCGGAGTTCACCGGGATTGGCCTTGCGAGGTCAAGTCTGTAGAGCGAAGAGTTTGCTCTAAGCATTTCCACCAATGCCTGCGCATCTCCTACCGTTCCTGCGATGGTCATAGCTAGGTGATGGTCGATCCGATAGACTTTCTTGGCGTGTTTATGGGCGACAAAGGATCCCATAGTGGCTCGAGTGTCAGTCGTAAGAATGACTCCGTCCTTACAGACGACACCGATTGTCGTTGTCATTTCAGAACTCTCATCTTTGATGGTCTCGGGTTTTCCAACTTGTCGTGTGTCCAGTTGTTTTTTCTTAGATCATGGCTTTCCCGGAAACGGAAAGATTTGCTTCTGAATCGGTTTCTGATAGCTTAAAAACGTTTTCAGCGATAGTTAAGCTGTTTGATCTGCGTTGGATCGTTCATTGTCGATCCAACAGTTCTCAGGCTCAAATCACCCATTTGTTGTGTTAATTATCGGAAGCAGATAGTCATGCGCTGTAGCTGCTGTGTCTTGTCTGCTTGGGTATTTCCGTGGTCCGATAGTTACACTTGTGAACCCTATTAGTCTAAGTTCCTTCTTCACACGGTTCATCAAGCGGTTTCGATGAAACAATGGTAGCTCTTCTTGGGACACTTCGATCGCCGCACCCTCTCCATGATGCCTGACTCTTATGTCTCGGGCACCACTCAAGCGCTTCACCGTCGATTCCGCCTGTCCGACCTGAGATAACTTCTCGACAGTGATCTCTTCGCCATGCGGTATCCTGGATGATAGACAAGGCATTGCTGGTTTGTCCCAAACCTCAAGTCCGAAAAGGTGAGCGGTCTCTCGTACGTCTTTCTTAGAGAAACCTGCCTCTGCTAGAGGGCTTCTTACCCCAGCCTCCTTAGCCGCCAGAAGTCCGGGCCTAGTATCTCCAAGATCATCAAGCTGGGTTCCATCAAGAATCGCCTCAAATCCGGAACGGTCAGCTTGGCGTCTCAGTTCGCGATAGAGTGTGTCCTTGCAGTAATAGCATCTGTTCGTGGGGTTCGCCGTGTAGCTTGCGTTATGAACCTCATCGGTGGCCACAACAATGTGTCTGATCCCAATGCCTCTAGCAGTTTTCTTCGCGATTTCGATCTCTCCCGGGGCGAGGGATTCGGAGACAGCCGTTACAGCGGCTACTCGATCTCCCAACGCCTTGCGTGCAAGAGCTGCGACCAGTGAGCTGTCCACTCCTGCGGATAAGGCGACAACTGCTCCGTTGAATTGCTCGATAATGTGAACGGCCTTCTCTATCTTCGCTTGCAAACCTACCTTGAAAGGGCTAGGCAACATATTCAAGACATGCCACTCGTAACGATTTAAACAGTTCACGCGCAAAGAGAATGATCAATTGTCTTCCCTGAAAAAGTTTGAGCGAAGCCGAAGACTATTCGAAAAGAAGGAAAGAATGCTTGCCATCGCAAGTCTCTCTCGGTTCGCGAAGCTTGACGTCGGCCGTGAAAAACGCAAAGGACTTCCTGAAGTCATTCTAGCGGAAGGCAAGCTTGCTCGCGATGTTGCGAAGATTAGCCAGGCAATGGTAAAACGGACCGGCCGTGCAATTATCAGTCGCTGTGACCCACGCCAGGTCAGGGCTGTTAGATCCGGCTTGGGAAACGGGTCGAAAGTCGAATACTTTCCACGCTCTCGAATGGTGGTAGTAAAATCGAGGAGCTACAAGCCAAGGCGTACAGGCGGTAGGGTGGCGATATTGACTGCGGGAACTTCGGACATACCCGTAGCTGAGGAAGCAGAGGTTATCGCTCGGGAGATGGGGTGCGAAACCAGGTCATTCTATGATGTAGGCGTCGCCGGGATTCACCGTTTGTTCGAGCCAGTTAGCGATCTACTCGGGTGGGATTGTGATGTCATTCTTGTGGTCGCCGGTCGTGAAGGAGCACTCCCTACTGTTGTAGCGGGAATTGTAGATGTTCCGGTCATAGGAGTTCCCACTTCCAGAAGCTATGGGTTCGGGGAAAAAGGTCTCGCGTCCCTAGCTGCGATGCTGCAGTCATGTTCCCTGGGAATGGCCGTGGTTAACATAGATGGAGGAGTGGGTGCTGGAGCGGTCGCGGCGCTGATGGCGAACCGAGTAGGCGAATACCGGATGAGGAGAGACTAGCGTCAGCAATCGGGAGTAATGCGAAGTTTTGGGCGTAGATCTAGGGGACATAATTACTCGTTCCAAGAGTTCGCTGGACGAGTTTTCAGGAAAGACTTTCGCGGTCGACGCCTACAACGCGCTCTATCAGTTTCTCGCGATAATTCGCGGGCCCACCGGCGAGCCGCTGATGGACCGGCAGAGCAGAGTTACTAGCCACTTGAGCGGGCTCCTTTACCGAACGACCAACTTGGCAGAGAGAGGAATCAGGCTCGTGTACGTCTTCGATGGGAAACCTCCAAGTCTCAAAGATACGGAAATAAAGCGAAGACAAGTCGTCAAAGTCGAGGCCACAACGAGATACGAATCCGCGCTGTCAACCGGGAAGTTTGAGGAAGCGAAAAGGTACGCTCAGGCTACTTCCAGCCTTAAGGACTTGATGATTGATGATGCTCACAAACTTCTCCAGCATCTGGGCGTCCCGATCGTCCAAGCTCCATCTGAAGGAGAAGCTCAGGCCGCCCACATGGCCGCTCACGGAGATGTTTGGGCCGCGGTCAGCCAAGATTATGACTCGTTGCTATTCGGGGCTCGGAGACTTGTCCGGAATCTGGCGATAAGTGGAAAGAGAAAGCTGCCCATGCGAGAGGCCTATGTTCAGGTAGAGCCGGAACTGGTAGACCTCGAGTCAACTCTACAGACTCTCCAACTATCACGAGAACAACTCGTGGACTTGGGGATACTCATTGGAACAGATTTCAACCCCGACGGTTTCAAAGGAATAGGGCCTAAGACAGCGCTGAAACTGGTCAGAGAATACGGCAAGATCGAGAAAATCGCAGAATCGAACAGGGAAGTGGTCCCACCACCAGAGCTGGACAGAATTAGAGAGATATTTCTGAAGCCAGCAGTCACCTCGAACTACAGTCTATTGTGGCGTGAAGCAGATGTCGAATCTCTTGTCCGGTTCCTCTGCGGGGAGAGAGACTTCAATGAGGAGAGAGTCCGGACAGCCGTGGAACGGGCAAAGACTGCGATGGCCAGAGAGAATGGGAAAAAAACGCTTGAGTCATTCTTCGGCACCTAATCATTGAAACCGAACTTCCCGACAAGTGGGACAAATGCGACCCCTCCCAAGGAATCCCGCTCTAAGGCTCCATCAGGTTTTTTCCTGACACGAACAAGTTCTTGCGGGAACATTCTTCCTCCTACAGGCATAACTAGGATTCCGTTGGGCTTCAACTGTTCCAGCAAGGGGGGCGGGATCCTGGGTGCTGCCGCTGTCACCAGTATTCTGTCATAGGGGGCTCGCTCTGCGTATCCTAACGATCCATCACCTTGGAATAGCGTGACACGGTTGGCGTATCCTGCTTGACTCAGGTTATTCCTCGCAATCGCGACCAGCTTGTCGACGTATTCAACCGTGAAAACGTGTCCAGTGTCCCCGACTATTTCTGCAATAGTAGCGGCATGGTATCCGCTCCCGGCACCTACTTCTAACACCTTCATCCCTTGCCGTAGCTCCAATGCCTCGTCCATTATGGCCACCATGTAACGCCCGGCTGGTCAGCCGAGTGGCGCACTGATCGTCTGGCCATGATCCGTTGGCAAAGGAGTATCACTGTAAGCGTATTGGCGAAGGTGGGTGGACGCGAACAGTTCTCGCCGCACCTTTCTCATTGCATCGACGACCTCGCGGGTTTTGAGGACCCCTTCTGCGACGAGCGCCTGGACCAATCTTTCCCTCTCACTTGCGTAATCTACGGACCTCGGTCATCCCTCCGGTCCGTCAAAGCAGAGCTGAGCATATTAGACTCTCTAGTTTGTCTAGCGCAAGTCCCGATGAACTTCAGGTTTTATGCTCGCGGCCATCCGGCAGTATTGTCGACGCATACAACAACCTTGGAGCTTACAAAGGAGGCCGCCCTTAGCAAAAATGGAAATTGCATCATCGCGGTTGGGTCTTCCGCAGGATTGCGAGACTTGCCTCAAGCTATGAAAAACGCTCTATCCAGCGAAACCTGTAGGGCCCGCCTAACTCTGACGCTAGGGGATCATCGATTCTCGACAGAGGGACATGGCACGCAGGGCTTGACGTTTTCCCATCCAACAGACATCGTGGTTAGAAGGAGCGGTTTCGTGTCTGACAGGACGCTCATGGTGCACGCCAATCGAGCGGCGTCAGATCTTCCTAGATCACTGGTAGAGTTACTTCAAGACCCAAGCCGAAAGATATTGGTTGAGCTGACCGTAGAGACCTAGGCTGGCTCGAGTTTCGCATCTACCGCAACCTGCCACCTCATCGGAGCGACGCCTCTCACTTTATGAGTAGCTGCGGGATTCTCAATTGTCCAACCTGAACCTTCAACGGCATTCGTAAGTTCTTTTCTGGCCTTTGACTCGCTGTCCAAACCGTCTGCGAACGTGTAATAGTGTAATATTCCTCCGTCGCGTCTAAGCGTTTCGCAAGCAGATAGGAGAAATTCCCTCGCTTGTGAGGGGTGGTTCATTATTACTCGCGTGGCTATTCCTAGGAGATTGTCTTTGATGACGGTCCGAGCATCGCCGGCCCACACTCTTACCCGGTCTTGGACCCTGTTCAGCCTTGCATTTTCCCGGATCAGCTTAGCCGCCTCAAGGTTCGCATCGATAGCATTGACTTGTACTTCTTGCAATCGTCTTGCGATCAGAATCGAGAATGGGCCCACACCAGCAAACATGTCTACCACGCATTCACCTGGCCGGACTTGTTCGGCGACTCTATTGTGCTCGGAGGAGAGACGGGGGGAGAAGAAGGCTTTCGAAATATCGATCTTGAAGCGGCACCCTAATTCTTTGTGGATGGTCTCCGTTCGAACGGTGCCGAGCACGTGATGGAGAGGTCGCAATCGCTGGTTGTCGGTTATCGGTCCGGCCTTTGAGTAGACTGTCTTGACGTTCTTGTGTACCTTCATCACTGCTTCGGCGATGTTCTTTTCGAACGGTTCGGTTGTTGGAGATAGTTCTATGATAGCGATGTCTCCGATCACGTCGAACGATTTTGATACGAGAGGAACAATGCTCGACGGTAGTTGCTGCGCCAGAACTTCCTCCAGCGATCCAACAGCCGGCGACATGAAAGGAAATTTTTCTTGCGATAGGTTTTGCTTGCCTAGGGCCCTATCAAGCTGTTTTTGTTCTTCCGGTTGTGGTGCTCGGGAGAGTGGCACGTGAAGCACATCGCCTGTTGTTTGTGGTGCAAGTTTTCTGTTTAGCAGTTTGAGTTTTGCGAGGAGCTTGATCGCGTTCTCCCCCTGCGTTTTAGGAATGTTGAGAGACAGGTTTTCCTGGAGGTTGTCTGGGTCCTCCTCGTTTCGGCTCAACTGTGATACTCGGGATTTATCCCCTGCTGGTTCGTGCTCTGAGTCGTTCTAGAAAATCGAGATCTGCCAACGCAACCTGCGCGGACAATCGCACATCTTCGTCCGGGTCTTGGAGTCGATCAATCAGTCCTGGGCGAGCTATCTCGTCTCCGATAGACCCGAGAGCAACTGCTGATTCATGCCTTACGAGGACACTCTCGTCGTTCGCCATAGCATCCATTAGAGCGGAAACTGCGGATTTGAACTCCAACTGGCCAAGGGAGAACGCCGCTTCATGTCTAACTAGAGGGCTTGGATCCTCTTTCAAGGTCTCGCAGAGTGCCGGAACCGCTCTCTCATCGTTCATATCTGCCAGCATGCAGACTGCGTGTATTCGGAGAAGCAGGCTCGGTCTAAGGTCGAGTACCGTCTTGAAGAAGTTAACATCACCTTTTGAGAACGCCCATTCCATTTTTTCAAGGGTCTCAAAGTCCTTTGAGTAGTCAGGAGGCGCCCTTATCGTTTCGTTCTGACCGATTGCCTTCAATACGATCTCACCACCCCTTGCATTAACAAAGGTTCACAGTCGTCGGGCTCTCTATGAGACAGATGGGACAATCGGTTAATCACTACGCCGGCAAATGGGTCGGATATCGGGATTATTTTAGCTCAATGGCGCCGTCTTGCTGATGGAGTCGCCGCTCATGGCGCGTTCGTAGCATTCTGGGCAGTAGGGACCGTCGTATGGGCCGTGTTTGGAGCAAGAAGGTCGCCGTTGACCTTTTTCGAAGGGCTTGCGGATTTTCAATCGCCGAATGATCCTCTTTTATGGAGTGCTGGGCTGTGACCGAGGGTTGATGTTGTCTCGCTGATTATTCCTTACCGCCACGTCCTCTAAGGAGTTGAGCAATGGTTTCATGCTTTCTTTCGATCGCGACCGACAGGGGACTCTTTCCCTGAAAGTTCTTCGAATTTAGATCTGGGCTAGCGTTTTCGATCAGCCAGACGACCAAGTCATAGTAGCCTCTTGTAACTGCATTGTGGAGTGCGGAAGACGATCCCGCATTCGCTCCGTTTCGGAACAGGAATTGGACAAGTTCGAGATCGCCACTCCAGACTGCATGGGGCAAAAGTGGAATGCCGTGGGCTCCTTTCGAGTTTATGTTTTCGGGTTTGTCTCTGATCCTTCTCTCTACCTCTTCCCTCTGGCCCAGCATTGCTGCTGTGGAGAGTTCGAGAGGTGCTCCTTGCTCGAGCAGGTACGTCGCAAGGGGAGCGTTGCCTACTTGGGCTGCGCCTTGGACCGCGGTCTCATGGTCGGTTTCGCTCCAAGCGTATGATGCGTTGAGCAACTCTGGATTCTCCTCTAGCATTTTTCTGACTTTCTCCAGGTTCCCGTGACCCGCGATTACGAACTCGCGAATTAGATCTGTCGAGAGAGGCGTATTAGTCTGTTGCACGAGAAGGATATTCGATTTCGCAACCTATAACCGTTCGGAGAACAGCCCAAAGCCGGAACTCTATGTTTTGCTCATTCAGGATGGGCGGAAAAGTGCGATAGCGCCGTGGCGGGCCCGGAGGGATTTGAACCCTCGACCATTCCCCGGACGAGTCGGATGGACTCGTCCTTCAGGTTAAGAGCTTCAGCCTTAGAGTCTGCTGCTCTACCTGGCTGAGCTGCCCGACTAGACCAGTATGCGTGTCATCATGCTCACCTCAGACGCTTGGTTAGGGGCTCCCGCTCTCGTCATTTCACGGAAAAGCACATTGGTGTCCCTAGCCTGCCTCTGTTTCGGTAACACAAGGCTTCCCCGACACACGACACTGCCCCTGCGTGGATGATGCCTCAGACTACTGAGGCTGGGTACTAATGAGACCACGTGTAATCTTTCTAGCTCTATTGATGGCCTCGGTCTTGACTTTAGTAGTCCAAGTACAAGGGATCGCTCCTTACTCTCTCTCAATCAGTCCATCGACTACGAGCCTGGGTAACAGTGTCGCAATCGCGGTGACTATCACCAATGGAGTGAGGAACGCGTTCTACGGGGTCACAATCGGGGTGCAGAAGCCGAACGGTACCGGTTCCGCGATCTCAAACCAGGTAATATCCACCGACAATCGAGGGTCGGGGAGGATATCTGTCCAATACGACCAGTCGTCAACTTCATGGACCGTGTTGAATGGCACCGTCAACACCAACGTCGGAGGCGTCTACAACGTGGCGGTAAATCAAACATCGCCGACAAACATCGCCAATGTTGCCACTGGCCAGTTCACTGTGACTGCTCTGATGAGCGTTGTAGTGTCTCAACCAACTTCCGGGACAATTGTCCAGAGGGGGCAGGCTTTGACAATCACAGCTGCCGTGACGAACTCTTTGGGCGCGGTAACTGGTGCGGTGGTAACCGCAGACACTCCTTCGAACAGCCAACTTACGATTCCCGAAGTGAGCTCTGCGAATGGGGTCTACTCCACTAGCTATCAGGTCTCGATGAATGACCCACTTGGTTCATGGACGATAATAGTAAAGGCCAAGGACACCAATCAGAACTCCGGAGTGAGTCTTCCCGTTACTGTAACCGTTGCGAAGAGCGACTTGTTTGTCGACGCTATGGTCACTTACAACTCCAAGGGTGTTCCAACGGCTAGCTTTTCGACAGGGGATACTATCTACCCTTATTTTCGGATAAAATACTCTGGCTCTACGGGCGCATTTCTCACTACTGGCCAGTATGTAGTTTCGGTGAAGAATCCTACAGGAGCTACAGTCGCAAACCTCACCGCGGTTTACGACGCGGGCCGTCTTGGTTTCTATACCCCTACAGGATACTCTGTGTCTACTTTCGACCCGGGAGGCGCGTGGACGGTCGGGATCAACGCTAACAGTCTAAACGATGGTTTCGGGAATACCGGGCCCAGCATCGCAACCTCGATCCGGGTGGATATAGTGATTTCACCGCTTGGCTATCTTCCGTTCGTGGCTGGCGGCTTAGTTGCTCTTCTTGGAGGAATTTTCGTGCTTAAGCGGTACGACAGGTCGCTTGCTGGGTTCGAGCATCTCGAGAAGATGATGGGAGGGCCGATTCCTCGTGGGTCTAGTCTCTTACTCCTAGGGGATCCGGGTAGTGGAAAGACCGTTCTATCCTATGAGCTGTTGCATGAGGAGCTTGATGCGGGGAGACCATGCGCTCTCTTGTCATACGATGCTTTTCCGGAGGATGTTCAAGCCCGTATGGGCGAGTTTGGTTGGGACATTATCTCCCCCCTCCGCAAGGGGCGGTTGAAGATTATCGATTGTTATTCTGGGCTTGCCGGGCAAGGTGAAGGCGCTCTTCGGGACCCTTCGGATCTCACTGAGCTCAACATTCAGGTCACCTCGTTCATAACAAAGGCCAAGAATGCGGCTGTGACCCTAGTTCTCGACTCTCTTACGCCCATCTTTAACGGGGTCGAAGCTAAGCAAGCGATTAATTTCCTGCAGACTGTCGGTGCGAAGGTGAAGATGACTGGCGGTTTGTTTATCCTGACTGCCTCGCGAGGTGCTATACCGGAGGACTCGATAGCGAAGATGAAGAGCATAGTGGACGGCGTTATCGAACTCACATTTGTGAGATCTGGAAGGAAGGGTGTCAGATATCTGTCGGTTTTGAAAATGGAACGGAGACGAATCGCGTCCGACACGGTTTCGTTCGAGATAGAGCGGGGGCGAGGTTTGGTCTTCCGAGTCTCGCGCTTCGGAATCCTGCGTGGAAAGCTGCAGCAATTGAAACTCAAGCCAAGCCACTCATCAACAAAGGACGCTCCAAAAGCGGAGCCCCCAGCTAAACCGGAGGGAAAGCACACGGAAGAGAAAGACAAAGGAGCAGCGAGCTCCGGGCTACCGTCGAAGGGAACAGGCACAAGACCGCGGTAGAGCTACGAAAGCGGCCTTTTAGCAAACAATCCATCTCCCTATCGTCATGAGCGTCGCGTTTATCGGGTTAGGCCTGAACGATGAAAAAGGTCTCACCATTGAAGGGCTGGAGGAGGCTCGACATGCAAACAGCGTCTTTGCAGAGTTTTACACCAACACAATGCCCGGCTTGGATAGGAAAAAGCTTGAGATTGTGCTCGGCAAGAAGGTTGTCGTTTTGAGTCGAGTCCAGCTCGAGGATGAACAAGCCAAGCCGATTGTTGAGGCAGCTGAGAGGGGAAAAGTTGCTTTTCTGGTGCCTGGAGATCCGATGATTGCTACAACTCACATTTCTATCAGGCTGGAACTGGCGAGAAGGGGGATTCCTTCAAGGATCATTCATGGCCCTTCGGTGACGTCAGCTGTCTGCGGAGCCACAGGTCTTCAGAGCTACAAGTTCGGAAAATCCGTTACCTTACCGCGGGAGCCTGGTGTGCCGGGCTCGTTGTTGGACACTGTTCGTGATAACAAGAATAGAGGGCTTCACACTTTGCTTCTTCTTGACGTTAGACCGGAAATGGCTCAACAGCTGACGATAGGGGAGGCGGCGGCGAAACTGGTTGCCGCCGATCCAACGCTTGGGAATTGGATGGGAATTGGTGTTGCACGGATAGGATCCGAAGACCAGTTCGTACTATCAGCCAAGCTTGGAAAGCTTCAGAACCAAGACTTCGGAAGTATTCCTCACTGCCTCGTGATCCCGGGCAGGCTCCATTTCATGGAGGTTGCGGCGTTGAAGGCGTTTTGTAGAGCGGAGGATGCGGATCTGGAGGCGTTGAAATGAGGGAGCGGGCAGGAGAAAGAGCCGCGAAATATCTGGAGACAACGACAAAGTCCCTTCAAGGCCTGAAAGTCAAGGAGAATCTTGGAACGGTTTCCTCTGTTCAGCTTGATCGTGTTTCGGAACTTGCACGGGATTATGCTCGAGATGCTAAACACTATTTGGGCGACCGGAAACCGGTCACTGCGCTCGCGTGCATCGCTTATGCTGAGGGTCTTCTTGACGCTCTGAAATTTCTTGAGTTGGCTGAGTTCTAGCCAGAACAGATTGTTTGGGTAACACTGCCCTGATATCGTGGTGCCGAGTCGTGTTATCGTCGAGACTTATGGAGAATTGTGCGGTCTGCGGCAAGTCCATTCATAGGGACGAGCCAGTCTCCGCCTCGTTCAACCAGGAAGGCCAGAGGAGCTTCTTCCACAAGACATGCGAAGACAGAGCCGAGCACGTGAACAAGTGGAAGGAGGAAGCGGCTTGGGCTTTCAGGGTGACGCGAATGACGATGTCCGAGTGGAACGCGTGCAGTCCCAGAAAGCATATTGGTGTTTGGCAGTCGATCTTCATTGCGCGTAGAGACGAGGATGTTTGGTGCCCGGATTGCGGTCTCAAGATCGCTAGACAAGAAAGGTTCGCGTGTCCGACTTGTGGCGGTCGGGTCATCGTCACCAACGCTGAGACAACGAATTTGGTGTTCACTCACAGGGAGCCTCTCTACAAACTCCAGGTCCACTGCACCGAGAGGGGAGATGACGCGTTCGTTTACGCGATAGTTAGCGGATACACTCCAGTAACTATCACGTCGAAGAGGGGCGAGGCTCCAGAGGCTTCATCGAAACAGGCGATGATGTTGAAGTATGAACCGAAGGGAGATCTCAAGAAGGGGCTAAGCGTATAGCCTCTCACATCGTCGAGAAAGCGTTCTTATTCTCTCTAATCGCAGATTCGTCCCGTTTTTGGCCTTGCCATCGGGAAAGACAGTGCTAGCCACTGGAGTCTTTGATCTTCTGCATCTTGGTCATCTTAGATTCCTTGAAGAATCCAAGAGAAAAGGAGGACCTAGGTCAAAACTCGTGGTTGTTGTCGCCCGCGACAAGACCGTGTTTCGCAGGAAAGGGAAGGGTCCGATTGTCCCTGAAGATCAGAGAAGGGAGCTTGTTGGGGCTCTTCGAGTAGTGGACCGCGCGATTCTTGGGAGAGAAGAGATTGATCTTCTCGGAATTCTCAAAGAAGTCAAGCCTGATATTGTCTCTGTCGGATATGACCAAGATGAGATCAGAGCCGCCGTCACAGCGCTAATCAGGAAACAGGGGTTGCCGATCAAGGTTGTTCGGATTCGAAAGTTCGGGCCTACAGGTCTCAACAGTAGCTCGCAGCTCAAGAGCAGGGTTGCTAAGGCATTATCGGCGTCTTAGGGTTTTGTTGGGACTCTGACGCGCACCTTGTCTCCATCGTTTAGCTTGAACTGTTTCCTGAGGGATACGGGAGCGATTAGTTCGACAACATCCTCTCCGTAGTGGGCTCTGATGGGAAGGACGATTGCGCTCCTGACCTCCTCGTTGACCATCGCCATGAAGCATTTTGCTGGGCCATAGGTTCGGTTCTCATTGGCGAAACCTTCGATGTAGACAAACGGGTATGTGTCCAGGATTTTTCGACTGTCGAGATCTTCCTTACCGACCCTGAGGTTGAGCGTGCCGGGAAAAGGGTCGAATCCCAGTTTCGACACGAACTGTTTCCGGTAACCGTCGCGGCTCATATAATATGAGCCTTCCCGGAGCCCGGTGAACACTGTTCCAGTGATGATCAGGTCTTTCTTGGGGGCTTCGAAGACTCGCCTGAGGTTAACGTACATGTCGGATAGCTGGCGAAGTCCTTCGCCGGTTATTCTTACCTTCTGGTCGCGTCCGTTTCGAGCTCTCTCTATCAAGCCAAGTTTTTCCATCTCGATAAGGCGCCGGGAGGCGGTTTGTTGAGAGCTTCCAATTCCTTTGGCCACGTCCGACGTGCTGCAAACGACTTCTTTGTCGGTTGCTCCCATCTCGGACAGTTTATAGAGAGCTAGTAGATGGGAGGGTTTCATTTCTAGTTCGGCCCGTCTCAAAGGATGGTCGTGGATCGCTTACTATTTTTCTATCTTCTTTCCGAGACGGTCTAGGGCCTGTTCGAGTGAGAATCGTCTGATTTCTGTGACCACGTCCCCTCTTGTGGTCTCGATGATTCGTCTTGCTGCGTCCATTTTGACTCTGAACGTTGGAACGATCGAAGTGTGTTCGAGGGTTTGTAGGTCATCGTATACTCCTTCCATCGCGTCTAGAAGTTTCTCGGCCTTTCCAACGTCGCCTTTTCGTAGGGAGTTTAGTGCCATTCTGCGGAATTCTCCAACGGCGTCCAGGAGTCCGAGCATGTAGCTTCGGTGGTCGGCGCCAGACTCTGCCATCGATACAATTCCTTCGTTCCGCGAAACCTTGCGCAGAGTGATCGCTTCCACGTACTCTTGGAATGCGACTATGACTCCGTTCGAACTTCGAAGCTCCGGGGCATCAGCGGACATCTTTTCGATCTCCTGAAGGGTTTTCTGGGCTTGTTCAAGTGTGGAATTTGCCGATTTCAGGTCTCCTCGGTGAATCTCTAGAATTGAGGATGACGCCATTCTCGTTGCGGCTCTGGAAAGATCGAGGACTCTTTCACGTGCGCGATCGTATTGGGAGAGGTCTTTCTGGATTGAGGTCAGGTCCTTTTTCGATAGCATGTTGCGAGCTTCCGCTCCGCTGAGCTTCGCGGTATTAAAACAGGGTTCTCGTTATTCGTTTTTCTCTTTGACGAGCTTGTGAGATTCTTCCTTTATCCCGCTCTCTGTTATTACGAGTAGATCGACTCCATCTCCGCTTGAGATGTCTCGAGCGAGGGCGGATCTTATGGCTCGAAGGATCAGCGGGCGGGCTTCATCAACTGACAGTCCTTCTCGATATTCTGATTCCAAGACTCCCATGGCGACTTCTGCGCCGGTTCCGACTGCGGCGAACTTGTCTTCGAGCACGGATCCGATGGGATCCATGACGAATAGGCTTGGTGAGCCGCTGTCTACTCCCGCGATTATGGTCTGGGCGAGATAGGGCATGAAGCGTCTCGCTGATAGCAGGTTGGCCATTAGTTTAGCAGTGTTCCTTACCGTTCCAGCTCTTCCTCGTTCGTATTCGAAGATGTTCATGTAAGCTAATGCTTCTCGTGATAGGACTTGCATGTCTCCGATAATTCCAGCGCAGCCGATTCCAATATTGTCTGTTATCTTGAAGACTTTCTTGGCTACCTTGCTCATGACGAATGTTCCATACGCGTATCTGCGCTCGGAGCCTAGGATGGCTCCTTCCTTGCAGACGAGTCCGACTGTTGTTGCCCCTGGCATGTAGATGTCATCGCTCATAATCGGGTCAATGTGCGACCTCATGCCGTTTTGCTATAAAGCTAGCGCTTGGACTGACTAGGGTTTGTAATGTTCCGGGGAAAGCGATGCTAGTGCGTTTCGACGGGGACGTGATCGCGGATTCGAGGCTCGCGTTGTCCGAGCCAGGCTGGAACATAGGGTTTCCTCCAGTCGATGGGGCCGGAGGAGAATCTTTGTTGCATTCTCGCTAGGTCGAGGTCCCATGCGCGGTCGAAGAATTCGTAGGCTTCGTCCCATTCTTCTCCCTCTTGCCAGCCGGAATGAGCAACGCTGACTTTCGTCAGGGCTTCAACCCTCTCTAAAAAGATGTCAACACGCGTCTTTTGCCTTCGCACATTAGGAAACTGGGGCGGAGCCTTCCATTCTACGGATAGCGTCTTCGCCTGCTCGAATCCGAGTATTCTGCAGCCTTCTGTTCCCTTGAAGCCTAGTGGAGACTCGGGGTCGAAGAATATCTCGTAGAGTCCTTGGACTTCGAGCTTGATGTTTGCTTTCGGAGCGAGAAAGCTGATGATTCCATCGACGGTGGTCCAGACGGTCCAGACATCTGCGATGGTCGTTGATGTGATCGCTTCCTTTCGTAATATCTTTGGATCCAAGGAGCTCACTGTTTCTTGTCTGGAAGGTAGGAGTTGCAGGGCTACTGGAACGATTTAGCCTTGTGCCTTCACGATGGAAAAACCCATCTTCTGACCATTCAATTGTCCTTCCATGCGGGAACACCCTCTGAAGGCAATCCTTTCGAGGATCATGCGCGGTGGAAGTGATCCTTCAGAGTTCAAGTTGGCCTACGTTCATCGGGGCGCAGCGGACGATCAGATGATCATCAAAGTCTCAGACATAGTTAGGCTGGGAAAAGGGTCGTTTTTGTTGCGGGACGGTGAGACTCAGATTCCCTTTCATAGGGTCCTGTATGTAGTAGACGGGGAGAAGACGTTGTTGTGGAAGAAGATGCACAGATACTAGCTATCTGGTGTTGACTCCGGTTGGTCCAGTAGGTCTGAGAAACCTATCGTTGTCTGGGCCGGGGATTTACTTTCGCAGGAGTCCGCGAGGACCACTCATGCCACGCGAGGTGCTCTCAAGGGATCCATTTTCTGAGGGGTGTTTCTGTCTGGGCGTGATTCTGGGCTTGTTTGTTGAAGACAGGCTTGTTATCTGCCTGTCTGGTCGTTTTTGATCCCCGCGGATTCCCTAGGGATAAGCGTGGAAGATCGTGTTCTGGAAATCACGAGCTTGGATTCGCGATTGGGGCTGATATTGGGCGATTTCTATCTAGGAACACGGAAGCTGATTCAAACATCAATCGGGGATTATCCAAGGACAGCAGAGAGCCTGGAATGAGATCGCCAGCAGTTCTTGGAACTGCATGCGAATTTGTTCGCGGGAAGAGAGTAATAGAATAATGCAGATTCCAATTCATCATCTAACCTTTTTTTGCCACGGAAAGAAACTCTCGATCTTTCCATGATAGCAGATCGCGTTCATCCACAAACCTGGTCTCTCTTCCAAGCATTAAGAACCCGCATGCGACAACTGAAAGGCGTGTCGATGAAGGTCCTCTACGAAAAAAACAGTAGCGAGCCTACGCCCGCCTTCTTTTACGAGGGCCGCCAACTCTTCCATCTGCACCTCAGAGGAATTGAGATCAGCGCGACATTCCACACCGACTTCAAGTCAAGACTCCTCCTGGCAGAAAACCAATCGATTGACTGGCGGCTCCGGGACGAGATTAGGAAACGGACCTGGGCAGGCTTCGCCTTCGAGAACTCGAAGGATCTCGGACCCTTCATGGAACTCGTCAAGGCAAAATACCAGATCATTGCCGAGGAGATCGGTGCCAAACCGCGAGAGGAAAGACCAATCGCCGTCTAGATATCCTAGGAACAAGAACACATAACGGACTCTTGCCCATGGTGAAAGGCTCAGCGACAGCGTGATAGGCCTTTGCCAAAACCAGACCTGAGTTCGACTCTTCTTCAGGTCAAGGACGATCTGGCGTCGATTCATCGATCCGGTGACGGCGAACGTGTTGAAGCGGTTGTCGCGATTCTTCTCTGGGACGAGCCTGGAAAAGGACTGCAAACACTCCTAGTACAAAGGGCGGAAAGAGAAGGCGACCCGTGGTCGGGACAGATTGGGCTTCCCGGTGGCCGAGTCAAACTCGTCGAATCGCCTCGAGCGGCTCTTCATCGGGAGGTCGAGGAAGAAGTTGGAATCAAGCTTGGAGAAGTTGGCGTGGAGCTTGGCTGCCTCTCCGTGGGTCATCCTATGCGGCGGATGGAAATGAGGGTTCAACCGTGGGTTTTCGGATTGAGCGTCAAGCCTAAAGTCAGTATCGGCTCCGAGATTGCTAGTTCCTTCTGGGTGAACTTGACGGAGCTACCCTCTATGATGAAGATGAGCGAGGTTACGGTCAGAAACGAACCGAGGAGCGTAGAATCCTTCGTGGTCGAAGGAAAGATCGTCTGGGGTTTTACATATCGGGTCTTGACTGAGTTGATTCCAATTCTGAAAGTCTCGTCTTAAACGCTGATTTCAGGGATAGCGGAACCTACGCCCTGCATCTTGCAGGCCTCGCAAATCTCGAACGGTGTAGGTTCTCCACAAGACTTGCAAGGTTGCAAGTGAGACGGTGCGAGATTGGGTTCGGCTAGGGTTCGAAGCCGGAGCATCGCTCGGTAGGCTGAGAAAGTTACGCCTGGATGGGCCAGCTCCAGCTTGTTCAGTACAGTCCGGAGCTCATTCCGCAAGGCTTCAGTCATGTAGGGACATGAGGCGGTTTGAAACTGGAGGCCCTCAGCGTATCCGTACATGACGATCTCTCTCTCAGGAATCTCGCAAAGCGGCTTTACCCGGGTTAGGAAGAGTCCGCGGGGATCTTTGAGAACAGGACTGAATCTGACGAATCGATCGGCATCGCCTTGGAACAAGTTCAACATGTAAGTCTGCACGATATCATCGAGATTGTGACCTGTTGCAATCTTGGTGGCTCCAATCTTCTTTGCGGCTAGGTTGATTGCTTTTCTACGAAAAACACCGCAGTAGGAACAAGCGGTCATCCTCTCCTGCTTGTTCTTTAGAAAATCGTCTAGTCCGGATCCAAACAGATCCTCGAACGAAAGAACTTCATGCTCGATCCCGAGATCTCTACAATACCTTGTCGCAAGGTCGACAGCTTCCTCTCGGTAACCGGCAATACCTTCGTCCACTGTGACAGCGGTGATTCGAGTGCGGGGAAATCGCTTCGCGAGCTTGTGGAGGATCATGAGAAGTGTCAAACTGTCCTTTCCCCCAGACACCGCCACTGCAACATGGTCTTCGGGGCTGAACATGTCCCAGTGACTGACAGTCCGACGAACCTTGCGTTCTAACGAATCTCTAAAGCAGCTCTTGCATAGAATCGACCCCTCATACTCTCTTCGGAAATAACCGGGATTGCGCTTACACACCGTGCAAGAACTAGGATCCATCGGACTATCTCGGAAATATCGTCCCGAATAGGATGTAGGACAGAATAATGTTTGAGCCTAATAGACCGAGAGAAATGACGCTGGCCACTGTCCGAATGTTCTTGGTATTCTTGAGTCCCAGAACGCCCAAGAGAGTGTCTAGGTAGCGATCTCCGTCGAATGGGAAGAGAGGCAGCATGTTGACCAAGGCGACTCCGAGGAGAATCAACTGCATCCAGCCGAATGCAGTGAGAAGTTGATATGATGAAACAACCGGGAGAAATTGGTATTTAAGAGGAACGTAGTTCGCGGTTTGTACCCCAAGTATTGCCCTGCTGGAGTTGGTCTCAGACTTCCCTGTCGTCACCTTCAGAGTCTGTGATGGATTACTGAAATGAACTGTAACGTTCGTGCCAGGGCTGAGACTGCCCAGGTATGACCCTAGGTGCTGGACATCCGACGTCGAATAGTTGTTGACTTGAGAGATTATGGACCATTGGGGCAGGCCCGCGGTCTGTGCTGGGCTTCCATTTGTGAATCCGGTCACAAGGACCCCGGTGGGTGCAGGCTGATAGAGGGCGACTAGAAGAACTAGGACGAGCGCCCAGGTGGCTACGTTGGTGAATGATCCGGCAGCGAAGACTCTCAACTTTGTCCTCGCCTTACGTTTCGCGAGATTCTCTTCATCGATTTCCACGAACCCGCCCGGCAGGAAAACCGCCATGAAGACTCCTGAGGATTTCAGAGGAACTTTGTCAAGTACACTGGCTATTCCGTGCGCTACTTCGTGAGGAATTAGGAGAACGGCTATCGCCAATAAGATGTATGGAAAAATATCCCATCCGATGGTCAAACCAGGGAGGGGAATAATCAGAAGGGTAGGTCCCGCACTTGAACTATGTCTGAACAATCCAACAGCGTTGTTGATGAAACTGTAGATTACGAATGCTAGAAGACCAATTCCCATGGCTGCGCCAATGTCGAAGAAGGCGAGCCAACCTCTCCGAAATCGTCCCCCTATCCTCTCTATCCAGCTGTTGAAGACTACTGTTTTCAGCATGATGTAGTAGGGCTTGGCTATGATGCCGTGCTTGTCGGCCTTCGACAACACTGCTAGAGCGTAGATGATGACCCAAACGGCGAGGTAGAAGAGTAACGGAGTGTAAGGGTCGAGTAGACTCAAGAAGCTCTTCTCTTAGTTCGGGGAATTAGGCTCGGCTCAAGCGGGTTTCATATTACCTTTTCAGTTTCTTCCTCTAAGCGTTCTTCTCAGAGCTGGGTCAGAGTCCACACGTGCCTGGAGTACCTCCTCAAAGGATTCTCCATCTCGGACTGGGATCCTGAGATACATTCCCGTTCTACCAATCGTATCCCTCCGAGTCAAGACTCTTACTCGCTCTGTGACAATGGCAACACTGACTCCCAGCAGTCTCGCGACTTCATTTTCTCTGCCAATGACGGGAGACTCGAAATGCCCCTCTGCTGTGGGTTCGATCAGAATCAGCCTCTTAGTACAACCCGGAGTTCGAATACTGTTTTTCAATTCGGGAAGTGTGATCTTTCCCCCGAACGCGTAGAATTCCAGTTCTAATGAGCGGAAAGGAGTTAGCGGAACAGTAACGGAAGTTGTCTGTTCAGCGTCTAATTGGAGATGTGCTTTGGGGGAATGAGATGGTGTTGCTTGGGCGATTTCTTTTGAGAAGATGGTGAGGCCACCGCTTTCTAGCGCCGCCTCCACCAGTTGCGTGTTGACATTGGATGGGATCAACACGTCAACATCGCTCTTGTCATCTACGTCGCCTCTGGCTACGCTACCATGGGTGAGAGCGATCTGGCTCCACGCTGCCAAGGCGTTGATGACGAGGACAGCTCTATCCCTCAGAGACTCCAGTCTTGCCCAATGAGACACGGGATAGTTGACTTGGACCCCGTCAGAGGTTCTGCTCGGCTTTGAACCCGAGCCCCGTCTTTTCACAATGTCCCCTTGAACAGATCGTCTCGGGTGGGTCCCGTTAAGTCAGAACTTCTCGCTTTGTCCTGGAATCGAACTCTCTTCAATCCTCTCACAATGGCTGCAGGAATAGCCTCCTTCCCTTGACCCATAACGAGCTCAGCTGCGCCAGCTACTTCGTCCGCCAATGCCACGTTCTTAAAACGCAATTGATACCCGAACAGGTCTCTTTGGCCCCTATAGTCAGCATGAGGCTTGAGCCCAGCGATTCCAATCGTTTCCTCAACCTGCCCCAATCTGAACGGCCGACTGTGAGTATCTGTTATAATGACGCCAATTTCCTTGCCGGTGAGGCGTCTTATCCTGTTTCTGATCTTCCTCGCTGAAACATCTGGGTTTGTGGGAAGTAGTGCATAATTCTGGTCCCCTTTCACATTCGACTTGTCCACGCCCGCGTTGAGACAAGTCCAGCCATGTCTTGTTGTGACTATCAAGGCCATCTTGTCAGCTCTAACAACCTTCTTTGAATCATTGAGGACTATCTGAACGAACCCCGATTTCCGCCCGGTCTTCCGCGCAATGACCATGGCCCTTTTCGAAGGACGAACAGAGGTAATATCTACGAGCCTTCCCTCGGCCTTTGAAACGGCCTTCTGACCAACGACAAGCACGTCTTTTTCTCGGATTCCCCATCCGAGCTTGCGGGCAGCTTCAACCATCAATCGAGGCAAGTCGTCGCCTGGTCGGATTAATGGAAGCCCGGTTAGGGGAAGTATTTGGACAGCACCGTGCATGAGGAGTCGAATTATTGCATGGGGTATACAAACTAGGTTTTAGGAGAGAATTACGTTTCTTGCCACGCCACAACGAAAGCATGTTTATATTCTGAAACGTCCGGTTTCTAGCTGTCAGGTTGACTGGCCGGAGAACGTCCGGTAGCCGTTACGAAACGACGACTGCTGATTTCTCCCGTAGCAACCGAACGGAAGAAACGAAGAACGGAGGTGGAAAATGCTATGGGTTATGAAAGGAGAGGCTATGGCGGCGGTGGCGGTGCGAACAGATTCGGACCGAAACCGGTCGAGGAAGGCAAAGAATACGACGTCGACATCAAGGAGATCAGTCGCCGCGGTGAGGGAATCGCGCGCGTTGAAGGACTTGTTGTCTTCGTACCGAACACGAAACCCGGAGATCATCTGAAGATAAAGATCACACGGGTCTCGAACCGCTTCGCTTCAGGCGAAGTCGTCCAATAAGACGCCCTTGGAGTTAGGGAGAAACCATGTTTCTCCCAAATCCCCTATTTCTTATTTCTACAAAAGCCTAAAGGCTCAATGGTCCGTCAAGGGAACGAGTTTCCTATGACTGACGGGAAGCCAGCCAGTCCGCGTTTTGCTGAACTCCGGTCTTTCATCGAGCGACGACCCTGGTCCGTCATATCGTGGTCGGCGGGGTTGTCGGCGATGGCTTTCATAGTATTCTATGGGCTGCAAGCCACCACGAATCCCCAGGTGGGGATACAGTTTGTCCAGTCTGAATGGCCCGATCCCTCGATCTTTCCCTATTTTTACGCCAAACCCATAACTTGGTTCGCATACTTTAGTTTCGTATACTGGGCTGCAGGCCTCGAATCAAACAAAGAACATTTTCTCAAGTTCTCCCCGAGGGCTAGAAACATGCTGTTCCTCGTCACGGCGCTCGTTGCCTTCGCCTCATTCTACGAGATTTTCTACAACTTCATGGTCTGGTTGGCTCTCGAAGTCTTAACGACTAATTGCAGGCCGTTCCCCTGCAACCCTGACCAGGTGGCAAGCATTTTCGATCTTCGAAGTCCGCTCAATCTTGTTTTCGCGACAAAGATCGTGACCACAGCTTTCGGCTTGTCTATGTACTCGCTGTGGTTCCTTCACCGCGTGGACGTGGAGACGGAAAGGCAAAATCGGACAACGAAGACAGTCGATATGGATGTGAAGGCTCCAATGGGCAACCCAGTAAGGAAACCTATAGAAATTGGAGCCCGCCTTGTTGTCCAACAACCGATAGACCCAACAGTAGACAAGACCTGAATCACCATAGTAGGAAAAAGTTGACTTTTGGAAACGTATGATGTAGCCGTTATCGGTGCTGGTCCCGCAGGAGTGATGGCCGCGTGGAAATCGGCAGAGTCACACGCGAGAACTGTACTGATAGAGCGAGAAGGTTCTCCCGGAAAGAAGGTTTGCGCCGAGGGAGTATTGGCAGACGTTCTTACCGATGCAGAGGTTAAGCCGTCGCCTGAGTTTGTAGCCAACGAAATCTCCGGGGCTTTCCTCTATGCTCCAGATGAAGCGAAGAGAGTGAATGTCGGAGGCGAGGGCTATATCCTTGACAAGCCAGCATTTCTCAGAATCCTTGCCGATCGTGCTGAAAAAGCAGGCGCAGTAGCAAGATACTCGACCTCAGTAGAGGACATCGAGCGTCAAGATGGATTGATCGAGATCCGCGGCAAGACGGAAGGAGACCCCAGTTCGGTAAAAGCAAGAATCGTCATAGGATGCGATGGAACGGGGTCAATACTGGCTAGGCGGTTCTTTCCGCGGAAGAACTACGAGGCTATTACGGCTTTGCAATACTCGATGACCAATTGCGAGGTCGAGGACGAGTCAAAACTGGAAATCTACGTCGGGCACGAAAAGGCACCTGCCGGGTACATCTGGGTGTTTCCTAAAGGAAAAGGCGAAGCGAACGTTGGCATAGGCGTGAAGGGAGCTGGCGCGAAAATGCTTCTAGACAAGTTCATCGACAAACACCCCAAGGCGTTCGGATCTGCCAAGATAGAGCGGACTCTTGCTGCCCCGGTGCCCGTCGGAGGGGAGGTCGAGAGTTATGTTGCTGACAACATGATGCTTTGCGGTGACGCAGCAGGCCAAGTCATACCGCTTACGGGAGCGGGGATTCACACCGGGCTAGTAGCCGGAAAGATTGCTGGTGAAGAAGCGGCCATCTCGGCCCTCAGCGGCAATACGTCAGCTGAGAATCTGAAACGCTACCGTGATAGATTCGACAAGTTATGGGGCCAGCGCATCTCCAATAGTCTGAGAGCCCTGGACTCCTTCGAGAGATTCTCGGATTCTGAGCTCAACGTCATAACGGGCCTATTGGAGGGCCAAGATCTGGTCGAGATGGCAAACGGTTTCAGTCCAACGAAAGCGGTAGGGCTGATGGCACGACACCCGCTTCTTGCGATGAAGGTCGCCTACCAGTTGTTGACAGGATAGTAGGCCAAATGGGACCGGTAGAATCTTCCTTACTTTCCGCGATCAAAGAACAAGGCTGCATTCACCTATCACTCATTGACCCCGAGAAGTTTACCGGCCGCCTATCAAGATCACTAGAAGACCTTCAGAGTTGGGGGACAGCTGCAATAATGGTGGGAGGCTCCACCGTCAGATCAGTTGACCAACTCGACGGAACTGTGAAGAAAATCAAGGAGCTAACTAATCTGCCGGTCATTCTTTTTCCGAACGGTCCCGCAGGGGTAAGTCGTTTCGCCGATGCAATATTCTTCATGTCTCTACTCAATTCTTCTACTCCTCGATTTCTGATTCGTGCCCAGGCGAAAGGGGCTCCGTCGGTCAAGCGGTTCAAGCTTGAACCGATTCCCTTGGGATACTTGGTGGTGGGAGATTCGAAGACTGCTGTGAGCGCCGTCGGAAGAGCGAACAGAATCCCGTATTCTAAACCAGAATTGGCAGCTGCATATGCCCTTGCCGCCCAATATTTGGGGATGCGATTTGTCTACCTTGAAGCGGGGAGCGGGGCAGAACACCCGGTAGAAGCGAGCATGGTTCACAGGGTTTCTTCCGACTTGGACATCCCAATAATTGTGGGAGGGGGCATTCGAACACCGGACCAAGCGCGCGCATTGGCAAAGGCGGGAGCATCGGCTATTGTGACGGGGACCCTTCTTGAGCAACAAGGACCAGGTCCAGTGAAGAATATCGTATCAGCCATGAGACGCGCTTAGTGGATGCGTCGTGGCTCAAGAGGCTACCGGGGGAGTAGGTGGAACAGTTGGCGCCTTCAATTTCATCCGAAGAGTAGGCTTTCCATCGACACCTGAAGTTCTCTCAGTCTTCCTAACTTTGACAGTGCTTGCATCGATTCTTGCACTTCCCGTAGCGGGCGTCGGTCTTCAAGCGGCGCTGCTCTTCCCTTTGACTGTAGTTGTGATTCCGACAGTTGTCGGAGAAGCCTTGAACTCAGCAACGCTTCTTCATGGGGACAAGGTTCTGAACTTTCGACGGCTCATCGGACTGGAGATTCTATCATGGTTCTTACTCATGGCGGCGTTGCCGCTCGGTGCGATCGCCGGAACAGTTGTTTCGAATACCACATTATGGGCTGATGGGTTCTTCACAGTACTAGCATTCTCTTTGCCAATCCGTTTTCTCACAATTGCCTCCATCTCATCGACGCCACCTTGGAAGAAATTCTTAGCATCCGCATTGCCTCCTGTTCTCTCGATCATCTGCTTTTCGATCATATGGCCTGCTGCTGATTTGGCAAACGCTGCGAGTGCGCTTTTCATCCGCGGAACCGCCGCAATCGTAGCAGGCATCGTTCTCTCAGCAGGCGGCGTATCAAGAATCATACGAGACGTTGAGCGTTCAGGCACTCCGGAAGTTCGGGATTCTCCACTGATCCTCTTCAGGGTGTTCCTTCAACACTGGCTAAGGTCCGACGCGGAACCGCTAGAAAACCGACTCGGCACGCTGGGGACCCAAGGAATGATCGAAGGTTCGATTCTTGGCTTCTCTGGCACGAAAGGAGCGGTCGGATCTATCGTGGTATCGAACTTCCATCCAGGACCTTATCGCGATCTTGGAAGTGCAGGTCTCCCTTCTCGGCTGAAAGCCTCCCTTGAACGATCTAAAGGAGGAGTTGTTCAGGTCCCACATGGGATCTCAAACCATCAGTTGAACATCGTTTCGCAAAAAGATGTGCAGAGGGTCATAGAGAAGATTGTAGCAGAATACCCTGTCGAAACCCCGGTTCACGACTCTAGCGCGATGGTCAGATCCTCGGTAGACGAGGCCAAAGCATCTGGCCAGGTCTTCGGCAATATCGCATTTCTCACCTTGACGCTCGCTCCCACGGAAATGGAAGATTTGCCCAGTGAGGTTGCCCACGACATCGAGGAGGAAGCGCAAAAACGAGGTCTGAGCGCTATTGTCGCGGACGCTCACAATAGTCTTTCAAATCAAACCTCAATAACCCCGGAACAGGCACGAAAGCTCGTTGAGGCGTCAGTCAAAGTGCTGGACCAGCTGGCTCTCGCCCGAAGATCACCGTTTAGAGCAGGGTCCGCAGCGGACCCGCTAGAAGAGTTTCGACTTGAAGATGGCATTGGCCCAGGTGGACTTTCGTCCTTAGTTGTCAAGAGCGGGGATCAGATTGTCGCGTATCTGACTATCGACGGGAATAACATGCTTACGGGAGTGAGAGAGGCCTTACTGAAAGACCTTGAAACGATTGGAGTGTCAGATGGCGAAGTGATGACAACTGATACGCATCTGGTGACAGGACTAGTCAGATCGACCCTTGGATACTACCCTGTTGGAGCCCATCTTGATATTGGGCTTTTGACCCGTAAGGTGAGAGAAACAGTTCAGCAGGCTATGGCGACGATGGAAGATGCGACCGCAGGCTTCTCGAAATCCTCGATTGAAGTGCGAGTGCTCGGATCGGAGACATTCCAAACCATAACGAGTTTCGTAGCTCGCATCGCAAGGCGAATTGGACGTCAATTCTACAGACTTGAAGCCCTGACTCTTCTCGTAACTCTACTCATCCTATTCTTCCCGTGAAAGCCATGGAAGCAGATGAATCCCTACACTACATGCAACTTCCACGCGAAGTCATAGTAGGCAAAAATGTGCTCGGCCGGACAGGAGAGGTTTGCGCGCGGCTTGGTTACAGTGGTATGGCTCTCGTAGTTTCGGGACCGATAACCTACCCTCTCGCAGGCGAGCCCGTTGCCAAGTCAGTTGTGAAGGCGGGTTTGAAGGTTGACCATGTTATCGTCCGAGAATCGACAGAGGCAGTCGTAGACCATGTTATAGGAGCGATCAAGCGCTCAAAGGCCTCCATTGCCCTAGGTGTCGGCGGCGGCAAGGATATCGACGTAGCCAAACTCGCATCAGCCAAAGCCTCTGTTCCCTTCATGAGCATTCCAACAGCTGCAAGCCACGACGGAATCGCAAGCCCCTATGCTTCGATCAAGGGCGGTTCAAGGCCTTATTCGATTAGAGCACAAGCACCGGTGGCAATCCTTACGGATATCGATGTCATAGCCGGTTCTCCCTACAATCTGTTGGCCGCTGGTTGTGCGGACATCGTTGCCAAGTTTACGGCTGTTAAGGACTGGCAGCTCGCCCACAAACTGAAGAACGAATACTACGGAGACTACGCGGCCGATCTCGCACTGATGAGTGCGGAACTTGTTACGAAGAATGCTAAGGAGATCCTCAAGCGGAACATCGAAGGGGTCAGAACGGTAGTAGAGGCGCTCATAAGCTGCGGAGTGGCTATGAGCATTGCGGGAAGCTCCAGGCCCTGCAGTGGGTCGGAACACTTGTTCAGTCATGCCCTTGACCTCGTGGCTGCTGAAACAAGTTTGCATGGTGAGAGAACTGGTGTTGGCGCAGTCTTGTGCGCGTATCTCCAAGGGTCCAACTGGGAAGCAATTCGAAGCTTTCTCCAAGAGATAGGCGCACCTTCAACCGCTAAGGAGCTTAACGTCTCACCCGAACAAGTGGTAAAGGCACTGACCATGGCTCACAGTCTTCGTCCCGAACGGTACACGATTCTGGGTGAGACGGGAGTGGCCGAGGCCGCTGCTGAGAAAGTCGCTCGGACAACAGGCGTTATCGGATAGGGACATTGAAGGCCTCCGCTCGAGCCTACGCAATTCAAGGGCTCGTGAAATACCACGGTCTCCGAAACGAGAAACTGCGCCTACCATTCCACGACAGCATATCCGTCTGCATGAAAGCACTCCCGACCATCACAACAGTGGCGTTCAACCGAGAGTTCGCGGTTGATCGTATCGGAATAAACGGAAAATTGCCATCGCGAAAAGAACAGGATAGAGTGTTAGCGGTTGTCAACCATCTCCGACACATGTCTCATCTGAGGTCACTGAAAGCAAGAATCGAATCCAGAAATCCCGATGTCAAGGGTAAAGGATTGGGCTTCTCGGCCTCAGGGTTCGCTGCATTAGGACTTGCGACCGCAAGAGCGTTGGAGCTGGGCATCAAGACGCCCGAGCTATCCGAGGTTGTTAGATTGGGCGCAGGTTCTGCCTCGCGGAGCTTGGCCGGGGCATTCTCGATTTGGTACGCAAACAGAAACGGTCGGTCCTATGCCGAGGAGCTTGCATCTGCCAGTTCGATCAAGATGAGAACAATTATTGTTCCAATAGAGTCCGAGATCAAAACGGATAGAGCTCACGCTGACGCTGTCAAGTCTCCATTTTTCAAGCCACGGCTGGTTTACCTTAGAAATATCCTTCCACGAATGAAACGGGCGATTTCACGAAAGGATGTCGAGTCTATTGGAAGGCTGGCTGAAGAGGATACTCTCAACCTGCATGCGGTTACCATGACTGGTAAGGAGGGGCTGATTCTTTACAGTCCGCTCTCCATCGAGATAATCCGAGAGGTGAGAAGGCTCCGAACCGAAGAGGACGTTCCAGTCTGGTTTTCTCTTGATACCGGTCCATCGGTATTCGTCAACACTACTCGAGACGCTGCCCAGTCGGTTCGAAGAAGCCTCAGCAAGGTTACGGACAACCTTTTGGTCTCGGATCCCGGTGGACCTGCCGAGATAATCGACAAGCACCTTTTCTAACCACTCAATCCGTTTGAGTCTGCGGAACTAGATACTCTAATGTCATCGCAGAAGGTCCCCAGTGCGGGACCGTTAGACGCCAAGATTCTGGCTGCTCTGCCCAACGCGGACAAGTATTCCGAGATCGTAACCCGGTTCGCGCCAAACCCGGACTTTGTACTGCATATTGGGTCTCTTCGCGCTGTGTTTCTCTCTCATGACTATGCGAGGATGTACAAGGGCAAATTCATTCTTCGTTTCGAAGACACGGACCCAAGGCTGAAGAAGTCTGTTCTCGAGTATTATGGCCAGATCGAGAAGGAGGTGAAGTGGCTGGGTTGTCAGTGGGACGAGGAGTACATCATGAGCGATCGAGTCCCGATCTATTACGAGTATGCGGAGAAAGCGTTGAGGCAGGGATTTGCGTTTGTCTGCACGTGTGAACCTGACCAGTTCAAGAGGATAATCGAGTCAGGCCGGGCTTGTCCACACAGGTCCAAGAGTCCCACTGAAAATCTAGAATTGTGGCACAATATGCTGAGTGGAGGGCTGAAAGAAGGAGAGGCGGTGGTTCGGGTCAAGACGGAGACGACTCATCCGAATCCGGCGGTTAGAGATTGGCCAGCTTTCCGAATAATAGATCCTGAAAAATATCCTCATCCTCGGGTCGGGTCCAAGTATCGGGTGTGGCCGCTGTACAACTTTTCCGCTGCAGTAGATGATCATCTGATGGGAGTTACTCATATCATCCGGGGAAAGGAGCATTTGACGAATGCGGTCAGACAGACTTACCTCTACAATCACATGGGCTGGTCGTATCCTGAAGCGATAGAATATGGACGGTTGAAAATGATCGGGTTCAAGCTTAGCAAGTCAGAGATGGTGAAAGAGCTAGAAGAGGGATTGGTTGAGGGATTCGATGATCCACGGATTCCGACGATAGCGTCGCTTAGGAGGAGGGGATACTCGCCTGAGGCGCTGCGAAAGATCGTGCATGAGATGGGCGCTCGCCCGGTGGACGCGACGTTGAGCTGGGACAATATCAACGCCACGAATCGCAAGGAAATCGACAAGCTTGCTCACAGATACAATTTCATTCCTAATCCTGTTCCCATGGACGTGGACCATGTCTCCCAATCGTTTGAGGCCCATCTTCCTCTCCACCCCGAACTCCCATCGCTTGGAAACCGGACGTTGAAAGTGGTACCGCGCGACGGTGTTGCACGCATCTGGTTATCTGGAACGGACCTTCAGGCGTTCGAGAAATCGAAAGTTGTGCGGCTTATGGAACTGTTCAACGTAGAGGTTCACTCAACAACTCCTGATTTGGTCAAAGCAACTTTTCACAGTCAAGAATACGCAAAGGCTAGAGAGCTCAAAGCACCTCTGATGCAATGGCTTCCTGACGACCAACACATTCTGTGTGAAGTGGTCATGCCGAATGCGACACGGACGAAGGGGTTTGGCGAGACCAACCTGCTCGGCGAGCAGGTGGGGAGTATTATCCAGATGGTTAGATTCGGCTTCGGAAGAATCGACTCCAAAGAAGAGCCACTAACTGTCTACTTCGCCCACAAGTAGGACCGAACAACTCGCTGTGCGAGTTGCTAATGCAGGAACGGGACTGGAACTCTGACCAGCTGGCGCAGAACAAGGAAACCATCTTTTACCTAATCCTCTCATGAAGTAAAATTATATATACTTCTACGCTTCGCGTAGTATAGAGACGTTTACTTGACAAGCGAAAAAGACGACTTACGAGACGAACTTCGGGAAGAAATCAAGTCTCTCAAGGATGAGATACGCCACCAGGTGTCCAAAGCCCTTGAGAGCTCGGGAAATGGCTCAATCAGGGTTGATCTCCACAAGGACGACATGGCACAATCCGAGCCATCCTTTGTCGTAGTCAAAGACCTCGTCAGACAGATCCGCGAGAACGTGAAGTCAAGTCTAGCGACACGGGGAGAAATTGCCGTCGACGAACTTGTTGAAGGCATGCCGGAGACCACTGCAGCCGACCTGTTGAAATCATTGGCTAACACTGACAGAATCAAGATGGTCAAAATGCTCTATTCTACTAAGAAGACTTTCTCGGACTTCAAGACGGCCACAAGCCTTGAGGCCGCCTCGGTCAACAATCACTTGAAGAGTCTCCTGAATATGGGCTTGGTTTCCCACAGCGACGAGGGAGGATACGAGCTCACCAAGAGAGGCAGAATACTCACCAGGACTTTAGCATTGATGAGTGAGGCACTTGGAGGAGAACAAATTGATTGAGATAGGACGCGATTCTAGGATCGCGCTGGCGACGCGGCGAACCGCAACCACACTGGGTGGGATGTCGGCGATTCTCGCACTGGTCTGGCTGATCAGGGGGCCGCTCGGACTACAACCGTACTCCGTTTCCATACTCCTCGCCGGGATCGGGCTGTTCCTTCTCGGCCGGGTCTTCCGCACGGAGACTAACGCGGGTGCAGGGAGGGCTGTTTCGAGCTTCCTCTGGACGCTCACGTATGCGTTTGTCGGGATCTTATTGTCGATCTGGATCCTCGGCTGGGTGGCGTCCTTGCAATCCGACGTTTATCCAAACGTCATCTCTGGCCGGGTCCCCTATCTTGCGGTCGCAGCGATCACCACTGGTCTTGGAGCGTACGCGGTGCAAAAGCTCGGTCTGACGCGCAAATGGACGGCAACCCCCTTCGTCGTCGCCGAAGGCAAAGGGCCGACAATGGAAGGAACCAAGCTGACGGTGAAACAGGACACTCTGGGTATGCCGATCAGGCGCGAGGGACGGACCGTGGGCTGCGTGCTGTTGGGTGAGGTCTCAGGATCGTTCAAGACCCCGATGGGAATGGTTAGCGCATCGCTCCCAGGCCCAGTCACCACAGTAGGAGTGCCATTCCAAGGAAGAAAGGTATCCAGCGAAGATGTCGTGAAGATGACTGGAAAGTCGCCGAGCCAGCTTGCTGGAGATGCAAGTTCGCGGGCTGACGATGTGGATGTTGGCCGGATACGGCTCCGCGACGGCTGCATGGGTGACCGATGGAGGATTGGTCCACTGGTCTTCGACTGGGACGGGGACGGCGAGCATCATCCGCAAGAGAGATGGTTGGCGAAGGGAGTTGGGACCGCCTACGTTACCACGAACGGTCAGCGAGCTACGGCGAAATGGAACGGGAGCGTCCTCTCGCTCGGGGAGGGATCGATGGAGCTCTCAGCTGGCTCTGACAGTTTCTCCTACACTCCGACAGAGGTGAAGACGGCATCTCCTCTCCACTCGCTCCAGGTCATGCAGGACAAGATTACACTTGATGTTCGAAGGTTCACGTTGAAGGTCTCAGGGGACACTGTCCTACTGAGAACTGAGAGCAAGACCAGCAGAACCGAATCAAAGGTACTGGCAAATGATCTACGATCTCTACTTACTGAGACCGCGAAGAAACAGGTGAAAGATGTGATGGAAGGATCCCCGATCGACATTGGCGAGATGCTCAACACCACAGAGGAGGTTCTCGCCAAATATGATTGAGGAACCTGCAAGGGTCACTGAATCAAAGGAAATTGAGAGTGGACGAATGAAAGCGATTGTCCGCGACGGTTTCGGATCACCCGATGTTCTCCAGGTTAAGGAGTTGGAGAAACCTGTTCCAGACGATGTTCGCGGAGTACTGGTAAAGATCTATGCGTCCTCGGTTAATGCAGCTGACAAGCATGACATAAGAGGACCACCCTTCATCCTACGACTTGTCCTACCCCTATTCCGGTTGAACACTGGAGTACGCCGGCCAAAGGAGCCAGGAGTTGGGACCGATATCGCTGGAAGGGTGGAAGCTGTTAGCAGTAATGTGACTCAGTTCAAGCCAGGAGATGAGGTATATGGCGTGTGCATGGCTGGTTATGCGGAGTACGGGACTGCCAAAGAAAACAGAATAGCTCTGAAGCCCGAAAATCGCTCTTTTGAGGAATCCGCCGCGGTCCCTATCGCTGGATTCACAGCATTACAGGCTCTCCGAAACCATGGACACATCAAGCCCGGACAGAAGGTCCTGGTTAACGGCGCGGGTGGTGGAGTAGGGACATTCGCGGTACAGATCGCCAAGTCTTTCGGAGCCGAAGTCACCGCCGTCACCAATACGGGAAATCTGGGCATGGTCCGTTCTCTCGGCGCAGACCATGTCATTGACTATACCAAGGAAGATTACACCAAGAACGGGCAAAGGTACGACTTGATCGTTGACATTGGCGCGAGTCATTCAATCTCTGACTACAAACGAATAATGAATCCCACCAGCGTCTTCGTCCTTGTCGGAATGAAGGATAAGATCATCAGGCGCCTACTCCCCTTCATTATTCGAGCACGATTGTCAAGAGGAGACAAGAAATTCACCTTCTTCGTAGCAAAATCAAACCAGGAAGACCTCGTAACATTGAAGGAGCTTATGGAAGCAGGAAAGATGGTGCCGGTAATCGATCGGCGCTACTCGTTAGGCGAGACTGCTGAGGCGGTCCGGTACTTTGAAGAAGGACGTACCCGAGGAAAAATAGTCATCACCATGGATAATAACGACAAGCCCTCCCGGTCTGCTTCGTATCCTTCCTCTAGGAGGATGGCATAGCGATGATTCTTGTCGTTGGCGGCCTGAACGGCTTCATAGGGTCGAACACCACAGAAGCCTTGGTTGATCAGGGCCAGGACTGCGTGGTTACCAGGCACGAGAACTCAGAGGTCCCAGGGTTTCTGAAGAAGCATATTGATCATCGCCACGCGTTCGTTGAACCCGCCGACTCAACCTCTATTGCAGATTTACGAAGGATCGGCGAGAAACACAAGATCGATGGCATCGTCAACGTCGCAGGAGGTTTCGCCTCAGGAGAAGGCCCGTTACGCGGTCTCCGGGGATATTTCGACATGCTCAACGCCACCTTCCAGGTGGCTCAGGAGTGGAAGGTCAAGCGTGTGACATTTTCCAGCACGGGTGGAATGTACCTCGGACTCCGGGGAACAGCAAACGAGGACGCTCCAATCTCCCTCCCAAGCATGTTCCCAATTCTAGCATACCAGAAGATCGTCGAGGTGGCCGCGGACCAGTTCGCAAAGAAGACCGGCATCAACACCATCTGCGTACGACTAATGGGAATGTTCGGCCCATTTGACGGTGGACAGCTCGGCCTCGCCCCACGGCTAGTTCACGCTGCAGTGAGCGGAAAACCCCCGAACCTCAAGGACGTATTTTTCGGTCACGCAGATGATGAAGGCGATTCGCTCTACATCAAGGACATGGCCCGCGCCATTGCACTGCTCCAGACCGCAGAGAAACTCCAGTACGAAGTCTACAACATAGCCTCAGGGAAGTTCACTTCGAATATCGAACTGGTGGAAGCGGTCAAGAGAGTGGTCCCGAACTTCAAAGTAGACCTTCCCCCAGGACACTTCCCATTCCCACCGCTACCTATCGCGGAGACCAAACGGTTAGAGGCGGACACTGGATTCTCACCCAAGTTCGACACTCAGTCGGCCATTCAACACTATGCCGACTGGCTTAGGGCAGGGAACCCGAAGTAGACTAGGAAACGACGCGATCAAAGCAAATTTTTTTTGTGGGCAGCTTGTCGTCCGTCAAATCTCAATTCGCGGTGCTCTCAGTCGTAATCAGAAAAGACTTGTATCACCGAGCAGGTGCGCACTGTCGCTTAGCGTTTGACCTCCCGTCATTCTGTATCAATACGACGATGCTCGTGTGAATCAAACAAAGTAACGCGAATTAGTCGTCGGGTCACGGAGCTGCCCAGTAGAATATCGCACTCGAGCGGTCGGGTTGGACTGACTACCTTCTCGAAATAGATAGGTCTCCGGTTGCGGAGAGGGCTCTGAAACAGTTCAGGGTGATCCACTTGCTTGGCTTCCAGAGCTCTTCAACATCCACCAGCGCCTTCCTCTTGTTCTCCTGCGCCTCCGGCTCGCGAGACCAGTCTCCCTCCAACAACCACTTCCCGTCTGGAGAACGCTTGGATAGGATCAGGTGGACCGCGTCCCTAACACGCTCATCGTCTCCGTATCCCAATTTTGCGAGGACTCTCAGACCGTGTAGGGCATCGTAATAGTAGTACATTGGAAAGTGGAACGTCGTAGCGAATGGCAAGCTGTGCTTCCAATGATGATGGTCACTCTTGTAGACTCGGTGCATCAGCAAGAACTCTGCTCCCCGCTCGGCGGACCGTTTCATCTTACGCGTCCACTTTGTACGTGGAATCTCCGCGTAGGCCCAGAGTGGTTCGATTGTTGACATGAAGCTGCTGTGCTTCACTTTCTTCTCGGGATAGTTGCAGTTCCAGCCACCGTCGTCAAGCTGGTGCTCGGGCATCCAATCGATCGCCTTCTTTACCCTCTTGTCCTCTCCATACCCGAACACGAGCAGGGTCCGGATCATGTTCCCAGTGAGGCAAGGCTCCTCCCAGCGTTTCCCCTTTTTCCCAGGGTGGCGGCCAACCCAGCGCTTCACGTCCAGAGGGCTAGGACATGTGAAGGCCCCGTTTTCCAGCTGGTGGAGGTCTAGAAATGTCTCACAGGCGCGCTTAACGCCGTCGTCCGGGATGAACCCCATCTCGCCGAGAAGCATCAACGGCCAGACCGTCGATGTCCACTTGGGAGAATAGCACGTCTCCTTCGGTGGCCAGTATCCGTCCTCTGTCCGAGCCGCCAGTACCTTTCGTACTGGAGAATATTTTCTGATCTGTTCTCTTGTCTCGAGCACTTCCTTGCTGTTCGGATTCCGTCCAAGGATATCTTGAAGAGCAAATAGTCGAATAGGAGGATCCTCTCGCTCAAGGAGCCAGTCCAATCCTGCCGGTTTCATCGCACGCGGGCGGGGGGCGTAACCCTATCAAGATTTCGCCGAAAAGCTGATTTTGTCCTGCATGGGACAGCCTGACCATGCGAAGGGTAATTGTCTCCAACGTCATGTCTCTGGACGGTTTCGTGTCCGGGCCGAACGGGGAACTGGACTGGTTCGTGTACGCCGGGTTCGTAAAAGGAACAGAGTTCGGGGAATACGCACGCAACGTCATAAGCAGTGTCGACGCCATTCTGCTGGGACGCCTGACCTACGAAGAATTCTCCAGCTACTGGCCCACGGCCAAGAATGACGACCCGGTCATCACTGAAAGAATCAACAACCTGCCCAAGTTCGTGTTCTCGAGGTCTCTGAAACAAGTCGCCTGGGGCGACTGGGGAACAGCGAGGCTGGTCAAGGAGGAGGCTGCCGTTGCGGTCAGCAAAATGAAACAGGAAACCGGGAAGGACATGGTGATCTATGGGAGCGCTACACTCGTGTCCGCGTTGATGAAAGCTGGCCTCATAGACGAGTACCAGCTGATTGTCTACCCGGTCGTCTTGGGGAAGGGGAGACCCGAGTTCAAGGACCTGAACGAAAGGTACCCGCTGAGCCTGATAGACGTAAGGCAGTTCAAATCCGGAGTAGTGAAACTCGTCTACCATCCTCTCAGACAAGCAAAGCCGTGAGTGGATCGAGAAGGCGTATTTTTCCTGATCATTCGAAGGTAAGAAGTGCCCATCGCGTTCTTTCCGAAGCTTCGAAAGGCACGTAGGTCCACTTGTGAAAGTAGAGTCGATACGAGCCGTAACCTCTAAGTTGACCAATATTCATCAGTCGTCTTGACTTGAGCCCAAGTTCCAGCGCCGAAACAATCAATGTCGCAAATGCTTCCAACGTTTCTCGGGATGAAAAAAACCTAGTTAGTAGGGTGGGCGCCTACGGATATTTCCTGCGGAGATACTCTGCAACTGTGATCAAGCATGCAGGGTTCCATGTCGAGGAAGAGTATCCTATCACACTAGGCTACACATTGGGGCCGCAGACCTACGTTTACGAGAGCTCGGTGGATGTATTGGCTCGACGTCACCATCGAGAAACTGATTATGAGCTGGTTCTTCATACCCAGTCCAAGCGAAGATCCTCGGAAGACTGGTTCTTTCTCCCTGAGATGGGCAAGAGCATTGTTCGGTTTAATCAAGTGAGCCGGTTAGAATCGGAGCCGTTTGTTGTTTCTGATTTCGGCGAGATTCAGCTTTCGAAGTGGCCCGGTCCAGATGTTCCCGTCTGTACGATAGGACGGGAGTTGAGGGATGACTCGACCGATCCTACCACGATTGAGTTTGGACGGCAGGGAAGGGACGCGGTGTACGATGCGCGCAGGGAGGCCGCGTTCTCTGTAAAGTCAGTAATTGCCGAGAACCGTCGTTCTGACGAGGACCTTGTGAGGGAGGATGCCCTCTACTCTGTCTTGGCTGCCAATTCCATTCACATACCTCTAGTTGTGACGGCGGCGAACCTTCACCTTGTAGAGTTTGACGCCACAGGTTCCGGGATAGGAGGGGCAGCGAACGCCAAGTCTCGTGTTGTACCATATCTAATCTACAGTTTTCCACTGAACCGGTACCTGCAGATAGACTTCGATCTTCCAGAGCCGACAGGTTTACACCGGTTGAGTCATCTGAATATTTTCGTCGTAAACTATCAATCACTTGATTCATTCTTGCGAACGCTGATCAACTATTTTGTCGGTCATCACGAAGAATCCTTCCACCAACCCAGACAGGCCACAGACACGTTGACATCAGACGGTCAGATTTAGCTTGCGAAGAATCGACTCTAGACAGAACCATTGACAATTTACTCCAGCCCAAGCAGGATTCAGGTCGGGAGAAGCAGAATTCGTGAATTGCACGAAAAACGTCGAGGTCATCAAGCACAAGAGAAGAGAAGACCTCGCGGGAAGAGGGCAAAGAGGAAATTTCTATCAGGGAAATCAGATCAGCGTTTGGTTTGGCACGGTTGTTGGTGGTTTTGATTAACCAAGAACCAGGCTTCGAAACCGATGGGTGTGACTCTCTAGACTGAAGTTCACTATCGTTGGTTTTCGGATCCCATCTTCGCACGCTTGCGAGAAGTACTCGTTGAAGCCTTTCTTGGCGCTGCTTCTTTCTTCTTTGCGGGAGATTTCGGTTTCTTAGGAGTTGTGGCAGGCGCCGCTTCTTCGTCCTCTTCCTTCTCTGGAGAAACCTCTGTCACTTTCGCGGTGCTAGCGGGCAATTCTGGTTTTGGTTCGGATCTCTTGAAGACTTCTTGGAAGGCGACGGTACCTATGTCGGGGAAGAATTTTTGCAGGTCCGATGTGACGGCTTTCTTCGCTACTTGTAGTCCACTTAGATAGAAGGCCTCCTCGGGCACGTCGATTGTGAGGTCGCTCTGATGCTTTTTTAGGGCGAATTTTTCCTTCGGTACCTCAGGAATTCGCAGGGCGATTAGGTTGAGTATCTTCTCGTTTTCATTGTCTAACACCTTGTCAATAGATACGTCGTATACCAGGGTTCGACCGGCAAGTGGGTGGTTATAGTCTACTTGGACTCTACCCGCTCCTACGGCACGGACAACCGCGGGTCTTCCATCGAACTCCACTTGTTGACCGGGAGTTGGATATTCCTTGTCGCGGAATCGTCGTAGCGGGACAAGCCGCATTTTCTGCGGGTCGCGGGCCCCGAAACCCTTCTCGGGGGTTAGCTCAACCGTCTTGTTCGTCCCCGGATCTAAACCGACGAGAGACTCTTCGAGTCCTTTCGGCAACCATCCCTCGCCGAGAATGATGAATTTCGGACCGAAGGTAGAATCTTCTCGGTGAATATGAGCATCCTTCGCCACCGAGTCGAAAGTGGTGTCGACTGTTTCCCCGCTCTCTTTTACTTTTAGGGTGTAGTTGACTAGGAGGAAGTCGCCTGGTTTAACTGCCATGATTCTCAGTTCACTCTTCCGGGAAGTCTTGATAGGGTTTCTCTCGCCGCTTCTAACCCTTCGTCAATCTTCGCCTTGAAACCCAGTTCGGATGTCGCGGATCCAATGGCGCCGACTGTCGTCATGATGTCCGAGGATCCGACGTTACCCATTATTCCAACTCTGAACATTTTTCCCTTCGCTTTCCCGAGGCTTCCCCCGAAGTCTATTCCATACTTCGTTCTTATGAGTTCCCTCACTTTTCCCTCATCCATCCCCATAGGACTGTTAACAGCCGCAACCGTGTGCGATCGAGATTCCTTCTCCGCATACAACCCGAGACCCATAGCTTCCATTCCATTGTAGACCGCCTCCGCACATATCTTATGCCTCTCATAACGAGGTTGCAATCCCTCTTCGAGAATCATATCACAAGCCTCATTCAACGCGTAAAGTAGACTGACAGCGGGAGTAAACGGCGTGTAGCCGTCCTCGATGTATTTCTTGTACATCACAAGATCAAGGTAGTAAGACCGACTGACTTTCTTCGACTTGATCTTCGTCCAGGCCTTATCGCTGACTGAGATAAAGGCCAACCCCGGCGGAGTCATCAAACACTTCTGACTAGCGGTCACACAGATGTCGACGTTCCAATCGTCAACAGGCAGCTTATCTCCGCCAAGAATCGAGATTGCATCCACTATCAAGAGCATGTCATGGTCCGAGCAAAGCTCTCCAAGCTCCTCAAGAGCCCTGACAGTAACACCAGTAGATGTCTCGTTGTAAACAACTGCCAGCGCCTTGGCGTCAGGGTTTGCTTTGACAATTTTCTCGAAATCTTCAACCCGAGGGGCCTTACTCCATTCGGAGCTCAAGACCAAAGGCTTTCCCCCGTAGGCCTTGATAGCCTCGCCTAGGCGTTCGCTGAAGAACCCGTTCACGTTAACGATAATCTTGTCTCCATCATCGGTTATGTTCTGTAGAGCAGCCTCGGTGGCTCCGGTACCTGAGGACGTGAGAATGAATATGTCCCCTTTGGTCTCGAAGACTTTCCTGGTCTTGCCGAGAAGTTTGTTGAAAAGTTCCTTGAATTCTGGACCCCTATGTCCGATAAGGGGCTTCAACATTGCCCTCATCACTCGAGGCGGAACGTTGGTGGGACCGGGCAACATCAGAAGTTTCTGAGTCTCACTCACAAAGTAACCCTGCTGGTAATAATTCGCGAAGCGAAGCCGTGATTCTTTTAAGTCTTAGTCTTTTAGGCTCTGTTAACTTCTAGGACATCTCGCCATTTCTTCTCGCTGTCAGCGATCGAGAAATACCGATTCCAAAAGGGAGGAGGTGGGTGAGGTTTCTCTCACCCAATCAGGTTTTACTTCGGATTATTCCCCCGACCTTTTCCTGAGCGCTTGCCAGTTGTACTGGGATAGTTGGGGTTCTTCCCCATTCCGGTTCACCTCCTTTGTGGGATTCGACAGCTGCCTGCGATCTCACAGTGTAATTATTACCAAAATATTACCCAACTCTAGTTCTCTCTTTCAACTAGCGAGTTGTGGGCTGAGCATTCTCTTACTTCTGGCGCGCCGCGGCGGCTTTGGCGGCGAGAGCTGCGAACTCTTCGCGGCCGAATGCTGTGCCCGAAAGCCCCCAACCACCTTCAGCGGCCTCAGTGAGTAGCACCCAAGTCCGACTAGCTTGGCTTGGGTCACCCGAGATCTTGGTGACGATCTCAGTGATCTCCTTGACCAGTTGTTTCTGGCCTTCGCGGGTCAACGCCGCTGGGGGTGTGATGACTTGGACGCGTACGGTACGAGCAGAGGGGGTGGCGGCGGTGTGAACCGTCTTCGGGTCCATTCGGTGGATGTATGCGGCGGTGTTGTTCAGGTGGAAGGGACCAGGGGTTTTCACGCCTTCGGCGCGGAGAACGGCCATTGTTAGCTCGTGGCCAAGCTGAGCATCAGTTCCTGTTGGAAAGAGGTCTGCTGGTGCGTAGACATCGATCATGGGCATGGACGAAACGATCGGCAGGTGGCAAAATGATAGCTAATATAGGTTGTTGGCTCCTAGGTCACCAGAGGGCATAATGCAAGCTAAACGAAGAAAACGCACAGTGGGCTGATTACGCGAAGACCACTACGAACGGTTACACGATTTGTGCCGCGGTCGAGTCAGCCCGAAGGATAGGAAACCAGTGGCGGTTGATAGTAATCAGGTACCTCTTGGAACATCCTATGAGGTTCAACGAACTGCTCAAAATTGGCTGTGATATTGACCCCAAGACGCTCTCTCGAGTCCTGAAATATCTAACGAAGGAACTGCTCGTTAGAAGGGAGGTTCTCGGCGCGCAGCCCTTCAGTGTCCGGTACGCGCTGACAGACAAGGGAGAGCAGGTAAGACCGATAATGCAATCTCTGAAGGAGTGGGGAGAGGCCTGGGTGTTGCCCGAGATTTCGGCGGCGTGAGTTCAAATCAGGCTTCTGCCCTTACTAGGAACTCTTGGTGTCTCTTCTTCCGTTTCGCGACCCTGTGTCTCATGTAGAGCGTGTAGCCTCCAAGCATAATCCAGATTTCTCCGATGACGAATGCCCAATCATTCAGAGATATGGTCATGAGACGTCGGAACGATTATCCTAGACCATCACATCTCTGTAACAGTGGATACGCGAACCAGGTGACGCGTTTAAGTCTCACACCTCTGGTCTCAGCTCTCTGATGCGAGTCGTCACTCTACTTTCTGACTTCGGGCTAGGAGAGGGCTACGCTGCACAGATGAAAGGAATCATTCTCGACAAATGTCCTAGTGCCGTTATCATCGACGTATCCCATGATGTCGAACGACACAATATTTCGATGGGCTCTTTCATTCTTGAAACCACTGCTCCCTACTTTCCAATAGACACGATACATGTAGCAGTCGTCGATCCCGGAGTTGGAAGCGCTAGAAAGGCGATTGTTATCGAATGCAACAACGCGATCTTTGTCGGACCCGACAACGGACTATTGGCCCAAGCAAGCGAAAAGCTAGGTCTGAAGTCGATTTATGAGATCCGAGAAAAAGAGTTCCAAAGGAAGTCCGTGTCATCCACGTTCCATGGGAGAGACGTGTTCGCTTATGTTGCTGGTTTGATCGCTTCCGGCCGGAAGCCCGAAGATGTAGGACCAAAACTCTCCCAAATCGAAAAGCTCGATCTATCTC